>OKWQ01000101.1_pt1 | contig 89308 bp, 66 predicted proteins | sample 1607071 | NCBI WGS metagenome assembly OKWQ01 (sample SAMN07501039, study PRJEB24779) | human gut metagenome
AAATGCCAGTTCTGCGGTAAGCCTTCCAAATCAATGTCCTGGCTCGCCCCCTTCTCTTTCCGTACACTACCTATCATATACAAAGCGTCCTTACTCAGCTAAACCCAAATATAAGTCATTTAATAGAACACTATAAAACGTTCTCTCTAGTCTAAGCAGAAGTCAGTATCTTTTCTATAAAATTTTATTTCGGTCAGGATAATCGGTTTTTAAAATCTTCATAACCAAATTCATGGATGATCCGGCAGTCTCCGTTTTCCTCCTGAAGTGCTATAGCAGGCAGAGCCATTCCATTGAAGGTATTGTTTTTGACCATGGAATAGATAGCCATATCTGCGAATACCAGGCGATCCCCCGGCTTTAAGGGAGCATCAAAGGAATAATCCCCAATGACATCCCCAGCCAGGCAGGTTGGACCAGCCAGACGGAAGGTACAGGGTTTCTTACCTGGTTCTCCCGAATGAAGCAGTGGAGGACGATAAGGCATTTCCAGTACGTCCGGCATATGGCAGGCTGCGGAGGTGTCTAAGATTGCAATCTGAATTTCATTCTGCAGGGTTTCCAAAACAGTAGTTACCAGATAACCGGCATTTAAAGCCACTGCTTCTCCGGGTTCCAGATAGACCTGAACCTGATACGTTTCCTGAATGCGTTTGATACAGGATTCTAAAGCAGCAATGTCATAACCGGGTCTGGTAATGTGGTGCCCGCCTCCAAAATTCAACCACTTCATCTGAGAGAGCCAGGGACCAAATTTTTCTTCTACGGCTTTCACGGTATCCAGTAAAGCGTCTGAATCCTGTTCGCATAAAGTGTGGAAATGAAGTCCTTCCACTCCATCCAGGAGCTCAGGACGAAAATTAGCGGGCGTAATTCCAAGCCGGGAGCCGGGAGCACAGGGATCATAGATCTCGTGACCTTCCTGGGTAGAAAATTCCGGATTTATACGTAAACCGATACTGCAGTCTTTTTCTCGTGCCCTTGCCCCAAACCGTTCCAGCTGTGAGAAGGAATTAAACACGATATGGCCACAAAGAGAAGCGATTTCATCAAATTCGTCTTCCCGGTAAGCCGGGGAGAAAATATGATTCTCTTTTCCCATCTCTTCGGCTCCCAGCTTTGCTTCATAGAGCCCGCTGGCGGTAGTACCGTTTAGGTATTCGCCGATCATAGGATAAACCGCATACATGGAAAATGCTTTTTGCGCCAGGAGAATCCGGCAGCCGGTATGACTGGTCACACTTTCCAGAATTTCCAGGTTACGGCGCAATTGCTTTTGATCCACCACATAGCAGGGCGTTGGTAAATGTTCGAACTTCATAAATCCTCCTGTATTCTAATCTACCAGTTCCGGGTTCTCTGAAATCTTCCATGGCAGTCCCCATTTATTCAGGGCATCCATGTATGGATCAGGGTCAAATTCTTCAATATTATAGACACCGGCTTTCTTCCAGGTTCCGGTCATCAGCATCATGGCGCCGATCATGGCAGGCACTCCGGTTGTGTAAGCGACTGCCTGGGAACCTACTTCCTCATAACATTTTTCATGGTCACAGGTATTGTAAATGTAGATCTTCTTCTCCACACCGTCTTTTTTTCCAATAAAAATATTTCCGATGTTCGTTTTTCCTTTTGTACGGGGACCAAGAGAAGAGGGATCAGGAAGAACCGCCTTTAAAAACTGCAGAGGGACAATTTCTTTTCCTTCATACATAATTGGTTCTATGGAAGTCATGCCAACATTCTCCAGACATTTTAAATGGGTCAGATAACTCTGTCCAAAGGTCATAAAGAAGCGGATTCTCTTGATTCCGGGCATATTCAGTGCCAGTGATTCAATTTCTTCATGATGAAGCAGGTACATATCTTTTTCCCCTATTTCCGGGAAATTGTAGACACGCTTGATTTCCATGGGTTTTGTCTCAATCCACTGGCCGTCTTCCCAATAGGAACCATTTGCGGAAACTTCCCGAATATTAATTTCCGGGTTGAAGTTGGTGGCAAAGGGATAGCCGTGGTCTCCGGCATTGCAGTCAAGAATATCGATGTAGTTAATTTCATCAAAATAGTGTTTCAGTGCATAAGCGGAGAAGACACCGGTTACACCCGGATCAAAGCCGCTGCCCAGAAGGGCGGTGATACCTGCTTTTTCAAATTTCTCCCGGTATGCCCACTGCCATTTATATTCAAACTTGGCGGTATCTTCCGGTTCATAATTGGCGGTGTCAACATAGTTTGTCCTGGTAGCCAGGCAGGCATCCATAATAGTAAGATCCTGGTATGGCAATGCCAGATTCAGTACCACATCCGGCTGAACTTTTTCAATCAATGTAATCAGTTCTTCTACATTATTAGCATCAACACTTGCTGTTGTAATCTTTGTTTTTGTCTCAGCGGATAATTTTTCTTTCAGTGCATCGCATTTTGATATTGTACGGCTGGCAATGCAGATTTCTTCAAATACGCTGCTATTTTGGCAGCATTTGTGGATGGCAACGCTGGCAACACCGCCGCATCCGATAATGAGTGCTTTTCCCATATTTGTAATCCTCCTAATTTAAATGGTAATATATTAACTATTTAGCAGGTCTGCGCATGTACTGCGCTGACCGTTAACCTGCCTGTTCAAGTGACAACAGCAGTTCCCGGACTACTTTGCAGGCAGTTGCAGTAGAGATGCCGCTCTGGTCATATGAAGGGCAGAGCTCATTCACATCGCATCCCACAATGTTTGCACCGGAACAGACGGTTATAATGGCGTTCAGTAATTGCATAAAGGTTACACCGCCGGCTTCCGGGGTTCCGGTTCCTGGAAAGATGCCTGGATCCAGTACATCCAGGTCAATGGTAAAGTAAACCGGTTTTCCTTTCAGAGACTCCACGGTTTCTGAAAGACCGTCAAAGTTAAACTTGCGGGTGTTCACGTGGCCCTGGCTGCCCCAGCTAAATTCTTCCCGGTCACCGGAACGGATGCCGAATTGATAGATCTTCCCATCTCCAACCAGTTCCCAGCATCTGCGAAGAACACAGGCATGGGAAAGCTGTGCACCCAGATAATCTTCCCTGAGATCAGCATGAGCATCAAAATGAATAATATGCAGATCGGGGTACTTGTCAAAAACTGCCCGGACAGCGCCTAAAGTAACCAGATGTTCCCCGCCGATGAGCAGGGGCAGTTTCCCGTCCTGCAGGATTGTTGCTGCACGGTCCTGTATATCCTGCAGGGCAAGTGCAGTATCTCCGAAGCAAAGTTCAAGATCACCGCTGTCAAAAATCTGCATGTCACTCAGGTCTTTATCCTGATAAGGGCTATAGGTTTCCAGACCAAAGGATTCGGATCTGATCGCCTTGCTTCCGAAACGGGTACCCGGACGGAAAGAAGTGGTAGAGTCAAACGGAGCCCCAAACAGAACAATCTTTGCATCCGAATACTCTGCGTCACAACCGATAAAAGTTTCTATATTTTTATTCAACATCTCTTAATAACTCCTCTACATAAGCTGGTAGTGCAAAAGCTCCGGCATGCACCCGGGGTGTATAGTAACGGGTGTTAATTCCTAGCAGATTCCAACCAACCGCATTCAAGTCATGTACCGGATGGTACCGCTTGGAAGCAAAGCCAAAAAGCCAGTGCCCGGACGGATAGGTTGGTATGTGAGCCTGATAGACCCGGCTAATGGGAAAGCTCTCAACAATCCTTTTGTGCGCCCGCTGGCACGCAATAGCATCATCAGCATAAAATGGGCTTTCGTGCTGATTAACCATTATGCCGTCTTCTTTCAGGGCTTTATAGCAATTGCCATAAAATTCTTTGGTGAACAATCCTTCTCCCGGGCCAAACGGATCAGTGGAGTCAACGATAATCAAGTCGTATTCGTTTTCTCTGGATCGGATAAATCTTAGACCGTCTTCATAGAAGATACTGACTCTGGGATCATCCAGGCGGCAGGAGGTCTGAGGCAGATATTTTCTGCAGACTTCTACCACCAGGGGATCTATTTCCACCATATCGATTTGTTCAATGCCGGTATAACGGGTCAGCTCCCGGATAACGCCTCCGTCACCGGCACCGATCACAAGGACTTTTTTCACACAGGGATGGACGGCAAGCGGAACATGAGTGATCATTTCGTGATAGATGAACTCATCTTTTTCCGTCAGCATCATATAGCCGTCTAAGGTAAGAAAACGTCCGAACTCTTTTGATTCAAAAACATCTATTCTCTGAAAATCACTCTGCCCGCTGAATAACTGTCTGTTCACGCGGATTGACAGCTTTACATGAGGGGTATGCTGTTCAGAAAACCATAGCTCCATATAATCACACTCCTTTTAAGACATTCAGGTGTCCGATGTCAGGATCTTCAGGACCTGTCATGGAGCAGCCTTTCATTTTTGCGTATTCAATGTATTCCAGAATTCCCTGGGTGATTTTTTCCCCGGGAGCCAGAATCGGGATGCCCGGAGGATAGCACATGACAAATTCACTGCAAACCCTTCCGGCTGTTTCACGGATAGGAAGAGATTCTTTTTCTGCATAAAATGCTTCCTGGGGAGTAACTACCACCTGGGGGTCTATATATTCCTGGGTCAGCATGCCGGCTTTATCCTTCTGGTAACGGCGCTTAATTTCGGCTAAAGCACTCACAAGGCGCTCAATATCCTGCCTGCGGTCACCGATAGAAATATATGCCAGAATATTGCCGATATCGCCAAACTCAATCTGAATATCGTATTCGTCCCTGAGAATATCATAAACTTCTATTCCTGCAAGTCCGATATCCAGTGTGTGAACAGAAAGTTTTGTCACATCAAAGTCATAAATACTGTTATCATTGATAATCTCACGGCAATAAGCGTAATAGCCTCCGATTGCATTGATTTCACTGCGGGCATATTGTGCAAGAGCGCGTACCTTTGCAAATTCTTCCCTGCCGCGAAGTGCCAGATTACGTCTGGAAATATCAAGGCTGGAGAGAAGCAGGTAAGACCCGCTGGTGGTCTGGGTCAGATTGATGATCTGCCGGGTATAGCCCTCGCTTACATTTGGTCCGATGAGTAAAAAAGAACTCTGTGTTAAGCTGCCTCCGGATTTATGCATACTGACGGAAGCCATATCAGCTCCGGCTGCCATGGCTGATATAGGCATATCCTCACCGAAGTAAAAATGGGTCCCATGAGCTTCATCAGCCAGAGCCAGCATGTTATGCCGGTGGGCGAGATCCACAATGGCTTTTAAGTTGGAGCATATGCCGTAGTAGGTTGGGTTGTTGACTAAGATAGCGACGGCATCGGGGTGCTCGGCTATCGCCTGTTCTACCTGTGAAACTTTCATTCCAAGAGCAATGCCAAGCTTGTGATCCATATCCGGATTGACATATACCGGTTTTGCACCGCAGAGTACCAGCGCATTAATGACGCTTCGGTGTACATTACGTGGAAGGATAATCTTATCCCCGCGTTTGCAGGCAGTGAGCACCATGCTCTGAACAGCAGATGTCGTACCGCCAACCATTAAGAAAGCGTTTGCAGCGCCAAATGCTTCTGCAGCAAGTTCCTCCGCTTCTTTAATAACCGATATGGGGTGGCAGAGATTATCCAGCGGCTTCATGGAATTTACGTCGATACTGACACAACCTTCGCCTAATAATTCCACAAGTTCAGGGTTTCCACGTCCTCTTTTATGTCCGGGGACATCGAAAGGGACGACCCGCATTCGTTTAAAACGTTCCAGTGCCTCATAGATCGGGGCATGGGATTGAGCATGATTTCCCATAACTTGCCTCCTAATATATATTTCTTCCGCTGAAAATTTCAATCATTTCCCTGCGCAGGCTTCCCATAATTTCAAGCCTGGCTCTGGGTGGAAGTTCATAAACATCTGCATTAAAGAGATAATTTTGCAGATCGATTTCCTTTATCAGCATTTTGGTATGGAACAGATTGGCATCGTAAACGTTAATATCAACAGCATCATATTTGCGGAGTGTTTCTTCTTTTATATAATTCTGAATCGATGTCATATAGTGGTCCATAAATAATTTGTTACCATATACATCCCTGGTGAAACCCCGTACCCGGTAGTCCATCGTGATAATATCTGAATCAAAGGAACTGATCAGGTAATCCAGGGTGGAGAGGGGTGTAATCTCACCGCAGGTAGCCACATCAATATCTACACGGAATGTGGCGAGGCAGGTATCCGGATGATATTCCGGATAGGTATGTACCGTCACGTGGCTTTTATCCAGATGTGCCACAACGGTATCGCCTCCGGCAGGAACCATGTGATCCTCTGCAATGAGGATTGTGACGGAAGCACCCTGCGGTTCATAATCCTGACTGGAAATATTCAGGATCGTGCCGCCGATCATATCAACCAGATGCGTCAGGATGGCCCGCAGCCTTTCTGAATTGTACTGTTCATCAATATAAGCAATATAATCCTTCTGTTCTCTGGGAGTCTTGGCATAACAGACATCATAAATATTAAAGCTCAAGGCTTTCGTCAGATTATTAAAGCCGTAGAGCTTTAACTTATTTTCCATATTCGTACCTCCTTTATCCACCAAAAGGTATTTTATAAACGCGCTCCGGCCTTTATTTCCCTGTCTGACAGGCAAAAAAATAACGCAAGCGCCGGTACAAACTGTCCATCACTTGCGTTATATTATTCTGAATTTGAATTTGCATATATCAAAAAGATGAGCCCCCCAATAAAGGTATGTAGATTCATCTTAAGTATTCCGATTCAAAAACAGATATAGGGATCAGAGTCTATATAGCAAATATTTTACTTTTACTACTCTTATTGACCGTTTCACAAGTTTGATGTGCCAGGATGCACACTGGTTATGAAGTAACCAACTTATAAAATTTGAGCTTTTAACTCAATCAATAAGGCAACAAATGTTGCCAATCGGCAGTTGACCCGGCTGTCCGCATGGCCTTAACTTTCCAAAGTGAAAGTGGTCAAAAATATTTGCATGGGAAGACCTGTTAAATCTGTTTTTCCATACGATTTCAATATAGCATAGGTGGTCTGGGAAGTCAACAAAAAATTATGAGCGTACCTTTCCATAATAGCACAAACCAAGTGCACCCGGACCGGCATGTGTACCGATACTGGGACTGACGTCATTAATTATAATATTTTCAAATCCCAGTTTTTCCCGTATCTGTGAAGCGGCAAATTCAGCATCCTGTATGCAGTCGCCATGGATGATTCCCACCGGACGGCTCTTGTCATAGTTTTCTTCCAGGGTAGCTTTCATATTTTCCACTAAGGCTGAAAGAGATTTTTTACGTCCGCGAACCGTTGCCAGCGGCACGAGTTTTCCTTCCGGATTCACATACAGTATAGGCTTAATATTAATCATACTGCCGAATACGGCAGCAACTTTGGATACTCTTCCTCCACGCTGCAGATGGTGCAGGTCATCTACGGTAAACTGCACATTGCCGTGAAGTTTTTCTTCTTCCAGAACAGCGGTTATGTCATCTATGGATTTACCATCAGCCTTTAGATCCAGCGCACGAAGGAGAAGCAGTGTTTCTCCAAGAGATACCGTTAAGGAGTCAATTACCTGAATCCGGGAACCGGGATATTCTTCCATAAGTTCACCAGCGGCAACTGCCACATTATTATAACTACCGCTCAGGTTTGAGGAAAATGCAATATGCAGAATATCCAGACCTTGTTCCAGCAGGGATTCAAAGCGCTGGCGTATCACTGCGGGATTGTTAGCCATGGAAGTGGGTAGTGCACCTTCCCTCATCTTTTTATAAAATTCAGATGGAGATAGATGCTTCTCATCCCCAAATACCTCGTCCCCGAAAGCATAATATTGAGGAATAATGGTTAAATTATATTTTTCTATGTATTCCGAAGGAATGTCGGAATTGGAATCAGTAGTGATTACAAAATCGTTCATGGGAATCTCCTTTTGTTATATATTCAAAAGATTTGATTATCAAAGTATATAGTATATGAAAAAAATAGGGTTGTCAATGATAAAATAAGAGGAAACAGACCGTAATTTTTTGACAACTGACATGTCGCGTAATATAATGAACTGCAGAGAACAGACAGGCGGATTAATTGAAAGATCTGCTTTTGCCGGTTTTGATTGAAAGATTCAAAATTGAAAGATTCAAGAATGAAGGATTCAAGATTGGAAGATTCAAGAATGAAGGATTCAATATTGAAAGATTCAAGATTGAAATATACAGGATGGAGGAAATAATGATTAAGGATCAGACACAGGTAAAGAAAGCAGAAGATTCCAGGACAGAAAATTCCTATCTGCTGATGCCGGGACATATTAACGGATATGGCAGGCTGTTCGGAGGGATGCTGATGCAATGGATAGATGAGATTGCCGGTATTGTGGCAAAACGGCATGCACAGACAGAAGTTACCACAGCGGCAATTGATAATTTACAGTTTAAATCGGCTGCATACCTGAACCAGACCGTTGTACTTATCGGAAAGATTAGTTATGTGGGAAGGACTTCTATGGAAGTGAGAGTGGATACCTATGTAGAAGAGCTTAACGGAACCAGAAAAGTGATCAACCGGGCATATGTGGTTATGGTGGCAATTGACAAGGAGGGGAATCCTGTACGGATACCGGGATTGGCACTGGAAACGGAAGCTGCCCGGGCTGAATGGGAAGGCGGAGAGAAGAGGTACCAGCTACGGAAAACCAGAAGGCAGGAAGGATATTAAAATGAAAAATGCTGTATTTGCCAGTTATTTAATTGGTAAATACAGCATTTTTTTACAAATAGATTAAATTTCTATAAATTTGCATCTGCCTATTGCTGTTTACATAATAATTTGTTATAGTTACAGTATAACAAATATAATAATACCATTTTGAATTTACATGGTCTGGAAAGGGGGAAATAACCATGAAAATAGAAAAAGTGAATGATTCAAGGCTTCTGTGGTCACTGAATAGAGAGGACTTTATTGAATATAAACTCAATGTCAACGATTTTTTATACGGGACGCAAAAAGCACGCACACTATTCCAGGAAGCAATGAGGAAAGCTGAAAAAGATTTAATGTTCCAGGTGGAAGGTTATCTCCTTCATTGTCAGCTTCAGGAATTATCGGCAAGCGGAATCACATTTTCCATTACAAGAAAAGAACAGCTGCCAAAAACAGAAGAAAACCAGTCAAAGGAAAAATCGGTTGAACATACACTGGGATCAGAAGAAGAATTACATCTGCTTTATGAATTTGCACAACTGGATGATGTAATTCGGGTATCAAGGCTTATCAATACGGAGATTCCATTGGAAAATGCACTATACAAATTTGAAGGAGAATACCTTCTGTTTGTAGAACCCAATAAGGACGAGGGAGAACAGATGGCATGGTGTACCATTAATCTGGCTGAATTTGCAGATGTGGAATCGGTCACCAGAGGACAAAAGGCACTGCTGTGTGAACATTCTGAATGTATATTGGAAAAGGATGCATTGCAGAAATTACGGGTTCTCAGTTAAGTAATTGGCGGGAGTGGGGGACTATTTGGTGCCGGTACTGCCAGAGCGTGTCAGAAAGCAATTTTAAACACGCTCTGGCGAATTTTACATCTATATGATCCTTCATTTCCTATCTTACCCGGCACAATTCTCATTTACAAAGCATCTTTTGTAAGTAAAACCCCAATATCTATTTAATAAAGTGAAGTGGCTTCGGATACCCATAGGAACGGAAAAGGGCTTCCAGCTTTGTCTGACCCTGGATCAGTGCGTCTTCTATGGTATAGCCCTTCTCTAATATATTTCTCAGCACCCCGCAGAGAATTGATTCGATCTTGTTCTGGGGGATTATCAGGGACCTGCTTCGGTAAGGTCCGTTTCTTTTGCGGCAATAGGCAAAACTTTTTTCGGTTAATTCCATCCAGGGATACAATTTCATAAGTTCATGGCTGTGGTAAGGTGCGATAACCGGTGACTGTCCATCCAGAATTGTCATGTAGCTGCTTGTATCCGGCTGGCAGAGCCAGTTAAAATATTGGAATATCTCTTCTGACTTTGTAGTGAACGGATTCAGGCCGAAATTCCAGCCGATGCTCACCGGAGTTTTGCCGGGAATGGGTTCATATCCTACCCGTCCTATGATATTTTCATGAATACTGTTGCTGATTTGTGCTGCGTATTCCGTATATGTAAGAAGAATTGCGGTTTTCCCGGAGTAAAAATCTGAGACAGTTTTTTGTATGGATGTCTCAAAAGGGGACTGCTCTACATAGTGTAATGTCTCTAATATATGGCGGAATGCTTTTATATTTTCGGGAGTATTCATGCATACCCGGTTGTATTTATCCCATAACTTTCCGCCAAAAGACCAGAGGCGTATCAGAATTTCCGGTGCCAGTTCTTCATCCATGCTTCCGGCAAAGGAAGTACCATAAATGGTGGGTGAATCAGGGTTACAGGAACGTGTGAAAAAATTGGCTATTCCGTTAAATTCCGTCCAGGTCTTGGGCGGACGCAGGGAGATCTTATATTTATTTTTAAATGACTTAATCAGGTCCCGCTTTTCAAAGAGGTCCTTGCGGTAAAACATGATCTGGGATCCGCCTATAATGGGAATACCATAGTAGCGGTTTTCATAACAGCAGTTGTCCATGTTTTCATCAAAGAGTAAAAGCGGGTTAAAGCTTCCATTGGCAATGAAATCGGTGATTTCCGACACCAGTGAGTTTTGCACCATATACTCCAGCCAGGGCACATCATACATATAGATATCATAATAATTGCGGGACCGGTCAATATCTTCGATGATTTTATTCAAAAGGTTATTCTGTGGAACAAAATCGAATTCTACCGAAATTCCGGATTCCCTGGTAAATGAACTGGTCAGGAGTTTCGTAGAATGGGAAGTGTCCAGGTCCACCATTAGAGCACGTAGTACCGGGGCCTTTTTCAGGGGCACAGCAGATGGCAGAGGTAAGGATGGAGGTTTTGGAAAGTCCAGGGAGGAGTCTGTTATATTGTCGGTAAAATTCAGTAATTTTTCTTCGAAAAACATAGGGGATTCAATATTTTTTGCCAATAGGCGGGACGCCTCCGTACCCAGAGTAAAAGCTGTTCTGGAAGTATAAATGGTCCCCGGCAGTTTGGCAGAACTGTTCCAGCTTTCCTCGCCAAGTGTGATAACCTGGATATCACGGGGAACGTTGCGTCCCTGGATCTGGAATGCTTCCAGCACGCCATAAGCGATGTTCTCGGAAGAGGTGATGACTGCTTCAACCGGTTTGCCGCTGAGACGATGCATAGTGGATTTAAATGCATCTTCTTTTGTCATATTAGTATTGCAGACCAGCGTATCATCGAATTTCAACCCATAATTTTGAAATGCTGTCTGGTATCCGCATATACAGTCTTTTTCTGAAGAAAAGTGAGAAGCTCCGGTAATTAGTGCAATGTTTCGGTAACCTTTGGATAATAGTTTTTCAGTAATAAAACAGGTAGTGCGGTAGTTGTCAAAACCGGCAAAACTGACATCTACATTGTGGGGCCTCCGTTCAATAAAGACAGCCGGAATATTAAAATTCTTAATCCTGTTTTGAAAAAATTCTGTGTTCTGCGGCTGGCAGGTTATAATTAAAAGCCCTGATACGTTCTGACTCACAAAATCTTCGATTTTCTCGCATTCAATATCCGGTGAATTATTAGAAAATGCCACACTGATCGTATAGTCTTTATTCTGCAGATAAGATGAAATTCCTTTAAATATTTCTGCATGATAGTGGTTGTCAATATCAGTGAGTACAACGCCAATGCGGTTGGTAGCAGATAATTTCAAGTTTCTGGCCGAGGCGTTGGGTATATATTTCAGTTTTTCTATGGAATCCATAACTTTCATTTTTGTTTCCGGCTTCACCTGGCGTTTTCCGCTGAGACAACAGGAAACTGTTGCAATAGATACACCGGCATCTCTAGCAACATCATTTAAAGTTGCCATGTATGGCATACCCCCTTATCTTAAAGAGAATCTGGTACTGAAATTAACATTTTGCAGTACCGGTTAATAAGAAGTTATCATGAAATCATAAAACAGTCAATATATCTAAACGTTTAGATTTATATTTTAGAAAACCTATTGTAAATAATGATTAAGAATATATAATGTAAATATCAGATGAACAATAAAAAAACGAAAAAGAGATATAAAATTACTTGTAGATTGTACAATATGACGAAAGCGTGAACAAGATATACCAGAGTGATACTAAAATCGAAACGAAAATGTGAAAAAGTAATAATTGAACAGGCGCTTGATTATGCTTTGGAAAATTAGAAATGGAGGAAAATTCATATGAGAAGATACGGGCAGGTAATCAAGGTTAAAGAAGAATTTTTAGAAACTTATAAAGCTTTGCATGCACAGCCTTGGCCGGAGATCAATGCAAAGATCAAAGAATGCAATATCAGTAATTATTCCATATATTACCGGGATGGCTATTTATTCAGCTACTATGAATATACGGGAAATGACTACGAAGCGGATATGAAGAAGATGGCAGATGATCCCAAAACACAGGAGTGGTGGGGGCTATGTGATCCATGTCAGGAGCCGGTGGAATCGGCTGCAGAAGGTGAATGGTGGGCTGAAATGAATGAGGTTTATCATTTAGATTAAAATCTAAACGTTTAGAGAAAAGGAGATTAATATGACATCAAGAGAACGGATATTAACATCAATCGGACACAAGCAGCCGGATTATGTTCCTCTGGATTTAGGGGGAACACCCAGCTCGGGTATATCGGCAATTGCTTATAACAAGTTAAAGAGGCATTTGAACCTGACGGGAGGGCATACGAGAATCTTTGATGTAGTACAGCAGGTTGTACAGCCGGAAGATAATATTATGGATATGTTCGGAGTAGATGTAGTTGATATTGGAAGGGCATTTAATGAAAAAGACAGCGACTGGTACGACATTACTTTAGCAGATGGATCTGTTGGGCAGTATCCCAAATGGTTCCATCCACAGAAACAGGAAAACGGGGATTATCTGGTGATTGACAAGGAAGGAACCACCATTGCTAAAATGCCGGTAGGAGCAACGTTTTTTGACCAGACATATTTCCCATATTGTGACGATTACCCGGATGACTATCGTGACCTGGACCATCAAATGGGAAAAGTACTGTGGAGCGCGCTGGTACATAGTCCCTGGGATCATGCCGCAGAGCCGGATTTTTATAAACAGCTTCGGGAGCGCACACTCAAAATGAGGGCGACGACAGACCGGGCACTTATGATAACCTGCGGATGTAACCTTTTTGAATGGGGAACCTTCTTAAGAAGAATGGATAATTTTCTTATGGACACTTATGCAGATCCGGAAAATGTAGAGATATTGGTAGGAGAACTGATGGAGCGCCATTTGGCCACCCTGGAAAAGGTATGTGAGTCAGTGGGAGATATTGTGGATATTCTCAGATTTGGAGATGACCTGGGAATGGATACCGGAATGTTTATGTCTCAGGAGAAATACCAGACCCTCTTTAAGCCCTATCATAAGAAGTTAAATGAATATGTCCACAAGCACAGCAGCATGAAGACATTTTTACACTCCTGTGGTTCTATTTACCCGATAATGGGAGATCTCATCGATGCGGGATATGATGTGATTAATCCGGTTCAGACCACTGCGTACCAGATGGACCCTCAGGTATTAAAAAGAGAATTTGGCAGAGACATTACCTTTTGGGGCGGTGGATGCAATACCCGGTCTGTGCTTAACAGATCCACTCCCGGGGAAGTATATGACTACACCAGGAGGATGATTGATATCTTCTATCAGGACGGAGGATTTGTGTTCAATCAGGAACACAATATTATGCCGGATGTACCGCCGGAGAATTTGCTGGCAATGTATCGGGCAGTGGCTGATGCCAGATAGGTTAAGGACAATTTGCGATAGTTAAAGATAGCATGTAATGGCATGAAAGGAGTATTAAGAAATGGAAAAGGGCAATAAAGTCAACAAAAGCCAGCTGAAAAAATTGTTTGCAAGAAGTGAGGTAACGGTAATTGCTGCAGTACTGGCTCTGGGAATTATTTTTACAGCATTTTCAGACAGCTTTTTTACCGCTTATAATTTATTCAATATGGGAAGAACGGCTGCAATTTATATATTCATTGCAATTGGGCAGGCATTGGTAGTCATTGTAGGCGGTATGAATTTATCGCTTGGATATATCGGGGGTATGACAGTTGTCGCTGCCGGTTATAGTATGCAGGTGTTGGGGCTTCCGCCGGTGGCAGCGGTATTGGCCGGCCTGGCAGTAGGCGTAGCAGCAGGCTGTATAAACGGAGTGATTATTACAACTTTAAAATTAAACTCATTTGTAGTTACCCTGGCTACTTCCTTTATATTTACCGGATTAATCAACGGTATATCCCAGGGTTATCCGTATAATGAGATACCGGAAAGCTTTACGTTCCTGGGAAGGGAAGGGTTTCTTGGAATTCCGTTCCTTCTCTGGATGGCAGCGATTGCTTTGCTGATACTGGGATATTTCTTTAAATATACGGTGACCGGACGGCGCATTTTATCTACGGGAGGCAACGTGGAAGCAGCAAGAATGTCCGGTGTCAATACCAATAAAATGATTATTCTGGCAAATGTGGGATCCGGATTATTTGCAGCAATCGCAGGGCTGCTATGGATATCCAGAACCGGATCTGCACAGCCGTCTACAGGTGTAGACTGGATGGTTATATCCTTTGCAGTGGCAGTAATTGGCGGAACGGCGTTAAAGGGCGGTGTATTTAATCCAATTGGAGTATTCTTTGCAGGATTTCTGATTGTTATGGTAAAGAACGGACTTGTTATGTTAAATGCTAATATTTATTACGAACAGGCGTATCTGGGATTAATTCTTTTGCTGGCGGTTTCCCTGGACAGCATTAAATCTATCATGAACAGCAGGAAGCTGAAGCAGGAGTTGAAAAAGAAGCAGCAGGCATAGGGGCATCTCAGGATGCAGTGAATCAGGTTGTATTACATAGAAAGCAGGAGCTATAAAGCTCCTAAGAAAAGGAGAATAAATAATATGAAGAAAATGATGGCAACTTTATTATGTGCAGTATTAGTAACGGGATTATGTGCATGCGGAAGTCCAAAAGCACCTACAGAAGAGACGAAATCGGGTCAGACGACAGATGTGGATGCTAAAGAACCAGCAGGGGAAGAAAAATCGGGTTCCGATTCGGCAACAAAGATTGCATGGTATGCTCCGGCGCCCCATCCTTATTTCGACGAAGTAAAAAAGGGCGTTGAGAAATTTCAGGAAGACCAGGGTGTGGAAGTCGTAATCCAGATCGGTCCAGACTGGACCCAGGCAAGTGAAAATGAAAAAGTGGAGGCTTTAATTGCCCAGGGAGTAAATGCACTGTCCATCTATCCCTGTGATGCGTCCGGAGCTAACGGCCTGTATGAAGAAATTACGAAAAAGATGGGGGTTAATGTCATTAATTTTGGTACCGATACGGCAAAACCTACCACTGCTTCCTTTGCAGTAGCTACCGATGTAAAACAGGCGGCATATGATGCAACAGAAGCTGTAATAAAGATGATGGGAGAAAAAGGTAATATCTTAAATGTACTGGAAGTACTGGAAGATCCCAATACTGCACTTCGTAAAGAAGGTGTGGAAGAAGCAGTAGCTAAGTATCCGGATGTTACGATCATACAGGAAATAGCTGGAATTAAAACCCAGGAAGAGGCAGTCAGCAAAATTGAAAGTGCACTTTCTGCAAACGTTGGAAAGATTGATGGAATTGTCTGTACCGGACTGGTTACAAGTGTAGGTATGACACAGACTTTATCTGATTATTACGAAAAACAGGGAGATGACAAGCATATCTATACGGTTGCCATTGATACGGACTCCGGTGTTATGAAAGGGATTGAGAATGGTATTGTAGATGCAACAATTGCCCAGAATACAGCAGGTCACGGTTACATTTCCTGTATGATTTTAAAATATATGGGAGAAGGATATAAAGTAAAGGATGGCCAGTATTTTATCAATGCCGGAAATGTTATTGTTACGAAAGATAATCAGACTACCTATGAAGCAGAGCTGGATCAGGTAACCCAGGATATCTTAGGGAAACTTACAACCGAGTATCTGACGAAATAGAATATTGTGCCTCCCGGAGTATTTACCCCAGGAGGCACCTAGTGGAGGTTCGTATGCTGGAATTAAAAAATATAAGTAAAATCTTCCCGGGGGTAAAAGCGCTGGATGATGTTTCCCTGAGTTTTCGCAAAGGCGAAATACACGCTCTAATGGGTGAAAATGGAGCCGGAAAATCAACCCTCATGAAAATTATAACAGGTATTTACCATCCTGATATGGGAGAGGTGTATCTGGATGGAGAAAAGGCAGATATCAAGAATTTCAGGGATGCAGTTGCCCATGATATCAATATGGTAAGCCAGGAGATTCAGGTGATTCCGGAGTCAACAGTCGCTGAGAACATTATTTTAGACCGGATTGACCAGTTTAAAAAAGGGCTTGTGGTGGACTGGAAGAGGATAAATGAGACCGCTGTCAAGTATCTGCGCATTGTGGGTCTGGACATCAGCCCTACCCAGAAGATTGAACACCTGACGGCTGCACAAAAACAGCTGATACAAATAGCGAAAGCTTTGTCCTCAAATGCAAAATACATACTTCTGGATGAACCTACATCATCATTGACTACCTATGAGAGCAACAATCTGATTAAGATTGTAAAGCGCTTAAAGGAACAGAATGTGGCAGTCATATTTGTATCCCACAAGCTGGAAGAGGTAATCGCACTCTGTGATAAAGTCTCCGTACTGAGAGATGGAAAATATGTGGGGACAAAAAGCTGTGTGGGAATTACCCGTCAGGACATTGTCAAAATGATGATTGGACGGGAAGAGTCAAATGAACATCTGGGATTTCTGGATGTGAAAGAAGACGTGGTGCTGGAAGCAAAAAATATCACCACATATGGGCAGTTCGACCACGTTGGGTTCCAGTTAAAGCGTGGTGAGATACTGGGTTTTTACGGGCTTGTAGGCTCAGGAAGAACAGAATTGGTGCGGCTTTTGATCGGTGCGGATAAAATGGATCAGGGTGAAGTTTACGTAAATGGAAAAAAAGCAGCCATAAATTCCGTACAGGACAGCCTGGAGCGGTATGGCATCGGATATGTATCGGAAAACAGAAAAGAGGAAGGCTTGATTCTGGATTTTTCGGTTGGGACCAATACAACCATAACAATCTGGTCCCGCATCCGCAATAAATTCAAGAAGATCAATATAAAGGAAGAAGAAAAAACAATCCGTTACATGATCGACAAAATGAAAATCAAAACGCCTACAGCAGAAACCAGGGTAGGAAGTCTCTCCGGCGGAAACCAGCAAAAGGTCAGTATCGGGAAATGGCTGGCAGCAGATTGTGATGTGCTGATCATAGACGAACCTACGGTAGGTGTCGATGTGGGAGCCAAAAAGTATATCCATGATTTAATCTGGAGCCTTGCAAAGGATGAGGGAAAATCTATTATATTGATTTCTTCCGATATGCCTGAGATGATTACCCTTGCCAGACGCATCCTGGTATTTAAGGATCAAAAAATCACAGGTGAAATAAATAACCTGAATTCAGAGGAACGAAGATATGAAGATGTAAGCGGAGAGATTGGAAAGTTGATGGCTTAGTACTACAGGGAACGTTTTGTGATGTTTTATTAAATGCATTATATTGGGGTTTAGGTGAGAAAGGGACGCTTTGTAGATGGAGGTAGTGTACGGAAAGAGAAGGGGGCGGACCAGGACATTGGTTTGGAAGGCTTACCGCAGAACTGGCATTTTCTAACCTTCCCGGAGCACTTTTTGGCGGCACGCGGGCATTCGCTCCGAAATCCTGATGCATTTCGCAGCTCACTGCCCGCTTAGTATCCGATGGGAGCCAATCGAATACTATCCGCCAAAAAGCACTCCGGGAAGGTAAGTAAATGCTCAGCTCTGCTATACGCCTTCCAAACCAATGTCCTGGTCCGCCCCCTTCTCTTTCCGAGATAGCATTCGTTGATACAAAGCTGGTTTTCTCAGCGTGGTGGGACCCTGGGGTTGTGGCAAGCTGGACGCTATTGGTGTAAAGCTAATGATGTCAAGCAACTGATCTTGAGAACGGGATTTGTTTTTCTTTCTGTGATCAGAAAAAGAAGTAGACTTTCATCTTCTCTTACGCATAAACAGCCGAAACATACTGCGCTGCGTCCAATAAAGAACAGCCTGCCACAGCCCAGGGGTTCCAACCTGCTGAGAACGAGTAGCATAGGGTAACTGGACTTATCACCGTAATTTGCTTCTTCATTCCAGAAAAAGTAGCAAACTTTCATCTTTTTTTACGCATAAACAGCCGAAACATACTACGCTGCATCCAATAAAGAACAGCCTGCTACAGCCCAGGGGTTCCAACCTACTGAGAAAACCAGCTTTGTGGCGGTAACATGAATCTCGGAAAGATGGGGGTGGGAAACTGATATGGGCGGAGGAAGCGTAGAGCAGAGCTGAGTATTTACTTAGCTTTCCGGAGTGCTTTTTGGCGGATAGTATTCGACTGGCTCCCATCGGATACTAAGCGGGCACTGAACCGAGAAATGCATCAGGATTTCTCGGTGAATGCCCGCGTGCCGCCAAAAAGTGCTTCGGAAAGGTTAGAAAATACCAGTTCTGCGGCAAGCTGACGGAGTCCATATCAGTTTCCCACCCCCATCTTTCCGTACACTACCTCCATCTACAAAGCGTAATTTAATCAGCTAAACCCAAATATTGACACCGAAAAATTACAAATACCTAGTTTTTCGGTGTTTTTGCGTCAGAAAACAAAAAACTGTTCCGGATTTTCCACATCATTGTTCAGGAATGTGCATTTCCTAAGAAAAATCCATTTGTTATACTTATGAATATCACAGTAAAGGGTATTACGGTCAGCTGCATGGAAGCGTTTTGATTAGTCTCACTGTGAAAAAAAGGAATGGGGGTTTCATTTATGAGAAGGAAGAAAAGAAGAGTATGGCAGGGATTGGCCGGAATTTTATGCACGGCAATGCTGGTACCATGTATCAGCCCGGCATTTACGGCGAAGGCAGAAGGTGGAAACAGCGATGCGCAGTGGGAAAAGATTTCCGGAATCATGGATACATTTGCGGATAAAGCGGTCTGGACGAATACAAAATATGATCAGGCTATCACGCAGCAAATGCCTAGTACCGCACTTTTGGGAAATGGAGAAATCGGTGCCACCTCTTATGGGAATGATACGGAAAAAACCTGGCTTCTATCATCCAATGATTTCTGGTCAGACAATTCACTGTATTTTGGGTATGTGGGAAGAACACCGCAGATTATAACGGGGGGCGGGCTGACAATAACCCCTGCTGAAGCCGGACATGAATATAACCTGATTTATGGCAGCCAGGTCAAAGCCAGTTCTGAGTCCCGGGACCATGGGGCAGCGCTGACTGCTGGCGGATTATATTTGAAAAATTTAAATGGAGACGGTGAAAACTTTACGGGCTGGGAAGCAGCAGAAACAGGTACACCCCAGTGGATTTTATATGATCTGGGATTTAATGAGATTATGGACCGTCTGGTTGTGCGCCATGACAATTACACGTCCGGCAAGGGAAGCGGGCGCAATACAAAGGATTTTGAGATTCAGACTTTAAAGAATGGCATCAAGCCGGAAAATGCAGGGGAAGAAGACTGGGTTACAGTAGAAAAAATCACTGGCAATGAAGCCGACAGTACGGAAGTAAAATTAAATCCGGCACAGAGCTTCCGGTATCTTCGGATCTATATTACCCAAGCGACTGCTGAAGGGGATGATGGAATTGCCAGAATCGGGCAACTGGAAGGTTATTACAAAAATGATGAATACCAGATGCCGATTATAGATAATAAAGGATCGGAACATCCCTATAATAAAGTATACCAGATGCCGGCTTATGCAAGCAGCCAGACCCAGGGGCATGAAGCTGAAAAAGCCGTGGGCGGCGTAACCCAGGCAGAAGGATGGGTATCTGATATCGGACAGGAACAGTATCTGATAGTGGATCTGAAGGTATCCACTAAATTTAACCGCTGGCATGTGAAGCATGATAATTATACATCCCGGAAAGGAGCAGACAGAAATACAGATTCTTTTGATCTGCAGACCAGTGCGGATGGCGTGAACTGGACAAAGGTTGATTCTGTGACCGGCAATAAAGCGGATGTGACAGACAGAAGGCTGCTTTATGACCATCAGGCACGCTATGTAAAATTAAATATTACAAAAGCTTCCCAAGAAGATGACCAGACTGAAAGAGCAAGAATCAGCCAGTTTGAAATCTATATGGATGACAACTACGGTACCAGTTATGCCACTTTGGATGCAGGGGCACAGGCGAAGGTTTCCAGCATTATGAATGAGGCGCGAACCGGTGATAATATGATTAATAATAACTGGTATACGGAAGGAAACGGCGGAAATGACTATTGCGGATGGGTCAGCAACACAAATGTAAAGCCCCACTGGGCACAGATTGATCTTGGGACGGAACGGTCTATAGATGAAATTGCGATTTTACATATGGGAATGCAGGCACATATGGAAGATCTGTACGCAACGGGAAATAAAAATGCTCCGGGATATCAAAAGTTTACTACAAATAATTATAAGGTTTCCGTTAGTGTAGACGGAATAAACTGGGATGTACTGGACGATATTACAGGAAATAAGGCAAGTATTTACGACAATAAACTGAGCAAGCCTATATCGGCAAGGTATCTCAGGGTGGATATCGGGAAATCAGAGCAAAGTGCAAATGACCGGGCGCGGATTCTTAAAGTATTTGCCTTTAATAATGATGAAAATCCGCTATATTCCATGCCATTAGAGTTTACACCTGTGGAACCGGAGCCGGATGACAACAAAGAGGTAATTGCTCCGGAAGAGGCACAGTACAACGTGGCATATAAAGCAGAAGTCAGCGTTAGTTCTGAGAGCGAAGGATATGAAGGGAAAAACGCGGTAGGCGGTGTGTACCAGTACACAGATGATTCGAAAGAAAAAGCGTTTGAAGGCTGGGTATCCATGCTCGGGCAGGAGCAGTATCTCCAGCTGAGTTTCCCGGAAATGATCCAGTTTAGCCGCTGGCATGTGAAACATAACAATGCAACTACCGGAAAAGGTGCTGTCTATAACACCAGGGATTTCAAACTGGAAATCAGCAGAGACGGTGAAAAATGGGTAACAGTTGACCAGGTAGTGGATAACCAGGAAGATGTCACAGACAGGCAGATGCTTTATCCGGTAAGCGCGAAGTATGTGAGATTACATATTACAAAAGCATCCGGAGAAGACGGCGGGGAAGCAAGAGCACGCATCAGCCAGTTTGAACTTTATCAGGATGATGACTTTGCAAACAGCCTTACAATGGCGGACAAGGGAGCTTCTGTTACTACCTCCTCCGATCCTTACACAACTCAGGAAACCCTGATCTCAGATAATTTTGTAAAACTGGATAAAAATGGAATCAACGATTATAACGGCTGGATCAGCGTTCATGCACAAATGCCTCAATGGGCAAAAGTGGATCTGGGTGAGGTGAAGTCTTTTGATGAAGTAGGAATATTATTTGCAGGAGCAGAAGCCCTGGTACAGGATCTTGCAGCAGGGGGAGCTGTAAATGCGGATAACAGCAAGTATACGGATGCGGAAGGAAATATCGGATATCGCAGATTCCGGGCTAAGCAGTTTAACGTAGAGCTCAGTAAGGACGGCGAATCCTGGGATGAAATTGGTAATTATACCGATAACCGGGCAGGCGAAGTAACGATTCAATTACCGGAACTTGCAGAAGCCCGTTATATCAGAGTAAACGTTAGCCAGGGACAGCAGACTCCGGCATCGGATCAGAGAGCCAGAATCGGTAAGATTTATGCATTTAACAATCAGGAGACACCGAAAGTCGTAATGCCGGTAGAAGAATATCCTGTATATCAGGAGCAGGCCACGGCAGCAGGGCAGGCGGAATCTGTAAAATATGCAGAAGAGGAATATGTATCTGCTGAGTCAGCTGCATTTGTACCAGAAGAGGCAGTGGTACAAAAGGAGGAGCCAGCGGCTAACCAGACAAGAGAAGCTACTCCTTTCCGGGAAGAGATGGACATTGCAAAAGCAGAAGTACGTACCGTAATGGACATGGGAAATGTTCCCGTGGATATGACAAACTGGCTTGTGGCAGATAAGAATATAATGGTTACCCAGATTACTTCAAAGGGCGACCAGGCACAGACTGTAGATGTCCGCCCATGGGGGAAAAACACCCTGGCTAAGACAACGACAGATGCCAATGTATTAAGTAAACCGCAGACCATTGCCCAGTCCGGAGTCAGCAATGATACAGTATGGGCAACCAGAAAATCAAACGTAGAAGATGAAATAAAGAAAAGCAGCGATGGAAACCAGACGGTAAAGGCGGCAGATTGGATGAGCGAGTTTGCCATTGCATCCAAAGTACTGGGAACAGATAACCTGAAATATTCTTCTCAGGACAATGAAGGAATTATCCGCGTTGAAATCCCGGCAGGAGAGACGGTAACCGTTGTCACAGCCATAGACTGTGCAGAAAATCAGGCAGTCGATGCAGCGGATGGTGCAGAAGGGCTGGCAGTTAAGAATGTGCTGGGACTCCTGGATGAAGTAAAGAGTATAGATGATGTGGATAACCTTCATGAAAAACATCTCAACTGGTGGAAAGATTATTATCAGCTGTCCTACGCAGACTTTCATGACACGGAATTAAACAGGCTGTATTATGGTTCACAATACATTTTTGCCTGCTGTACCAGAGAAGGTTCCCAGGCACCGGGCTTATATGGAGTATGGACAACCAGGGACAATTCAGGATGGCAGGGAGACTACCATTTAAATTATAATTTCCAGTCCCCGTATTACGGCTCATATTCCAGCAACAGGTTGAAAGAATTTTCACAGCCAATGTTTGATGTGTTTATTGAATACATGGATACCGGAATAGAACGTGCAGCCAATCCGGAACATTTAAAATCCATCAGCAGCTGGTATTATGGAACCAGGGAGGAAGACTTTAAAAACGGATTTGAGGATGCATTACTGCTTCCTGTAGGATTAAAGCCATTTAAAGTATCATCGGATGATGCTTCTTATTTGAACCAAACGATTAATGCTCTGTTCTGTGCGTCTCAGATTTGTGCATATTACAACTATACACTGGATAAGGAATGGCTGATGAAAAAGCAGGAATCTGCATCAGGAAATTTGTATTCCCCATATGATTTTCTTGTAAAGACAGCTAATTTCTATGAACAGTGGGTAGAAAAACGGGGTGCCAGAGTAGATGATGAATTTGTAAAGGACAATCCGTGCTCCGATGCAGGAGGACAGTCACAGACTACAAAATATACTAAAAACTATGAGAAATATCCGGAATATGACGGTACAGGTGAATATACTTATGTACTATTTGACGGTTCCCATGAAGGCTCTTTTGAATTCAACCCCAATGTGACCATAGGCAATTTACAGAACCTGTTGGATACGCTGGTTGGAATCGGCAGTGAAGCAGCACCGTCACAAGAAAAGTTTGGAGTATGGCAGGATATTTCCACCCACCTGCCCGGAATGGAAGTCAGCATATATGAATATCAGGGATTTAATGCGAATTCCCAGAAAAACTCTAATTATTTGGGAAAAGAAATATTCGGACTTTCAGAAGACCGTAAGATCCGTCCGATATCTGCAACTGTTAATCTGGAAGGAATACAACCAGGGGACCAGCTGGGATTTGATTCCGATCCCTACTTACTGGAAGTAGCGCGCAATACCGTAAATGTATGCGGAAACGACGGCGCTGCCTACGGAAGTGCCGGCTGGAATATGGTAAATAACACGCCAAAGATCTTCACCCATGCAGCCAGGGTACAATATGATGCTGCAACACTGGTCAGCAAGATAAAACAGTATGTAGTTAAGAAAATGGCAGGTAATTATTACGTTGATGACAACACCCACGGATGGGAAAAAGTAGGGGTTATGGAAGCTCTGAATGATATGATGGTCTATTCCGATAATGGATTTATCAAGACATTCCCAACCTGGACAGGCAATGACGCAGAATTTCAGGATATCCGCGTAAAAGGAGCATTTCTGGTATCTGCAGAGATGAAAGAAGGAACGGTTCCGTCCATTCATATTACAAGTGAAAAGGGAACGGATGCAAAAGTTGTTATTCCATGGGACGGAGCATTTGTGACCAGGGAAGACGGAAGTCTGGTATCCACAGCTTACGGGGAAACAGAAAATTCCAAAGAGAAAACAATTGAATTTAGCACAGAGCCGGGGACTTCTTATATTATCCACGAATTGGGCAATAACGAAGAGCTGTTAGATATCCTGGAGAAAATGCTGGTGGATGCAGAGTCAGCAAAAGCATCGGCAGAAGCGGCACAGCAGAAAGCTGAGGAAGAAAAGATCGCAGCAGAAGCGGCAAAGAAGGCGGCTGAAGAAGCTAAGGCTGCGGCAGAAGCAGCACAAAATGCAGCAGATCAGGATGCAGAAGCAGCAAAAGAAGCACTGGCGAAGGCTGAGGCTGCCAGAGCAGAAGCAGTGAAAGCCCAGGAAAAAGCAGAAGAGGCGAAGAAAGCCGCAGAAGCAGCGAAAACAGCAGCCCAGGAGGCGCAGTCTAAGACAGAAGCCACCAAAGAAGAAATTGTCCGTTTGAAAGCAGCAGCAGAGGAAGCTCAAAAGCAGGCAGAGGCTGAAAAACAGGCAGCCGAAGAAGCGAGAAAACAGGCGGAGGCCGAAAAGCAGGCGGCAGAAGAGGCAAAGAAACAGGCAGAAGCCGAAAAACAGGCGGCTGAAACAGCCAGACAAAAAGCTGAAGAAGAGCGAAAAGCAGCTGAAGAAGCAAAGAAATCTGCCCAGGAAGCCCAGGCGAAAGCTGAAGAAGCTAAAAAAGCAGCAGAAGAAGTACATAAGAAAGTAGAAGCAGCAAGAGATGCGGCACAAGAGGCGCAGAGAAAAGCAGAAGAAGCACAGAAAGCCGCACAAAAGGGAAGTACAGACACCGTTACAAGCCTGAAGAAAGGCAAGATATACCAGAGCGGTTCCCTGAAGTATAAAATAACAAAGCTCACATCCGGATCGAAAACCGTGTCAGTGACAGGAACCACGAATAAAAACATAAAGAAACTGACCATTCCTTCTACGGTTACCATTCAGAAAGTGAAGTTTAAGGTTACGGAAATTGGAAGCAAGGCATTTAAGAACCGGAGAACTCTGGAGAAAGTAACCATTGGTTCTAATGTGAAGAAGATTGGTTCCCAGGCATTCTATGGTACAAAAGGACTGAAGAATATTACTATTAAATCCAAAGGGTTAAATTCAGTTGGCAAGAATGCATGGAAAGGAATTTCAACAAAAGCGGTAATCTCTGTTCCAAAGTCTAAAGTAAATAATTATAAAAAGTTATTTAGTGGAAAAGGACAGGCGAAGACCGTAAAAATAACAAAATAAGACAGGTAAAGGCTGTCCCGCAGGGCTGAGTAATCAGTTTGGTGGGGCAGTTTTTTTGATTTGTTATTCAACAGTTGTAACATTTACCAGGATATTATATGATAACAATAAAAGTACATATTTCGGTCAGGGAGGATTGCCCTATGAAAAAGAAAAGATCTAAAAGTATCGCATTCAGCATTTCCATTTTTTTTATTTCCCTAAATATGGTCAGTTTCCTGCTGTTCTTTTATCTGATCAACTCCCAGTATTTCAAAATAGCAAAGTCTAATATTTTGGAAAATAATCGAATTGCAGCGGAAAATATTAATAAAAATTTTGATGATGTCCGGTTTTATTTAAATGATCTTACGTTAAAAATGTATTCGGATGCAAACTTGAATGATATTTGCAGCCGGATATTCAGAGGGGAATTTGAAAATAATGCCCAGCGTCAATCCCTGGCTTTTGAGGCTGAGAGCCTGTGTTATGATTATCTGCTGTCTTATAATTTTATACATTCGGTAGGTATTTTTCTGGAGGATTCAGCAAAGACAGATATCTATTTGATCAAGAATTACAGCAGTACGACCTATCAGGTACACCGGGCTTACCGGGAACAGGCGCAGGAACAGGTAATCAGAAATAAAGGAGCAATTAAATGCTATGATGTGGGAAAGGAACATAGCATTATATTTGCAAGAACGATTAAGGATTTTAAAAATGTTCTGAAAGATGATCAGATTACAGGGACGGTTATGGTCATGATCCGTGGGCAGTATATCCGGGATATTTTGAAAAATGCAGTTACGACACCGGGTAGTTATGCTATGTTATTAAATGGGGACGGTGAAGTGACTTATGCTACCCGGGATGATCTTAACGGTCAATTATTATCGGAAGTGGTAAAAGAAGATTCAGATGGCAGTACATCACCACAAATGCTGGAGCGTGAGATTGAATCTCTGGAGCAGAAGCTGGTGATTGTGACACCGGTTCAGGATATCAGCCTTTCAATCAGCTCTTTTAAGAATACATTGATTGAGTTTCTTATTATTTTAGTTATATTAAATTTGATATTAGTGCTTTTGATTTCGAAAAAGTTAACAAAGCCTATGCATACCTTTGTGGATCAGATTCAGGATATTGGAATAACTGACATTGCCAGAAAAGTAGATGCCAGCGGATACAGTGAGATTGAAAATATTGCGGAAGATTTTAATCATATGCTCACGCGGATACAGAACCTGGTCAATGAGAATTATGTCATAAGCCTGAATGAAAAAAACGCCAGGATAGAGGCGCTGCAATCCCAGATTAATCCACATTTTATATTTAATACATTGGATACTATTAACTGGAAGGTGATGTTCCTGGATATGCCTGAGGTTACAAATATGATTACCTGCCTGGGCGACATGCTGAGATATACGACTTATCAGTATGGGAAATATGTAACAGCAAGTCAGGAAATTCTGCAGATTAAGAATTATCTGTATATTCAGGAGATTCGTTATGACCACTCTTTTGAAGCTTTTTATGATGTAGAGGAAGAAGCATTAAAGCAGGTTATACCATGCCTGATTATTCAGCCGCTAGTTGAAAATGCAGTCGTACATGGTTTAAAGGATAAGAAAGACGGTGTACTGGTTATAAAACTTCGTATTGAGGAAAACATGCTGAAAATTATGGTATTTGATAACGGAAATGGTATGGAACAGCAGAAAATAAGGGAGGTATATCAGAGTACGGAAGGAACAATAAAGGAGAGCATAGGGCTCTCTAATGTTAACAAAAGAATCTGTCTGACTTACTCTGTGGAAAAAGGCCTGGAAATAAAAAGCCGTGTGGGACATTATACAAGAATTGAGATTTTAATACCAATTGCGGAGGGAAAAAAATGATCAAGGTTATTGTAGTAGATGACGAGAAAGTCATACGGGAAGGAATCGGGAGATTTGTAAAAGAAACAGAAGGATTTGAACTGCTGCAGACTTGTGAAAATGGAGTCACGGCTTACGATGCCATCCGGGAAAAAAAGCCGGATCTGGTAATTTGTGATATTATGATGCCAAAATGGGATGGCATTCAGCTGATTGGTGCTTGCAGGGAGCAGGATATTACCTGTGAATTTGTTCTGCTCAGCGGATACAGTGAATTTGAATATGCCAGAGCGGCGATACGTTATCAGGTTCTGGACTATATCAATAAGCCGATCAATCCGGCGCTGCTTAAGAAAATGCTAGAAGATGCACAACGGGTGATCGGGAATAAAAATAAGATCAGGAAAAAATTACAGTCCACGATTTATGATAAGGTGCTGGAAGAGGAAGTTATGTCTGCAGATGAAGAACATATAGAGCAATTGCAGCAGCAGATGCCTCACAGGGTTCTGGCAGTGAACGGATATGACAGCGGGAAAAATGGATGGGATACGGAAAAGGCCAGAATATACTGTGATGAAATTCTGCAAAAGCAGACATATGAGCAATATATTGTGTACAACAAGAACGGGCTGATCATTATTATCCTGGTAGGGGTAGATACCCGGGAACATGCAATTGAAAAGATCTGGATGGAACTGCTGGCATATGCAAAAGGGCAGGGGGGAAACGCTGCTATGGGAATCGGGGATACCGTATCCGGAATGAGGGAAATACCCATGTCATACAGGAAGGCGAAAGCAGCATTATATGAGGCCCAGTGCAGAGAGGACCGCTGCTGCTTGTTTGAGCGCCTCCCATATACATATAAAAGTCCCGGCAGCATTTATGCCAGGGATATCTCAGTGGTAGAAAGTGCACTTCATCTTCAAAACAGGGAACAGGTACTGGAAGTAGTACAGGAGACTGCAGATCGTTATAAGATATCGCTGCCGCCTTATGTCATTTATTCGTTTATACAAAAATGTGCAAAGGAAATATGGAATCTGTGCGAAGAAAATACGGTTTTACCGACGGAATTTGAACAAAAGGATATTTTCTCTCAGTTAACGGCAGCACCGGATACAGAACGGCTGATGGAACGATTTTATTCATTTGCAGTGCCTGCATGCAAGGCATTAGAACAGATTCAGGGGAAGCATTATGGCGGAACAATCGATGAGGTAATCAATTATATTCATTTAAACTATACCCAGGATATCTCTACCCAGAAAATCTGCAGTGTTTTCTATTTTAACCAGAGCTATTTTTCGGCTTTGTTTAAGTCGAAGACGGGCAGCAATTACAATGATTATGTAACAAATTTAAGAATTGCAAAGGCGAAAGAGCTGTTGAAGTCCGGAAATTATAAAATCAGCGAGATATCTGCGATGATCGGATATAACTCATCCAGATACTTTTCAAAAGTATTTCGGGCACGTACAGGGGAATTGCCACAGGAATACAAGAACCATTTTCTGAACAAATAATAGAAAATATAATAGAAGATATAAGAAAAGTGTACCATTTCCTAGAAATTGGTACATTGTTTTTTTTACGGATAAAATCTATATTAGTTATATCAAACAAGTGAAGGAGAGGGTACTATGAAGAAGAGGTTTATCAGCGTTTTATTAACATTGGCACTGGCAGCAAGTCTGACAGCATGCGGCGGTTCAGGTAACAGCGGTTCAGGTAACAGCGGGGCAGGAGAAACAAAAGGAAGTGCGGGAACGAGTTCTGAAAGCACAGAGAAGATGACAGATACAAAGGATTCACAGGGAGCAGAATCGTCATCTGTACAGGAAAGCGAAGCGCCGGAGAAAGGAAGCGATCAGCCATTTGCGGGAGAAACGGTTACGGTATATACGCGAAATGTAGATATGGAAGGATGGCAGCCCTTTGTTGATCTGGTAAAAGAGAAAACAGGCATAATCGTTGAGGGAGTGGTTGCACCGACTAATTATCCGGATGTTGTAACGAAACTGAGTTCCATACTGACTGCAGGAGATGATTCTTTTGATATTGTGCATGTGGACGAGTTATTAGGCGTTACATACAGTACAGCAGGTTATCTGGAACCCATTAATGAAATTATTGAGGCTGAAAAAGAAAATTATCCGGCAGATGTCCTGGAACGGATCTGCAAGAGTGCAGATGGAAATTATTATTTGCTGCCTCAGGAATTGAATGCCATGTATCTGTTTATTAACAAAGAGGTATTTGACAAGGCGGGCGCAAAGATTCCCACGAATACAGATGAATTTCTGGAAGCGGCAAAGGCTATGACGAATGAGGAGGCTTATGGATATGGCGCAGCCTGGTCAAAAGGAGGACAGTTATATAATGATTTAATCCGATGGATGTATTGTTTTGAGGGTGATATATATGACTGGACAAAACCGGAGTCAAAAGAAGCACTGCAGTTTATGTATGATATGCTTTATAAAGATAAAGTGGTATCGGAAGCAGCACTTGGTGACAGCTATGATGCCATGAACCAGAAGATTATTGACAACAAATACGGAATGGTGTTCCAGTGGGCTTACCTGGCAGATGTCTGCGGAGATAAATGGGGGGATAACATACAGATTGAACCTATGCCGGTATTTAAAACAAATCATACTATCGTAGCAGGGTGGCATATGGCAATTAATAAAAATTCTAAAAAAGTGGATGCAGCAAAAGAAGTGCTTAAGGTATGGGCCAGTGAAGAAGGACAGATGTGCAATCTTCAGATGGAAGGATCTTCTCATGCTAAGGTAATGGCAAAACCGGAGGCTAAGGAAGTAAACCGGGCAGGCCAGGCGCTGGAAGAATATTCGGCAGCAGGTTCGTTAGTTCCAAGGCCGATGCCGGCAACGGTAAATGAACTTATGGAGGTTGCGGAGACCTATGCACAGTCCTATCTGACCAATCAAATGTCTTTGGACGAATGTGTAGAAAAAGCTACTGCAGAGATTCAGGCTCTGGTTGAAGAATAAAAGTAACTGCACTTCATCAGTCCGTTACAGGGTTTTTACAGGCCTTAAGCATAAAAGGGGGAACACTGCGGGGTTCCCTCTTGGCATCTGCGGCAGGCAGATAGAAAAAGAGGGGAAGGTTGCGGGATGAAAAAAATGTCAATGGGAAAAAAGAGAGTACTGGTAGCCTGGGCACTGGTACTGCCGGCGCTGCTCGTAAGGGGCGCCACCATTATTTATCCGATGATTACTACGGCGTGGTACAGTCTTTTAAATTATAAAATGATCACACAGACAAAGAAATTTGTAGGATTTCAAAATTATGCAAAGCTGTTGAAAGATCCCGGTGTGCAGGAATCTATTCGGTTTACTCTGATCTTTACTATTATTTCCGTTATATTAATTATGACGTTGGGCATAATGCTGGCTTTAGTTTTAAACGTAAAATTCAAAGGGAAAAAATTTTTGCGTTCCATAGTTCTGATACCATGGGCGATGCCTACGATCGTCATTGGTATAGCAGCACAATGGGCGTTTAACGATACTTATGGATTTGTAAATGACCTGTTCTCAAGGCTCAGCCAATCTAATTTTAATTTTGCATGGCTGGTTAATCCTGCAGGTGCCCAGGCGGCGGTTATCATCGTAGATGTCTGGAAAAATGTGCCGTTCTTTGCGATTATGGTGTTGGCGGCATTGCAAAGTGTTTCACTGGAATTGTATGAATCGGCAGCCATGGATGGTGCAGGTGCCGTTAAACGTTTTTTTGCAATTACCATGCCGCATATTAAGCGGGTTCTGATTACCATGGGATTATTTTTTACTCTTTGGCGGCTGACAAGCTTTGATCTGGTCTATGCCATGACCCAGGGAGGACCGGGGGCTAAGACCTCTTTAATTAGTTACAAGATAACGACAGAAGCCTTTAAAAACCTGAACTATGGATATGCATCAGCCATATCAATGATGTTGTTCCTGATCATGGTAATTGTTGCAGGCGGCGGTATGCGTCTGCAGAAAAAGATTGACTACTAGGGGGTGGGAAAATGAAAAAGTCAAAAGGTTATCGGATTTTTATCTGGATTACAACTATTATACTGGCTCTGATCATCTTATTTCCGGTATTCTGGATATTTACATCGTCCATTACGGAAAAAGAATTGCTGTTCACTACGCCGGTTACCTATTTTCCTGAGAATCCTACACTTCAGAACTATTATACGCTGTTTAAAGAGGTGGATGTCACTGGGTTAGCGTTCAATACATTGATTGTAGCCGTATTTGCCATTATCGCAACAATTGTAATAAGCATACTGGCTGCGTATTCCTTTGCCAGATTTACATTCCGGGGATCAGGCGCGGCCTATTCTATGTTGGTTTTTTCTGCAATGCTGCCGGTTATTATGACCTTAATTCCCATGTTTCAGACATATAAGACTCTGCATCTCCACGATACCCACGTGGGTCTGATCATATTATATGTCAGCGGGTTTATACCATTTACCACGATGTCTTTTGTGACTTTCATACAGCAGATACCCTATTCGTTAGAAGAAGCGGCTGCAGTTGACGGGGCAAACGTCTGCACCAAGATATTCAAGGTACTGCTTCCACTTATGAAGCCGGCAATTGCCACCATGGCTATTATTAATTTTATTAATACCATGAATGAGTTTATGATACCGCTGGTTTTTACCAACAGGAAAGCAACACCGCTGAGTGTGGGGCTGACATTGATCCCAAGAATAAACCAGTATAACGTACCATGGGAGAAAATCAGTGCTCTGGCAACTATTATGATGATCCCCATTGTATTATTTGTTATATTGTTTGAAAAAAATATTATAGACGGTCTGACTGCGGGCAGTGTAAAGCAATAGCGGGAGTGTGAGCGGTAAATGCCCGGTAAAGGTAGTAAAGGTAGCAAAAGCAAAGGCAGTAATTAAATGAGATAAAAGTCAGGAGGATGGTATCATGAATGGAAGAGAGCGGGTATTGGCGGTGGTGAACAGAAAGGTTCCGGATAAAATTCCAAAGGATTTAAGTTGGGGATTGTGTCCGGCGCTGGAAGCAGAATTCCGTAAAAGAACGGGATGTGATGATTATTTTGAATACTTTGGCTTAGATATCCGGTTTTTGGATTTTGCACCAACAGAAGTAAAAAGGGATTTCTCGGAATATTATGCGGGCAGAGACCAGGAACCAGGATTTTCTGTCAATGAATGGGGCGTGGGAAGCGGAAAATCCAGGGATACGAATTTACATTTTGAACATATTATCTCCCCTTTTAAGGCCGGCATGACAGAGCGGCAGGCAGAAGAATTTCCGTTGCCGGACTTTTTAGAACCAAGGAGAAGTGCACATTTTAAGTCTTATGTGGATAAGTGCCATGAAAAAGGGCTTGCAGTGTGCGGAAGCCTGACCCAGACAATTTTTGAAAAAACCTGGGCTATCCGGGGATTTGAAGAAACTATGATGGACATGTTAACAGAGCCGGAGGCGATTACGATATTAATGGAGCGCATCACCCGGATGCGTATGGAGCAGGTAGTACTTATGCTAAAGGCCGGAATAGATGTGCTTATGCTGGGGGATGATGTGGGGATGCAGACAGGAATGCTGATTGGAGTGGATACCTGGCGGGAGTTCCTTAAGCCCAGACTGGCACGGATTATTGCGAGAGCAAGGGAGATAACCCCTGATATACCGGTCTTTTACCATTCCTGCGGTAATCCGTGCCAGATTATTCCGGAATTAATTGAGATAGGGGTCAACATTTTAAATCCGATCCAGCCTGAATGCATGGATTTGCAGAAAATAAAGGATACCTATGGAGATAAGCTGGCGTTTTGGGGAGGGGTTAGTGCCCAGACCAACCTTTCTTTTGGTACGCCGGAGCAGGTGAAGAAAGAGGTTAAACGTTGTATTGAAATCCTTGGAAAAGACGGTGGATATCTCATTGGACCCAATCATATGGTGGAGCCGGAAGTGAGCTGGGAGAATCTGATTGCTTTCTTCGAGGCAGTGGAAGAATATGGGGCTTATTAGGGGAGATATCATAAAAGGGGGCTTAAAATGATTCACATTGATAACTTTGATAAGATCAAAAAACGCTATGATGCCTATTGGGCAAAGGAAAATCATGATAGGCCGCTAATGGACATACGGGCGCCGCGATATGATTACCGATCTGTATTTTCAGAAAAAAGAGAAAATCTGTATGATCAGTGGATGGATACTGAATATGTGGTAAGAAGAGAGCGGGCACTTCAGGAATCCTTATATTTTGCAGGAGAAGCATATCCATTGGTATGTCCAAACCTGGGACCTGACGTATTTGGCGCATACTTTGGATGCGGCATTACTTTTGGGGAAGATACCAGCTGGGCATCCAGCCATGTTGAAAAACTGGAGGATATTGATGTAAGCTGCATAAAGGAAGACAATATCTGGTTTCGTAAGACTGTGGAACTGACGAAAGCGATGCTGGATGACAGCCGTGGAGATTATCTGGTTGGAATTACAGATATCCATCCGGGATTAGATGGGCTGGTATCATTACGGGGACCACAGGAATTGTGCTTTGACATATTTGAAGAGCCGGAGCTGGTGCAGAAATTGAATTTTGAAATGTGTAAGCGGTTTAAGGAGGTATATAACAGGCTGAATGATATTCTGCAAGAAAAGCAGCAGGGGAATTCCAACTGGATGGGGATTTACCATCAGCAGGGCTGGTATGTGACATCCTGTGATTTTGGAGGAATGATTTCTGAAGAAATGTATCAGAAATTCGTAATTCCTGAGTTAAAAGAAGAAATCGGGTTCCTGAAACATACTATTTTCCACCTGGATGGACCTGGCGCATTACGGCAGCTGGACAGCCTGCTGGAGCTGGAGGGGCTGGATGGCATTCAATGGGTATACGGAGCTGGTCAGCCTACGGCTGCTTACTGGATTGAAACACTGAAAAAGATACAGGATGCGGGGAAGATGATCCACATCGATATTGTTAAGGAAGATCTGCCGGTACTGTTGGAGCAGTTAAGGCCAGAGGGTGTATTATACCGCATGAACTGCAGTACTCCTGAGGAAGCGGATTATCTGATAAAGACAGCCGGGGAGTACAGAGGCAAAAAAGTATTTTAATGGAGAAATCATAAAAATCCACTTGCTTTTATGCGCTGCTTTGGTACAATAAGAATAACAAAGAGGGAAACACAAATAGCTGTTTTCCCGGATAATGAGTCTGTAAAACAGACGATGACAATGGGGGATTTTACATGAGAGATCTGGAAGAAGTATTAAGCAAATGCAAGGAAGCGGGGGTACACGAGGCAGCGGTGGTACCTGTGGAGAAGATTGTATTTTCGGATGAAGTGAGAGAAATGTGCGCAGTCAACCAGTGCGGGCAGTATGGGAAGACCTGGGCATGTCCTCCGGGGGTGGGAACAGTGGAGGAATGCAGGGAACGGGCTATGAAATACAAAAACGTGGTAGTTTTTTCTACGGTTTCCAATCTGGAAGATTCCTTTGACTGGGATGGGATGATGGATGCGAAAAAAAGGCATGAAGAGGTGAGTAAAAAGGTAAGGGAAATCTTCCTGGAAGACAGGGATGATATCCTGATGCTGTCATCGGAAGGGTGCCAGAATTGCAAATCCTGTACCTACCCGGATGCACCGTGCCGATTCCCGGATCAGATGTTTCCCTCAGTGGAAAGCTTTGGAATCTATGTGAATAAAGAAGCCTCTGCGGCAGGGATCCATTACATAAACGGCGCAAATACAGTGACTTATTTCAGTAATATATTTTTTTAAATCAAGAAAATGCCTGAGAAGATGAATCAGGAGATTATATAAGCCCCCGGAGTATTGGATAAATCGGATACTTCGGGGGCTTATAATAATATGGCACTGCAGATAAATGAGTGCCTCATTAATCATTCATTTTAAGCAATTGGTGTTGCTTCTTCCAATCCTTTCTGAAGCCGTGTAAGTTCACGCATTTCCCGGATCAGGAAGTAAATGCAGACAACCGCTGCAGCCGCATCTGCTATGGGGCCGGCATACATTACGCCGTCGATTCCCAGGAAGATAGGAAAAATGACAAAAAGCGGAAGCAGGAAAATAATCTGTCTGGTAAGGGACATGAATACACCCAGTACGGATTTCCCAATGGAGGTAAAGAAATTGGAAGTAACCGGCTGTATGCCATTTATAAAAGTCAAAAACAAAAAGATCCTGAAATACCGTTCCGCGAATTTAAAATAGGTCTCGCTTCCGTTTCCAAAGATGGAAATAATCTGCCGCGGGAAAAACTGAAAGCAGAGAAATGCCAGAATAGAAATTAGCGTTGCACTTAAAACTGCCAGTTTATAAGTCTCTTTGACGCGTCCGTATTTTTTTGCGCCGTAGTTGAATCCTACAATTGGCTGGGTTCCCTGAGAGATACCGATGACAAGCGCCATAAAAATCATATTTACTTTTATGATAATACCTGCGCAGGCAAGGGGAATTTCGCTTCCATATATAGATCTTGCACCATAATAGGAGAGCACGTTGTTCATGACAATCTGAGTTACGGTCATGGCAATTTGATTAAAACAGGCGCTGGCTCCAAGGGCAAAAATATTTCTGCAGTATTTATACTTTAGCTGAAAGCTTTTGCGTGTCAGTGTAATATTATGAAAATGGAATGCATATTTTACGCTGATGCAAAAGGAAATGATCTGTCCGATTATGGTTGCAAGAGCTGCGCCGGCCATACCCATATCGAATACAAAGATAAAGATAGGATCCAGGATGGTATTGATAACGGCGCCAACCAGCATGGAGGTCATGGAATATTTGGGACTGCCGTCCGCCAGGATCAGTTTACTGATTGCAGTGTTGATAATCAGAAATGGAAATCCAATGGAGGTAATCCGGGTATAGGTCTGGGAATAAGGAAGAACTTCATCCGTGGCACCAAAGAATTTCAGCATGGGAGTCAGGAAGATTGTTACAATCACAAAAAGTGCGATTCCACATACTGCCATCATGGTGATTGCATTTCCAGCGGACTTTGCCGCATCATCCTTCCTGCCGGCACCCAGTTCCAGTGAAAAATTAGAGGCGCCGCCGATACCAAGCAGCAGAGCAATTGCAGTGCAGGTAGTGGACAATGGAAAAGCGATGTTTGTTGCGGCGTTTCCTAAAACGCCCACACCCTGCCCGATAAATATCTGATCCACTATGTTATAAAGTGCGGTAACCAGCATGGAAATGATACAGGGAATGGCATATCCGGTCAAAAGCCTGGATACTTTACGATATCCCAGGGGATTATTTGCTTCTTGTGAAACTGGCTTCATTTTCGTTCCTCCTTTTTCTTTTGTTTTATCATAAGATCTCTCAATAGCTGTGATTAACACAATTTCTCCATAGTATTCCCGGACTTTTACCGTTGGATACCATATAAAAGGCTGGAATTAGCGGGATGTGAAATTTCGTGTTTAAACCGAATAGGTTATATGATAAAAATTGCGCACGCAAATAACCATTTGCGTGCGCAATTAGTATAGAACTTATTTTAGAAAAAGTCAAGATGATACTTTTGGCGTTTCGACAAAATATTCCTTTATTTTTTTACGGTTGATGTCTTTTCCTATTATATTCAGCAATGCATTGCGGGGACGGCAGGAAGTGACGAGTAATTCGTTTGCGGAACAATTCACTTCGTAACAATTGCCGTCCAGAGTGGGAATATAGCCTTTTATGCGGAGTATATAGCCACAGCGCCCACTCATAATCTGTTTCAATGCATGAAGGAGGTCTGCCTCATTCTGACAGAAATCGGCAAGGGTAGTGCTGGAATAGAGGCGGCTGTGGTCAAAGCGTTTCTCTTCGTGCCAGTGAGCCTGACAGCCGACGTTTCGAAAACTTTCAAAATCATCATCCGTAAAATCAGACCAGTTTTTGATACAGACGTCCGTTCCAAATATCCGGTCACTTTTGTAATGCTTCATGAGATCATTTAAATCTGCAATAGAAGATAAGATATCTTCGGGAGTTACATTCCCCGTTTTACTTAAAATTACCTTTCCGGTATTCAACAGCTGGGAATACATAATATACATTGCTTCCTCGGACAGGTCAGTCAGAGGATGCGGATCAGCAATGGTCAGAATGCTTCCCACTTTGCAGCAGGACCGGACGGCAGGGCTGTTCACAATATCAAAAAATTCGTCCATATTATATATGCCAGAGGGTTCCACAATAATATGGGAGCAGCCTTGATGGGACAGTTCCAGCAGCATATCATGAAAATTGACTTTCTGGGAACAGCAGATACAGCCACCTGTAAGCTGATTGATTTTTAAACCCCGGCCCTGGAGAAAAGCGGTATCTACCCCGGCAGCACCAAATTCGTTTTCTATAATTGTCACAGATTCCCCGATGCGGATAAGATAATCGGCATAGTATTTAATAAATGTAGTTTTACCGGCGCCTAAAAATCCGGTGATCAGATCAATAACGGCCATAAGTTTTTGCAATATCTACCATGCGCCTTGCCCGGTCAAACGAGGCATTGGCGGGGTATTCACAGCCGGTCGCCAACATAAAGCCGCCGCCTTTTGCCATGGCATCAATGTTGTTTTTACATTCCAGATCCCACTCCTCATCGGTTCCGATAACCGCACTTGCAGGAGTAACGCAGCCGATCAGGGTGACCTTATCGCCGTATTTAGCTTTGCATTCCTGAAAATCTGCACAGTCATCCGGCGGATAAAGGAAGGAGATTGCAGTGGGATTCATTGTTTCTATCTGAGCGTCAAAATATATTTTCTGCCCGCAGTTGTGAATCATTACCAGACATTCTCTGGCATGAACCACATCAGCCAGTTCTTTTACAAGATCCCCTTCCATTTCCATCCACATGGTTTTACTCATAATTGCCCCGGATGAGAACAGCGTGTCGAACATAATACCGTTGACTCCGGTGTCCATAAGTGCGTTGCAGTAATCCTTCAGGGTTTCATTTACTTCCCTCGCAGCATCATGTACGGCATCCGGATCGTCATAGAGATCCATATACATATCCTGCTGGTTACGGAGCATGGAAAGCGTTCCCAGTGGACCGAAGACAAAAGCAACCACCGGGTATTCGCCGTTAGCAGCTTCTACCAGTTTCTTACAGGTATCAATGTGCATCATCATACGTTTTGATGTACGGTAATCCACTTTTTTTATCTTGGCATAGTCCTCGATTTCCTGAACGACACAGTTGTTGTAATTAGGATGTGCCGCTTCGTCCTCCGGATAGACCAGTTCCTGTCCCCATGCATCACATTCAATGGAGAGGTCAATGAGTGTTACGATACAATCCAGGTCAAATTCTTCCTTTGCTTTTAACAATGCTTCCGCACAGATATCAGCATCGTTGGACCAGTCCTTGTAAGATGCACCGATCAGCCTTCTGGAAGCTCCGCTGATGATGGGATAAACCGGTACCCGGTCTGGTTCTTTGTGCTGCAATGCAGTTACTACACGTTCCATAGAATTCATAATAAATACCCCGCTTTCTATTTGTTCCGGTTCAGGTGCTCTATCCAGCTGTGATTACGCTGGTAACAGTACTCGCCGTTTCATTTTCATGAGCAAAGTATAGAATATTTCAAAACAAATTTTTAGAAAAAAACATAGAAAATTTGTAAAAAATATGGAATTCATACTGAAATGATAATATAATATAAAGGGTATAACTTTGGATTATCGAAAAAAATTACTAAATACAATCATTAAAAGGTTATAGGGAAATAATTCTGCCTATGGCATGGCCCACAATCATTTCACCCAGGAATAAGTTGTTTTCCCCAATTGCAGCCTCAGAAATGCTGCTTTCGTAAGATGTTGTGATTTGTCCTACAGCCCCTCTCTGGTAAGCTTCTGATCTGGCGCCATCCAGTGCTTCTTCAATGGCTGTTTCCCTGGCGGCATCGTAATCTTTAAAGCTCAGGCATCCGCTTCGCGTGAAGACCTGGTAACCGGTCAAATCGGATGAGTCGTAAAGTGGTTTGATCTCTACATCGTAAGATGCAGATACATTACCTACCACGGCACCCAGTGCATTTGCTACGGCTGCATTTCTGGGAATGACGGCTTTTGTGCCCAGCAGTTTTGCCACGTCCTCTAAGAAGATGTGGATCGGGGCACCAACGCCAATCAGCGTAGCATGGGTCTGAAACTGTGTGGAAAAGAAACTGGACGTTTCATGGGTTACGGCATCTTCGTAGCTTTCTTCAATCAGGCTGTTCAGCATATCCGGGTTCAGGTGTTTATGCTTTGTGGAATTATGGTCGCTTAGCAGGATGCGTACAAGGTTGCAGTAAAGTTTCTTTTTTACCAGATGGTAGACTTTATCGGTCAGACGGTCCGCTGTAATCTCCACGGAGCGGGCTATGAACTCTGCGCCCAGCACGGAAGCCTTCCGGTCAAAGGGCGTGTAGTCCTTTCGGATATGCATAATATCAGTTGGCGTAAGACCGGAACGCATGACAATTCCTTCCTGTTCCAGCCGTTTCATACTGAAGTTATAAGTATCCTTATGAATGGCTGCGGCCGCTTTTGTAAAAATCAGGGGACCATCTGACAGAGCAGAGCAAAAGTCCAGTTCTACCTGTGTGTAGCTGCTTTTGTTCCTGGGTTCTTTCATTAATACAAAGAACTCGTGGAGGAAATGGCTGTGGGGCTTGCCCGTCTGATTTAATTCTTCCAGCTGTGCCAGCACGCCAGGGAACTGGGAAGAAAGGGTACAAAGGGGGATAACCCGTTCCGTATCCAGATAGAGCCTGCCGTTTTCATAGCGGATGGCACTGTCGCCGCCCAGACCGAAAGTATCTACATACAGGCCCTTCACAAAGGTTTTATAGATCCCGATCTGGATTCCTTCCCGGACGGTAACGGGGGTATGGTTTTTCACAATGGCGATATCAGAAGTCGTACCGCCCATATCCACGATCAGGGCATTTTCTTCATCTGCGAGTTCCACGCCGCCCATTACGCTGGCAGCCGGACCGCATAACAGCGTTTCCACCGGCCTTGTGGAGGCAAATCCCTGGGACATGAGGGAACCGTCGCTTCTAACAATTACGATAGGAAGAGACAGCCCCAGATTTTTAAGTGAAACTTTGATTGCCTTGAAAAATTCCTTCATTACCGGCATCAGGCGGGCGTTTAACAGGGCACTGGCACCCCGGCGCAGGACGTTTAGGTCATGGAACAGTTCGTAACCTGTAATACATGGGACATCCAGTTCCTCCGTAATAATCTGAAGAGCCGTTTTTTCATAAGCAGCACCGTTGTCTTTGGGATGAATCTGCACAACGGCTATGCTGTCACAATCGGTAAAACAGGTGCGGATATCCTGGCGGAATTTGACCCAGTCCGGCTTTATCTCAGGGCGCAGTGCATCAGCCGGATCACCATCCATAAAATATATTTCCCGGGAGGGAGGCAGCCCGTAAGAGAGATAAGTCTCATCTACCGTTCCGGGATTCACCCCGATAAATACCAGCTTAGCCCGTCCGCCTTTACCTTCCACGCAGGCATTTGTGGCAAGGGTTGTAGACAGTGCCATAAACGATGCAGACTGAAGAGCTGTCTGTGATAACTTTTCCAGTACATTTGTGATGCCTGTTTCCAGGCGGCTTTTTGTCGTCAGGGATTTTGCGCTTTCTAATATCTGTTTGTTTTCCAAATCATAGATGACAGCATCTGTATAAGTGCCCCCTGTGTCAATGCCAATTCCAATCATGATAATCTCCTCCATTCATGAGCGTGTTTAAAATTTATTCCTGCATCAGTAAGCAGGGTTAAGTTTGTCAGGATGTATGAACCTGGTACTAAACGGAATCTGCTGTTTCTACATATATTATAGCGTTTCCGGCAGCAGGGATATTTTCATAATTTTGGATTTTTAGTAAAATTTCTATGAATTTAAAATAAGATTTTGATTATCTCTTTATAACTTTTTATATGTCCGCTAATCCTTATTCTATAGGATTTACGGGCATTTTTACTATCCGTTGATATTTGCCTTTGGAAAGGAACGCTTGTAATTGTTGATGGTCTGATAGGCGTAGCCGTTCTCTTTTATTCTGACAGCCCATTCTATAGCGTCTGACGGTTTTATTGTGTCAATGCTCCTGTGCCCAGTTTGTCCGCTTTTAGTATCTCCATGAGTTGTTCACGCTGTTTCTGTGTGCTTTTCTTCACGTTGCCCCTTGGGCGTTCTGTATGGCGTAAAGCTGGCACAGCGTCATTTTCTTGCCTACAGCGTCTATGCCGTCCTCAAGGTCTTTGCGTATCTCCGCTTCTTTTTCCCGAAGCGATACACAGTCACGCTTTCCTTTCGGCACCCTGTCCGTAGCCACCAGTTTCCATGAATATACCGATTGCTGTTCTCCAAAGTTATCTATGATTTTCTCAAACTGTTTCCGTTTAATTCCAAATCGCCCAATGCCTGATTGACTTCTAGGAATAAAATATCACAATGTTTTCAAATATGTTATTTTAATGTTATAGCATTGGTTTAAAATCAGACGGTAAAATTTGTAGAGATTTTCTAGCTAAAGATTGGGGATTAATCTTCATTTCAGAGTCAAACCATAATAAAAAAGTATTGAATATTCCACCTGTATGATAATATATTTCAAAATTATCTCTTACATTGGTTGGATTGAGATTCGGATTTTGGATAGCAAAAAAATTATTAAGAGATTCCAATAATAAATACGATAAACTATTTTTATGTAAGCAGAGTAAATCATCTTTATATAATAGGAATTGTTCAAAAATATTGATTAAATGCTGTTCAATATTATTATCAGTTTTGTTAGAAAGACAATTTTCAAGGATCTGATAATAAAAAAATTTGATAATATCTTCTTTACAGTTGAAATTGCGATAATATGTTGAACGGTTTACCCCTGCTCTTGCTGTTATTTCACCTATTGTAATTACATTAAACGGTTTATTATGCAGTATCAAAAGAAATGCTTCTACAATATATCCTTTCATAGTTTCTGAAATTTTATTTTTTTTCATTAGCAACAATACCTCCTGTTTTGTTGCAATTAAAGGTTATAAACTTGACCAATTCATCTTATTTAGATATAATCCAAGTGCAACAAATGTTGCACTTACTATATTATATTTTTAATTATATGTCAAATGGAGGATAAAAAGATGTTTAAAGATTTAAGACGTCAAGATAGGGTTTTGAGTAGTGAAGAAGCAAAGGCAATCCTCAAAAGAGGAAAGTTTGGTGTTCTTTCTGTTATTGGAGAAAATGGCTATCCTTATGGAGTACCTGTTCATTATATCATGTTGGAAAATTCTTTATATTTTCATTGCAGTTCAGCAGGTGGACATAAAGTTGATGCTTTGAAGAATAATCCTAAAATATGTTTCACGGTTATAGAAACAGAAGATGGAATAAAAAGCCAAAGTGTGATTTTTTTTGGTACAGCCAATGAGGTTAACGAAAAACGAAAAATGCTCTTAGAAAAGCTTGTAGAAAAATTTGTTCCAGAAATTGCATGGGAAAATGCGAAGCAGGGGATACCACATGCCCTTAATAATATATTTGCTTTTGAATTAAATATAGAGCATTTATCAGGAAAATGGATTGATAAACCAGAAGGACGCTAATGTATTCATTTACCACTCCACTTCAAGAAGGAATAATTTTGAAACGAAACAGTCAGTTTACAATGGATGTTTTATTAGATGATAAGATTGTGAAATGTCATTGTCCGACAACAGGGCGTATCGGTGATATAGATGTAAAAAACATTTCTTGTTTAGTATCTCAAAGTAATAATACTAAAAGGAAATTACTATATACTGTGGAAGCAATTTCTTGTGATGAACTTGATACAAAAGAAAAAAATTGGATAGGTATAAATCAAATTTTATCAAACAAGTTAGTGGAATATTTTTTAATCACTCATCAATTAGGCAATATGATTTCTGGATATGAAAATATAAAACGTGAAGTTCCTCTTGGAAATTCCAAATTAGATATTCTTGTTGATAATACATACATTGAAGTTAAAACACCATTAACTACAATTCATGCAAAATATGGAATAGGTATCAAAACGAAGCCAGTTACACCTTTTTCATCTACAGAGCGTTTTACAAAACACATTAATGCGTTAGCCAATTCATTAAAAGAACATGAGAGAGCAATTTTGTTGACTGTTTACCAATACAAAATCACTTGCCCCAAATCACATCAAAAAAGCACACACTACAGAGAAGTGTATAATGCAATGAGCAATGCTATTGAAAAGGGAGTAGAAACATGGGATATGGAATTATCGTTTACACCGTACGGTGTTTCGTTGATTAGATGTGAAAACACATCTCAATTACTAAAATAATTTGTTTGTCTGAAAATTTAATCTATGTTCCCTCTATTCTTACAGAGCAAAGCCATGAGTTTTCCGGAATCTTTACGAATAACAAAGGACAAATATATCTGACTGCTAAAGAGTTTGACCTGTTCTATTTCCTGTATTCGCATCGAGGGCAGGTATTCAGCAAAGAGCAGATAATCAGCTTTTCTGTTTTAAATTTATCTTAAATCTAAAAAATTTCCCAATAATCCAGGTTTTTTACTTTTCTAATCAGGACAGTGAGTTTATAATAAATACAGAAAGGGCAGCATAGCAGGACGCGTGCTATATGCAAAGGGTAAAGTATATGGGAAATTACAGTGAATTAGATATTTATTATGATAAGATGACTGAGAAACTAATTACATATTATGAATCAGATGAAAACAAGACAATCTGGGAGCTGGCGGAAGAACTGATGGATCTTGATGGACTTCCCATGCACTGCCCGCCCCACCACTATCTCATGCCGGGGGTGCTTTTAACCGCCTGCCATATGGAAGAAGGGGATGAGACAGAGATTCTTAAAGAGGATTTAAGGGAAGCGCTGTCCAGAGCTAAAAATGTACTTGGCGGGTTTTGCGGTCTCTATGGCTCCTGCGGTGCTGCAGTGGGAGTGGGAATCTTCCTGAGCATTTATACCCAGACAACACCACTGTCTAAGGGAACCTGGGCATGGACCAACCATGGAGTAGGCAAGGCTCTTCTTGCTATCTCCGGTGTGGACGGACCCAGATGCTGCAAGCGGAATACTTATCTGGCTTTAGAAAGTGCGGCGGAAAGTATCCGGGAGTACCTTGGGATTGAACTGGAAAAGCCGGAAAAGGTTACTTGCAAATACTATAAAAACAATAAAGAGTGTAAGGGAAAAGCCTGTCCATATTTTGAGTAGGCATTCCAGCCATCTGCACACCCCGCTTCGCGGTATATTAGCACCAAATTCAGGTTACATAGCCCGCTGTGTGCTCTTCATTTGGTACTGCGCAGTTGTCATCAATCAATTTTAATACACGTTCCAGGAGGATATTATGTCAAGAATTGAAATAACCGTACCGAAAAAGGCAATGCCAAAAAAGGATCCGGTGCACCCATGTCCGTGTCAGGACCGCCCGGTGAACCTGACTTTTAAAACGGGTACGCTGACCTGGCTGAAAGAGGTAGGGGAAGCAGTTGAAGAAGGGGAGACTGTATGCGAGGGAGAAGTAGAAAAAAAGGCGTTGGAATTTACGACACCCTGCAGCGGTATCCTGTGTGAGATTTGTATCGAAGATGAAGAAGAGTTTGCATACCAGGAGATACTGGGTTACATCGAGGATGGAAAGGAGCAGGAATGAAAAAAGAGATTGATTTATATCTGATATCAGGATTTCTGGGGGCGGGCAAGACAACCTTTTTGCAGAAACTCCTGCAGGCATTGCCGGATAAGAAGATTGGAGTCATTATTAATGAATTCGGCAGCCTGGGAATTGACGGGATGCTGGTAGAAAAAGAGGGCATTCAATTAGTAGAGATCAACAACGGCTCTATTTTCTGTGCCTGCTTAAAAGGGGGATTTGTAAAGACGCTCATTGGATTTTCTAAGGAAGAAATTGATATCCTGCTCATAGAGAATTCAGGAATGGCGGATCCTTCCAATATGCATTTACTGTTGCAGGAGATGGAAAGTATGGTGAGCCATTCCAGGGAAGATTCTAAATTCCGCCCCTATCAGTACCGTGGAGCAGTCTGCATTACGGACAGTGTTACGTTTCTTAGGCATGTGCAGGTATTGGCACCGGTGCAGAACCAGATTGCAACCAGTAATTTTATTGTGATTAATAAAGTGGACCTGGTGAACCAGGTGACTATCGAAAAAATAAAAGAAAAAATCCATGAATTAAATCCGGAAGCATACTTGTATGAAACGATGTTTGCACAGGTCCCGCTGGGGCTACTGGATGAAAAACTGATTGATAACGGATATGTGGGTGAGACCAGTAATCAGCCATGGAACCGGCCGGCTACTTATTCCCTGGAATGCGGGACACAAGTAAATAAGACAGCTTTAGAGCAGTTCGTGAAGAAAATGCAGCCCCTGGCATTGCGGATAAAAGGAATCGCAGAAACGCAGGAGGGATGGATCCAGGTAGATTCCGTAGGGGATTATCTGGACATAAAACCTTTTAAAGCCGGTAAAAGGGACGTGATTACGCATACAAAACTGGTAGTTATCGGCAATGGACCGGAGGAATTTGAAGAGAGACTGGGAGATACCTGGAAATCAACTTGTATGGAAGCGTGTGAGATATATGAATAATGATACCAGGCAGTTAGGAAATGGTATGTTGTATGTGGAAAGTCCATTTACGGACCCCTATAAAAATCTGGCGCTGGAAGAGTATTTGTTTTATCAAAACATAGCAGGGGATCCGGATGCTGACATTCTGATGTTATGGCAGAATGAAAACAGCATCATCATTGGCAAGCACCAGAATACTCTGGAAGAAATAAATGAAGAAGCAGTAGAGAAGCACGGCACAAAAGTAGTGCGCAGAAATACTGGAGGCGGAGCCGTCTTCCACGATCTGGGGAATCTGAACTTTTCATTCATTACCACTGCGAATGAGGAAGTGGATATATCCTATGAGAGATTTCTGAACCCAGTCATTCATGCACTGCAGGCATTGGGAATTCCAGCTGTGAAAAGCGGCAGAAACGATATTACCGCAGATGGGAAAAAGATATCCGGCAATGCACAGGCACAGCATCGAAACCGGATACTTCATCATGGTACGCTTCTGTTTGACGCAGATCTTGCCATGGCAGGGGAGCTTTTAAAGGTCAGTCAGGACAAGTTATCCTCAAAAGGTGTGAAGTCGGTGAGAAGCAGGATCGGCAATATAAGGGACTATCTGAATGATCCAAGGATGAGCGTACTGGAATTTCGGGATTACCTGCGCACATATTTTGAAAAGGAAGCAGGGGGGATCACAAAGGTAACAATTACACCGGAGATCATTGCCGCTGCCGAAGAACTGGCACTTCAGAAATATGCCTCCAGGGATTGGAATTATGGCAGGTCCCCTATGTTTAACCACAGAAAAGAAAAGCGGTTTACGAATGGAAAAGTGACGGTGGAGATGCTGATAAAGAAGGGCAGGATTACCGAATGTAAAATCAGCGGTGATTTCCTTGCACTCTGTCCGGCCTCTGATCTTGAAGATCAGCTGAGGGGTTTGGAATACAGGCGGGAGGCGGTGGAAGGAATTTTGGACCACACACCTCTTGTAAAGTATTTTGGCAATATTACAAAAGAAGAACTGATGGAGTGTTTTTACTAAAATTATTACCAAATTACTATGATTATTTCAAAAAATATTTTGACATGCTGATATAATGAGTGTATGGTTGATGCCGTTAATCCGCAGGCGGCATCAGAGCGTATGAAGCGCACAACTGTCAGAAAGTATTTTTAAATACATTCTTACAGACGGTATAATGGAGCAGTAGACAATAAATTACAAAAAGGAGAATTAATAGAATGAATTCAAGAGAATTAGTATTTCGTGCGATGAAGTGCGAAGAAGTTGACCGTATACCCTGGGTTCCTTTTGTAGGATGCCATGCAGCAAGTCTGATAGATGTAAATTGTGAGGAGTTTTTTAAGAGCGCAGACCATATCGTAAATGGTGTATTAAAAGCAGTAGAATTGTATCAGCCGGATGGCATTCCCGCGTTATTTGACCTTCAGCTGGAAGCAGAAGCAATGGGATGTAACCTGACGTATGCAAAAGATAACCCTCCGGCAGTATCCAGCCATATCTTAGAGCAGGGTAAGACCTTGGAAGATTTGAAGATTCCTACAGAGGAAGACGGACGTTTCCCTATAGCAATGGATGCCACAAGACGTATTGTGGAAGCAATTGGTGATAAATGTGCAGTTTACGGATTAATCACAGGTCCGTTTACCCTGGCACTTCATTTAAAAGGAACCGACATCTTTTATGATATGTTAGATGAACCGGAAGAAGTGGAAGAATTGATGGAATTCTGCCAGAAGGTAGCAATCAATACTGCTAAAATGTATATTGACGCAGGTGTGGATATCGTGGCAATCGTAGATCCTATGACATCCCAGATTTCTCCGGATAACTTCGAAGAATTTGTAACGCCTTATGTAACTCCTGTATTTGATTATATCCGTGAAAGAGGCAAATTAGGCTCCTTCTTCGTATGCGGAAATGCAAAACGTAATATTGAAGCGATGTGCCAGACCCATTGCGACAACATCTCCATTGACGAGAATATCCCGTTGGAGTACGTAGTGGAAACCTGTAAACCATACAATGTATCGGTTGGCGGAAATATCAAGCTGACGCTGACCATGCTGTTTGGTACTCCTTATGATAACGTGCGGGATGCTACAAACTGTATGAATATCGGCGGCAAAAAAGGATACATTCTGGCTCCTGGCTGTGATATGCCTTATGCAACCCCGGTTGCCAACGTTCAGGCTGTTACCAGCACTGTGCACGGCAATATTGAAGAGATTTTTGAAGGCGAAGACGTTATGGCTGGCGTAGACTATGAATTACCGGATTATGCAAGTGAAAAACAGGTTATTATAGACTGTATTACTCTGGATTCCGAATCCTGTGCTGCATGTCAGTACAATATGGAAGCAGTTTATACTGCAGCTGCACCACTTGGTGATAAAGTAAAGATCATCGAGCATAAGATCAAAGAAAAAGAGGGCGTTGCCTGCATGATGAAATTAGGTGCTAAGAATGTACCGACGATCTGCGTGGACGGCGAAGTGAAATACGAGAGTATTCTGCCGGATAATGCGGAGCTGACCGCATGCTTCCAGGCAGCAGTGGATAAAAAAAGCTGTTAATATTCCATAAAGTGTGGCGTAAAGCTGTCAAAAGACAGTTTGATAACACACTCTGAGTAGAAGATAAGTGAGAGCTGTTCCCCCGAATGAATATGGGGAGGAGCTCTTATTTTTATGGAAATTTATATCCGGACATGGTAAACTGGTTGGGAAAGAGAAGATAGAGAAGATAGAGAAGATAACTGCAATTTTATATTATATAAGGAGGTCAAAGGTATGGAATACAGATTGATAGGAGAGGTTATGCCGGCAGTTGAAATGCGCCTCAGACAGGGAGAAGCAATTTATACCCAGTCAGGCGGCATGTCCTGGATGAGCGAAGGAATTGAGATGTCTACAAATGCCCGTGGAGGGATTATGAAAGGATTGGGACGGATGTTTTCCGGGGAGTCCTTTTTTATGACCACTTATTCTGCCATGCAGGATGGCGTCACCATAGGGTTCTCGGCTACGGTTCCGGGAGAGATACTGCCTGTGGATTTAAGTACATATGGAAGCCTGATCTGCCAAAAGGGTGCATTTTTGTGCGCACAGAACGTGGTGGATGTCAAAGCTGTCTTTACAAAAAAAATGTCAGCCGGTTTCTTTGGCGGCGAAGGATTTATCCTGCAGGAAATGTCCGGAAATGGCATGGCATTTTTAGAAGTGGATGGCAATAAGGTAGAAAAAGTGCTGGCACCAGGCGAAGTTCTTAAGGTTGACACCGGCAATTTAGTGGCATTTGAGAACACAGTGCGGTATGAGGTGGAAATGATGCGCGGCGGTATGAATATTTTCCTGGGTGGGGAAGGCCTGTTTATTACAAGGCTCACAGGACCTGGAAGAGTCGTGCTGCAGACACAGAATTTTTCGGAATTCGTGGGCAGGATACGAACTTATATCCCGAACCAGAGCAGCTGAAGCTGACAGGAAGATACAGAGAATACAGAGAATAAAGATAATACAGATGATACAGATGATACAGATAATACAGATAATACAGAGACAAAGCAGCAGTTATGTTATTGCAGATGAAAGCCCCGGTTTTTCTGCTGTTCCAAGGGAGTTTTGGAACAGCAGAAGATATCCGGGGCTGAATTTATGAAAATATTTGAAAATAAATGAACCTCTAAAAGAGTTGTGACGATTATATAATAGCAGGGTAAAAAGGAGGTGTGGATGTGCTTGCAGATCAGGTAGAGGTTTTAATTGAACAATATGGAACGGATATATACCGGTTTTGTTCCAGACTATGCACAAACAGGTCAGATGCGGAGGATTTATATCAAAAGACTTTTTTAAAGGTTCTGGAACTTTCCATGGAATTGAACCGGGATGGAAATCCGAAAGCATTTTTGTTTTCTGTTACAAATGGACTGTGGATGAATGAGGTCCGTAAAATGGCAAGGCACAGCCGGATTGCACCAAGTGTTTCCCTTGATGATGACAATGAAAATCTGGCGGCTGGCCAGGTTGATCTGGAAAGTGAAGTACTGGCACGAATCAGAGATGGAGTGCTGAGAAGGATCATGGAGGAGCTGCCGGAGAAATTCCGGATACCGGTTATTCTCTATTATACCTGTGATGTTTCACTGGAGGAGATCAGTAAGATTATGAAAAAACCCGTCGGTACTATAAAGAGCAGGCTGCATAAAGCCCGCAGTATCATTAAGAAAAGATTGGAGGAACAGGGATATGAATATGAAGGATAATAATAGCCAGGATAATAGCCAAGATAATAGCCAGGAATATGAAATCCGGGATAATCATGAGCCGCAGTTAGATGACCCTTTGGGACAAGGGATTAAAAATGCCATGGCATCTTATGAAACACCGGATGAGAATCTCAATAAAATCCTGATGAGGCAGATCCGGGAAAAAGAAGCATATCTAAAAGAGTCTTCCGGCGCCAGAACCATATCACTGTGGTATCTTCCCATGCTATTAAATGGACTGCTATTTGGCATGCTGGCTTTTCTGGGGTACTATCTGATTCCAAGCGTGTTACTGGCAAAGCTGGTTATGAGTATCTGCATCTACATGGCAATAGCAGGTGTGGCGCTTACAGCTGCAGGTATGTGGTTTTGTGATTTAAAAGAAAAGATGGTTCTGGTATTTGAAAAAGGAGGGAACAAGTCATGACTTCTGATAAAAAGAAAAAGTATATGATCATTGGGATTGTGGTTTTATTTGCAGCAATTGTGATACGGGCCGCAGCATGGGGAATGAAAGAAGGGATAGGAGGCATTAGTTTACTTGCAGCCGGCCTTTTGATTGTAGGGCTTCTATGTGCACTTCTGGTCTATGTGTGCATCTGTATCTGGATCTACCGGGATTGTGCAAAAAGAGGAGAGAATGGACTGCTTTGGATGATCATCGTGTTCATTGCAACTCCCATATTAGGAATAATTATCTATATGATTACAAGAGGGGAAAACAGGATTTTGTGCAGGTATTGCGGATATCGGATCAAGGCGTCAGCCAGATATTGTGAAAACTGCGGGGAAGAAAACCAGGGACGTCAGGAGGAAATGGCAGTGCAGAAATCAAGTAAAGGATTTGGATTTATGATAGCGGCTATTCTGTCAGGAATCCTGATGATTGGATGTTTTATTTCCTTTGTCGTTCTTGCATTTACCACAGATGATTTCCTGGATAAAAACACCTGGAATACTGGTATTATCATGGCATCCATTGAAAATAAGTGGGGTGATGACTGGAACTTAAGCTTTAATTATGCATCGGAGGGATTCCGCAAAAGTGCAAAATTCCGAATTGATGATAATCAGGCAGTGCTGCACGCCCAGATCAGCTGTGAAGAGGGTCAGCTGCTCATGCATATTATTCAGGATGAGAAAGAAGAAATAATTGATGTGAGTAATTTAAAGGAGCCCCTTGTATATCCGCTTACAGAGTATCAGGCGGGAAAGATTCTGGTTGTGCTGGAGATTAACGGGGCTAAAAATGTGAAGTCAAAGATTGAGATGGAAAATCCCGGCGACAGCTGAACCGGGATAGGTAAACTCCCCCGGAAATAGTCTGTACAGCTTGCTGTGCCTGCCGTTTCCGGGGTAAATCAATATCAGTTTCGTTTATAACGGTACTGATGTTTAAATTCTGTGGGGCTTGTCCCGGTATATTTTTTGAAGATAGATGAAAAATAGGTGGGATCATTATAGCCTACCAGTCCGGCAACCTCATATGAGAGGGTACCCGGATTGATCAGGTATTCTTTTGCCTTTTCAATTCTTGTTTTGTTGATATATTCCGTAAGCGGTTCACTGTATGACTTTCGAAATGTTCTGCTTAAATGGGAAGGAGATATATGTAAGTTTTCCGCTATCGTTTCTAAAGAAAGGGATTCCGATAAATGGCTGTGGATGTACTTGATGGTATCTTCCACAATCTTATTCTGAGAAGTTCCGCTTCCGGTTAAGTGGCTTATGGTAGTATCCAGCATTTCCTGCATGGAAGTTTCCAGGGTAAAAATATCGTTGGAATTATATATTCCCGTCAGGTATTCCGCTCCGCAGGGCGTAATGCCCCTTTTTAGGGATACTCTGGAACAGATGTAATAAATCTGGGAGCAGATATTCTTGGCATCTCTGGATTTCACCAGGTTTCGCTTGAACTTTGTAAAAAGGTTGTGAATGATATTGCGGGATTCATCAAAGCTAAACTGATTCAGGGTGTTTTCCAGCTGGAGCAAATCCATAGAATTCTCAGCGTTAATGTCGTAATCATCAGGACTTGCTGTCTGGGTAAAACGTGCAATATTGTTTTCTGTATAGAATGCCAGAGAGAGTGCGTAGATCGCTTCCGATACGGCAGTACTGAATTCTGCGGCAGTATCATGACTGCGGCTGATACCGATGGCAGCCTGGCTCGAATCCAAGGTATGGGTGATGGCAGCTATTTCCGAACAATTATCCAGAATCCATCCGGGAACTTGATTGCCGCTCTTTGCCTGGTAGTAGACAACGATAACCAGGTGGTTGTAGCGGTAGCAATAGGCTCGCTCAGATAAGATTAGTTTTTTAAAGGAGGAGATATCAGGATTTGGAGGGGTAATCTGAAAAGCTGCAATATAGTATTGTTCCAGACATATTCCATACTGATCAATTCGCTGTTCCAGTGAAGGAGTCAGGAGAGACACGGTCAGTTCCTGAAGCAATTGTTCCTTTAAAAAAGTCAGATCTTCCTCTGCAGCAGAATTATTTTTTTTGGATGTGAGCATTTTTTTCTGTGCCGACTGGACTGCTTCAAATAGATCTTTTTTATTGGTGGGTTTCAGGATAAATGCAGAGACATTGTAATGGATTGCCCTTTGGGCATATTCAAAGTCTGCAAAGCCAGTCAACAGGATGACCTGTACATCAGGCATATTTTCGTATACATATTTTGCTACCTCTAGCCCGTCTGAGACCGGCATTCGAATGTCGGTTATCACAATATCCACGTGATTTTTTTTGATAAAATCTATGGCTTCTATGCCGTCACTGGCAGTCCCTGCAACTTCACATCCTATGGATTCCCAGTTCATAAAATTAGAAATGCCTTTTCTCATGGTGGATTCATCATCCACAATTAATAGTTGAAATATCATAACTTCATCTCCTTTTTTACTGTCAGATATAACTATGCAGCGTTCTGGCAGTTAAAATATTTCTGTATCTAAGCAATTTCTGTTAAAGCCCGGCATTACAATTCCGGTACATCCGTATGAATTGGAATGCGAAAAGATATGGAAGTACATACATTTGGTGTACTCAGAATATGTAATCTTGACTCTTCCCCATATAACAGCTCCAGGCGTTTATCCAGATTTTTAAGCCCCACATGGGTGTGGGAGCCATCGTTCTTGGAAGCAATCTGCCGTATATCAGGAACGGTTTCAAATCCAATGCCATTATCATTGATGGATATTTCCATATACCGTTTTGTTTCAATAATATTGATGGATAACTTTCCATTCCCTTTCTTTGGCTCCAGCCCATGTACGATTGCGTTTTCCACCAGAGGCTGTATGCAAAAGCCGGGTATCTTACATTGCATGAGAGAATCGGGTACCTGGATATCAAAGGAAATTTTATCCTCAAACCGCATCTGCTGCAGGTAGATATAGAATTTAACATATTTCATTTCCTGCTCCAGCAGAGTGTAGGCAGACTCTTTTGATATAGTATTGATTCTGAGCAGTTCCCCGAGAGAGATAATCATATCATAGATCTCTTCATTATCGCTCATCTGGGCTTTCCAGGCAATGGTATTTAACACATTAAACAGGAAATGGGGATCCATCTGGGACTGCAGAGCCTGGATCTCAGCATTTTTTAGAAGCAGCTGCTTCTGGAAATTATCATTATAAGAGATGTCCAGCTTTTTCAACATTTCATTAAATGCGTTCATCCATATTTGAAACTCATAATGCATCTTAAGCGGTGGCAGGCTGTCCTGGCGTCCCTGGGAAATTTCATTAATATGAAAGACCATTTTATTAATCGGCCTTGTCACTGCACGGCTTAGAACAACAGCTGCCGCCAGGGCGATTAAGACGATTCCGGACATTAAAAGCAGGTAAGATTTTAAGGTCTGGTTCAAATCACTCATCATTAAAAGTTTCGGTGCAGCAACGGCTGAAGTGATATGCAGTCCCTGTAATTCCTGGGCGGCCACAAAATAGGGTTCTCCCGAAAGGGTTAGCTCCTGGAAGGAAACGGTGGAATTCTGGGGAGCGATCTGTGTTAGCAGCTGCGCACTTTGGACTTCCATATCTTCATTGGAAAGTATACTCATTTCATTATTATATAAATAAATGAACCATGAGGGATCCAGCCCTTTGGCACAGAACTGAATCCAGTTGACAGGAGCAACGTCTACTATAAAGATGCCTATATGCCTGCCGGTATTGCTGCTGAATATGTTTCTGGCAAAAAAGATACTTTTATATTCGGAGTAGAGTGACATACAGATCAGTCCGGGGTCGGAGGGATCTATATTATCCAGCAGCTTCTGGTTCAGGTCAATATCCCGCTCCGATTTGCCGGAGGTGGGAATGTAAAATTCCGTACCGTCATCGCTGAATATGTGGATCCCGTTTATAAAATTTTTGCTGGACAGCGAGGTACTGTAATAGGTGTGGGACATTTGTTTTTCAATGCTGATTTTGCTGTCGTAGGTTACCGAATTATAGTTAATGGATTCCAGTGTGTTTGATATCAGTGAATTGGAAAGAAACATGGGAATAATGGAATCCAGGGCATCGATCTGTTCACTTATCTGCTGGTTTACCTGGCTTAGCTGAGCCGTTATGGACTGCTCATATTCATTGATCAGAATATAAGACGTTCCTTTATAAAAGAACAAAATCGATAACACCAGTATTACAGTAATCGTCAGTGAAATGATAACGGTGATAAATGTACGCAAGGACAGCGTTTTGCTGGTAACAGTTCCTTCTTTGGACATATGCGATCTCCTTAAAAAGCGTTATTCAGGTTCTGTGATAATAATAGGAATTATGCCATATTTAAAGAAGGGTATCAATAAGTTTCAGCAGGATGACCGGATTTTTAAAGAAAAGGTCAAAATTTTCATAGTTTTTGTCAAAATAATGAATTGTGAAAAAAATATGGCGGGAATGGGATCTGAAAGTTCAAGTCATGAATCTTATATTTTATTCACTATTTTGTAATTTAAAGTTATAATTTAGCCATAAGATGACAAGGAGGATTCATATGAAAAGAAAATTAACAAAAAGAGTGATTGCTACAGCATTGGCAGGTATCATGGTTTTCGGGCTTACTGCATGTGGAGGAAATAGTGAGACAGCAGGAAAAGCAGATGAGAAGACAACTGATGGGCAGACGACGGAAGGCAAGACAACAGATGCTGCTGCAACAGAGGGACAGGCATCGGATGACGGCAGTGGGGATGCATCAGGCGGAGAAGGTAAAAAAGTAGAGTTAAATGTAATCAACTACCATGTTGGTACGGATTATGCGGCTGAATATTACAAATATTTATTTGAGGAATTCAAAAAGACCGATGCAGGTAAAAATGTAGAGTTTAATTTTGAAGAGATTCCCACAACAGATGCTTATAATCAAAAGATTAAGCTGCTGATATCCAGCGGTGACCTCCCGGATATTGTATTCAACGGAGGAAATAATATTACAGAGCTGGCTGCAAAGTCAGGAAAAGTTACAGATTTAACACCTTATTTTGAGGCAGATCCGGAGTGGAAGGCACTGTTTGATGAAACATCCCTGAACTTTAATACAGTAGACGGTAAAATCTACGGAGTGCCGGTTTCTAAGGAAATCTCTTATATCTATTATAATAAGGAATTATTTGAAAAAGCAGGAGTTGAAGTTCCAGAAACATCTTTTGCAAACTGGGATGAATTTTTTAAAGCCTGCGATAAACTCAAAGCAGCTGATATTACACCTCTTGGCATGGATACCGCAGATAGCGGATGGCTTACAAATCTCTGGATGAGCGCATTGATAGGCACAGACGGAGATGCAGGTAATAAATGGATGAATACACTTTATCCTACTGATTTTAATACGCCGGAAGTAGAAAAAGCAGCAGAAAACATTCAAAAAATGTTTGAGAATTACACCACTGCTGATGCGATAGGCGGAAAATATGATCCAATGGCAACTCATTTCTTCAATGGAGAAGTAGCGATGTTCCCCAATGGCCCATGGATGATTCCTGACTTTTCCCAGACAGAAAAGGCTCCGGAAGGCTTCTATGACAAAGTTGGAATTATGCTGATGCCGGGTGACGGTATGGAAATGGTTCCAACACCAGGAGATATGGTGGGAGCAAAGGACAAAGATAAAATCGAAGCTGCAGTAGCATTTTTAAAGTTTGAGACAAGTCCTGAAAATCAGATTAAAGCACTGGAGATGACGGGGCTTCAGCCGGTATCCAACAATCTGGACATTCCTTCTGATTTAAGCGAAAAAGATCCACTGATGGCTCAGGTTCTGGAGATTCAGAATAAAGCTAAATTAACATATGGGCAGAACCAGGCATATTGGTATCAGAATGCAATCGATACATTTTCTACAGAACTTCCGGAACTGGCATATGGCAATATTACACCAAAAGAATTCTGTCAAAAATTATCTGATTCTGCAGCTAAAAATCAGGAATAGATTAGAGCGTGTTTGAAAATTCATTCCTGCCATCTGCACGCCCCACTTTGCGGTATATTTGCCCCGAATTCAGGTTACGTAGCCCGCTACGCGCCCTTCATCCGGGACAAATCTCCCACAAAGTGTGACGCACAGCTGCCAGAAAGCAATTTTAAAATACGCTCTAGAGCGTGTTTGAAAATTCAAGGATTTAAGACACGCTCCGGGATAAAAAATTGGATTCGCAGGCAGAAAACTTGCGGATCTAATTTTTTAAAGAGAGATGAAAGGGTGTTGATATGAAAGTAAAAAATAAGAAGTTTTGGATCATTATGTTTACGCTGCCGTGTATGGCTTTGTTTGCCCTTGTGTACGCAGCGCCTATCGTTACCGTTATTTATACCTCACTTTGTGATTATACGACTTTTTCAGGCCCGGTTTTTACCGGTTTGAAAAATTTTATGGTCATCTTTCAGGATGAGACGTTTTTAGCAGCAATTAAAAATACGCTTGTTTGGGTTTTACTGCAATCGACCTTCCATGTGTGCCTGGGATTGGCTATGGCACTGGTGTTGAGACGAAAGCCAAAAGGATGGAAAATAGTGCGGACCGCATATATGATTCCCAATATTATACCTACGGCGGCAACTGGCGTTATGTTCACTTTATTGCTGAATCCTTCCTTTGGTGTGGTAAAGCCCATCGTTGAGGCTCTTGGATTCAATGCATCCCAGGTGCCTAACCTGTTCGGAAACTCCAAGTATGCATTCTGGACCGTAACACTGACCTGGATACTCTATGCGGGATTTAATACCATTATATTCCTGGCTGAGATGGGCGCCATAGATAAAGAGATATACGAGGCTGCACGGGTGGACGGAGCAAAGCCCTGGCAGGTTGACCGGTTTATAACGCTTCCCCTCATGAGAAATATTTTTGGCACCTGTGTCATACTGGCATCCGTTGCAATGGTATCACAGTTTGACATCATCTATGTGACAACAAAGGGCGGGCCCGGAAGTACCACTTTAAACCTGCCGATGTTTTTATATAAAGCGGCGACGCTTGAGAATAACTACGGAAAGGCAAATGCTGTGGGGGTTGTACAGATCGTGCTGGGGCTGGTTTTGGTGGTTCTGATTCAGCAGCTGTTCCGTGAAAAAAAAGAAATAAGGGAGGGGAAATAATTGAAGAAAACATCAAAAGTATCAACCGTCTGTGCCGTCATAGGTAAATATATATTTTTAATATTCTTTGTATTTATTGCAGTAGGTCCGATTGTATGGGCATTTATAAGTTCCTTTAAGAGCTATTCAGAGATCAATTCCTCTGCACTGTCCTGGCCTTCCACATTTAATCTGGACAATTATAAAGCAGCTTTTAAATATGCTCCTATAGCCAAATATTTTCTGAACAGCGTAGTTATTGTAGGCTGCAGCGTACTGGTCACTCTGGCATTTGTAGCTATGTGTGCCTACATTATTTCAAGATTCGAGTTCAAAATGAAGCCGTTAATTGTGCTTTTGATTTCGGCATCGTTAATGCTTCCGGCACAGGCCATATCCCAGCCCTTATTTTCCATCTTCCAGAAGCTTGGGATCTTCGATACGAAGCTTGGACTTGTTATTGTTTACTCTGCTATGGGTATTCCGATGTCATTCTTTGTTATGACGAGCTACTATAAAACGATATCCATGGCACTGGAGGAATCGGCTTATATTGACGGTGCAACATTTTTGCAGACCTTCTGGCATATTATTCTGCCTCTGGCAAAACCGGGGCTGGTTACCATAGCACTTTTGCAGTTCATCAATACCTGGAATGAATTTTACTTTGCTTTAATGCTTACCAGCGGGGATACGGCAAGAACGATACCAATTGCATTGAATTACTACATGGGGACATTTGCCAATAATTATTCGGCTCTTTTTGCTGCTGTAGTCATGACTGTTCTGCCAACAATAGCCGTATTTATCATTTTGCAGAGACAGGTAATGGAAAGTTTAACCGCAGGTGCGGTGAAAGGATAATCACAGGATGGAATTACATAATAAAAAAATATATCCCATAGAACCCTGGAATATTACAGAAGACAGGTTCTGTATGGAGAACAACTACAGGAATGAGACAACATTTGCCTTGTCTAACGGTTATATCGGAACAAGGGGAACCTTCGAGGAAGACTATGATTTTTCCGTGGATGAGGGACTGGAAGGGAATTTTATCAACGGCTTTTATGAAAGTGAAGATATACGTTACGGGGAATGGAATTTCGGATTTCCGCTAAAGAGCCAGTCCCTCTTGAATCTTCCCAACGGAAAACCCGTAAAAATATATCTGGACAATGAGTTATTTGATATGAGGCAGGGGTGTCTGGATTTTTATCAGAGAACGCTGAACATGAAGAATGGGACGGTAGTGAGGTCGGTGGACTGGACATCTCCCAAGGGGAAAAAGATCCGGCTTTTATTTGAACGCATGGTGTCTTTTGCAGATAAAAATGTAATGGTGCAAAGACTCAGCCTTTTGCTGCTGAATCAGGACTGTGAAGTGAGGATATGTTCCTATATAGATGCCGATGTGGAAAACCATACGAGAAAGACAAACCCCTTAGTGGATTACGGTCCGTTTGGAAAGCGGATTACGCAGAATCGATGCAGTGCCTCTGAGGAACTGCTGTATTTTGAAGGAAAGACGAAAAAAAGCGGATTGACCGCTGCCTTTGGAGTGGGACACAGCTGCCACGGTTCTATGTCTTTTCAGTCCATATCTGCAATGCAAAAGGATGCATATGCAGAACTTGCATGGACATACCGCGGACAGCGGAGTGAGAAGCTAATACTGGATAAATTTATCATTTGTACATCCTCCCTTGATATGCCGGAGGACAGTCTGGCTGGATTTGTGGAAGGAAAGTGCCGGGAGTGTACCGCACTGGGGTACGATTACTTCAAAGAAAAACAAAAGGATTATATGAAGGCATTTTGGGACATTGCAGATGTGAGGATACAGGGAGATGAAGCGCTGCAGCAGGGAATACGGTTTAATCTGTTCCATATTATGCAGGCTGCGGGCAGGGATGGACGTACTTCCCTGGGAGCAAAAGGACTTTCCGGAGAGGGGTACGAAGGCCATTATTTCTGGGATACAGAAATGTATGTGCTGCCGGTGTTTGTCTATACGGCGCCCAAACTGGCGAAAAAGCTGCTGGAATACCGTTACCATACCCTGGATCAGGCAAGGGCGCGGGCGAAGGTGCTGGGTCATGAAACAGGCGCACTCTATCCCTGGAGAACCATTAATGGGGAGGAGGCATCCACTTATTTTCCACTGGGAACGGCGCAGTACCATATCAATGGAGATATCGCCTATGCATTCCAGCTGTATGTGGATGTTACAGGGGATACACAGTTTTTAAAGGAAATGGGGGCTGAGGTACTTTGCGAGACAGCCAGAGTATGGGCGGACGTGGGATGCTTTGCAGAGAGCAAAGGGAATAAGTACTGCATCTGTGCAGTGACCGGTCCAGACGAATACAATGCAATTGTAGACAATAATTTTTATACCAACCTGATGGCGAGAGAGAATATCCGGTATGCGCTGAATGCACTGAGCCGGCTTAAGGAAACAGAACCTGAATTTTATCAGGAGTTTGTCAGAAGGCTGTCCATAACAGACCAGGAAACGGAGTATTGGAAGCGGATTGTAGAAAATATGTATTTTCCATATGACGAAAAGCGCAAGGTTTATCCGCTGGATGACGGATTTATGATGAGAAAGCCATGGGATGATTCGAAGATTCCTGTGGAGAAACGGCATCTGTTATACGAGAATTATCACCCGCTGTTTATATACCGCCAGCGGATGTCCAAGCAGGCAGATGCGATTTTAGGTATGTATCTGCACAGCAACCTGTTTACCAGAGAGGAACTGAAGCGTAATTATGACTTTTATCAGGAGGTGACGCTGCATCATTCTTCTTTATCCACCTGTATATTTGGAATTCTGGCAAGCGAAATCGGATATCATGAGGAAGCATATGAGTATTTTTCCCAGTCAGCAAGAATGGACCTGGATGATTATCATAATAACTTTTATGCCGGAATACATGCCGCTAATATGGCCGGCACCTGGCTGGCTATCGTAAATGGTTTTGCCGGGCTTCGGACAAATGCGGGAATTCTTCAGTTTAACCCATTTGTGCCAGACGGCTTTGAGGGATATGCCTTCCGTATTAATTACCGGGGAAGCATACTGGAAGCCAGCATGACGAAGGATCAGTGTACCTTTACTTTAATAAGCGGTGAAGGAATAGAGTTATCTGTAAATGGAAAGAAAATAAAGCTATCAGAAAAGGAGGCAAGCTGCTGTGAAAAAATATAAAGCGATTTTTTTTGACTGGGATGGTACGGCTGTGCTGTCCAGGAAGGCACCGGTAGATGAGGTGGTGGCACCCATGAAAAAGCTCCTTGCCCAGGGGGTAAAACTGGCGGTCATAAGCGGTACAACCCTGGAAAATATTGCGGAGGGAAAACTGCATGAATATTTTACGGTAGAAGAGCGTAAGAGCCTGTTCTTAGGACTTGGCAGAGGGGCATATAATTATGCTTTCGATGAAAACGGCAGCCCTTACCTGCTGAGCCACCGGATCCCGGCTAAGTCAGGATTAATCCGGATTCATGATATCTGCTATGACATACACAGGTGCTTACAGGAGGATTATGAAATTCCTACCGATATTGTATTCAGCCGTCCAAATTACTGCAAGATCGATCTGATGGTAGAAAACAGCAGGGGAGAATCCCTGTTTTTACAGGAAGGGGAGAAGGAGCAGCTTATTGCAAATCTGAACAGCCATGGATTTACCGGAGGAATCAGGGGATTGATTGACCTGGCAGAGGATATGGGAAGAAAACACGGCATAACGGTATGTGCAACTACAGATGCCAAATATCTGGAGGTGGGAATTTCCAGTAAGAGCGATAATGTGAATGATTTCATGGATTACTTTGGTAATCAGTATCAGATCCGGGAAGAGGAATGCAGCTTCTGGGGTGATGAATATATCGGTTTTGATGAATGCTTATTTGGAAGTGACAGTTATATGATAACGGAGAAAACAAGACACGGGGAATTCTTCGATGTGTCAGACACAGAAGGCTTACGTCCAAATGAGGTAAAGCAGGTGGGAGGAGGTGTCTCAAGCTTTATAAGGTTTCTCACGGAACAAAATAACAGTTAATGGAAGGAGAAAGTTATGCTAAAAAAGAGCAAAAGATGGATTAGCCTGGGGCTTAGTGCTATGCTGGTATTAGGAAGCCTGATCGTGCCGGGGGTAGAAGTTCAGGCAGAGGAGTCAGCCGGAACTACGTATTATATTGATTATGACGGAGGGGATGACGGGAATCCCGGAACAAGTGAAGAGGATGCATGGTCATCTCTGGAGAAGATAAACAGCACTACCTTTGAACCCGGTGATAAGATACTCTTCCAAAAGGGAGATGTCTGGACTGGTCAGTTAAGTCCAAAAGGCTCCGGGGAAAAAGGAAACCCCATCGAGATAGGTGCTTATGGAGATTCAGAAGCAAGGCCTCTCATACAGGGAAATAACTGGTGCGGTGAAAACGGAGATGACCTGGAAAACAGGATTTTTAATGCGGCAGTGTATTTCTATAATCAGCAATACTGGGAAATTACCTCACTTGAGGTGACCAATCGGATTCCCGGCGACAATCCGGATGACCATATTAAAAAATATGGCGTACTGATTATGGCGGAAGATGCGGGAACCTTAGAGCAGATGAACTGCAGGGATCTCTATGTGCACGATATTGTGTCACATCCCATTGGCCAGCAGGCAGGTATCGGACGCGGCGGAATCATTTACAGTATCAGAGGGAACCAGGTTCCTACCAGATGGAATGATATCACCGTGGAAAACAATATTGTAGGTCCTAATATCAACCACTATGGAATCAATTTTATGTCTACCTGGGGAAGCAGCCGCTTTGAGCATGAAACGGGAATTCCAGACAGTGAGTATGCAGGTTCAAGATATAACAGCACGAATCTGGTAATCCGCAACAATTATTGTGAGGATATTGGTAATGCAGCTATCTGCCCTACCGCATATTCAAATGCAGTGATTGAGTATAATACCTGTGACGGCTGCAACAGCGGACCAAATGGAAATGTACCGATCTGGTGGGAAAATGGCGAATACACAGTCGCACAGTTTAATGAGGTATTCGGCTCAGGCGCTTCGGAGTCTAAAGAAGATTCCCAGGCATTTGATGCGGATGTGAATGCAACACTTAATTACATACAGTATAATTATACACATGACAATCCTTCCGGAGCTTATTTTGAATGTGCACTGGGCACTACATATACCACTCATATACGATATAATATCAGTCAGAATGACGGTTATGGTACAAACAGCTATGGTGGAGGCGCCATTGTCACAATGGGCGGCTGGTCCACCGGCGATAATAACAGGATGTATGTATATAACAACGATTTTTATCTCAGTGAGGGGCATAACAGCTATATCACCAATAACTGGGATGGAACTCCTGTTAACAAAGAGAACTTCCGTTTTACCAACAATGTAATTTACAGCGATGCCACTTCCAAAGGCTGGCACGAGGATTTAATGGGAACGGCTGAAAACAATGCATACGGAGGCAGTGATGCCAGCATCTTAAGAAGCGATGACGAGAAGGCAGTTACCGTTACTGCGGATGATTTTGTAAATATAGGCACAGGATCTCTGGGGCTTGACAGTGTAGGCGGTTATCAGCTGAGCGAAAATTCCGGCTGTATAGAAGCTGGAACATTAATTGAAGATAATGGCGGACGTGATTACTGGGGCAATCCGGTATCGGCTGTAGGGGCACCAAATATCGGAGCTGACAACAGCAAAGCAGCAAATCAGGTACCGGAGGGTACGATTGATTTTGAGGACCGCCCGGAGGATGAAACTCCATTTACGGAAATGTACAAAAACTGTATCTTTTCCGGAGAGTGGAGAACAGGATCAGCAGACGGACTCAAAACCCTTTATCTGGCTGACGGAGAGACCAGTGGAGTAATTTCCCTGCCTAAGGGCCAGAAACTGAAAAGCTTTCAGGCACAATGTGAAGGGACTGCATGGGTAACTCTGGAAGCAGAGGGATATAAGAAATCATTCCTGATAACCTCCGCAAATAACTATTTCAATACAGGGCTTACATCAGCAATTGATAATCTCACCGTAACGGTGGAAGGCAGTGCAGGAAGCCGGGTATATTTTGATAACCTGCTTCTGGAAAAAGGAGAATATGAACCGGTAAACATTGCCCTGAACAAGCCTGTCACCACAAGCGGCAATGACCAGTATCCGGGATCCTGCGGAAACGACGGAAATGAAGGAACCATGTGGGTTCATGCAGGAGATGAGTTAAACGAATGGTGGATGGTAGATCTTGGACAGGAATATGATTTAAATAACTTTGAATTGGTATTTGAACAGGATGAAGAAGAGGCCTGGGGATATCAGATTGAGGGAAGGAAAGGTCCGGACGATGAATTTGAAATGTTATTTGACAGGTCAGATAATACAGACGGTTCCAGAGTACAGACCGGAACCTTTGGGACAAACGGGACTTACCGTTATCTGAAAGTAATCCTGACGAAATTCCCGGGATACGATTACTGGCCTGGATTTGCAGAATTCAAAGTATATGAAAAAGCTGCTCCCGAAGAAATTCCGCCAACGGGTATCACCCTGAACCAGGAGGAAGCATTGCTTACAAAAGCAAATGAAACCTTACAGCTGGAGGCAGTCGTTACTCCGGAGAATGCAGATAATAGAAATGTCATCTGGGAGTCATCCAACCAGGATGTGGCTGCGGTAAACCAGGAAGGTGTGGTGAGTGCCAAAGCCAATGGAACATCTGTAATAACAGCCACAGTAGAAGGTACAGATCTGAAAGCAACCTGTCAGGTAACCGTGGAGATTCCTGCTCCTGTTATACCGGTCAGCAAAGTAGAACTGGATAAAACTGCGGTAACCCTGACAAAAGCAGGAGAAAGGGTACAGATAAAGGCAGTGGTATCTCCTCAGAACGCAACGGATAAAACCGTCAGCTTCCGGTCTACCGACAGCAGGGTGGCTACAGTGGATGCAAGTGGAATGATCAGCGCAGTGGGCAATGGTAAAGTGGATATTATTGCTGCTACAAGGGACGGAAACAAGACTGCAGTCTGCAAGGTAAATGTTGCAATACCTGTGAAAGTAACCGGAATTACCTTAGATAAGACAGACCTTAAGATTACCAAAAAAGGTGCATCCGTTCAGCTCAATGCACAGGTAATCCCGGCAAATGCCAGCGAAAAAACCCTGACCTGGAGCTCATCACAGCCAAAAACCGTATCGGTATCCAACACCGGCAAAATAACGGCACTGAAAAATGGCAGATCCGAGATCACCGTTAAATCGGCAGACGGAGGATTTGTGAAAAAGTGTCTGGTGACGGTAGAATATAAAGACGCAAAAGTGAAAAAACCAGGGAAAATAACAAATGTTAAAACATCAGCTATTTCCAATAATTCATTGAAAATATCCTGGAAAAAGAATAAAGACGCCGATTATTACAAGGTTTACCTCTATAATAAAAAAGGTAAGAAGTGGAAAGAGGTAAAGCGTACCTACGATAATAGCGTGAAGATAACCGGACTGAAGGAAGGCACTGCTTATACTTACCGGGTTGCAGGCGTAAATGCAGGTGGAACCGGAAAGAATTCTGCCAGCCTGACTGGGGTAACAAAGCCAAGTGCTGCAAAGCTGAAATCAGTAAAAAAATCTACCAAGGGCAGAGCGGTACTGAGATATACCAACGTGAAGAATGCAACATATGTGATCCGTATGAAAACCGGCAAAGGCTCCTACAAAAAAATCGGAGAAACAACCAAAACAAAGCTGCAGTCTCCAAAGCTGAAGAAAGGAAAAACATACAGCTTCAAAGTGCGTACCTATATCAAGTATGGCAAGGATAAGATCTGGGGTAGCTATTCCAATACAATAAATTATAAGGTAAAATAGAAGAAAACAGCAGAGCGTGCCAACATCTTAGGATGCACGCTCTGGAAGGGAGAAAGAGCTATGAGAGAAAAACAATTGATAGCAGTATTTGTATCAACAGCACTGATTCTGGGAGGAATCACCGTTATACCGGCAGAAAGGGTTAATGCGGCAGAAGTAGTAAATGCAGCAGAAGAAGTAAATGCAGCAGAAGAAGTAAATGCGGCAGAAGTAGTTAATGCGGCAGAAGAAGTAAATGCATCAGAAGAAATAAATGCGGCAGAAGAAGTTCATGTATCAGAAGGAGTAAATGCATCAGAAGCCGATATCCAGCAGACGGTCATCGATTTTGAAGACAGGGGTGGTGAAGAACAGGCGCTTACCGGGATCTATGGAGGATGCGATTTTGGAACCGGTGGTTTTTTTACAGGAGCTGCCGGCGGAAATGTAAAACTATGGTCGGAGACTTTGACGAAGGATGCCCAGGTAAGTAAAATTGCCATTCCCTATGGGAAAATATTCCGTGGATTTTCAGCTTTTTCAAGCAGTGGGGCAACAGTGAAAGTAGTTTCGGGATCCGAGAGCAATACCTTTTCTGTGGGGACTGAGGAACAGGATTTTATCACCGATTTTAACAACGATGAAATGGCTGTTTATCTCGTGATGGAAAGCCAGGGGGGCTCCAGTGAAATAAAGCTGGACAACCTGATCTTAGAAGATGTGGATATCACGAAGTTAAACGTGTCACAGAACAAACCGGTAACTACATCCGGAGATAATCAACGTCCGGCATCCAATGGAAATGATGGGAATTATGACACTATGTGGATCAATAACGGACCTGGTGCGGATAAATGGTGGCAGGTTGACCTGGGTCAGGATTATGATCTTCTGGATTTCGAATTAACATTTGAAAAAGATGAGAGCAATCCGTGGAAATACAAAATTGAAGGTTCTTCAGATGGAGTGAATTTCACCATGCTCACTGACCGGACGGAAAATACCGATGGGAATAAGACCCAGACCGGAGTATTCCCCGAGAATACCAAATTCCAGTATGTGAGAGTGACCATTACCGGCCTTCCGGCTGAAACCTATTGGTGTGGATTTGCAGAATTTAAGGTGTTCACCGACAATCAATTAAGCAATGTAGCTTTGCACAAGAATGCGGAACAGTCGGGAGGAAGTAATGCGCCGGGACTGGCAGTGGACGGAGATACAAAGACCTTCAGTGGAAATACCGGTTCCTTCCCCTATTGGTGGACAGTGGATTTAGGGAGCGCTTATAACGTAAAAAAACTGGAGATCGAATGGGAAGATTTAAAGGACAAGGATATTGATCTGGCGGAAGACTGGAAATACACAATTGAGTATTCTGGTGACGGCGGAGAAAACTGGGTTACCGCAGTGGATTATTCACAGGAATCACCCTATACTGATCCGGCTTCTTCGCTGGTACAGACAGCAGACGTGAATATTGAATGCAGCAAAATCAGGGTCACAATCACAGGCAAGCCTTCCCAGCGTCCGTTTGCGTGGGCAATCATTCCGGAGTTCAGGGCTTTTGCAGTGGATACAAGTGTGCCGACAGAGGCGGGACAGGACTTGAATCTGGACCTTGCTTTTGGACAGCCGGTGGAGGCGTCAAGTACAGCAGAAAATTATAAGGGAGAAGCGGTAACAGACAATGATCCTGCAACTTCCTGGAAACCGGCGGCTTCAGAAGAACCGGCATACCTGCAGCTTGATCTGGGCAGAGAATTCAATATCAGAAGCCATAAGGTGGAATTTGCAGAAAATACATCGAAAAATGATTATCAGTTCATGGTATCTTCCGACAATGAGAACTGGACTATCCTCTCTGAGGTATCGGGCCAGACAGCGGAAGAGAAAATTAAAATACCGGAAACACCGGCTAAATATGTAAGGTTTTTATTCACAAATCCTTCAGCTGACCTGGAAGTTACGGGCATCCATTTTGATGGACTGGATGCAGGTGTGCCCAGCGGGAAAAATATATTAATACTGGCACCACATCAGGACGATGAGATGCTGATGGCAGGCGGAATCATCAAACGGGCGGTAGACGCAGGCGACAATGTAAAGGTACTCCTTGCTACCAATGGAGACTACAACGGACAGGGAAGCGGACAGGGCAGAATCGTGGAATCGATCAATGCGCTGAATGCACTGGGGCTTACCAAAGATAATATCATGTTCCTGGGATATGCAGATACGGGCGGTCTTGGCGGCACACAGACTTACTGGGACAGCTTTCTGTATAAATTATATACGGCTGAAGATGATACTGTTTTTACCAGCAGATTCGGCAATCAATACAGTTATGGCAATCCGGATATCAAGCAGGACTATCGCTTTGAATTAACAGGAGAGCACTCCTTATATACAAGGGCAAATTTTGTGAATGATTTAAAGGATGCTATTATTAACAGCAATGCAACAGACATCTATGTTCCATCCAGATATGATATGCACTTTGACCACGCCTATCTGGACTTGTTTGCAATAGAGGCAATCCAGAGTATAAAGAGAGATAATCCGTCCTATAATCCGACTCTGCATGAAAGTATTATTCACTCCTGCGCAGGAGACGGTAACTGGCCGGTATGGAACAGTGATGAAACCGGAATCCAGGCACACAAGATGCCTCAGGGACTGGAGGATCTGACGATGTTTCAATGGTCTGAGAGAGAGAATGTAAATGTACCTTATTCCATGAGACAGACACCATTTTCCTTTAATTTAAAGGACCAGGCACTGCGATTATATACTTCCCAGTATTACGGCTACATTGGTTCATTCGCAAAAGTAAATGAGATTTTCTGGACCAGGGATTTTACCAGTTTCGCAATGAATGCTGTAGTAACGGCTTCATCAGAAATGAGCAATACAGACAGAAAGCTGGACCAGAGTGCCGTTAAAGCAGTAGATGGTGTCCTGGATGGAGAAGCAGGAGGACTGCCCTATGGCCACATGAGATTTGCACATGCAGAATGGGTAACAAACCAGGAAACAGCAGGGGCATGGATCAACCTGGATTTCCAAAATAAAGTAGATATGAGCCTGATAAAATTATATGACAGACCGGATATGGATAACCAGATCACAGGCGGTAAACTGATATTCGATGACGGTTCCGAGATTGAGGTGGGAGAACTTCCCAATAACGGAAGGCCACTGGAGATTCCGGTAAATAAAAATTCCAGGAGTGTTAAATTCGTAATAACCTCCGTATCTGGCAGTACAACCAGTACCGGTCTGGCGGAAATAGAAGTGGAATAATATGAAGTATATACGATGGAGCGTTGTCTGCATCCTGTTCCTGGGATTGGCAGCAGGTATTATTTACATATCTTTAAAGGATACAGATACGTATATTATGAAACTGGATCATGTAGAAATATCAAACGAGCAGTTTCAGTATTATTTAGATAAAAATAGAACAAATATCATCAGCAGATATCAGAAACCGGGGGAAACAGTTGACCGGGAATTCTGGAACAGAGAAGCCGAAGAAGGTATGTCTGCAGCCACGTTGTTAAAGGCAGAGGCAAAGCAGGACTGCCTGAGGGAACAGATGATTTTTATTCTGGCAAGGGAAAGAGGGCTTAGCAAAGCAGTTCAATTTGACGAGATAAAAGAAGAGATGGAAAAAGAAAATGCAGACAGGGAGACTTCTGTAAAAAGTGGAAAAATCGTATACGGAAATAAGAACTACAGTATGTCCACATATTTAAGTTATTCCATCAGTAATTTATCCAGGGAATTGATTAAAATCATGGAAGACAATGAATTAAAATATACAGATGAGCAGATTCTCTCATTCTGCCAGGAAAACGGAAAAGATGTCAATGGACTTAGCAGCGGAGAAATCCGGAGCAAATACGGTTTGGTTTACCGAAATGAATTACTGGTCAGATACGTAGACAGGTGTATTGAAAAACGGGGTGTTGTATTGAAGCAGGAAGAATTTGATGGGGTTACGGTTCAATAGATGTGAACCATCTTTGCGGAAGTATTTCATCAGTTCCCCGGATACCGGATTACCCGCATTATCACAGCATTAAGAAAAGGTGCAGAGCCATAAGGGAAAGAGTTCCCGGTGCTGCACCTTTTCTTGTATGTTTTACCGGTATTGCTTTGGAGTCAAACCGGTATATTTTTTAAATACTTTAGAAAAATAACTCTGATCCTCAAATCCTACAGCTATAGCAATATCAATAACGGAATAATCCGTATTCGCCAGAAGCCGTTTGCTTTCTTCAATCCGCACCATATTCAGATATTCTTTAAAAGAAGAACCGCAGGACTGCTTAAAGACCGTAGAGAAGTAGGCAGGATTTAAATGTACATCATTTGCCACTTCTTCTAAAGTAAGATTTTTAGAATAATTTTTGGAAATATAAGCAATTGCTTTCTTCATCAGTTCATTGTTTTTTGAAGGAATATAGTTAAACATGGATTCGGTGAATACTTCCACGCTTTCCTGGAGCTTATAGCACAGTTCATCCAGATTGTTTATGTTCTGAAGGTTCTGTAAAAAGTGGTTATTTATTTTTAAAATACTGTCCGTTGCTGCACCGCCTTCAATAGCAGCCCTGGATAGCAGGGAGCACAGCTCTATTGCCCTGGATTTTAAGATATCCATGCTGTTTCCGCCGGAAAATAGTACATAACCTAACAGGTCGTTGAGGATTCCTTTTGCCTCCGGTACATTTTTTGTCTTCACCTTGGTAATCAGTTCTTTCTCTTTTTCATAAGGATAGCTGACTTTTTCATCATCTCCAAATGATTTGTACATCTGAATCGACTCATTTATTTTTGACTGCTGATGTAATTTCCCCTGGTTAATGATCAATTGCTGCCGGCTGTCTGAAATCAGGCTTGAGAACAGATAGTAGAGCAGCTTACTGATCTGGGTCACATTTGCAGGTGTAATTACCTTAATGGAATTCGATTCCTCATACAGCTCCAAAAGAGATTCGGTAGGGATCTCATAGCGCTTTGCGATATCCAGAATCATAAGGGAATCCGGAACATCCATTAAAAAAGGTCCTACGAGAATAGAACCGAAGAAGGCGTTTTTATTCAGCAGAGGAAATACAATATGGTTCAGATTTGCATGGCAGGAAAATATATAGGTCTCCCCTAGCGTTATGGCACGCTTACTGGCGTTAATATGCAGCAGTTCGCAGCTATCATCCTTAGGCAGATGTTTTTTAAAAGTGTTGCAGAAACAAGTCTCTGCGCCACAGGATTCCAGGATCTTACCGTTTTCATCGATTACCTGAATAGGAAGATTAACGCATGCCTGGAATGCTCCCAGCATTTCTGTCAAATGTTCTTTTTCAACCACAGTATAGAGATATGGCGTCATGTTATTACCTCCCTGCCATTAAATGGTAAAATTTTTGTGAGAGTGATATCTAAAGTAAAAAATATACAAATTCCAAAGAGACAATTTGTGTATTATAGACAATTCGCAAATAAATCCCTTATTTTTCTTCATTATAGCATACATAATGCAAAAAAAATACATTGAATCTAAAATAATTACAAAAAAAGAAATTGGAAATGAATTATACTGTGGACATACAAGTTACAGAAGCTTTGCGGAGAGCTGATGTAATAAAAAATGTAGTGGCAAATAAAAGGAGGATATTAGTCATGGCAATTATTGAAGAAATTTCAGCTTTTTTACAAAAAGGAAGAGCAAAAAATGTAAAAGCATTGGTACAGCAGGCAATTGATGAAAATTTAGATCCAAAGGCAGTATTAAATGAAGGTCTGTTATCCGGAATGATGATCATCGGTGAAAAGTTCAAAAATAATGAAGTTTTCGTACCGGAAGTACTGGTAGCAGCCAGAGCAATGAACGCAGGATTGGCAATTCTGGAACCAAAGCTTGTAGAAGTTGGAAATGAACCGGTTGGGAAAGCCGTTGTTGGTACTGTAAAAGGTGATTTACATGATATTGGTAAAAACCTTGTAGTAATGATGTTAAAAGGAGCAGGTCTTGAAATTCATGATATCGGCGTAGATGCAGAGCCGGCAGCATTTATTGATAAGGCAGAAGAAGTTGGAGCAGATTTAATCTGTATGTCAGCACTTCTGACTACAACAATGCCGAATATGCAGACTGTAGTTGATGAGTTAAAAGAAAAAGGACTCCGTGATAAATATATCGTAATGGTTGGTGGGGCGCCAGTAAATGAAAGCTTTGCAGAACAAATTGGAGCAGATTATTATACACCGGATGCAGCAACCTGCGCCGAAGTTGCTAAAAAAGCTGTATTAGCCAATTAAAGTCATAAAAAACAAAAAAATTTACATAGGCTGTCGCATACCTGAGAGGTTATGTGACAGCCTTGATTGTATTTATCAGCGTACATAAGATGTGTGAGATTGGCGATACGTGAGGGACAAGTGTGAAAGAAAATCGCTTTCACACTCTTTATTAGTGCAGTACCGCAGACAGGTCTGCGGTATGCGGGAGGGACAGATATGCAGATAACAAGAAAGGGTGAGATTATCTGTCTGGATGGATTCGATGTCAGGATAGATAAAAAGGTAGTCCTGCAGTTGCTAGACTGTAAGGAAGATAACCCTATATATGAAGAGGTTGAGGAAGAATATGAGGAACTTCAGGAGATCGTTTATGGGAAAATAGATCCTCATGCTTTAATTAAATTCGATGAGGTACCAAAAGAGATAGCAAAGCAGATAAATCTAAGGGAAAAACAGGCGGCATATGTTCTGACGACCGTTGGCAGGGAAGTAAGTGCCTACAGTACCCTGATGTTTCAACAGGGAGACTATCTGAAAGGGATGCTGATTGATGCCATGGCTGACAGTTTTCTGTTTCAGATGGAAGATGCGCTGCAGGATGTTTTGCGGGAAGAATGTGCGAATCGAAAAGCGGGTATAAAGAAGCGTCTGGAAGCGCCTCACGATATCCCTATGGAAATGCAGCAGGTAATGCACCGCCAGATCAGGGCGGAAGAAATGCTGGGGATCGGCATCACATCAGGATATATGTTTGATCCGGTAAAAACCTCCTGTCTGATACTGGTCTTAACCGATGATGAAAAGGAATTCCGGATGCAGCACGATTGTAGAAAATGCAGTGCACTGCATTGTAAATTAAGAAAGGTGGCACCTGTTATGATTGAAGTAATTGAGAATGGAAAAAGCTACCGGATACCATGTGCAGAAAAGCAGAGTATATTAGATGCACTGATAGCCCATGATGTATATTTCAGTGCGGTATGCGGCGGAAAAGGAATCTGTGGTAAATGTAAGATTCAGCTTCTGGAAGGCAGCCTTGATGTAACCCCTTCCGATGAAAAAAAATTCACAAAAGAGGAGCTGGAAAAAGGTTATCGGCTGTCATGCAGGGCATTTCCCAAGGAAGACTGTAAGATTGCGTTAGACAGAAATGATGAGTCAGACTTTGAAATAGTATCGGATTATTCAGGAAAACAATCTGATTCAGGAGCATCAAATGACACTGCTTTTGGCATTGCCATTGACATTGGAACTACTACAATCGCCCTGAATCTGATCGGAAAACAGAGTAAGGAGGTGGTATACTCCTTTTCTACCATTAATAAACAGAGAAGTTTTGGAGCAGATGTAATATCCCGTATCCAGGCATCCAATGACGGGAAGAAAAAAGAACTGCAGGCTTCCATCCGTCAGGATCTGTTAACCGGCATCCGCGAGATTATAAAAGAAACGGGAATTTCCCCAAAGCAGGTGGAGCAGGTAGTAATCGGATGCAACACTACCATGGGGCATCTTCTGATGGGCTATTCCTGTGAAACACTTGGAGTAGTGCCTTTTACACCGGTTAACATTAAGATGATAAAAGAACCTTTTGAAAAAATCATGGGGAGTGGGCTGCTGGATTGTGAATTAGCAGTGCTGCCTGGAATTTCTACTTACGTTGGCGGGGATATTGTATCCGGGATGTACTTTTGTGACTTTTTTAAAAGCGAAGATATCTGCCTTCTGGTTGACCTGGGAACCAACGGAGAGATGGCTCTGGGAAATAAGGATAAGATACTGGTTTCTTCCACAGCGGCAGGACCGGCTTTTGAAGGCGGTAATATTACCTGGGGAATGGGCAGCGTAAAAGGTGCGGTCTGCGGTGTCCGTCTGGATAAAGAAAAAGCTGAGGTGGAGACCATTGGAAACGAACCGCCCATCGGCCTGTGCGGTACCGGGGTAATTGAGATAGCAGCGGAACTTGTACGGGAAGAATTTGTGGATGAGACAGGGCTTTTGGATGAAGATTATTTTGACGACGGATTTCCAATTGCTAAAACACCGGATGGTAAAAACATAGTATTTACCCAAAAAGATGTAAGGGAAATCCAACTTGCCAAGGCAGCTGTCAGAGGAGGAGTAGAAACGCTGCTCCTGCGCTATGGTGTAACTTATGATCAGGTAAAAACGGTTTATCTGGCAGGAGGATTTGGTTTCCATATAGATACGAAAAAGGCATTCCAGATCGGTATGCTTCCCAGGGAATTTGCAAATAAGATTCAGACGGTAGGAAACAGCAGTCTGGGCGGTGCCATTCGTTATTTTATATCCGAAGATGGTGACAGGGAAATGGAACGTATGGTCGATCTGTCGAAGGAAATTAATCTATCCAGTGACAAAGAATTTAACGATTTTTATATGGAGCATATGTTTTTCGAGTAAAGCATATATTGTTGTTAAGACTTCAATGGATTGTGGATATATATGGAGAAGTGGAAACAATATGTGGAAAGAGGATTGATCCTCGGTGGAATTGTGGTTTTTGTATTATGTATGGTAAATCTGTGGCAGTCCGGTTCAGGTCCGGCAGAGAGTCTGGATGCAATGGATACAAAGATTTATGAAGATTCCGGGGAGACACCGTTAACAGAAATAAAAGAAACTGAAGCAGGACGGGGACCAGATAAAGAGACAGAGGCAGAGGCCGCAGATGATGTGAAGCCGAAGATAGCTCTGACTTTCGATGATGGTCCCCATCCTGTTTTTACGCCAAAGCTGCTGGATGGTCTAAAGGAGCGGGGGGTAAAAGCCAGTTTTTTTGTTATGGGAGAAAATATCAAAGGACACGAAGATATTATTAAAAGGATGGCAGATGAAGGTCATGTGATTGGCAATCATACATATTCTCATGTGAATCTGAACCAGCTGTCAGCGGAAAAAGCCTGTGGCGAACTTGCCAAAACCAGTGATCTGGTGAGAAAACTTACCGGAAAAGGGACAGAGTATGTCCGTCCTCCGTTTGGTGTATGGAATGATCAGTTAGACTGCCGCATTACCATGCTGCCGGTGATGTGGAATATCGATCCACTGGACTGGAAAACCATGAATGCTTCCACAGTTACAAATAGGGTAGTGACGAAAGCCAAAGAAAATGCTATTATTTTATTACACGACTATTATCAGTCTTCCGTTGATGCAGCGTTACAGATTGTAGATCAGCTGCAGGCGAAAGGATACCGGTTTGTAACCGTTGAGGATATATTGTTAGAATAATAGATTTAAGAAACGGACAGGAGAAAAGAATATGGATTTATTTGATTATATGCGAAGCAATACCATGGAAAACGAAGCGCCCCTGGCTTCCAGAATACGTCCCAAAACCTTAGAAGAGGTGGTGGGACAGCAGCACATCATCGGAAAAGACAAGCTGCTGTATCGTGCCATTAAGGCGGATAAGTTAAGCTCAATTATATTCTACGGACCGCCCGGTACCGGGAAGACGACGCTTGCAAAAGTTATCGCGAATACCACCAGCGCAGAATTTACCCAGATCAATGCAACGGTAGCAGGTAAGAAAGACATGGAAGAGGTTGTAAAGGGTGCGCAGGATAAGATTGGGATGTATGGAAAAAAGACGATTCTGTTTGTAGATGAGATCCACCGTTTTAACAAAAGCCAACAGGATTATCTGCTTCCCTTTGTAGAGGACGGAACTCTGATCCTGATAGGGGCAACCACGGAAAACCCTTATTTTGAAGTAAACGGTGCTTTGATTTCCAGATCCATTATTTTTGAGCTTAAGCCTCTTGTAAAGGAAGATATCCGTACGCTAATTGAGCGTGCTGTTTATGATGTGGAACGGGGAATGGGCGCTTATAACGCTGTTGTGGAAGAGGATGCCCTGGAATTTCTGGCAGATATAGCCGGAGGGGATGCCAGATCAGCACTAAATGCAATTGAATTAGGCGTTTTAACGACCCAGAAAAGTGAGGATGGCAAGATTCATATTACCCTGGATGTAGCATCGGAATGTATTCAAAAGAGGGTAGTAAGATACGACAAAACCGGAGATAATCATTACGACACCATTTCGGCATTTATTAAAAGCATGAGGGGATCAGATCCGGATGCGGCGGTATATTATCTGGCGCGGATGCTCTATGCGGGAGAGAGCGTTACTTTTATTGCAAGGCGTATTATGATCTGTGCATCGGAGGACGTAGGGAATGCAGATCCCCAGGCGCTTCAGGTGGCAGTAGCAGCGGCTCAGGCAGTGGAGCGTATCGGTATGCCGGAATCCCAGCTGATCCTGGCGCAGGCGGTGCTCTATGTGGCTGCGGCACCAAAGAGTAATTCGGCTACCAATGCCATATTCCACGCCACAGAGGCAGTAAAGAATAAAAAGGTAACCATACCTCCTTATCTCCAGGATGCCCACTATAAAGGTGCGGCAAAACTGGGTCATGGCATAGGTTATGAATATGCCCACGATTTTCCAAAACACTTTTCCAGACAGCAGTATCTGCCCGATGAGCTGGTGGGACAAGTCTTTTATGAGCCATCAGAAAATGGATATGAGAAAAAAATACAGGAACATATGAAATGGTTGAGGGAATAGAACTGCTGTCCCAAAGTACAGAAGTAGTTAAAGGAACAAATTTTATAAGAAAAGATATTGGGGGACCTAATGGTTCTCCCAATATCTTTTTTTAAAGTCAGAAGCACTTATGGGTTTTGAAAAGTAAAATCCCTGGATGCTGTCCGGATGAATGGAACGTATGGTTTCCAGTTCTTCCGGGTATTCAATGCCCTCAACGCATACCTGGATATCAACACTGTGGCATAGCTGTATCACGGCGCTGATGAAGGAATAGTTAAAAACCTCCCGGTTAATTGCAGATATAAAGATCCGGTCTATTTTTACAATATCAGCCGGTGACTGCGCCAGCATACCAAGAGAAGAATATCCGGTTCCAAAATCATCCATGGCGATCTTAATATGCTCGTTTCGCAGCTGGGCGAACGTATATTTCAGAGCCTCCATATCGGTGACAAAATAACTCTCTGTCAGTTCCAGCACAATATGACGGGGTTCCAGCTGATACTGTGTCAGAAGGTCACGAATGTATGAAAGGAATGATACATCCAGCATCTGCAAATACGAAATATTAATATTCATTACGAAATCAGGAGCATAGGAGATCCATTCTTTGCAGGTTTTGACGGCCTGCTCCAAAACCCACTTGCCGACGGGTACAATAAGCCCGCCGGATTCCAGCACAGGAATGAATTCTATCGGACTTACGGATCCGTAAGTCTCGCTGGACCAGCGAAGCAATGCCTCGGCCCCTCCGACTGCAAGTGTATCATTACTGATTAAAGGCTGATATACCATATGGAAATGCTCCATGTGATTCATAATGCTTAACTGCAGCTGGTTCGTAATTTCCAGGGTACGAAGTTTTGCTTTAATTAAATCAGGAGAAAAAAACGTACAGGTATTTTTCCCTTTCTGCTTGGATACTTCAAGAGCGCTTGCAGCAAATTTAATTAAATCAAGATAATTATCCCCGTCCGCGCCGATCATTGCGATGCCCCCTGAGACTGTACAAAAGTAAGAAATTCCATCTGCAATCTGTCTGCGGTTAGCATATGCATGTATTTTTTGATAAAGCTGGTATAAATCCTGACCGGAAGCATTTTTATATACAATAGCGAATTCATCCCCGTCAAAACGGAACAGATCCGCATCCGGAGGAAGAAATCGCAGGATGGTCTGGGCAAATTGACGCAATACCGTGTTACCAAATATATGGTCATTCAAAGCATTGATTCTGGAGAAGTCATCCAGTCCGAGCAGGAGTATGCCGCCGGGATGGCATTCATTCTGAATCAGCCTGGTAATTAATTTTTCGCATTCCCGCTGGGCAAACAGACCTGTTATATAATCAATTTTCCCTTTACTGCCAAGGTTCGTTACTACTCCGGCAAAAATTAGCGGATTTCCTTTCTGATCCCTTTTTAGCAGACCACGGCAGATAACCCAGACATATTCATTTTTACGGTTACGGATTTGATATTCTACATTATGTTCATCGGTCTCTTTGTTCAGCATCTTTTCGATGGAATCAAAGTAGCGTTGTCTGTCCTTTTCGTGTACCAGTTCACCCCAAAGAGGAACAAGTCCATGCACCTTTCTGCCCGGAAGATCAAAATCATGCAGCATATTTTTAGAGATAAGGGAGATATCCCGAGTCATATCTACTATATAAATATAGTCATCTGTACTGTTTTCTATGGCTTCATAGAATAGATATGGGTCAATCGTAAAATCATGAAATATTTGTTCATTATCAGTCATCGGTACACCTCTTTTCGTCAGAAGATAAGAAAGGAAATATTTGTTGAGAAATATCGTTTTTAGTAATGTATAAACCTATTATACATTAAATGGAAGGTTTTTAAAATGAAAAAATTCTTTTTTTGCATCCCGGATACTTTTGTGATAAAGTAGCTTTGAGTAAAGAATACCAGGGAAGATAATAATGAATGAAAATTAAATGGAAAATAATCGATAATAATAATGGAAGAGGAGTGAATATGGTGAGTAATAAAAATAGTTATGCGATAAAAGGAAATATCATATATAGTACCACACCGGATCAGCTGGTCCTTATAGAAAATGGTTACGCTGTCTGCGAAAATGGTATTTGTGGAGGAGCTTTTGCAAAACTGCCGGAGAAATATAATGGTATTCAGGTAAAGGATTATGGTGACAGGCTGGTTATACCCGGTCTTGTGGATCTGCATATGCATGCGCCCCAATATGGGCTGCGTGGTTTTGGAATGGATCTGGAACTCCTTGACTGGCTGAATACTTATACATTTCCGGAAGAGGAAAAATATGCCAAAGAGGAATATGCTAAAAAGGCATATGGTATGTTTACGGAAGAGTTGAAGAAGAGTCCTACTACCAGAGCCTGCATATTTGCAACGATTCACAGGGATGCCACAAAGATACTGATGGATCTGCTGGAGAAAACGAAGCTGCGCACGATGGTAGGAAAAGTTAATATGGATCGGAATGCTCCGGAATATTTATGTGAATCAACAGAAGAATCCGCAGCGCAGACGCTGCAGTGGCTTAAGGAAATGCAGGGGCAGTATAAATATGTAGAACCGATATTAACACCCAGATTTATACCAAGCTGTTCAGACAGTCTGATGAAGACGCTGGGCGAAATTCAGAAATCACAGCATTTGCCTGTTCAGTCCCATTTATCGGAAAACGAAGGGGAGATTGCATGGGTAAAGGAATTGTGTCCGGCTGCAGGATTTTACGGAGAGGCATATGAACATGCAGGCCTGTTCGGGAATGGATGTAAGACAGTCATGGCGCACTGCGTATCTTCTGTAGAAGAGGAGATAGCATTGATCAAAAGAAACGGAGTATATGTGGCACACTGCCCACAGTCCAATATGAATCTTTCTTCCGGTATAGCCCCCATTAGAAAATATCTGGATGAAGGTCTGCATGTGGGGCTGGGATCCGACCTGGCAGGTGGAAGTTCAATGTCCATGTTCCGCGCTATGTCAGATGCAATACAGGTATCAAAGCTCTATTGGCGTATGTGGGATCAGTCAGCATCACCGCTTAATGTAAAGGAAGCCTTTTATCTGGCGACAAAGGGAGGCGGAGAATTCTTTGGAAAAATAGGCAGTTTTGAATCCGGCTATGAGTTTGATGTTCTGGTTATAGAGGATGAATCCATCTGGCATCCCCAGGAACTGGGGCTTTTGGAAAGACTGGAACGTGTCATCTATCTGGGAGATGCAGACAACATTGTTGAAAAAATTGTGGCAGGAGAGATCATTTGAAAATCCGCAGCCGGGAAAGAAAAGCAGCAGCTTTTTGCCGGGGATGGAGCTACATTCTTCATTTAAATAATTTCAGATAAAATACTTCGCTAAAATCAAACCGCATGTCACAGCTTTCGGTGTACCCATATCTGCCGCCTGTCTCCAGATACATCTGGGATAAAAGGGAATCGGGAACAACGTAGCCCAGTATAAAAGTATGGTCTTCCCCCGCCTGTATGGGATAATAGCCTTTTTCAGGCAGAATCCGGGATTCTATACTTCTTAGGGGCTGCGTACCATCCGAGGCCCGGTTAAAGCGTATCTGCCGGTTTGCAGGTATAAATTCAACAATTTTTCCTGGATCATTGTTATGGACTTTTAAGGTTACCCAGACATAGGAATGGGTATCGTCAGCAGAAGCTATCCCATCCGCAGCATCATTTGGCGGTTTTATGTCCATGGCAGGATGAGAACCGGGTATTTTTGCTATCTCTACCTGTTCTACAGTGTACGTAACGCTTCTTTTCTGGTTCTCGGTCACGGTTACAGGCGTATTCAGATTGATGCCGTCCGCAGCCTGGATATCTGCTTCGGTTTCTTTTTTGGTTTGTTCTGTCTTTGCATCGGAATGTATAAATATCGGATTTGTTTCCACTTCAGGAGGAAGTGTAAAGGTCTCCTGTGTAATATTGCCGGAAGACGCCGTTGAAGGCTCGGTTGAAGTTTGGGTTACAGGAGCACATCCTGCCAGCAGGAAACAGATTCCTGCATATGTATAAAGAAAGACTTTCTTCTTTGTCATAGCGGTTCCTTTCATAAGATGTATTTTATGGATGACGGATTGTTAATAAATATATTCTAGCGTAGTTCTCAATTGAATGCAATGGGGCTTTCCTGATGGATAAAAACCAGTATTTTTGCATATTTTACTTTACGGCTGTGTTTTCCTGTGATATTATAAAAAAGTGGTTTACATAATATTACAAATATTTTTAAGAGAGGTGATGCGATTGCTCTACATTTTAGCTATTTGCAGTGCAGTTTTGCTGCTATGTGTTTTCCTGGGAAAGATATCCGGTCGTCTGGGAGTCCCAAGTCTGTTGCTTTTTATGATTCTGGGAATGTGTTTTGGATCGGATGGATTTATCAAAATCCCATTTGATAATTTCGGTATGGCGGAGTCCATATGCTCTACCGCATTGATTTTTATCATGTTTTCCGGGGGGTTCGAGACAAACTGGGCAGCGGCAAAGGCTACCAGTATACAGGGAATTCTGCTCTCTGTCTTTGGTGTTTTGATTACTGCCGGTATAACAGGACTGTTTTGCCATTTCGTACTTGGCATGACATTGCTGGAAGGTATGCTGATAGGTTCTGTAGTCGGTTCTACGGATGCGGCATCAGTCTTTTCCATTTTGCGTTCTAAAAAGTTAAATCTGAAAAATGGCCTTGCTTCCGTACTGGAATTGGAAAGTGGAAGTAATGACCCGGTTGCCTATACCATGACTCTTATTCTTTTATCCTTTATGTCCGGAGGTTCTTCCGTTCCGGTGATTTCCATTTTTTTTAAGCAATTGATGTTTGGTCTTCTTGCCGGCGTAATGATTTCGCTGCTGGCGGTACTGATTCTGCAGAGAGTCCGGTTTGAATCTACCGGAATGCGTACGATTTTTGTTGTAGCCGCAGCTTTGACTGCTTATACACTTCCGTCCTTTATTGGTGGAAATGGATATCTGAGCGTGTACGTGGCAGGAATTATTATGGGTAACAGTAAGATGGTGCAAAAGGTGGAACTGATCCAGTTCTTTGACAGCTTATCAGGACTGATGCAGATTCTTCTGTTCTTTCTTCTTGGTCTTCTGGCATTTCCTTCCCAGATTCCGGGAATCCTTTTGACCGCATTATTAATAGCGGGCTTTATGAGTTTTATAGCACGTCCGGCAGCAGTGTACTGTATCATGAAACCATTTGGACGATCGTTCCGGGAAATTGTATTTACGTCATGGGCAGGGCTTCGGGGAGCGGCATCGATTGTTTTTGCAATCATGACAGTAACGAATCAGGCAGACCCGCAGAATGATATTTTTCATATTATCTTCTGTATTGCCCTTCTTTCAGTAACATTCCAGGGAAGTTTTCTCCCGCTGCTGGCTAAAAAACTAAATCTGGTATACGATGATGAAAATGTTATGAAGACCTTCAATGATTATCAGGATGATACGGATATGGTGCTGATTGAAACCTGTATCGATGAACACAGCCCATGGAAAGACAAAATGATCAATGAAGTATGCCTGCCTTCAGATTCTCTGATTGTAATGATTAAAAGAGAAGGCAATACCATTATTCCAAAAGGCAATACGATTATATCCGAAGGCGATATTCTGATCTCCAACAGAATTGCATCCAGAAGCAGTTCGGATATTCCACTGGTTGAAGTGCCGATTTCCAGTGAACATGAATGGACAGATAAACCGCTGAATCAGATTACCCTTCCCAAAGATTCTCTGATTGTGATGATCAAGAGGAATTCAGAAATTTTAATACCCAGTGGAAATACAAAGATACAGACTGGAGATATATTAGTTATGAACATGTAAGAGCCAAAAGTGGGAATAATTTTGCGACATTTGCCGAAAAATGAAATTTGGGAGTAAAAAGCCTTGTATTTATCCGTAAAAAGTCTTATGATATAACATAAAATCAGATGAAGGAGAAGATAAAATGGCATTCTATTACAACGAACCATCCCACACTTTTAGCGAGTATTTATTAGTACCAGGATATTCTTCAGCCCAGTGTATTCCGGCAAATGCATCCTTACGTACCCCGATAACGAAATTCAGGAAGGGTGAGGAACCGGCGATTTCTATGAATATTCCGCTTGTATCTGCGATCATGCAGTCGGTTTCCGATGACAACATGGCAATTGCATTAGCCAAAGAAGGTGGTATTTCCTTTATATATGGTTCACAGACAGTTGAACAGCAGGCAGAGATGGTAACCAGGGTTAAAAATTATAAGGCAGGTTTTGTATCCAGTGATTCCAATGTGAGACCGGATCAGACGCTTGCAGATATTCTGGTTTTAAAATCTGAGACCGGACATGCAACTGTAGCAGTAACCGATGACGGTACTGCAAACGGCAAGCTGGTAGGTATTGTTACAAGCAGAGATTACCGCGTAAGCCGTATGGATCCTGCAACCAGAATTTCTGAATTTATGACCCCGATTGAAAATGTAATCTATGCAAAAGAGGGTATTAGCCTGAAAGAGGCAAATAATGTGATCTGGGATCACAAATTAAATGCTCTTCCAATTCTGGATAACAACCAGAGACTGGTGGCTTTTGTATTCCGTAAAGATTATGATTCTCATAAAGAAAATCCATTAGAACTCCTTGATACTTCCAAACGTTATATTGTAGGTGCGGGTATCAATACAAAAGATTTTGCAGAACGTGTTCCAGCTTTAGTAGAAGCAGGTGCTGATATCCTTTGCATTGACTCCTCAGAAGGATTTTCCGAATGGCAGAAGCTGACCATCGAATTCATCCGTAAAAATTATGGAGACAGCGTAAAAGTAGGTGCAGGAAATGTAGTTGACCGTGAAGGATTCCGTTTCCTGGCTGAAGCAGGTGCTGACTTTGTTAAAATAGGTATCGGCGGCGGATCGATCTGTATCACCCGTGAAACAAAAGGAATCGGCCGTGGACAGGCAACAGCCGTTATCGAAGTGGCAAAAGCAAGAGACGAATATTTTGAAGAAACAGGAATCTATGTACCAATCTGTTCGGACGGTGGAATTGTACATGATTATCATATCACCCTGGCACTTGCTATGGGCGCAGATTTCTGTATGCTGGGCAGATACTTCTCCAGATTTGATGAAAGCCCGACAAATAAAGTTATGGTAAATGGTAATTATATGAAAGAGTACTGGGGTGAAGGTTCCGCAAGAGCCAGAAACTGGCAGAGATACGACATGGGCGGAGCATCCAAGCTTTCTTTTGAAGAGGGTGTTGATTCCTATGTACCATATGCAGGAAGCCTCCATGACAACCTGAGCATAACACTTAGTAAAGTACGTTCTACCATGTGCAACTGTGGTGCCTTAAGCATACCGGAATTCCAGAGCAATGCAAGACTGACCCTGGTATCATCCGTAAGTATTGTAGAAGGCGGAGCCCATGATGTAGTATTAAAAGATAATAATATAACTCCTGTGAAATAAGAAATACGAAATATAAAAAAGATTAAAAGTTTATTATTAATGTTATAAAGATCAAAATTGAGAATTTCAAAAATACCGGAGAATTGCCAAAAAATTGGCGATTCTCCGGTATTTTTATATCTGTTCATTTTGAACACACAGCCTCATCCTCATATTTAGAAAGAACTTTGTTAAACAGAAAAGAATTACAATAAGCAATGAAAGCAAAGCCCACAATTACCATGAACAGTTTTGTCTGAGCTGCCGTGAAACACAAAAGAATGACAATACCCTGTATGATGAGCAGGGCAATGGTCTGCAGCCGATGTTCCAAGGCAATCCGGTAAGAATTTTTGATTGTTTCGGTGATATGGTTTTGAAATCTTGCAATCAATGGAAAGGTATACAGAAAGGATATTACCAGCATAACGCTGAGCAGTGTCAACACCAGCAATATTACATTAGCAGCCATTGTACCGATTGCATTCCAAAAGACCAGATTGAATAAAAGAATAGCTCCGGTTAAGAAATAAAACAAAAAAGCCAGAGTGGCAGCTTTAAAATTCTCCCGAAACGCATGGAAGAAAGTTTTCAAAATATAACCATGATCTCCCCTGGCTTCCTGTATAGTGACCTGATACAGTGCGCTTAAGGAGGCACCGGTCGTGAACAAAGGCAGGCAGCAGATCAGAAATACGATATTTAGCAGAATGAATTCACATAGGGTATTGATAAATTGAAAAATGGGACTGTTGATATTGAATTTCATAGGTTTTCTCCTCTATTTATTAAATAAGTTATTAGCCCTATCTTATATGGGAGCAGGTAAAAGGTCTACAGGAGAAATGATAGAAAAAATACGGATAAAATTAGAGATTTTTTCTCCAGAACCACAAAGGTGTAATTTTTACAGGATCCATGTGAAATTTTGAAGGTATCCGTAAAATCCTTGGGATGATAACATAAATGCAAGTAAACACCCCATGTGAATTGATAGGAGGAAATAGAGTGAAGAAGAATTTAGCATCTGCCACAGTTGGTGACAGACAGAAAAAAGCGAAGAGCAGACAGGGGAAAAAGTTATTTTTTTGGGTACTGCCCTTTATTATCCTGTGCTTTTTGTTTTCGTATTTTCCGTTACACGGTTGGATCTACGCATTTTTTGATTATAAACCACCCCTTCCGCTGTCTAAATGTGAATTTGTAGGTTTGCAGTGGTTTCAGACGTTATTTGCAAATAAGACCCAGATGGAACAGCTGATGCAGGTAATGAAAAATACATTTGCAATGAGTTTATTGGGGATAGCAACATCCATACTGCCAATCGGATTTGCGATATTTTTAAATGAGATTAAATGCAAGTGGTTTAAAAATCTGGTACAGACCCTCACCACGCTGCCCAATTTTATCAGCTGGGTACTTGTCTATTCTGTGGCATTCAGTCTGTTTTCCAACAGTGGTATGGTGAACACCATGCTGCAGCATATGGGTGTAATCACAGATCCTTTAAAATTTTTAGACAGTGATTCTCATACCTGGCTCTGGATGATTTTGTGGAATACTTGGAAAGGCCTGGGCTGGGGCTCCATCATGTATCTGGCATCTATCGCAGGTGTGGATACGGAATTGTACGAAGCAGCCAGAGTGGACGGTGCAAACCGTTTCCAGCTGATGCGCAATATTACACTTCCCGCTTTGATGCCTACATTCTTTGTACTGCTTATGCTGTCCATTGCCAATTTTCTGAACAATGGAATGGACCAGTACTTTGTGTTCCAGAATTCGTTCAACAAAGCACATATTCAGGTATTAGATCTTTACGTTTATAACATTGGCATGACAGGTAACAGTTTATCCCTGGCCACCGCCATCAGTATGCTGAAAAGCCTGGTGAGTGTAACGCTTCTGGTAATTGTCAACTTTGTTTCGAAGAAGACCAGGGGAGAATCTATTATTTAATGTTGGGAAGGAGAAGAGATGAAAGAAATAAAAAAGAAAAAACATCTTACAAAAGGTGATGTAACATTCAATATATTTAATTATCTGATTTTCGGGCTGCTGACGCTTATTTGTGCTTACCCCTTTTATTATCTTATTATAAATACAATCAGTGCCAATGACCTAAGTGCCAACGGGATGATTAATTTTCTGCCGCAAAAAGTACATTTAGAGAATTATATTCAGGTTTTGCAGTTAAAAGGCCTGCCGCTGGCGGCATTGATCTCTCTGGCACGAACCGTGCTTGGGACAGCACTGACTGTTTTGGCATCGGCTTTTCTGGGATTTATGTTTACCCAGGAAAAAATGTGGCACAGAAAACTCTGGTATCGTTTTTTAGTCATCACCATGTATTTTAATGCAGGGCTGATACCCATGTTTATCACGATGAAAACCCTGCATCTTACCAATACCTTCTGGGTATATGTGATACCGGCGATTGTACAGCCGTTTAATATTATTCTGGTTAAGACCTACATTGAATCTATACCCAAATCCCTGCAGGAGGCAGCGGAAATCGACGGCGCCGGAATTATCAAAATTTTCTGCAAGATCATACTGCCCACATGTACGCCGATTCTTGCGACAGTGGCAATATTTGCAGCAGTTGCCCAGTGGAACTCCTTTCAGGATACTCTGATTTATATTACGGATCAAAAGCTCTATTCCCTGCAATATCTGTTGTACCAGTATATTAACCAGGCAAATTCCCTGGCGGCAATGGTAAAAAATAATGCAGGATCGGCATTGAATATGGCAGCCCTGGCAACCCAGCAGACACCTACTTCAATCCGGATGACTGTTTCTGTGATTGTAGTACTGCCCATTTTATTTGTTTATCCGATTTTCCAAAAATACTTTGTAAAGGGAATTATGATCGGATCGGTAAAGGGATAATATATAGTGCCCCGGCAGCAGTTGCCAGGCGGACCGGCAAGCGTGCCGCGTGCCCATCAGGCTCGTTGCCCGCGGGAATAAATGAAGTTTATTTGCGCTTAAATTAAATATAAAATATAATAAAAATATGGAGGTAGGATATGAAAAAGAAATTAATCAGTATACTCTTATGTATGGCTATGACAGCATCTGTGTTAGCTGGCTGCGGTGGCAAAAGCAAGGGGACGGCAGATTCATCAGGAGGCAGTACGGCAGCAGGAGAAGAAGCAGTCTCAAACAGTAAATATGAAGATTTTATTACCGTTGATGTATTTGACAGTCTGGCTAATTACCAGGGGATACAGTCGGGATGGTTCGCAAAGGTGGTCAAGGATAAATTTAATATGGAACTGAATATCATTGCACCAAATGTTGCAGGCGGAGGAGATACCCTGTTTCAGACACGTTCCGCAGCAGGGGATCTTGGGGATTTAATTATTACGGGCACCGGAAATGGAAAATTACAGAATCTGGTTACGGCAGGACTTTTAATGGACATGTCGGATTTACTGAAGGATAAAGATGTTGTTAAAAATTATCAGCCGGCAATTGAAAAAACCAATAAACTGGTGAAGGAAGAAGGAACCTGGGCGATTCCAAGTGAAATATCCACACAGCCGGCGGATACACCAAGTGAAGGCCTGGATCTTACGTTTGGACCGTATTTCAGATGGGATGCATACAAAGAGGCAGGATATCCACAGATGAAGACCTTAGAGGATATGCTTCCTGTTCTGCAAAAAATGCAGGAGGTATGCCCTGTCAGCGACTCCGGTAAAAAAACGTATGCTATATCTTTATTCAAGGACTGGGACGGCAATATGATGAATAATGCAAAACAGCCAACCTGTTTCTATGGTTATGACGAGCAGGGATTTGTCCTGGCTAAAGCGGATGGTTCCGACTACCAGAGTATAATTGACAATAATTCCATGTATGTCCGTGTGTTAAAGTTCTTCTTTGATGCAAATCAGATGGGGCTTGTGGATCCGGAATCCACGACACAGAATTACGATACCCTTGGAACAAAATATAAAGACGGACAAGTCTTATATGCCCCATGGCCATGGCTTGGACAGAATATGTACAATACTCCGGAGCGTAAAGAAGAGGGAAAAGGATTTATGCTGGCACCAATCGACGACATGAAAATCTTTTCTTACGGATGTTATGCAGAAGGCAATTCCAATAGTGTAATGGCTATCGGCAGTAAAGCAGAAGATCCACAGAGACTGGCTGACTTCATTGACTGGTTATATTCTCCCGAAGGTATAGAGATTAACGGACAATCATCCGGCGCAGCAGGACCGGAAGGTCTCACATGGGAAATGAAAGATGGAAAGCCATGCCTCACAGATTTTGGAAAGCAGGCGCTTCCCAGCAATGATGTAGCGGTGCCGGAAGAATGGGGCGGCGGTTCCTGGAAGGACGGTGTATCTGCCCTGAATTATAAAACAAATTCATTAGTAGATATCGATCCCAATACCAATGCGGCATACAATTATCTGTTATGGGACTCCGTACTGGAAGAGAATAAAACAAAACTGGATACAGACTGGCAGGAGAAGATGGGTGCGAAAACAACCTTAGATTATCTGGAGAGCCACGATCAGATTATGGTAGCTCCGGGAAGCAGTTATATTGCACCGGAAGAAGATTCCAACATTACAACGCTGAGAAGCCAGTGCAAAGCATCCATTGTGGACTATTCCTGGAAGATGATCTTTGCATCAGGGGAAGAAGAATTTAACAGCTTGCTGAAAGAAATGCAGGATACAGTTCTGGGACTCGGATATGAGGATGTGCTTGCCGTGGATATGCAAAATGCAAAAGACCAGGCAGTCACCAGAACGGAAATTTTAAATGCAGCACCGGTGTCTGAAAAATAGTATGGGACTTATTAAATTGGGGTTTAGCTGAGGAAGGGGACGCTTTGTAGATGTAGGTAGTGTACGGAAAGATGGGTGTGGGAAACTGGCATGGGCTCCGTCAGCTGGCCGCA
>OKWQ01000102.1_pt1 | contig 89257 bp, 79 predicted proteins | sample 1607071 | NCBI WGS metagenome assembly OKWQ01 (sample SAMN07501039, study PRJEB24779) | human gut metagenome
TTGTTTGTTGTTTCAGTTTAATTCTTAAAGAATTAATTTATTGTTAACCTACTGTTTAATTTTCAAAGTTCTTTGCTCGTTTCAGCTTCTTTATTTTATCAAAGCTATTTTTTCTTGTCAACAACTTTTTCAAAAAGTTTTTCGTTGACGTTTCGTCCCTGTCTCAAGGACAAGTAATACTATATCATCATAATAAAATACAGTCAATACTTTTTTTAAAGTTTTTTATGAAACAAATAATATTTTATAATTTATTATTAAATTCCATTTATTTAAACATTTGATTTCACGTTGAAATAGCCAGGTTTTTTAATCATTCTCACAGCAATATCTTTTCTTTATTAAACCACATTTTTTCTTTAAACTCCTATTTTTATTATATAACAAAAGCAAAAGCTTATTTTTTAATAAGCAAATAAAAATACTACTTTATATATATAAATATTACATTCATAATATAACAAAGTAGTACTCTTATATTTTATTTCATTATTCTCATTGCATTTAGCACTGCGATTAAAGCAACCCCTACATCAGCAAATACTGCTTCCCACATACTTGCCATGCCTAAAGCTCCAAATACCATAACTACAATTTTAATACCTAATGCAAAGACAATATTTTGCCATACTATTTTATAAGTCTTTTTAGATATTTTTATTCCTTCAGCTATTTTACTTGGTTCATCTGTCATTATAACTATATCTGCTGCTTCTATAGCTGCATCTGATCCTAAACCACCCATGGCTATACCTACATCCACACGAGCAAGAACTGGAGCATCATTTATTCCATCTCCTACAAAGGCAATTTTTTCTTTATCACTTCTACCTTCATATATAGCTTCTATTCTTTCTACTTTTTCATTTGGCAATAAATTTGAATATACTTTATCTACTTTTAATTGTTTTGCTACTGAATCAGCAACTTCTTTGTTATCTCCAGTTAGCATAACAGTTTCTTTTATACCTTGAGCTTTTATTTCCTTAATAGCTTTTTCACTATCTGATTTTATTTTATCAGAAATAACTATATATCCTTTAAATTGATTGTTAACTGCTATATAAACTACTGTTCCTATCTCTTTATTTTTATTTACTTTTATATTATTAGCTGTCATTAATTTTTCATTTCCAGCTAATATTTCTTCATTTTCATATTTTACTTTTATTCCATGAGCAGCTATTTCTTCATAGCCTTCTATTTTATTTAAATTAATTTCTTTACTATAGTAGTTTAAAATAGATTTAGCTATTGGATGATTTGAATTAGTTTCTGCAATAGAGGCATATTTAATTAATTCTTCTTCTGAAATTCCAACAGAATTAACTTTTACAACATCAAATACACCTTCTGTTAATGTTCCAGTTTTATCAAATACTACTGTATCAACATATCTTAAAGCTTCAAGGTAGTTACTTCCTTTTATTAATATGCCATTTCTAGAAGCAACACCTATTCCACTGAAATAACTTAGTGGTATGGATAAAACTAAAGCACATGGGCATGATACAACTAAGAATACTAATCCTCTGTGTAACCAATCACTAAACATAGCTCCTGGTACAAATATTGGTGGAACTACTGCTATTAATGTAGCTAATATAACTACTATTGGTGTATAGTATTTTGAAAACACAGATATAAAGTTTTCTGTTTTAGATTTTTTACTACTTGCATTTTCCACTAAGTCCAGTATTTTCGATACGGTAGACTCAGAGAAACTTTTAGTTACTTTTACTGTTAATAAAGAGTTTTTATTAATAAATCCTGATAATAATTCATCACCTGACTTAACGGTTCTTAAAACAGACTCTCCAGTTAATGCAGATGTATCTACCATAGAGTTCCCATCTACTACTACGCCATCTAGAGGTACTTTTTCACCCGGCTTAACTATTATAAAGTCTCCAATTTCTACTTCTTCTGGATCTACAACTTTAATAGAGTTACCTACTTTTAAGTTTGCCACATCTGGCTTTATTTGCATTAAATCAGAAATAGATTTTCTTGATTTACCTACAGCAAGTTCTTGTAAATACTCTCCTACTTTGTAAAATAACATTACTCCAACAGCCTCTGATGAATCTCCTATTGCAATTGCACCAACTGTTGCTACTGTCATTAAAAAGTTTTCATCAAATATTCTACCTTTTGTCATATTTCGTAAAGCTTTATATACAACATCTCCACCTACTAATATATAAGACAATAAGAATATCAATATTGAATACTTACTTTCTACTCCCATCATTTCTTCATAAAATGCAAATATAAATACAAATGCCCCTAATAATATCTTTAGGAGTTCTAATCTATTATTATCTTTTATTATTCTACTTTCTTTTTTAGCTTTCTTATTTTCTTTCGTTCCTTCAATTTGTATATCAAGTCCTGGTTCTGTATCATTTATTATGTTTATTATATTTTTTATTGTAATATTTTCATTTGTATTATCTATTTCTACAGATAGTTTTTTATTTACAAAGTTCATATTAGAGCTTTTAACTCCATCTAGTAAAGATACTTTATTGCCTATTACTTCTGCACAGTGAGCACAATTAAGTCCTCCTAAAATAATATCTTTCTTTATATATGACTTATTTTTATTTCCAATCACTTGAATATCAAGACCTGGTTCTATTGAATCAATCAAACCAATAACATCTTCTATTATTTTATCTTCATTTTTTCGAGAATTTAATTCTAGTGTTAATTTTTTATTTACAAAATTCAAGTTACTGCTTTGAATTCCTTCTAAATATTTTACTTTGTCACCTATTACTTCTGCACAATGAGCACATGTTAATCCATTTAACATTAGCTCTTTTTTATTACCTGGACTTACTTTTTTATCAAGTACTTGAATATCAAGTCCTGGTTCTATTGAATCAATAAGAGAAATCACTTCACTTATTATTGTTTCTTCATTATAAGAAGAATCAATTTCCAAAGTTAGTTTTTTACTGATAAAATTCATATTACTACTTACAATCCCATTAATATTTTTTACAGCTTCTCCTATAGTTTCAGCACAGTGAGCACATGTTAATCCATTTAACATTAGCTCCTTTTTTGTCAATACTGCCGTCAACATCACTATACCCCCTATCTATTATAAGTTTCCTCTATATGACATAAGCCACAGTTAAATATTTGATTTATATGATTATCATCCAGTGAATAATAAACAACCTTACCCTCTTTTCTAAATTTAACTAATCTAGCTTGCTTTAAAACTCTTAACTGATGAGATATTGCTGATTGAGTCATGTTTAAAAGGTCCGCTATATCACATACACACATTTCTTCTTCAAATAAAGCGTACAAAATTTTTATTCTTGTAGTATCACCAAATACCTTAAATAACTCTGCTAAATCATAAAGTTTCTCATCTTCAGGCATTTTATCCTTTACCTTACATATTACTTCTTCATGTACACAAGTACATTCGCATCTATTTATAATATCTTTCATTTATATTCCTCCAACTAATATTAATATATGAACAACTGTTCATATATTAATATTATGATATTTGTCCTCTTTGTGCAACCTTTTTTATATATTTCTTAGATTTGTAACTATTTCTAAAATACTCATATCTAGATTTTTTTTTAATATATATATTAGTAGTATTAGTAATTTTATTATATTAAAAATTGAAAGGAGAGTTCATATTAAAATGAATTATAATAACATGTATCCTAATAGAATGAGCGATAACATAGATCCAAACTATATATACCCTCAACCATATATAGATCCTTTAATGTACATGAATCCTTACGTTATGAATAATAACCAAAGTGGAAATTTCAATCAAAATATAAACCCGGAATACTCAACATATTCTAACCAATATGTTGATAATCAACAATTTAATCCTTATGAAAATATGCCTAACAACATGCAAGAGGAGTTTGAAAACAACAATAATATGAATGATATGAATGACATGAATAATATACCTATGATTCCTATGATGCCTCCAAACATGATGTTTCCCGGCATGTTTCCACCTAACATGATGTATCCTGGTATAATGCCACCTAATATGATGTACCCTGGAATGATGTACCCAGGGGCAATACCACCTAACATGATGCATCCTGGAGTAATGCAAAATATACCTACCGTTAATATGGATGAGTTCGATGAGGAAGAAATGTAATCAAAGATTATATTTAAATATCAATGTTACCCCTATAAATTAGGGGTTTTTTTATTTTTTTTAAAAAAGTGTTATAAAATTTTAAAATCTGTCTACACTATTAAATGTATTCCTCATAATATTCCCCCAATATTATAAATACAAAAAAGGGCATTCTAGTTATACTAGCATTGCCCTTCTTTTTTTTATCCCAATATTAACATTTACTTTTAATATAAAAAATTCACTTTACTCATGTCGCCAACGGCTTTGCCTGCTGCCCAAGTTACAAAGTCGAAAATTAAAAAAGCTTCTCTAGATTAACTCTAGAAAAGCATATTTTATATTATTTATTAAATTTATCATAAATCCCATATTTAGTTACAATTATTTAATGATGATAGTTTTTTATTAAAACGTACACCAAATATAACCTCAATTATAATTTCCATTACTGTTATTAAATCAAATATTATTCCTTTGCTTTTTATAGATATATTTTTCATATTCATAACCCCTTTCATATTGTATGAAATATTTTGTCTTAACAAGTTATGTCTTTATTCTACAATACTCTATAAAAAACACATATGGATTTACATTGCAACTATATTACGTTTATGTAATTTTAATCTAAAAAATCCTCAAAATCATCCGACCCAGATTCCACAAAGTCATAAAGAACATTTTCTTCAAAGAAATAACTTTCATCAACTTTCAGATACTCTTTATATTTAGCCATTAGTAACTTATTAATGTATTTTCGATCTCTTTCAGAGTAAGTTCCTACAAAAAATTTATCGCCTAACTGATAATATATTGACTTTATATCATTATTTATTACATAAATATCTTTTTTTACATGATTATTATTAAAATTAAATCTAGTAAAGAATACCCCTTCTTCCATTTCACTTTTTAACATAAATGGATTATCATTATAAAATTCCATTAAAAATTCACCCGTATTTTTAACTTTGTAAATATCTATAAATTCAGATTTTGATATTTCATCAAAAACTTCAAAATCATATATAGGTTCTTTATCTGTGACTAATAAAGATTTAATTCTAAAATTATCATTTTCTTTACATATATTAAAAGCTATTTTACAAGTATAATATCCATCTTCGTCCTCATATAAAGCTTCACTAATATATACTTCTTCATTTCTTTTAGTTACTTTATTCTTTAAAAGAGCTCCATTAATTTTTGTTATATGATTATTTGATATTTCTTCGCTTCCAGAAAAATATTTTAAACTTTCTCTATCTCTAGCTATAAACCTCATTGTCATATAATTTATAAATTCAACTTCATCATCAACGTTCTTACTTATAATAGGATACACTTCATCTAGAGTTAAATTACTTTTATAATTTATTATTATATCTATATATTCCTCTGTGTCTCCAGGTAGTTCCTTGCCATACTCTAAATTTTTATTACCAAAATGATTTATTAAAAATAAAGCTACTTCTTCTTTAACTAGTATTCTACTCTCTCCGAATCCACCCATTAGTCGTTCTTCCTCATTACAAGCTTCTTTTGATGTAGGATTTTTTAAACTAACATAGTCAGCAATCCCTAGTCCTTCTCCATCTAATAAAAAATACTGGTATATATTATTATCCTTATTCTCATATTTAATAGTAAGACCCATACTTCCCATAAGTCTAGATTTTGTTACTTTGGCATAATCAAATGTCATAAAATCACATCCTTAATACTTTTATAATTGTTAAATAGCTAAAATTCATATTTTATTTTCTATTTGTAATTATAGTTTACAACAAAATTGAATTTTATAATATAATAAAGTAAATACTTAGATGAGGTGATTCAATGAAAAATATAGGAGCTTTTTTTGATATTGACGGAACTATCTACAGAGACTCCCTAATGGTAGAGCATTTTAAAAAGCTTATTAAATACGAAATAGTCGATCAAAAAGCTTGGGTTGCTCATGCTAGAGATACTTTTTTAGATTGGGATAAAAGACAAGCAAATTATGATGATTATCTACTAGAAATATGTGACTTATATGTTAAGTCACTACAAAATGTAGATAAGTCTTGTATAGATTTTACTAGCGATCAAGTTATTGCATTAAAAGCTGAACGTGTTTATAAATATACACGTTCAAGAATTAAATGGCATTTGGATAATGGTCACAAGGTTATATTCATATCTGGTAGTCCCAATTTTTTAGTTGAGAAAATGGCTAAAAAATACGGTGCCTCAGATTATGTTGGTAGCGATTATATATTTGAAGATGGAAAATTTAACGGAACAGTAATTCCCATGTGGGATGCAAAAAGTAAAAATATCGCTATAGATAGTTTTGTTGAAAAGTATGATATAGATTTAAGTCAATCTTATGCTTATGGAGATACTAATGGAGATATTAATATGCTTAAGCGCGTTGGTAATCCAATTGCTATTAATCCAACTAAAGAATTATTAAATCATATGATAGAAGATAAGCACTTAAACGACAAAGCCCAAGTAATCGTAGAAAGAAAAGATATTGTGTATTCTTTGGATTGCAATGTGAAAAGATTTGAGATAGGCTTATAGTATATTATTTGTACGGAGGATGATAGTTTGAGAATCAACGAAAAAACACTAAGCTTTAAAGATATATCTAGTGATTTAGATGAAATAAGTAAGAAACTATATTTGGAATCTCCTGATATCTGGATTGATTTTTCAGATAAAGTAGGAGAACAAAAACTAGATGAAATGGTCCTTTTTTATGCTGCTAAATTCAACTACTTATCTATCTTAAAATATGCAATAGATAATAATGTTATAGACTTAAATGTTCCATCTAAAAACAAAAGTTATTCATCTATTAAAGATCATCTTTTAGCTGTATCAAAAGATTATAAAAGTCATGATATTTACAATTACTTAGATGGTAACTACAAATTAAGCGAGAAAAATATAGGAACTTACAAAAATAAATCATCAGAAATAACAGAAGACAAAAACCATAAGGATTACTTCCCTATTTTCCTTTGCCCTCACTGTAATACAAATATACTTAAATCAGGTTATAAAGTATATGAAGAAATAAGCTTCGCTTTTTCTCAAGATAAAAATGAGTGCCAAGAATTAAGGAGACAAAGAGACAATAAAATTTTCTGTAATAACTGCAATAGTAATGTAGACAATGTTACCACAGAATTATTAGAGAATATATGCTCTATTCATAATTGCAAAAAATGTGGAAAAGATTTGACTCAAATAGGAATTACAGAGAAAATAAAAATGCAATTTAAAAAAGAAGACGACAAATTCATAGGTAATGAAAAAACTTATAATTGCCCTTCCTGTGATGAAGAATTAAATGAACCTCAACAAAAACACTTCAATTTATAATATAAAAGGAGACTATAAAGTTATAAAAATACTTAATAGTCTCCTTTATTTATCTTTTTACAAATTTTCTAAGTTTATCATTATAAAAGTCTATAAATTGAGAATATACAAAATCATAAACTATAAAAGCTATTTCAAATATTAATATGGTAAAAATATTAACTGGAATATACACAAATTGTTTTAAAATTATATATGCAAATATTATAAGTATATTTGCCACTATAATTTTCAATATATATTCCTGAATAAAGCTTCTATCTTTTTCTATTATATATTTTACTAATCCATAAATACCGAATGTGAAAATATATAATATCCATTGTGCTTTATTTGCCATAATCATAAAGCTCAATAAGACAGATCCTATATAAAATATAATACCTGCTTTAGGTCCGTATTCCATAATTACTATGGATATTGGCAAAGATGCCAACCCTAAAAGAAATAAAGTATTTATAGGTATTATATTAACCAACAATAATAAAATACTATTTAATGATAATAATATCCCACCATAGGCAATTTTTCTACTCATGATTATTCATCATCTCCTAGAAACAAGTACATATATCTCCTCCACAGCATTCACAGCATGAATCACATACAAATAAAGTACATAAATTACTGCAACAGTCATCGTCACAACAGCAACAACAGCAACCAGGTGAGTCATAACGTCTATTTCTGTTATAGTTGTACGAACGTCTGTCATAATCATTTCTGTAATTATTGTATCTATTATAAGCATAAACATATTCTTTATTGTTAGGATCCATAAACTTAGCTCTTTTTAGAAAGTCTTCTCCTTCTTCATAATACCCTATATTCATAGCAGACAATCCTGTTAAGTAATACCACTCACTACATTTTTCATTGATACTTTGTAAAAAATTATATGCTTTTTTAAAATCTTTATTTTCAATAAATCTCCTTGCTTTCATAAAACAGTCATTTTCATAAACATTACTGTACATTATTCCCACATCCTTTTTCTAATATATTTTTATATCTTAAATATACACCAGAATAAACTATATTTTCTATAATTCCTCTGTTCAATTGTAAATTTAAGTTATCAATTGATGATGCTAACAATCCTAAAGATATACTAATTAACCTGTCGACTTTCACTTTTAGTTCTTTTTTATTGTCTATATATTCTATAAAAGGATTATATCTACCTTTTTTATAGTCATCATCTAAATCTTCGTATGCATCTAATATATAAATATATTTACCTATATTAAAGCCTACCCTTCTTAAATCTTCTTCATACTCATCATTTTTATAAGAAAAAATTTCCCCCATTAGTTCTCCAAAAGTATTTGATACTTTATCTATATTGCAGTTTTCTTCTTTTTCCAATTGATTAAGTAAGTTCATTTGTTCTTTAATAACTGTTGATTTATTAGGATACTTTTCATGAGCCAATTTTAATTTTCCCTTATAAATATTATAAGCTAAAATATCCTTTAATCCTTTATCATCTAATAAATTATCTTCTAATTTATAATATGTTAATAATGTATTCATACTTGCCGCATATTCCGTTATTTCATTTATAATTTTTTTCTTCTTTTTAAAGGGACTAACTATGCAAACTTCTTCTACAATACTAGTTTTAGGTTTATAAATAGCTGTAAGAATCACAATTAAAAAAGTAATATCATAATTTAAACCTAGCCTAGATATTTCCCCATGATTCTCTTTTAAGTATTTACACAGTCCACAGTAATACCCTTTATAATCTTCAAACTCTCTAAAAGTCAAATCCATTTTATTTATTCTAACATATCCAAACATATTTATTTCCTTCCTAAGTTATAGCTCTCAATTAATTATATAATACTACAACATTTTTTATTATTATACAGTTATAAAGTTAGAATGTAATTTTATTTACTAAAATAATTACATTTTAGCGTATTATCTATCTTTATCATAGGTTACTTAATAAAAATTTAGAAATAAAAAAGAAATGATGTTTTATAATATCATTTCTTTTTTTATACTAAAATAAAGTTGTTTATTATAAGTTTTGTTTACAAAATAAACCTTATGGCTTTATTATCACTATCTTCTATTGCTAAAACTTCCATATCTTTATAATTCCTAAATAACCATTTTATATCTGTCATTATTTGACTAACCTGCTTCTTATCCAATTTTCCAATACAATACTCCTCCCTTGTTTCTGCAAACTCCTTTGATACTAAAAAATTTTTAATAGCTGCATAGGCTATTGTATTTGGAATAGGACTACTCGTTTCTTTTGAACGTTTATTTCCTTTCATATACATTTTCATATAATATCCTCCTGATTAATTCTTAATCTATTGTATATCTATATATATGAATTCATACCTTCCCTAAATGCTTATTAAATATAAATGATATAAGTTATGAATATGGTTGTTAAAAATAAACCAAAAATAAATTTACCATTTTATTGAAATTAATATTCAATATAACTACAATTAAAAATATCTGACCGACTAGTCGGTTCTATAATTAAAAGAAAGAGGTGAAATATTTGCTACCAAAATTCAGTGTAAGAAAACCATTGACTGTATTTGTTTCTGTAATTATGGTACTAATGCTAGGATTTGTATCTTTTACAAAAATGACACCGGACTTATTACCTAGTATAGATTTACCCTATGTTATTGCTATGACCACATATCCTGGTTCTAGCCCAGAAAAAATTGAAACAACAGTAACAAAACCAATCGAGCAAGCTGTTTCCACTACAAGCGGAATTAAAAACGTAACATCCGTTTCAAACGAAAACTATAGTGTAGTAATTCTAGAATTTAATCAAGATACAAATATGGACACTGCCATGTTAGATCTAAACGGTAAAATAGACTTGATTAAAGATTCTCTAGAAGATGGTGTAGGAGCAACTACTTTAATGCAACTTAACCCAGACATGATGCCTGTTATGACATTAAGTATAGATGTAGACAATATGGATATTCAAGAAGTCTCAAATTATGTTAACAATGACATAATTCCTAAGTTTGAGCGTATAAATGGCGTTGCATCTGTAACAGGTACTGGTTTAGTAGAAAAACAATTAGAAATATCTTTAAACAAAGATAAAATTGACCAATTAAATAAAGAACTAAAATCAAGCGTTACTTCTAAATTAGATAAACAACAAAGTCAGCTTAATAATGCCAAATCAGAAATAAAAAACGGAAAAGCTACTCTAGAAAAACAAAGTAATACACAAATGAAAAAGCTTCTTGAAGCTAGTAGTCAACTTCAATCTGGCATAAGTCAATTAGAAAGTATGGCTGGAATTTTGAATTCAACAGGTTCTAGCAAAGAAGATTTAGAAAAATATATCACTAGTGCGACTACAACTCTAAATGATACCAAATCAAAACTAAAATACCTAAAAGAACAACTTAATGATTTGCCAGAAGAGTCTGCAGTTGATAAGAAACAATTGCAAAAAGATATAGCAAGTTTAGAATCCATTATAACATCTTTGGAAAAGGCCATCGCAAATGCAGGCCAAGGTATAGGTGCAATAGACTCACTAGAAACATTGAAGAAACAGCAAAAAGAATTGGAAAGTGCTAAGCTTACTCTTTCTCAAGAATTAACAAAGGCTACTGTACAACTTTCCCTAAGTGAGTCTCAAATAAAATCTGCTGAAACTCAGTTGAATGAAGCTAGAAAACAAGCTTTAGAATCAGCAGATATAACAAATAAAATTACTCCAGAAACAATAAATCAAATTCTAACTGCAGAGAACTTTTCCATGCCTGCTGGATATATATCAGATGACGAAACTGAATACTCTGTAAAAGTGGGAGATAAGTTCACTTCTATAAATGAGGTTAAAAATTTAATATTATTTTCTATGGATGGAGTTGGTGATGTTCATCTAAAAGATATAGCCAATGTAAAAATGTCAGACAACTCATCAGATAGTTATACAAACGTAAACGGCAATGCTGGTGTCATACTATCTTTCCAAAAAACTAGCACTGCATCAACTACTAAAGTGTGTAACGAAATAAATAAAGTAATTAAAGATTTAAATAATAGTAATGATAAATTACATATTCTTTCTTTAATGGACCAAGGTGTTTATATAGATTTTATTATATCTAGTGTACTTGATAACCTAATTTACGGTGGTATACTAGCAATTATTGTTTTACTAATATTCTTAAAAAGTATAAAACCAACTATCGTAATTGCCTTTAGTATTCCAATAAGTTTATTATTTGCCATTGTTTTGATGTACTTTAGTGGCGTTACATTAAATATTATTTCTTTGTCAGGTTTAGCTCTTGGAGTTGGGATGCTAGTTGATAATAGTATAGTTGTTATTGAAAATATTTATAGACTAAGAAATAAAGGAATGGGTAAATTTAAAGCTGCCGTGTATGGCGCTAGACAGGTATCTGGAGCAATATTTGCTTCCACACTTACTACTATTTGTGTATTCTTACCTATTGTTTTTACAGAAGGTATAACTAGACAATTATTTACAGATATGGGTCTTACAATAGCATACTCCTTAATCGCAAGTTTAATTGTTGCCTTAACTTTAGTACCGTGTATGGCATCAAATTTACTATCCAATGTTGATGAAAAACCTCATCCTTTATTTGATAAAATAGTTGACGGCTATGAAAAATTATTAAGACTATGCCTAAGATTTAAACCTGTTGTTTTATGTTTTTCTGTAGCATTATTAATAGTTGCTGCCTTTGCGACAACCAAAATAGGAACATCCTTTATGCCAAAAATGGATTCACCACAAATGATGGCAACTATTAATATAGATAGCGATCTTCCAAAAGATGAAGCTCGACATATTACTGATCAGGTGGTACAACAAGTTTTAACAATTGAGGATGTAGAAGGCATTGGAGCCATGAATTCGTCTGGCACCATGTCATTTGGTACTTCTTCAAGTAACCCTAATAATATGTCTGCTTACGTTATTTTAAAAGATGATAAAAAGAAAACAAATGATGAAATCTCAGAAGAAATAAAAGAAAAAACAAAATCTCTAAACTGTGAAGTCACAGTCTCATCTTCATCTATGGATACCTCTTCTTTAGGAGGATCTGGGTTAAAAATAATTGTTAAAGGTGATGATTTAGATGAACTTAAGAAAATTTCTGATGATTTGGTAGGTATGCTATCCAAGATAGAAGGTACTACTGACATAAATGGTGGTATGGGTGTAACTACTAAGGAAGAAAAAATTGTAATCAATAAAAATAAAGCTATGAAGTATGGATTAACAGTAGCTCAAGTTTTCCAGCAAGTTTCTGCAAAATTATCAACAGAAACTACTTCAACTACTTTAACAATAAATTCTGAAGACTATCCAGTAATTATTGTTAATAATAATACTTCAAATTTAGATAAATTAAAAAATGTTGAAATCACTGGAACAAAAGGAACTAAGTCTGTATCAGTAAAATTAAAAGATATTTCATCTATAGAAATGACTGACACTCCTACTTCTATAAATCACGACAATCAAACTAGGTATATATCCGTAACAGCTGGTATTGGTTCTAAACACAATATAGGTTTAGTAAGTAAGGAAGTTCAATCAAAATTAGATGATTATAAAGCGCCTACTGGTTATGAAATAAAAATGGGTGGTGAAACTGAATCTATTAATCAAGCTATTAGTGACTTAATTAAAATGATTGCTCTTGCCATAGCATTTATTTATTTAATAATGGTTGCACAATTCCAGTCATTATTATCGCCATTTATAGTAATGTTTACTATACCTCTTGCATTTACTGGTGGTTTACTTGCATTAATTATAACTGGTCAGGAATTAAGTGTTATATCTATGCTAGGATTTTTAGTTCTTGCTGGTGTAGTTGTTAATAACGGTATAGTTTTTGTGGATTATGTGAATCAATTGCGTATAAATGGATTAAATAAAAGAGATGCTCTTATAGAGGCTGGGCGTACTCGTATAAGACCTATACTCATGACTGCTTTAACAACAATACTTGCCATGTCTACAATGGCCCTTGGTGTTGGTATGGGTGCTGAAATGTCTCAAGCTTTGGCTATAGTAACTATAGGCGGTTTAACTTATGCTACCCTATTAACATTGTTTGTTGTTCCTACTTTATACGATATATTCCATCGTCGCAAAGAATTAAGACAGATAATCATCGATGAGGAGGACTAAATATGAGCAGAAAATATGCAGAAAAAGAATTGCTAATATTTTATGGTTTTAAGAAAATAATTACTGATAACAGTAATATTGAAAATATTAAAGTGTCTGATATTGCAAAAGCCGCCGGAATTGGAAAAGGCACAATTTATGAATATTTTAAAAGTAAGGATGAAATTATAGCAAGGTCAATAATTTATAATTTTAAAATAGATATTATAAATACTATTGAAGCTATAAAAGAAGTTTCTACTTTTAAAGAACAGTGTAACCATTTATTTCATTACAGTATTAGCAGCGGGAAATTCATTTTTCCCTCTTTAAGAATATTATATAATCAAGTTGTACCAAAAGAATTGAACAATATTCTACTAGAAGATTTTGAGGAAATTTTAGAATTAAAAACTCAACTTTATAATTTATTAGATTATGTTATTAATACTGGAATAGATGAAAATATTATTAATAAAGACTTAAGCAGAGATTATCAAAGATATGTACTTATAAGTTCTTCTATGGGTATTATTAATAAAATCAATGCTAACCACTTTAGACAAATCAATTTAAGCGATGACGAATCTATTAATACTCAAAAGAATTTCGCTTATACCATGATATTAAAATCATTAGCTTAATAAAAAATTCGCTTCCCTTGAGCGACGTGTCGGCGAAACACTTCATGTCGCTAACGAAGTGCCTTCGATTTGGATTCAGGCAACTTAGTTGCTAAAAAACTCCCTCTTAAAACACTGAGAGGGAGTTTTTATTACATTTTATATCAATAATAATTTATAAAGCTATAACCTTACTCATTAGACAATTACTTCTCTTTATAAATAAATCTAATTCTTCTGCATTTAATTCTTTATTCGCAAGTAGAGCTAAATCTACTATTTGATTACAAATCACATCTATTTCTTCTTTTTTATCTTCATTATGTTTTAATGAAACTAATTTTTTCACTAATGGGTTACTCTTATTTATAACTAAAGTTTTTTCTTCTTTTAAGTCCATTCCAAAACTCATTCCAGCAAATCTAGATTGCATTTCCATCATTCTTCTAGACTCTTCTGATACTAAAATCATAGCTGGTATTTCTTCATTTTTAAGACTTTCCACTGAATATTTTTCTACTCTTTCATTTATAACAGACTTGAATAATGAAGTTATTTTTTCATCTTCTTCTTTATTTTCTTCACTATCTTTGTCTTTTAGTACGTCTGATAAATCTGAGTCTATTCTATTAAACTTAGTTCCCATTTCTTTGTATTCTATAAATGAAATAAAATTGTTGTCTATTGTACTATCTAGTACAACTGCATTTAATCCATAATCTTTAAATAGTTTAACATATTGAGATTGTTGATCCACATTATTTACATAGAAGACTTTATTTTCATGCTTTTCTTTTGCTGCTTCTAGGTAATCTGTTAATGTAATATATTTTCCATCTATATCTTTATATAAGATATAATCTTTTACTTTGTCATAGAAACCTTCATCTTTTAAACAACCAAATTTGATGAATATTTGTATATCATCCCAGAACTTTTCATACTCTTCTCTACTATTTTTACATAAAGATTTAAGTTTATCTGCAACCTTTTTAACTATATGTTTAGATATTTTGCTTACATCTCTGTCATTTTGTAAGAAACTTCTAGAAACATTTAGCGGTAAGTCTGGACAGTCTATTACACCTTTTAGTAATAATAAGAACTCTGGTATAACTTCTTTTATATTATCTGCTACGAATACTTGGTTGTTGTAAAGTTTTACCTTACCTTCTACTAATTCAAACTCATTGTTTAATTTAGGGAAGTAAAGAATTCCTTTTAAGTTAAATGGATAATCCACATTTAAATGAATCCAAAATAAAGGTTCATCAAATACATTGAATACTTTTCTGTAGAATTCTTTGTATTCTTCATCTGTACAATCTTTAGGTGATTTTAACCATAATGGATTAGTATCATTTAATGCTGTTGGCTTAGCTTCTTCTTCGCCTTCCTTAACTTCTGCATCTTCATCTTCCACATATATTTCAACAGGTAAGAAAGAACAGTATTTGTTTATTACACTTCTTACTTCATATTCGTTTAAAAATTCTTCACTATCTTCAGCTAAGAATAATGTTATTGTAGTTCCTCTTGTAGTTCTTGTTCCTGATGGGCTTATTTCAAATTCAGTTCCACCTTCAGATATCCATCTTACAGGTTCTGCTCCTTCTTGGAAAGATAATGTATCTATTTCAACCTTTGTAGATACCATGAATGCCGAATAAAATCCTAATCCAAAGTGACCTATAATATCAGTTTCTTCCATTCTATCTTTATACTTATTGAAGAAGTCTTCTGCACCAGAAAAAGCAACTTGATTTATGTATTTGTCTACTTCTTCTGCCGTCATTCCTATACCATTGTCGCTAAACTTTATAGTTTTATTATTCTTACTTACTGATACTGTAATTTTATACTCTTCATCTTGAGAATTTTTAACTTCACCAAGGGAAACAAGTCTTTTATATTTGCTTACAGCATCGCAACCATTACTTATTAATTCTCTTATAAAAATGTCTTTGTCTGAGTATAACCATTTCTTAATTATTGGAAAAATATTTTCTGTATCAATTGAAATACTACCTTTTGTTACTTCCATGTTTATCCTCCTTAAACTTATACCTTTATAAAATTTAATTATTTTCAAATCACAAAATGCAAGGTGAGGGAATAAATAACCTTGCATTTTAAGGGCTTTAATTTAATTTTAGCATACTTACTATTTATTCCCATTTTAATTATAAAATCTTTTTATTAGCAGTGTCAAGCATTGAGTGCTAATAAAAATCAAAATTTTTTATTTCTAATCAATAGTAATATATTTTATCTCTTCTTCTTTTTTTCCTACCTCTTTAGGGAATGTAAGTTTCAATATTCCATTGTTAAAACTTGCTTTTATATCTTCTTCTTTTAAATTTTCTCCTACATAAAAACTTCTTGAACATTTGCCACAATATCTTTCTCTTCTTATATAGTTTCCTTTTTCATCTTTATCTTCTTTTGATGTATTCTTTTGTGCTGTTATTGTCAAATATCCATCTTTAAGTTGAGCTTTTATATCAGATTTATCATATCCTGGTAAATCCATATCAAGTATATAGTTATTATCTTTTTCTTGTATATCTGTTTTCATAAGTTTTGTAGTGCTACTATTTGTAAAGAATGGATCTTTGAACATGTCATCAAACATATTGTCAAATAAACTAAATCCTAAATTGTTATTCATTGGTACTAATTTCATAATCAATTCCTCCTTACATTTATCTCCTTACTTTGCTTAAGTAAAAAGATAAGTTTAAATTTTAATATTATTTTTTATTAGCTATGATTTATTCTTTGTTTGTTTTCTTACTTATTATTATAATCATTTTGTTAGCACTGTCAAGCGATGAGTGCTAATTTTTTATAAATTTTTTTGTATATAATTGTTACAATACCAAAAATAGTTCATACTATCCCGCTTAAAGTAATGAATGAATCACGCCATCCATACATTGACATGGGGAAATAATTACAGGTGTATTCTTCGTACTCATTAGTAGCCTGCTCCCAATGTAACCACCTGGTTGATCTGGAAATATTGACGTATCATACATATTCCCCAGTCCAGATGTAATCTTAACAAGTATTACCTTCTTTCTGCCAGGTTTCACAACATCATTAAATTCTTCTCTTGTATATGGAGTATCTGGCATACTTATCATATTATTACGAATTTCTTCTAAAACGTAATCAGCTGCCCTATGTGCAGCCTGAATTCCCTTTGCCGTACGTCCTTCTCCTTTTTCAAAAATAATATCTATATGTAAAATGAAGTCATCACTTTTAGGAGTTCCTGCCTGATTATATTTTACCTGATAATCCAAATATCCTTCTGAAGATCCAATGTTAGATGGCTGAAATCCACTTTCACCTTCCACACCAGTCAACATGGCAGTAATACCAGATAAAACAGCTGTTTCACCTTCTCCTGCCTTTCCAAGCATCTTACATGCAATTGGCATAAAATCCAAATTAGAATTCACAAAAAAATGATGCTCTCTTGGTTTAATAATCTGTATTCTCATCTCTTTTATCTTTGGTTCCCTATTCACGATCACTTCCGTAATATTATTTCCTACTGTCAGTATACTTTTGGATATAGACGTTTTATCTCCTATTTTTGCTTCATTAATTCTATAATTCTTTCGAGTTAGCTTCCTAATTGTAAACTCCCTGCCAAGTTTATCGGCTTCTTTTTTATTCCATTTTTTCATTTTATTTTTCAGAAGGGCTACTGCTTTCATCGCATCAAAACCTGTCAGGTTGTTATCACCTACAATACATGATTCATAGCCTGATTCATTTTTATTAAAATCAATAATCGTATCTACATAATTGTTAGTACATACCAATCGTCCTTGAAGTCCTATATAGCTTAGTCCGATAGCGGGAATTTTTTTCAATCCCAGCTGTTCTATTATATTCACAAAATCAATATGATGGTTTCCCCAGCCATCAATTGCCACAATTGCTCCATCAGCACGTACAGCCTCTGCAATTTCTCCAGTTCTCACTGCACTATATACTTTATCATCAAATCCTTCTGAAACACCATTGACAATAATTCCGCATAGTTCTAATTCATCATCCTTCATAAGTGTCTGTGTAACAGGACAATTGTAATGATGAAGAGTAGTCATTTTAGTGCTAGGTCCTAGTCCCATTTATTCATCTCCTTTTCTCAGATATATTGCTCTTGTTTATAACATCAATATAGAAGAATGAAGCACAAGCATTTCTGCCTGCACTTCATTCATTGTCATTTATTTATATTAGTTTTATACATTATGTCTGTATTCATATGGTAACACTTTAAGAGAGTTGAAACTTGGACAATCTCTAACCCACTCTAATGTTTCTTTAAGAATCGCTGTTTGCATCTCAACATTATTTGGTTCTCCAGCATTAGAGCCTATTGGTACATGTGGTGCTGTAATACGAGGTGCACCTTGTTGACGTGCTATTGGTGGCAATGCAGCAACAACGCAACAACTCATGCCAGCTTCTTCGCAACATCTTGTTACAATTGTAGCAGATCTGTGGCAAGTTCCGCATCCTCCCGTACAAAGTACAATATCAACACCTTGTTCTGCAAGTTTTTTAGCAATTTCAGGACCTGTTTCATTAAGGAATTTTTCTACATTTCCTCCACCGCCCATAAATGTATAGGTTTCTTTTGAAAGTGATCCAATAAATCCGTCCTCAACAAGCTCATGAAGACGATCTATAGGGAACATAGCATTAGCATCCTTGTTTATATCTGAGTTATCAAATCCACCATGTGTTACCATTAATTCTGAAGATGGTGTATCAAATGGAATTATACGATATGAGAAATCCCCAGATGTATTAAATGGTGTTTGATCCTTCTTATGAATACCACCTGCTGTAATAAATGCCACTTTACATTCATTTAATGGCTTTTTCAATTCTGTAAATACCGGTTTTGGTGTAACCGGAACAAATATTTCAGAACGCATTCCTTCCAATGTTGTTAATTTCATGAATTGTTCCTCCTTTTATTCAACTTTATTTTTTTCTATATCATTTCTTTAGGAAGATTACTCTTACCTGTTATCTCCATGCGACTAAGATAAAACTCTACATCCAGACCTTCTTCAAGTTTAACATCTGTAAACATCCATCTTCTCGGAACCGCAACTGTTCCTACTTGATTATCTATTTCAATCTTAGCTGCTGTATCATTTACTTCTATAATTTTCCCGCCAATCAAACAAGGCTGCGAACCTTCATTTGAAAATAGGCTCCAATAATCGTAGTCAAGCCTTTCTTGCGTTACCCATATAAAACTAAAATAGAATTTCAGTTCATGCCCCGGTTCAATGACTGTATTTTTAGTCATTATATCTCTGGATATATGCATAACTCCAAGTCGTCCATGTAAATAAATTTTAATATAATCATCTGACAATTCTTTTACCAGACCGTTCATTATGACAGGACAAATTTGATATGCTGGAATATTCATTAATGTAATGTTCCGTTATCTAATAGTTGCGTTTCTGGAAGTCCCATAAGTTTATTATTATCATTAATTACATCATTGTTCCATTTTTTAGGAGCTGGAAGTACTTCCACACCCGCCATCTTATTCTTAAGCATTTGAATTGCACGTGCAGCAACTTCTTTTGTTACACAAGAGCACCCTGCTACATTATTTTCAAATCCACCTTGGTCCATATTTTCTTCAACCATTGCTGTTGCATATTCATTACCAACAACAAGTTGTCCTTGGTATGCACAGAATGATACTCCAACTACAGGTATTCCACGTTTTCCTGCTTGACCAATATGTTGTATGAAATCTATATGGTTATTACCAAAACCTTCTGTTGTTATTATGCATCCATCAATATCTAAGCCTTCTAAAGTAGTACCTAGTCTTTCTGAAACCCATAATTTTTCATCATTAACCTGTGGAGACCCTACAAATACAACACCTATAAGATCAAGTTCATCATCTTCTGAAAGCCCTTCTACCAGCGGTTCACGAATATAATGACGTGTCATTTCTTTTGTTGCAGGTCCAATGCATGTAAGTGCATGGATAGAACCATCACGAACTTGATTAGGTGTAAGAACAATTGGAACGTTACCACAGTCAACATTTTTTTGTCCACCAATAACACCACATGGCTCTGTTGGGCAAAGAACGTTATCATGCATTGCTCCCTGTCCCATAATTTCCTTCACAAGAACAACTCTAGGTTTACCTTTGCGACGAACGTCTTCGCAAACTTCTTCTCTTACTACTTCACCTTCATATTTTTTCAATTCATCTCTAATAGCTTGAATTATGTAGTCTTGGCATTTGTGAGCTGCAAATGGTCCTGGACGAGTCATACCTGTTAATCTCTTAATTACTGCATGGCATCTGATAATAATATCATTATCATCTGCACAACCAGGATGACCATAATACATTTTTTCGTCAAGATATCCCTCAGAAGATCCAAATTCATGAACCTGTACTCCATCTTCATCAACGCCAGTTAACATAAATACAACACCGTCTGCAACTTTAGTTATACCTTCTCCAAGTTGACCTTCAACTTTTGTAGCTATAGGGCACACATCCATAATTGTTTCTGTATAAATATGTCTTTCATTTGGATGAATAACATCAAGTTCAAGACTTACACACAATTCGTCTTCTTTTACTGCTTTATCAACAATACTTTTATCAATTGTAATTTTGCCATCCTTAATGCTTGTTTCTTTGCCAATCTCTGCATCTAAAATTTTAATATGCTTTTTAATCAGTTTACGAATTACATTTTTCTTACCTACTTCTTCATCCACTACTGGTACTGACGGTATAACTCCGCCAATTGTTGTGCCAGCTGGAATATCAAGTGAAAGACCTTCCAGTTTATCTATTTCCACATGAATCATTCCATTACCTCCTATGCTTGCCTTAGCGGCTACTGATGGTTTTACTTCACTCTTAACTGCTGCAGGTACTGTAGCAGTTGCACTTTCTACTTCATTGACCTTGTCCAATACATCTTTTGTAATTGGTGTCAATGCTTCCACGTCTGTCAACAGAGTATTACCAATAACCTGTTCAATTGTTAATCCTTCATCTTTTAATGTTAAAAGACCTGCATCAACCATATCATCAAACAAACTTGGATCCTCTAAATCAGCTGCACTTATTTTAAGACCTTTCTCCCTACGACAACAGAATATTGCCGGATCTTTCAAATGTTTATGTAATGTTTCTTGTGTAATTGACATTTGTTATCACTCTCCCATTCTTCTTCATTTCCTAACAGAAGTTTTATTTTATTTTTCTAATCAATTTATGATTTACTGCTCGAAGTGCACCATCTGTACAATGATATACTGGCAACTTCAGTTGAGGTGCACATGACATAACTGTATTGGAGCAATCGGTACAGTTACTTATAAGCAAAGCCTGCGCTCCATCTTTCTTAAGCGCCATGACTTTTTGAACTTGCCCTGGACATCTTCCTGGATTTTCACATTTCAATGAACCATTCTTCATTTCATGAGCCTGCTTACAATATTCTACACCTACTACTTCTGATCCCATGCTTGCTGCTATTTCTTCTAATCTTTCTTTGTTACCTCCACATGCACATACAAGAAGTCCTAGCTTATCAGGCCCTTTCCAAAATTCTTCTGCCGCAATAAGCCCACCTGTTGTTTTGATTACAGGCGCATCTAATGAAGTTCTCTTTCCTGTAAAAGGTCCTCCCATGATTAGCTCTCCATACTCTTCTGCCAAACCTCCAGCTTTTTCAAATATATCACCAACAGAAATCCCTAAAGGAACATCATGAAAAATGTGGATCAATCCATTCTTCAATTTACCTGCAACTGTAATATCCTTGTCAATTAGCGGTTTCTTCTCATCTACCGCTTCCTGTATTCTGCATATAGTTTCTGCATTGATTACAACTGTATCTGCTGCAAATGGGAGTTCTGTAATATCTAACAATCTATCCAATACCTCTCTGACAATAGCGCGCTCTTCTCCCATTGGATACATATCTTCAAGCTTATGTATATGAATTCTTGAGTCATTAATCACTTCTTCCAATTTATGAATTACTTCTGGATGAACTGATTTAATTGCAATAATTCCCTTGTCTGCTTTCACAATATCCATCACAATATGAAGTCCACGAATCAACTGCTGGGCATGATGCTCAATAGAATCAATATTATGACTCAGTATTGGTTCGCATTCTGCTGCATTGACAATTACAACTCCTGAATTTTTACCAAATGGTTTCTGAAGCTTTGCATATGTAGGAAATCCTGCGCCACCCAAGCCAACAATTCCTGCTTCACGTATCAGGTCCAATGGTTTTTTTGAATGTAATTTCATATAGCTATCACTCTGAGTTTTATTTGGTTTTATGCAAATTTGCATTTCAGACACTTCTACTACTGTACCAGTAATACTGCTATAGATATTCGCTCCAAGCATCCCTTCCGGCATAGTTGCAATTAACTGACCACGTTTTACAGAATCATTTTTCTTTACAACTGGATTGGAATCAACCCCAACATGCTGCTTCAATGGAAACTTGAACAAATTCTCCATAAATCCCCCCCCTTTCATTTTCATAATGGAAATATATTGAATTTATATTTCAAGTTAATTATACTGACAATGTAGATATTTTTATAGAGACACAAAAAACGATTTAATATGACAAAAATTCATATCTAAAAAAGGAGAAATATTATGGACATAAACACTTATAAATTATTCGTAGCTGTTGCTGAAACAAGGAGTATTTCCTATACTGCCGAAATTATGGGGTACACTCAATCAGGTGTTAGCCATTCCATAAAAAGAATGGAAAAAATGTTAAATATTCAGTTATTTGTAAGAGACCGTTATGGAGTACATCTAACTCCTATTGGTAGCGAAGTGTTGCAGCATGTTCGAAAACTATTAGCCGTAAACGAACAACTAGATCAATTCATATATGATATTCAAGGTGTAGAGGCAGGCTCTCTTAATATTGGTACTTTTAGTAGCGTTTCTGTCAATTGGCTTCCTCCAATAATAAATCTATTTAGCAAGGAACATCCTAATATTACTATTAACTTAAAAGAGGGTGGAACCAATAACCTAAATGAATGGGTTCTTAATGGTAAGGTAGACTTTGCCTTTTGTAATAAAGATGATAATCAACACCTTCAGTTCATCCCAATTACATCTGATGAATTTCTTGCTATATTTCCAAAAGACTATCCCATTCCATCAGATATGGAAAGTTATCCTATAAAGTCCTTCGAAAAGATGCCTTTCATATTATCTGAGCCAACTTACGATCATAATATTCCAGAGATTTTAAATAAGGAAAAGGTTCACCCTCTCATTCGTTTCTCATCTCAGGATGACTATGCCATAATGTCTATGGTTGAAAATCATCTCGGTACCAGTATCCTTCCTGAATTGATGATTGAGCAAAGAAAAGATTATCTGAAATATCTTCCTTTGTATCCCTCTTATCAGAGAGTTCTTGGAATATCATTAAAAAGCTTTTATGATTTGTCTCCAGCTGCAAAGTCATTTATATATTTTGTACTAGATTACTTTAACCTATCATTTGACATTGACGGAGCTATATAATGTAAATTAAATATTTATAATTTTTACCTAAAACAATTCATAATATAAAAATGCACATAGAAGATTTTCTCCCATGTGCATTAATTTTTTATTCTAAATAATTTGATTCATATTCTAAATTTACAATTTATTAACTATATAGTTTGTTTTTTTCCAAAATATTTGATCAAATACATTACAATCGGTATAAATACAACTACTAGACTTATTAATAAGGTTGAGTGCATCACTGGTGTTCCCAGAATATTATAAGTACTAGAATTTACAAACATTCCTTCTATACTAATAGCTTCTGCTAAATTTATCTCTCTAAAAATTCTTACTACAGAATCTATTGGAATAAAACTTCCTGCAAAGGCAGGTGCATAATACAAACCTAAACTTAATAATAGAGCTATCATATTATTTTTTACTAATAATGACATTAGCATAGTTACTAAAGAATATAATATTGCGCCTATAAAACTTATTCCTAATCCTGTTATATAAAAATCAATAACTCTCATATCAAAAGGTGTATTTGTATAGTATTTAAATAACTCTAAAGGTGCATCCCACCCTCTAAAATCATATAGTAAGACTCCAATCATATGTACAACATTGATTATAATAAATATTGTTGCGGTGAATATTAAACCAGTTATCATCTTAGATAAAACCATTTTATTCTTTCCATATTTGCAACTTAACATTATTTGTGCACTATTGCTTTGATATTCATCACTAAATATGGCTGCTAATCCTACTGCTATTAGCGTTGTTATCAATGTTGCTATTGCTTTAAAATCTGCAGTTTTTAACCAACCATGAGAAAAATAAAATTTTGACTCTTCTACATTTTTTACTTTTTCATATATAAAATTAAGATTCTTATATTCATATGTATCTGTTTTATTTTTATTTTTTAATTTATTCATTTCATCTTTCATTTCATCTACTGTATATAATTCGTTATTTACTGTATATGCAGGATATGGTGGTCTCATTGTATCGTATAGATAATTCATATAAACAATTTCTTTTTCAGTAAGTTTTTCTCCCCTACTTTTCTTTTCTTTTAAATCATTTATGGTATTTTCCGCCTTAATCGCACTTTCTTCTGTAATAGCCTTTCCTTCGTACTCTTTCATAATGCTATATACATCATCTATATGATCTACCCCTTGATATTTAACAGATACACTTTCAGCAACTACATTAAAAATCCCCAATAAAATAGTTAATAGCAAAATTATGCGTACTGACTTTTTAGAAAATATTTTATATAACTCAAACTTTATCAAATCTAACATTTCAAATTCCCCCTATATACTGACGCTTTCATTAAAATAATATAAAAATACATCTTCTAAATTTGGCTCTTCTTCTATGTATTTAAATTTATTTATATTAGGTTTCTTATCTCCAACTACTCTTACGTTAATTCCACTATTATTTCTTATCATACTAGATATTTTAAACTTATTTTCTACCTCATCTAAATCACATTCATTAACACTTAGTGTATATACCTTCCCTCTGACAGTGTCTAAAATCTCCTCTAATGAAGACTTCTCAACTAATTTGCCATCTTTCATAACAAGTACTTCGTTTGCTATAAACTCTATATCGGAAACTATATGTGTTGATAGTATTACTATTTTTCCTTTAGACAATTGTGCTATTAAGTTTTTAAATCTTATCCTTTCATTTGGATCAAGACCTGCTGTAGGCTCATCTAGTATAAGTATTTTAGGATCATTTAAAAGAGCTTGTGCAATTCCTAATCTTTGCTTCATACCTCCTGAAAACTTTCCTATTCTTCTTTTTCTATCTTGTTCTAAGTTAACAAATTTTAAAAGTTCATCAATTTTACTTTTTTCAATATTTTTATCTACACCTTTTAATGCTGCTACATAATATAAAAATTTTTCTGCTGTAAAATTTTTATAAAACCCTATATTTTGAGGAACATAGCCAATTAAGTCTCTATACTCAGCACCTAACTTGTTTTTACTTTCTCCATTTACTAAAATATCTCCACTACTGGCACTAGAAACGTCTGCAAGTATCCTCATAAGAGTCGTTTTTCCTGAACCATTAGGCCCAAGTAGACCATATATTCCGCTACTCAAAGTTACGCTAAATTTATCAACAGCTATTTTATCTTTAAATTCTTTGCTTATATTTTTTATAATAAGTTCCATAAAATCCCCCTAAAAATCAAATGTTTTAGTATCTATACTATTAATACTTTTCTTATAAAATAATTTCATTGATGCTAGTGTAAATATTACTGATATACCTAAAATCATAAATATATTAATATGAGTTATATCTGCTATTGTTTCATACACGCTAATGCTCATCGCACCTAAAATCCATATTGATATACATAAAGCAATACTATTTATACCTCTGTAGAATGAAGTAACAATTAAAGATACTGATCCTACTAAGAATATAGGAATTAGCCATATGCTAATCATTTTTAGTAAATTTATTTGTGAGTAAGCATTATTTAAAATAAGACTCATCATGATGCTTATTAATACAGAAACTACATTTATAATTATTAACCTTGAGAATACAATTTCTCTTAAAGAGTATTTGTAACTAAGTTCCAACTCCCACACATTTTCTTCTCTTCCTTTTATTATTTCAAATATTCCAATCAAGATTGGTATAGGTGCAATTATACTTGCACTTAAATATATACTTAAATTTAATCTTATTGTAGTTATAGTTCCTAAAAGAATTAATAATAAAGATGCTATAAAATATACTTTACTGATTAAACTAAACTGAAACTTTACTAAACTTATATTTTCTTTTATTCTATCTAAAAGATACTCCTGTACTTTAACATGTTGCACTTCTTCTTTTGGCATGTGCGATTTTAATACATCAATTGTCGAATCTATTTTTTCTTCATCAACCTTGCTTACTACATAGCTATCTAGAAAATCTTCTATATCCACTAAATCTGCTTCCAATAATTCTTCAAATTGCTCATCTTCTATATTTTCACATCTTAGGTTGTAAATGTTTAGATTGTTCTTCACACATATCACCTCCAAGTAATTTTTTAAGGTTTTTGATTCCATTGTAAAGCCTTGATTTTATTGTGTTTTCATTGTCTCCTGTTATAGTGCTTATCTCTTTTATTTTTAAATCATTATAGTACTTTAATAAAATAGCTTCTCTCTGAAGTTTTGGTAAATTTTCAACAGCTTCTTTTATTTTTATTGCTTCTTCTTTTTTAGAAATTATATCAATCACATTGGATTTATCTTCTATTTGATGATTCTCTATATCACAATTTTCATTTCTTTGTTTATAAGTTTTGCTTTTAAAATAGTCTTTTGTTGTGTTTACTGCTATTTTTAATAACCAGTTTTTAAATTTACCACTCTCTAAATTATATTTATCTATGTTTTTCATCATTTTTATAAATACTTCTTGGGTTATGTCATAGGATGTACTGTAATCATTTGTGGTTCTGTATATATAGCTATGTACAAGGTCATAATGTCTCTTAACTAGTATTTCCATAGCACTTTCATTGCCTTTTAATATTTCTTTTATTAATTTTTCATCTGTTTGAGCCAAGTCATCATCCTCCTTTCACTTATATAACGAGTTGTATTTATAAAAAGTTTTGTTTTTTCTAAAATATATTTAAATTTATATTTATTATTTTACTATAACCATCCTAGAAAAAACGAAATATTAAACTTATACAAAACAAAAGAGGAGTTAACTATTATAGGCTAAATACTATTTGTACTTATTCTATAATGGTTAACTCCCTATTACTTAATTTTATTTAAAATAGTTTACTCCAGATTCAAATATCTTTTGATCCTTTTCACCTATTATATTTTTCATTACATGTTCACCAATTCTTTCAGAGTGACCCACCTTACTAAATATTATAATATCATGACTAGTTATTATACAGTTTTAGTAATTAAATATATTTTTATTAAGTAGCTTATTTTTTACCTTCTTTTGAAAAAAAGTATGCAGCTAAAATTAATAAAACAATTCCTAAAATCCCACTAAAAAATGTGGCAAATTTAGATAAAAACGGTAAGTCATATATCCATTTATCACCTAGGGTTATAAATACAATATCTGGATTCTCTAAAACATAAATTATCTTACTTAGTAGTATAGTTATTGGAAATATTAACAAGGATACTATACCTAATGTTAAAAAAGTTAACGAAACCCTTTTATTTTCTGTATTATTAGTATTCAAATTCATTATTTCACCTCTTTTACTTATAATAAAACTTCTTAACTATTATATTATATATTTTTAAAATCGTAATCCCAATGACTAAATACATCTACATAACAAGTTGCTTTTTTTCCTGTAAGTGTTCCTTTAGCATAATATCTTTGCTTTACTTCATATCTCTTATACACTGATCTAAATATTATTTGTTGTCTCTTTCCTTTTGGTATTTTTATACTATATGATGTTCCATATGTTTTCGCTTTACCTATCGTAACACCTAAGCTAGCACCAACTTGTCCTTCCCCAATAGGATAACTTCCTGAAATACTATTAGTAAAAGCTCTATTAAATGTAGTACTAGAATTGATACTTAATCTTGAAGGACCCCTTCCACTTGGTCCATCTCTCCACGACCCATAATGAGTCGAAATAGCCTTCTTGGAATAAATTTCCCATCCTATAGCTTTAGATCTTAACATACGACTAGCTTTAGACCTTAACATACGACTGTTATTATCTGTTAAGTCTGGATATATAGTTTTGTCTGGTGATAAGTTTACTTGAGGAATTTCACTTTCTAAATAATCAATGCCAAATAAATTTTTCAAATATTCAGGATTATTTTTTTCTAAATCATCATATATCTTTTTACTTGTTCTTATTTCCATATCATTTGGATTTACAGTACTGATACTTTCTTGTGCATATGTATCAATGTTCGATACACCTACTATAGTTGAAATGATTAATATTGCCATTAATAAATTAAATATTTTTCTATTAAACAATATTCTCCCTACTTTTTCCATTTTTTTTAATTGTATCATACTTAAAATTTAATCTCTACGGTTAATATTCGACATTTTTTTTACAAAATAAAGCTGTGATACTATTTTTAGTACCACAGCCATTCTATCAATCCTATTTGAAATAGTTTACTCCAGATTCAAATATCTTTTGATCCTTTTCACCTATTATATTTTTCATCACATGTTCACCAATTCTTTCAGAGTGACCCATCTTACCAAATATTCTACCATCAGCACTTGTTATACCTTCTACTGCAAAGTATGAACCATTTGGATTATATTCTATATCGTAAGTTGCTTCACCGTTTAAGTCAACATATTGAGTTGCTATTTGACCGTTTTCAAGTAATTGCTTAAATACTTCTTCATTGGCAACAAACTTACCTTCTCCATGAGATACCGCTACGTTGTGTATATCTCCAACTTCTGTTCCTGCTAGCCAAGGTGATTTATTAGAAGATATTCTAGTTCTTACAACTTTAGCTTGGTGACGACCTATGTTATTGTAAGTTAATGTAGGAGCATCTACTGAAGTTTCTCTTATTTCTCCATAAGGTACAAGTCCTAACTTGATTAATGCTTGGAACCCATTACATACACCTAACATTAAACCATCTTGTTTAGTTAAGAAATCATTTAAAGCTTCTGCTATTTTAGGATTTCTAAATACAGTCGCTATAAATTTACCTGATCCATCTGGCTCATCACCAGCACTGAATCCTCCTGGCAACATTATTATTTGAGAAGTTTTTATTTCATTTACTATAGTCTCTATAGACTCTTCTATATCTTTGTAAGTTAAGTTTTTGAATACTTTTACACTAGCTTTAGCTCCTGCTCTTTCGAAAGCTCTTGCTGAATCGTACTCACAGTTTGTACCAGGAAATGCTGGTATAAATACTTTTGGAGTAGCTATTGAAGAAGCAGATTTTGCTCTTTCACCAGTTGTTACAAAGCTTATAGTTTCTATTTTGTCTTTAACTTCTTTAGCTTTTGTTGGGAATATTGGTTCTAAAGTACTTTCGAAAGTTTTGTATAATTCATTTAAAGATATTCTTTCATCTTTAACTAATATACTTGGCCCTTCTATTGTTTTTCCTACTAACCTGTAGTTATATCCATCTAGTAAAGTTAAATCTTCTTCATTTATTTCTAGCAACATATTTCCATAAGCAACATTAAATAAACTTTCAGCGCATACGCCTTCTTCTACTTTGAATCCTATTCTATTACCAAATGCCATTTTTGCTATAGCTTCCCCTAGTCCACCATAACCTAAAGCATAAGATGCTAAAACTTTTTTATCTTGAATTAAAGTTCTTACTTTATCCAAGTTTCTTTTTAACTCATCAAAGTCTAATACATCATTTTCTAATTTATTAGTTATTAACTCAACTACTGTCGAATTAGCTTTCTTAAATTCAGGAGATACTACATACTCAGCATCTACTGTATCAACTGCAAATGAAACTAATGTCGGAGGCACATCTATGTCTTTAAAAGTACCAGACATACTGTCTTTTCCTCCTATTGCAGGTATTTCTAATTTATTTTGAACATAGTATGCTCCAAGTAATGCGGCAAATGGTTTACCCCATCTAGTAGCATCTTTTCCTAATTTTTCGAAGTATTCTTGTAAAGTAAGTCTAGTTGTTTTATAATTTCCACCTATGGCAACTAATTTACAAACAGATTCTACTACTGCATATAAAGCACCGTGGAATGGACTCCATTTTCCTATTTTAGGATTATATCCAAACGTCATTATAGTTGAAGTTGTTGTTTCTCCACCTAGTACTGGTATTTTTGCAACCATACCTTGTGCTGGAGTTGCTTGATATTTTCCTCCAAAAGGCATTAATACAGTGTTTCCACCTATTGTGTTGTCAAACTTTTCAACTAAACCTTTTTGTGAGCATATATTTAAATCAGCTAAAGCTTCTTTAAATTTTTGTTTCATAGAGTTTGATTCACATGAAACATTACCTTTTGCAAAGAATGTTTCTTCTTCATTTACTTTATTAACATGAATATCAGTTGTTTGTTTTATTCCGTTTGTATCTAAGAATTCTCTCTTTAAATTAACTATTGTTTGGTTTTTCCAAGTTAATCTTAAATATCCTGTGTCAGTTACTGTTGCAACATGAGTTGCTTCTAAGTTTTCTTCTCCAGCTAGTGCTATGAACTTTTCTTTGTTTGATGGGTCTATTGCAACTGCCATTCTTTCTTGTGATTCAGATATGGCAAGTTCTGTTCCATCTAATCCATCGTATTTTTTAGGAACTAAGTCTAAGTTTATATCTAAACTGTCAGCTATTTCTCCTATGGCAACACTTACTCCACCTGCTCCAAAGTCGTTACATCTTTTTATCATCTGAGCAACTTCTTTATTTCTAAAGAATCTTTGGATTTTTCTTTCGTTAGGAGCATCACCTTTTTGAACTTCTGCTGAACAAGTTTTTATTGATTCTTCACTATGCTCTTTTGATGAACCAGTAGCTCCTCCACATCCATCTCTTCCTGTTTTTCCACCAAGAAGAACTATTATGTCTCCAGCTTCTGGACGAACTCTTACTACATTTTCTTTTGGCGCTGCAGCTATTACTGCTCCAACTTCCATTCTTTTTGCTACGAAACCTTCGTCATATACTTCAGCAACTTGACCAGTAGTTAAACCGATTTGGTTACCATAAGAACAGTATCCATTGGCAGCTTCTGTAGTTATTTTCTTTTGCATTAATTTACCTGGTAATGTATCTTCTAAAGATGTTCTAGGATCTGCACTACCTGTAACACGCATTGCTTGGTATACATAACTTCTTCCTGAAAGTGGATCTCTTATAGCTCCACCTAAACAAGTAGCAGCTCCACCAAATGGTTCTATTTCAGTTGGATGGTTATGAGTTTCGTTTTTGAACATTACTAAGTATTTTTCAGTTTTTCCATCCACATTAACATCGACGTTTATAGAACAAGCATTTATTTCTTCACTTTCATCTAAGTCTTCTAGCTTTCCTTCTTTTCTTAATTGTTTCATAGCTATAGTTGCTATATCCATTAAGCAAACATCTTTGTCTCTATCAACATAAACTGTGCTTCTAGATTGTAAATACATATCATAAGCTTCTTTTATTATTCCATTGTATTTACCATCTTCTATTTTAACGTCTTCTATTTTAGTCATAAATGTAGTATGTCTACAGTGATCTGACCAATAAGTATCAAGAACTTTTATTTCTGTTATAGTAGGATTTCTTCTTTCTTCATTTTTGAAGTAATTTTGAACATGTTGCAAGTCAGCTAAAGTCATAGCTAACCCTTGATTATTTAAGAAGTTTTCTAATTCTTCTGCTGAATAATCTACAAAACCATCCAATATTTCCACAGCTGTTGGTACTTCTACTTCCATTTCTAAAGTATTTGGTACCTTTAAATCGGCTTCTCTACTATCTACTGGATTTATGCAGTATGATTTTATTCTTACGAAATCTTCATCACTGATATTTCCACTTAATATATACATTTTAGCTGTACTTATGTTAGGTCTTTTACCATCGTTAACTATTTGTATACATTGAGCTGCCCAATCTCCTCTTTGGTCGTATTGGCCTGGCAAGTATTCTATGGCAAATACTTTATCATTTTCATTTATGTCTTTTATTTCATCATAAGAAACTATATCTAAGTTAGTTTCTGAAAATATAGTTTTAGCTGCATTTTCAAAAACTTCTTCATTTAAATCTTCCACATCATATCTATTTAAAACTCTTATATTTTCTATTGTGTTTATGTGTAAACTCTCTATTAAATCCTTTTTTAAACTTTGAGCTTCTAAGTCAAATCCTGGTCTTTTTTCAACTAAAACTCTTCTTACAGTCCTTTGTAAATCCATAGTGTTCATTAACATTCCTCCAAATTCGAAAATTTATTTCCATATATCTTTTCTATAATGCATTCCTTCAAAGTTTATTTTTTTAATATTTTCATAAACTTTATCAGATGCTTCTTTAAGGGAACTTCCTTTTGCAGTTATTCCTATTACCCTTCCACCGTTTGTTACTATGTTTTCTTTATCAAACTTAGTTCCACTGTGGAATACAACTATATCTGAATCTAAATTTTCAAGCCCTGTTATTACTTTGCCTTTTTCATAAGCTTCAGGATATCCTCCTGAAGTAAGCATTACACATATTGCTTGTTCCTTTGAGTAACTTATTTCTATATTTTTAAGATTGTTATCTATGATTGCTGTCATTATTTTATTTAAATCAGTATTTAGTCTAAATAATACTGACTGAGTTTCTGGATCTCCAAATCTTACATTGTATTCTAAAACTTTAGGCCCTTCTTCAGTTATCATGAGACCGACGAATAAAATACCTTTGTAGTCTAAGTTATCTTGTTTAAATCCTTCTAAAGTTTTATCTAGGATTTTTTCTTGTATTTCTTGTGCTAATTTATCTGTATATATTTCACTTGGTGAGAATGTTCCCATTCCACCTGTATTTAAACCAGTTTCCCCTTCAAACACTTTTTTGTGGTCTTTTGCACTTACCATAGGAACTATAGAATTGTTGTCTACAAAAGCAAGTATGGAAGTTTCCACTCCAGTTAAAAATTCTTCTATAACTATTTTATCTCCAGCATGACCAAACTTGTGGTCAGCCATCATTTCTTTTAACGTTGATCTAGCATCTTCTCTATTTTCTGGAATAACAACACCTTTACCAGCTGCCAATCCATCTGCTTTTATAACTACTGGATATCCAAATTCATCTATTTCAGCTATTGCTTTATTTAAATCTGTATATTCTTTATATTTTGCAGTAGGAAGGTTGTGTCTTATCATAAAATCTTTAGAGAAAGCCTTACTTCCTTCTAATCTGGCACAGTTTTTATTTGGTCCAAATACTTTTAGATTTTCTTTTTCAAACTCATCTACAATACCTGCCACAAGAGGTACCTCTGGCCCTACTATAGTTAAGTCTATTTTATTTTCTTTAGCAAATTGTAATAAAGCTTCTATATCACAATCTTCTATGTTTACACACTGAGCTACATTAGATATTCCCGCATTACCTGGTGCACAGTATATTTTTTCTACGTTAGATTCATTACTTAACTTCCAGCAAATAGCGTGTTCTCTTCCGCCACCACCAACAACTAAAATTTTCATCTTTTATACCTCCTAGTGTTTGAAGTGTCTTATTCCTGTAAACACCATTGTCATCTCAAATTTATTACAAGCATCTATAGAGTCTTGATCTTTCATTGATCCTCCTGGTTGAACTATTGCTTTTATTCCTACTTCCTTTGCAAGAGTTACACAGTCATCAAATGGGAAGAATGCATCTGAAGCAAGTATTGCGCCTTCAAAGTTTTTATCTTGGTTATTTTCTATTGCATTTTTTAGTGCCCATATTCTTGATGTTTGACCACATCCTAAAGCTAAAGTTTCTCCGTCTTTTACTATAGCTATGGCATTTGATTTCATATTTTTAACTACTTTCATTCCAAATTCCATATCAGATAATTGCTCTTTAGTTGGTTCAACAGCTGTTACTGTTTCATATTTTGATGCTAAAGTAGTATTTTTATCTTGAATTAATAATTTTCCATCTAAGTATTTCATATCGTAAGGTTGTAAGCTGTCTTCTAACTTAGCTAATTTTAAAACTCTTAAGTTTTTCTTTTTTCTTAAGATTTCTAATGCCTCTTCTGTAAAATCATAAGCTACAACTATTTCTAAGAATATTTCATTTAGTTTCTTGGCAGTTTGTGCATCTATAGTTGATGTTATTCCTAGAATTCCTCCAAATATAGAAACTTTATCTGCTTCGTAACATTTTGTATAAGCTTCGTAGGCATCTTTTCCAAGACCTACACCACATGGGTTAGTATGTTTAATTGCTACTGAAACTACTTCTTCGCTGTCTTTAAATTCTCTCATTAATTCTAAACAACCATGTAAATCATTTATATTATTGAAAGATAATTCTTTTCCGTTTAATTGTTCAAAGTTTAATATTGGGTTTTTAGCGTTAGGTTGGCTATATAAAACACCATTTTGATGTGGATTTTCCCCATATCTTAATGTTTGTTCTTTTTGGAAAGTTAAATTTAATATTTCTGGATATTCATCTTTAACTTCTCCTGCAAAGTAACTCGATATAAGAGCATCGTATCTACCTGTTGTAGAGAATGCTTTGTAAGCTAATTTTTTTCTATCTTCTAAAGTTAAAGAATCATTTCTTAATTTTTCTATTATCATAGAGTAGTCATTTACATCTACTATTACTGCCACGTCTTTATAATTTTTAGCAGCAGAACGTATCATAGATGGTCCACCTATATCTATATTTTCTATCATTTCTTCATGAGATTTTCCTGCTTTTAAAGTTCCTTCAAAATCATATAAATTTACAACTACTAAATCTATTGGATTTATGTTGTGTTCGTTTACAGTTGCCACATGATTTTCGTTATCTCTTTTATATAAAATTCCACCATGTATATATGGATTTAAAGTTTTTACTCTTCCATCTAATATTTCTGGGAATTTAGTTACTTCATCTATTTGTATAGCTTTTACACCTTTTTCTTTTAACATTTTAAAAGTATTTCCTGTAGATATTACTTCATATCCTAATTTATTTAATTCTGTACAAAACTCCACTACTCCAGTTTTATCAGTTACACTTACTAATGCTCTTTTAATCATTTATATAAACCCTCCTACCTTGAACAGTTAGTTTATTTTCACAAAACATTGCTATACTTTTCGCAAGTATTTCATGTTCTACGTCTAGTACCCTTGCTGCTAATTTTTTTACATCATCATCTTGCTTAACTTCTACTGTTTTTTGCATAATTATTGGACCTGTGTCTGCCCCTTCATCAACAAAGTGAACTGTTGCTCCAGTAACTTTTGCTCCATAATCAATTACACCTTGGTGAACTTTCTCTCCATAATACCCCTTACCACAAAAAGCCGGGATTAATGACGGATGAATATTTATTATTCTATTTTTATACTCATTTACCAATTTGGGACTGATTATTTTCAAATAACCAGCCAAAACTACTAATTCTACTTTATTTTCTTTTAATATCTCAATTATTTTGTCTTCTTTATTTTCAAAAACAGCTTTTATATTATGATTTTTAGCTCTTTGAAGTCCGAAAGCTTCTGATTTATTAGAGATGACTACCTCTACTTTGCCATTTATAGTTTTATTTTCACAATTATCTATAACAGCTTGTAAATTAGTCCCACCCCCGGAAATTAAAACGCCTATTTTTACCATAGTTTCACACCTTCATGATCATCTACAACTTCACCTATTATATAAGCTTTATCTTTCATTAACTCAGTGTATTTTTCATCTATTTCCACTTCATTTTGTAAATTGTTGTTATTTATATAATCTACTATATCTTGTGCTTCATTTTTATCAACTACTAAGACTAAACCTACACCCATGTTAAAAGATTTATGAAGTTCTCTTTTATCAACCATATCAAGCTTTTCTACCATTTCGAATATAGGTGGCTTTTCCCAATAATCAGTTTTTATATTTAATCCTAATCCTTCTGGTATAACCCTAGTTATATTTTCTATTACTCCACCACCAGTGATGTGAGCTATAGCTTTTATATTTTGTTTTTCAATTAAGTCTAAAACTAATTTAACATATATTTTTGTTGGAGTTAAAAGTGCTTCACCCAAAGTCATTCCTAACTCTTCTTTATAATCATTTAAGTCCCATTTTAAAGTATCTAAAAATATCTTTCTTATAAATGAGAATCCATTACTGTGTACTCCACTTGATGATATTCCTATTAACACATCACCTTTTTTAACATCTTTTCCACATACTATTTTTTCTTTGTCTGCTATACCAACAGCAAATCCTGCTAAATCATATTCATCTTCAGTGTACATTCCTGGCATTTCAGCAGTTTCGCCACCTATTAATGCACATCCTGACATTTTACACCCATTAGCAACGCCTTCAACTATTTTGTCTATATGTTCAGGAACTAACTTTCCTATTGCTATATAATCTAAAAATAACAATGGCTTTGCACCTTGGCAAATTAAGTCATTTACACTCATAGCAACTAAGTCTATACCTACTGTGTCATGTTTATCCATCATTTGAGCTAGTTTAAGCTTTGTTCCAACACCGTCTGTTGCAGCAAGTAAAACTGGTTCTTTCATAGTCAAAAAGTCTTTTAAACTATATAATCCACTGAAATTTCCTAAGTCACCTATTACGTTCTTATCATAAGTTCCTTTAATTTTATTTTTTATTAAGCTTACAGCTCTATTTCCTTCATCTATATTTACACCTGATTGTTCATAAGTTAGCATGATGTTGCTTCCCCCTTGTCTATTTTCTTAACTGGATAATCTCCATCAAAACAAGCTTTGCAGAAATTAAATGGTTCATCAACTGCATCTAGCATTCCTTCTATATCTAAAAATTTTAAAGAATCACATCCTATATGCTCTATCATTTCTTCCACAGTTTTATTCGATGCTATGAGTTTAGATCTGTTTGGTGTATCTATTCCGTAATAGCAAGAATATTTAACTGGAGGTGATGTTATCCTCAAATGTATTTCTTTTGCTCCAGCTTCTCTAAGTGATTTTACTAATAATCTAGATGTTGTTCCTCTAACTATGGAGTCATCTACTAAAACTATTGATTTTCCTTTTATAACCCTTGATAAAGGGTTAAGCTTTATTTTAACACCTAGTTCTCTTTCTTCTTGAGTAGGTTTTATAAATGTTCTTCCTACGTATCTATTTTTTACTAAGGCTTCAGCGACTGGTATTTTACTAGCATTTGCATATCCTATTGCGCCTGGCCACCCTGAGTCTGGAACTGGAACTACCATGTCTGCATTTATTTCATCATCTTGTGCTAGTATTTCTCCTGACTTAACTCTAAATTCATAAGCATTTACATTATCTATAGTTGCATCATTTCTAGCAAAGTAAATATGTTCAAATATACAACTTTTTTTCATTGATTTATAATTTTCACTGAAATTATACGATTTTAATTCTCCGTCCTTTATCACTACTATCTCCCCTGGCTCCACGTCTCTGATTACTTCCCCACCTAATATATCTATGGCACAGTTTTCTGATGCAAAAATATATTGGTCGTCTTTTTTACCTAAAATTAAAGGTCTAAATCCAAATGGATCTCTAACTCCTATTAATTCTTCATCGCTCATAATTACAAGTGAATATGCTCCTTTTATATAGTCCATTGTAAGTTTTAAACTTTCTACTATATTCCCCTTATAATACCTAGCAAGAATATAAAGGATTACTTCTGTATCAGAATTACTTGTAAACATATATCCATCTTCTTCAAGCATATCTTTTAATGTTTGAGCGTTTACTAAGTTTCCATTATGTGCTAATGCAAGTCTTCTTTTTCTTACACTCCCTACTAAGGGCTGGCAATTAGCAAAAGCACTACCACCTGCTGTTGAGTATCTAACATGAGCTATACCCATATTACCTTGTAATTGTTCTAATTTTTTAGGTGTAAAAACATCACCTACAAGTCCCATATCTTTGTAATAGTTTATTTCTTTTCCATCGGATACTGCCATTCCACAACTTTCTTGCCCTCTATGTTGTATAGAATATAACGAATAATATAACTGCTTTGATATGTTTTTATCTTTAGAGTAAATCCCTACAACTCCGCACATATGAAATCCTCCTAAATTATTTATTTAACCTTGCTAAAACTTCTTCATAACCTTCAACTAAGTCTCCAAGATCTCTTCTAAATCTGTCTTTGTCTAACTTTTCATTAGTATTTACATCCCAAAGTCTGCAAGTATCAGGAGAAATTTCATCTGCTAATATTACTTTCCCATTTACATCTTTTCCGAACTCAAGTTTGAAATCTACTAATTTTAAATCCATTTTTAAGAAGAATTTTTTCATTATTTCATTTATTTTTAAAGTTTGAGTTCTTAAGAAATCTATCTCTTCTCTAGTCGCTAATTTCAATGCAACTGCATGATCATCATTTAGTAGTGGATCTCCAAAGTCATCGTTTTTGTATGACATTTCAAATATAGGTGTGTCTAATACTATTCCTTCCTCTACCCCGTATCTTTTACAGAATGAACCTGCTGTAATATTTCTTACTATTACTTCTAGAGGTAATATTTCCACTTTTTTAACTAACATCTCTCTATCAGATAAGCTTTTTACAAAATGAGATTCTATTCCTTCTTTTGCTAACTCTTCAAACATTATTGTTGATATTTTATTATTTAATATTCCTTTTGAAGCTATTTCTGCTTTTTTCTCTCCATTAAATGCTGTAGCATCATCTTTGTAGTAAACTACAAACTCATTTTCATTTTCTGTAGTAAATATTTGTTTTGCTTTTCCTTCATATAATAACATGTTAATTACCCCCTTAAATTTTCATCATCATTTAAAACTTTTTCTGCCATTTCTTTTCTATATAATTTCAAATCCTCTTTTAACTTCGGATATTTTATACTCATTATTTGCATTGCCATTAGCACTGCGTTTAAGCCAGAGTCAATTGTAACAGTGGCTACTGGTATTCCACTTGGCATTTGTACCATTGATAAAAGTGAATCTAATCCATCCATTGTAGATGATTTTATTGGTAATCCTACTACTGGAATTAATGTATTTGCTGCTATTACTCCTGGTAAATGCGCTGCTTTTCCTGCTGCTGCGATTATTACGTCAACTTCATTGTCTATTCCTTGTATAAACTCTTCTAACTCCCTAGGTGTTCTATGAGCCGACAAAACACGAACAATAACCTCAACACTATATTTTTCTAACAATTTTATTCCTTCTTCTAATTTAGGGTAATCCGACTTAGACCCCATAACCACCGCTACTTTCATTATGATCCTCCTTAATTATTAATTGTGAACACTTTTCACAATCCATTATTATATACGAACTATTATATGTTAATAGTATAATAATATTAATATTTTATCAATAGAATTTCATATTTTTATTAATATTTTTTTAAAAATATATGTTATATGTCGAATTATTAATTTATTTTTTTAAAAATAGTACATAAATACTTTACTTTTATAACCATAGTATGCACATATGCTATAATAATTAAAGATATATTTACAATAAAAAGGAGGTTTCTTAAATATGATAAATATAGATAATTGTAATATAATTTTTTCAAATAAATTAATAAAAGAGTATTCTAGTTTAAATCATAGATTCAAATCATTAGATGACATTTATATAAATGCCAAAGTCACACTTTACGAAAACATTCATAAAGAAAAAGTTCTTTTTCAAAAGAACATTTCTAGAAATACTCTAATAACATTTTTTGTTTCGTGTAAAGCTTTAATAAATAACACATTAAAATATTTTTTGATGGGCATGAAAATGGAAGTATTCAGCGAGTTTATAGAAAGTAACGAAATTTGCCAACTACTAGATAATATGTCTGATGAAGAGTTTGACAAAAAATATAAGGAATTATTTAATACAGTTTTTATAGAATTTAATTTAAGTGCATTTAATAAGGGACATATAAATTTAAGATCTTCTGAACTTTTGACTAGTTTATATGGAAATATAGATAATATTGCAGAGGACTATGAAATTGAAGATATGCTTAAATTTATAAATCTATTAGAAGAAGATTTGGAAACTGAAGATGAATTTATAGAATTGAATAAATTGAAAAATCACTTAAATAATATAAAAAAATAAGCCTAGAAAAATATATCTAGGCTTATTTCTGTAATATTAAATTTTTATCCTAAAAGCACGAATTTTATAATGAACAAGATTGATAAAATTATCATAGACAAATTCACTTCATCTTTTCTATTTGTAGCTAATTTTAATAATGTATAAGATAATATTCCGAATATTATCCCGTCTCCAATACTATTTGTAAGTGGCATAAATGAGAAAGTTATAAATGCTGGTATTGCATTTGTAAAATCCGAAAAATCAATTTTGTTAAGTGATCCTGCCATCATTACACCAACTATTATTAATACAGCAGAAGTAGCTTGTGTCGGTATTGCAACAAATAAAGGAGCAAATAATAGAGATAAAATGAATAGCAATCCTGTTGTTATAGCAGTCAAACCAGTTCTTCCACCTTCTCCTATTCCTGATGCACTTTCTATAAATGAAGTTACAGTTGATGTTCCAAGTAAAGCTCCTGTAGTTGTTCCTATAGCATCAGCTAAAAGAGCCTCTCTAGCTTTTGGTATATTACCATTTTCATCTAAAAGATTTCCTTTTTCAGCAACACCTACTAAACACCCTACTGTATCAAATAAATCAACAAATAATAGTGTAAATACTATTATTACCATATTTAAACTAAATATTTCATCAGGATTTACTGAGAATGCTTGTAAGAATACTGGCTTTAAAGAAGGTATGCTAAATGACATTATACCCTCTGGTAGACCTACTAATTTAAGCCCCATTCCTATAACAGATATTACTACTATAGAAATTAATAATGCACCTTTTTTGTTTTTAGCAACTAATACTCCTGTTACTAATAATCCGAATAATGTTAATATAACTAATGGATCGTGTAGATTTCCCAAACTACCATCAACTATTATACTTGCATTTTTTAATCCTATATAAGCTATAAATAAACCAACCCCCGCTGTTACAGCGTACTTTAAGTTTGTTGGTATGCATTCAATTATTTTTTCTCTTAAGTTTGTTACTGTAAGCAAAATAAATATAAGTCCTTCTATAAATACTGCCATAAGAGCAAATTGCCATGAATATCCCATTTGTAAAACTATGGTATTAGCAAAGAATACATTTAGTCCCATACCTGGCGCTAATGCTATTGGGTAATTTGCTAAAAATCCCATAAAGAAAGTTGCTATTGCTGCTGATAAAGCTGTTGCAACAAATACTGCTCCTTGATCCATACCTGTTGCCGAAAGTATAGATGGATTAACTACTAATATATATGCCATTGTCATAAATGTAGTTATTCCTGCCATTACTTCCGTTTTTGTATCTGTATTATTTTCTTCTAATTTAAAAACTTTCTGTAGTAAATTTTCTTTTTTTGATTTCGATGTCATTTCCATAATTATCATCACCCTATTTCATATATTATATTTTATTAATGTTCCATACACCTCTTATTTTTAACTCCAAATAAGATTTATTGTTCGTGTTTTATAAGTACAATAATAGAATAACATCTCACATATTTACTGTCAATATACATTTTCGATTTTTACGAACATTTTTTTATTTTTCATATCATTTTATAGTTCTTTATACATTAAATACGAACTTTTCATCAAGTTATATGTGATTTCACACAAAAAAGAGAAAGTTTAATACTTTCTCTTTATATAAACCTATGCTTTTATCACGCATACTAATTTTTTTATGTGATTGTATTATTTATATAAAAGCATTTCAATATATTTCATCATAAAACATTTACTTTACATAAAAAAAGATAAGAAGTTAAAACTTCTTATCTCTTTTTTTAGTCTAATTTGTCAAGTTCTCCTTTTGTATTTGGAACTTTTATTTCTCCATTTTTAACTTTATCTGCCATAGTATTTACATAGTCTAGCACATCTTGAGGCACTAAATTCTTTGTAGATTCAGGTATGCCAACACCATCTTCTTTCAATCCATATACTTTAGCTTCTCCACCAGTTAGTTTTCCATTTTTAAACGCTTTAACTGTATCATATACTCCAACATTAACTTTTTTCAAAGCTGATGTTAAAACATTTTTGGGCGCTAAGTCACTTTGATCTTTGTCTACGCCAATTGCGTATTTATTTTGTTCTTTAGCTGATTCTATAGCTCCTACACCTGTTCCTCCTGCTGCTGAAAGAATTATATCTACACCACTTGAATACATTTGGTTAGCTATAGATTTACCTTTTGCTGCATCTGCAAAAGTTCCAGCAAATTGAACTTTTACATCTGCATCATCATTAGCTTTTTCTACACCATATTCATACCCATATAAAAATCTATATATAATTGAATTTTCCATTCCTCCTATAAAGCCTACTTTATTAGTTTTTGTCATTTTTCCTGCTATTAGACCTGCTAAAAAAGTTGCTTCATTTTCTTTAAATAGTATAGGTGTTATATTTTTTGGTATTGTATCATAAGTTTCATCTATTATAGCAAAACTTAAATCCGGATAATTTTTTGCCTGAGTTTTAATATCTTCTACCATAGTGTTACCAACACCTATAATTAAATCCATTCCATCGTCAGCTAAAGCTTCTATATTTCCAATATACTCAGAAGCTTGTTTTGATTCTATTACTTTTACTTCTACTCCTAATTCTTTCTGAGCCTTTTGTAATCCTTCCCATGCACTTTGGTTAAAAGACTCGTCATTTATACCACCTACATCGGCAACCATTCCTACTTTTATAGCTTTAGTATCCTTTGTTTCTGTGTTGTTTTTTTTACCTGTGCACCCTACTACACTCATTGAACCTATTATCACTGCTGAAATTAATGCCACAATTTTTTTATAATTCATATTATTCCTCCTGTCATTTTAATAATTCTGTATGTATCTATGTTTTATAAAGTTTCGGCATTTATAATATTATTATTTCAATAATTTCATAAATTAATTACAAAAACCAAAAAAATAAAAAAATGACAAACAACAATAAGTTATTTGTCATTTCTATTTACATTATTCCCACTCAATTGTTCCTGGTGGTTTCGAAGTTATATCATAAACTACTCTGTTTGCTCCATCAACTTCATTTACTATTCTATTTGATATCTTTTCTAAAACATCATATGGCATTTTATACCAGTCAGAAGTCATTCCATCAGAAGATGTTACTGCTCTTAAACCTACTAAGTAAGCATAAGTTCTTTCATCTCCCATAACTCCTACAGTTTTTACATCTGGCAATGTAGCAAATGCTTGCCATATTTCTTTGTATAACCCTGCTTTTTTAAGTTCTTCCATATATATAGCATCAGCTTCTCTTAAGATGTCACATCTTTCTTTTGTAACTTCACCGATAACTCTTATTCCAAGTCCTGGTCCTGGGAATGGATGTCTGAATATTAATCCTTCTTCTATACCAAGTTCTAAACCTATTTTTCTAACTTCATCTTTGAATAATTCTCTTAATGGTTCTACTATTTGGAATTCTATATCTTCAGGTATTCCACCAACATTGTGGTGAGATTTTATTGTAGCAGCTTCTCCATGTCCACTTTCTACAACGTCTGGATATATAGTTCCTTGTGCTAAGAAATCCATCTTCCCAAGTTTATTTGATTCTTCTTCAAATACTCTTATGAACTCTTCACCTATTATTTTTCTCTTAGATTCTGGTTCTGTTACACCTTTTAATTTACCTAAGAATCTATCTTCACAGTTAACTCTTATTAAGTTCATATCAAACTTATCTCTGAATATTCTTTCTACATCATCACCTTCATTTTTTCTAAGTAATCCATGGTCAACGAATACACAAGTTAAGTTATCTCCTATAGCCTTATGAACAAGTACTGCCGCAACTGATGAATCAACTCCACCACTTAAAGCACATAGTACTTTTTTATCACCTATTGTTTCTTTTAACTCTTTTATTTTATCATTTATAAACGAATCTGTAGTCCAATCTCCACTTACTTCACAAACATTGTATAAGAAGTTTTTAAGTATTTTATCTCCTTCTAAACAATGTTCAACTTCTGGATGGAACTGTACTCCATAAAGATTTTTTTCTTTGTTTTCTACTGCTGCAACAGGGCAATCTGTTGTATAAGCTATTACTTCAAATCCTTCTGCTACAGTATCAACTAAATCTGTATGACTCATCCAAACTGTATTAGTTGACATTCCTTCAAATAATCTTGATTCTTTGTATGTTATAGCTGTTTTCCCATACTCTTTTTCAGATGTATTACCTTTTCTGACAACACCACCTAAAACATGCGACATTATTTGATGTCCGTAACATATCCCAAGTATTGGAACTCCTATTTCAAATATTTCTTTTGATATTGTTGGAGAATCTGCTAAGTATGCACTATTAGGTCCTCCTGTAAATATTATTCCTTTTGGATTTTTAGCTTTTATAGTTTCTATATCTGTAGTATATGGTATTATCTCGCAATATACGTTATTTTCTCTTACTCTTCTTGCTATTAACTGGTTATATTGACCTCCAAAGTCAACAACTAATACTAATTCATGTTTCATTACATCACATCTCCTTGTGTACTATAGTTTGGTGCTTCTTTTGTTATTGTTATATCGTGTGGATGACTTTCTTTTAGAGAAGCTGCTGTTATTTTTACAAATTGAGCTGTTTCTTGTAAGTCTTTTATTGTAGGTGCTCCGCAGTAACCCATTCCCGATCTTAAACCACCTATCATTTGATAAGCTATCTCTTCCGCTTTTCCTTTATAAGGAACCATTCCTTCTACACCTTCTGGAACTAATTTTTTAGCACCATCTTGGAAATATCTATCTTTTGATCCATCTTCCATAGCAGCTATAGAACCCATTCCTCTATATGCTTTGTATGATCTACCTCTGTAAAGAACTGTTTCTCCTGGACTCTCATCAGTTCCTGCAAATAAAGATCCCATCATACAAACATTTGCTCCAGCAGCTAAAGCTTTAACTACATCACCAGAATATTTAATACCACCGTCCGCTATTACTGGTACTCCATATTTTTTAGCAACTTCTGCACAGTCCATAACTGCTGTTACCTGTGGAACCCCTATACCAGCAACTACTCTTGTAGTGCATATAGATCCTGGTCCCATACCTATTTTCACACAATCAGCTCCAGCTTTTATTAGGTCTTCACAACCTTGAGCTGTAGCAACATTTCCTGCTATTACTTGTAAATCTGGATATACTGATTTTATTTTTTGTACAGCTTCTATAACACCTTTTGAGTGTCCATGTGCACTATCTAAAACTATAGCATCTACTTTTGCTTCATATAATGCTTTTACTCTATCTAATACATCTCCTGTTATACCAACTGCTGCACCACATAAAAGTCTCCCCTTTTTATCTTTTGCAGAGTTTGGATATTGAATTTTCTTTTCTATATCTTTTATTGTTATTAAACCTTTTAAATGATTTTCTTCGTCTACTATTGGTAATTTTTCAATTTTATGTTGTTTAAGAATTTGTTCAGCTTCTTCTAAAGTAACCCCTTCTCTAGCTGTTACTAGATTATCTTTAGTCATAGCATCTTCTATTTTTTTAGACATATCTTTTTCAAACTTAATATCTCTGTTTGTTATTATTCCAATAAGTTTTTTATCTTCATCTATTATTGGAACCCCTGATATTCTAAATTTTCCCATTATATTGTCAGCATCTTGAATTGTATGGTCTTTTGTTAAGTAAAATGGATCCACAATTACGCCACTTTCGCTTCTCTTTACTCTATCTACTTCTGAAGCTTGCTCTGCAATAGACATATTTTTATGAATTATACCCATACCACCTTGTCTTGCCATAGATATCGCCATTTTTGACTCTGTAACAGTATCCATACCAGCACTCATTAAAGGTATATTTAATTTTATTGTCTTAGTTAAGTATGTTTGTGTATTTATCTCTTTTGGTAATATTTCAGATCTTTGAGGTATTAATAAAACATCATCAAAAGTTAATCCTTCTTTTATTATTGTAGCCATACTAGTCTCCTTTCAATTTAACCCACTTTATATTTGAACATTTAATTTTTTATAAAAAAAAACCTGTATAGTTTCCATCTTTTACTGAAAAAGTGAAATCACTATACAGGTTTGAATATATGACTTAAAACTGCCTATTATTAAGCAGCTAATATATTCAAATATATATAATAATTTCACTCATAGTCAAGATTTTTACGGTTTCTCGGTAGAAACTCTCAGACCATATTTCTGAGTATATACGAGTGATTTTATTTTAAAAATTTTCGTTATTCGCCTTATGTTTGAATAATAATTTACCAAAATAATTCGCTTGTGTCAACAAATTTTTACGATTTTCTTCATTAGCTATTATATTTGTTACCATATAAGCGTATTTAATTAATATATTGGAATTAATTACTATAATTATTTACATCATAAATTATATTTTTACTTTATTTAATTTACTATTATAAAATAGTTACTTAATTTTCATATTAATAAAAGCTTATTTTATATTAGAACCTTTTATATAAAATTTATTCTCCCTTATATATTTTACATGTTTAAATAATTATAATTCTTATTTTAATTTGTTAATAGTAGATGCCAAATACCCCGCTCCAAATCCATTATCTATATTTACTACAGATATGCCTGAAGCACAACTATTTAACATAGCTAAAAGTGGAGCTAGTCCATCAAAGTTTGCTCCATATCCCACTGATGTAGGCACCGCTATAACCGGTACATCTACTAGACCTCCTACTACACTAGGAAGAGCACCTTCCATACCCGCTACTGCCACAATTACTCTAGCATTTTCAATCATATGCCTATTAGATAATAATCTATGAATGCCAGCTACTCCTACGTCATATAATCTTTCCACTTTATTTCCACAGAATACAGCTGTATAGTATGCTTCATCTGCCACAGGAATGTCAGATGTGCCTCCTGTAACAATTAAAATAGTTCCCTTACCTTGATCTTTTATTTCTTCATTTTTAATTCTTAATATTTTTGATAATTCATCATATTCTGCATTAGGATATAGTTTAATAATTTTATCATAAGTAGTCTTTTCACATCTTGTTCCAAGAATATTACTACCTTTTTCGTTCATTCTTTCTATAATTCCTAAAATATGATCATCACTTTTCCCCTTACAATATATTACTTCTGGATATCCATTTCTTATACTTCTATGATGGTCAATATGAGCATATCCTATATCTTCAAAAGGCAAATCTTTTAATTTTCCTAAAGCATCTTCTATTTCTATGTTGCTATTTTTAACATCATTTAATAATTTTTTTAAGTCCATAATTCCCCTCTTCTGCTCTTATTTTATTTATATATAATTATACCTTAATATTTTATTTAAAACACGACTATTTATGAATTAAGACTTTTTAATTCTATAACTTACCAACAATATAACTCAAACTATGAATTTTCTTAAATGTAAAAAACAGTTATATTATCTTTTCTAAAAAGTATATTTGTAATCAAAAAGAGAGAACTCTACGAGTTCCCCCTTTGTTTAAATTATATTACATCATTCCTGGCATTCCTGCTCCCATAGGTGCAGCTTTATCTTCTTTTTCCGGAATATCTGCTACAGCAGCTTCTGTTGTTAAGAACACTCCTGCTATAGATGCTGCGTTTTGAAGAGCGGTTCTAGTAACCTTAGTTGGATCAACTATACCAGATTCTATCATATTTACATATTTTTCATTTAATGCATCAAATCCTATTTCAGGATCTTCTGCTATAACATTTTGAACTATTACTGCACCTTCAAGACCTGCATTTATAGCTATTTGTCTTAATGGCTCCTCTAATGATTTTCTTACTATTTTAGCTCCTAGTTGTTCTTCTCCTTCAAGAGTTTCAATTAATTTATCTAAAACAGGTATTGTACTAACTAATGCAGTACCACCACCAGCAACTATACCTTCTTCAACAGCAGCTCTAGTTGCATTTAAAGCATCTTCTATTCTTAATTTCTTTTCTTTCATCTCTACTTCTGTAGCTGCACCAACTTTAACTACTGCAACTCCACCAGATAACTTAGCTAATCTTTCTAATAATTTTTCTTTATCAAAATCAGAAGTTGTAACTTCTACTAAATGTTTTATTTGATTGACTCTATTTTGTATATCTTCTTTTGTTCCATGACCACCAACTATAGTAGTACTATCTTTTACTACTTTAACTGAAGAAGCTCTTCCTAATAAATCTAAATCAGCTTCTTTTAAATCATATCCAACTTCTTCTGATATTACAACACCACCAGTAAGAATAGCTATATCTTGAAGCATTTCTTTTCTTCTATCACCAAATCCTGGAGCTTTAACTGCAACAATTTCACAAACTCCTCTTAATTTATTAAGAACTAATGTAGATAATGCTTCACCTTCTACATCTTCTGCTATTATTAATAATCTCTTACCTTGTTCAACTATTTTATTTAAGATAGGAAGTAATTCTTGTATGTTAGATATCTTCTTGTCAGTTATTAATATATAAGGATCATTTAAAACTGCTTCCATTTTGTCTACATCTGTAACCATGTATGCAGAAACGAATCCCCTGTCAAATTGCATACCTTCAACAGTTTCTAGTTCTGTATTCATAGTCTTAGATTCCTCTACAGTTATAACGCCTTCTTTTCCTACTACCTTCATAGCCTGAGCTATTAATTCACCTATTTCATCATCTCCTGAAGACACTGCTCCAACTTGAGCTATTTCCTCTTGAGTTTCTATTGTTCTTGATTGTTTCTTTAATTCTTCAACTGAAGCTTCTACTGCTTTTTGTATACCTTTTCTAAGTATTATTGGATTAGTTCCAGCAGTAACATTTTTTAAACCTTCTCTTATTATTGCTTGTGCTAAAACTGTAGCAGTAGTTGTACCATCTCCTGCCACATCATTAGTCTTAGTTGCAACTTGCTTAACAAGCTGTGCACCCATATTTTCAAATCTATCTTCTAATTCTATTTCCTTTGCTATAGTAACACCATCATTTGTTATTAGAGGTACTCCAAACATTTTGTCCAATATAACATTTCTTCCCTTTGGTCCAAGAGTCACCTTAACTGTATCAGCTAATTTGTTTACACCAGTTTCTAATGCTTTTCTTGTATCTTGCGCAAATCTAATATCCTTTGCCATCTTCATACCCTCCTAATTTTTACTCAATAACAGCTAATATATCACTTTGTCTTAAAATTATGTATTCTTCTGAGTCTATTTTGACTTCATTGCCTGCATATTTTGAGTATATTACTTTATCTCCAACTTCAACTTCCATTTTGACTTCGTTTCCATCTACAAAGCCTCCTGGCCCAACTTCTATAACTTGTGCCATTTGTGGTTGTTCTTTTGCTGAACCTGGTAAAATAATACCACTTGCAGTTTTTTCTTCTGCTTCAACTTTTTTGATTACTACTCTGTCTGCTAAAGGTCTTATTTTCATAATTTATCCCTCCTAAAATAGAATTATATTATTAAATTTAGTTATTATTATTATTTTTATCACTCTATATCTTAGAGTGCTAACAAGATAATAATAAACCATTTTCATAAAATTTTCAACTTATTTTTGAACCTTTATTTCTATATAAATATTTATCATTAAACTTTGTTTTTATACCATATTATTTTATATTTTATGATATAAAAAAAGTTTACACCTTTCATATTAGAAAGGGTAAACTTAGTTACTTCATAAATTCTGTATACTGATCAAGAACTTCTTTAGGTTCTCCCATCATTTTGATCACACCATCGTGCATCCACATTACAGTATCACAAAGCTCATTTAAAGTAGATATGTTATGAGAAACTATAACTACTGTTCTTTTTCTATCAGAAATAAGGCTCTTCATTTTTGCATAACTTTTCTTTTTAAATTTTTGATCTCCTACACTTAAGACTTCATCAATAAGCATTATGTCTGTTTCTAGTATAGCCGTAATAGAAAATGCTAGTTTTGAAAACATACCACTAGAATATGTTTTTACAGGCATATCTATAAATTTTCCAAGTTCCGCAAAATCTATTATTTCATCCATTTTATTTGTTATTTCTTCTTCAGAAAATCCAAGTAGCATTCCTGATAAAAGAATATTTTCTCTACCTGTCAAACTTTTATTAAATCCAACCCCTATAGATAATAAAGATACTGATTTATTATGTAGATCTATAATCCCTTCATCTGCAGAAAATATTCCTGCTAATGCTTTTAGCATAGTAGATTTCCCACTTCCATTTTTACCTATTATGCCAAGAATTTTACCTTCTTCCAAATTAAAAGATACATTTTTTACTGCATTAAATTCTTTAACCTTTGCTTTTTTTAACCTTAGTAAATTCTTTTTTACTGAATATGCTTTCATACTTTTATAAGTTATACTTAAATTGCTTACTTCTATAGCTAATTCTCTCTGCTCCATTATATCACCTTCACATAACTATTTTCATTTTTATATATTGTTTTTACACCTAATATAGATATAATCAATCCAATTGCTGTCCATGCTAAAAGAATTTTTACAGAAGGGGCTTCTCCATTCAACAAGCACTTCCTAAAAGATGATATAGAAAATGCAATTGGATTTCCTTTTAATAAAATATCTGAATAAGGCGATGCTATACGACTTTCTATAGCATAAAAAATTCCTGTCATATAAAATACCGCTCTTAATACTATGTTCACTATATTTGATAAATCTTCTATAAAAACACCAAAATGAAGCAAAATTGTCATCAGTCCAAAATTTACAATCCAAAGAGTTATCATTATTGGTATTATATATAGTATATTCCATGTTATTGATACTCTACAAACAATCATCATAAGAATTACTATTCCAAAACATATCATCATTTTGAATCCATTAACTAGCATTTTAGAAAAAATCAACACAAATTTAGGTATATAAACTTTGGATACAATAGCTTTATTATTTTTTATCATCTTAACACTTTGTTTCATATTTCCATTGAAAAAATCCCAAGCCATTATACCTATAAAAATAAAAATCGTAAAGTTATCTTCACTTGCATTAAATACCACGCCAAATATAAATGAATATATTAGCATAAAACATAAAGGCTCTAATACCCACCATACCCAGTTTAAATAAGAACTAGCTACTTCTGCTTTTAATTCTGATTTAGCTGAATATATGGCATACTTATAATACTTTTTAAAATCATTAATAAATCTGTCCATAACATTCTCCCTTGATTTATAATATTCCTACACATTTTACCTTTTTATTCCAAAAGTTTACTAATTCTATGTTATCAGATTAAATAATTTCTTTCAATTATAAACTATATTTTATAACAAAGATTATTTTTAATAATTTCATCATAAAGATAGGTTATAACAAAAAAAGTATGCTATTTAATGTAAAATAACATACTTTTTATAATAAAGGAGAAAAAAGCCTTGATATAGATTCTTTAATTTTCATAACTGTGTTTCTATTTTCAAACTTATCTCTTTCTAATTCCTCACTTTTATCCAAATCATACATAAAATTTTTTTTAATTTTATCAATAATATTTTTGTCATATATAAAAGCATTAACTTCAAAATTCAATTTAAAGCTTCTAAGATCCATATTGGCAGAACCTGTAGATGCCATAAAATCATCTATAATTATCAATTTAGAATGTAAAAAACCTTTATTATATAGATAAACTTTTCCGCCAGATTCCAATATTTCTTGAAAATAAGAATAGGATGCAGTATTTACTATTTTGTGATCTGCAATTTTAGGAAATAAAATTATAAGCTCCACTCCACTTAAAGCTGCACATTTTAAAGCTTTTAATAAACTTTCATCTGGTATAAAGTATGGAGTTTCTATATAAATACTTTTTTTTGCCTGGCATATAGCATAAAAATAAGCATAATGCATGGACTCCCAGTCTGAATCTGGGCCACTAGCCACAATTTGCATCATACAGCTACCTTTATCCTTTAACTTAGGAAATAAATTTTCTTTTAATAATACTTTTTTCGTATTGTAATACCAATCAGTTAAAAAAATCATCTGTAACATATAAACTGATGTTCCTTCTATTCTTATATGAGTATCTCTCCAGTATCCAAATTTTTTATTTTTACCTATATATTCATCACCTATATTTATTCCACCAGTGTATCCTATTTTCCCATCTATGACTACAATCTTTCTATGATTTCTATAATTAAGCTGTCCACCTATGGGTATTGTAATCTTACCTTTTAAATATGGAATTATTTCTATACCATAAGTTCGCATTTCATTGAAAAACTTTCTATGAAACCAAAATCTCCAACAGCCTACATCGTCATAAATTATTCTTATTTTTACACCTGATTTAGCTTTATCTATTAGCTCTTTTTTTATTTTTTCTCCAATTTTACTGTCTTTAATTATAAAATATTCTAAATGTATATGGTCTTTTGCATTTCGTATATCTTTTATTAAATTTTTAAATTTTTCATTTCCATCTACATAAATTTCTACATTATTATTAATAGTAAATGGAAAAATTCCTGTATTAAGTAGCAAACTAACTATTTTTAAGACTCTAAAGTCTATATTTTTATCATAGGGTAACTTTCCTTCTTTTATCATTGTACTTTGGCCTTGTGCTAATTCTTTCATCTCATCCAAGTTAAATAAAATATTTTCTTTTTTCATATTATTTGCCATTTTATAGGTTTTCTTCATTTTTATTTTTCTAATATTTCTTCCTAATATAGCATAAAACAATATACCTATAACTGGGAATAACATAAAAATCAAAATCCATATTAATGTTTTTGAAGGATCTCTATTTTCTAATATAAGTTTTATAGAAATAATAATACTTAGTATATAAAAGAATACTAAAATAATTTTTAAAACCATATCATTATTTTCATCTCCTTACGTCTTATCTACCTATTCCTAATTCTCTCGCATAGTAGAACAAATATTGTTGTGCAAATCCAGCTGAATCTCCAAATTTTTCTAATGCAAACTGTCTTATTTTAGGTAGGCTTAAATTATCTTCCACATAAAATTCTTCCATAACTCTCTTTACCCAAACATCCACTGGAAATGTATCGTATTTTTGCATTCCAAATAAAGCAATACAATCTGCTACCTTAGGACCAACACCGTTGAATTTCATTAATTCTTTTATACATTCATCTGTATTAAATCTTCTGTAAAATAAAACATTTTCATTATTTTCATTAACATAGTCAACCACACTTTTAATATACTTGTCTCTAAAACCTGTTTGACACGCTCTTATATCTTCTACAGATGCTTGACTTAGTTCTTCAGGTGTTGGGAAAGCATAGTATTTCTTTCCTCTATATTCTCCTATGAACTTACCATATTTTTGAGATAAATTATTTATGGCTCTTTGAATCATGGGTATTCTATTATTTGCAGATATTATAAAAGATATAAGCATTTCCCATCCATCTTGTTGTAATATCCTTATACCTTTACCAAATTCAGTTGCCTTTTCTAAATATTCATCCATAACTTTTAACTCATTTTTTATTTCACTATAATCTCTTCCTAAATCAAAATAATCAAACCATATGTTATCAAAATCTTCTTTATTAGTATTATCAAAAATAATTAAATCATTTTCTTTTTTAACATTTACAACTTTTCCTTGTACTACACCTGTATATGAATCGTCTTCTTCTTTTAACCATCTAAAACATTGACCACAATCAAATACATGTTGTGGATCAAAATCTTCACTTATATCTTCTAGTATAATTTTATTATCTTTCTCTATAATCTTCATAACTACTTTCCTTTCTCCTTTGAATCTATTTATTATTATTTTTTATTTTCATCTAATCTATCCTTCAATTTTTACAATTAAATAATTTGCAAATATCTCTTTTATAATATATACCTTATTTTTATTAATTTACACATATCTGAACATAAAAAATACCTAGATAACAACTTATCTAGGTATTTTTTATGAATTACATTCCTAATTCTTTAAATTCTCTACTTCCCGGCTTAACTAATTCTTCTTTTCCTTCTTTGCAAAGAGGGCATTCATCAGCTTCATGGACTTGTATATCTAATTTTATAGCACTGTATATCGGCATTCCTATATCTTCGCTAGTTCTGTTTGCTATACAAGCAACACCTATTACTTCTCCACCTAAAGCTTCTAAACATTTTTTAGCTTCTATTGTTGATTTTCCTGTTGTAACAACATCTTCTGCTATTATTATTTTAGCACCTGGTTTAACTTCGAATCCTCTTCTAAGTTGTACTACTCCGTCTTTTCTCTCAGTAAATACTGATTCTTTTTTAAGTTGTCTTCCAAGTTCATAAGAAACTATTACACCACCCATAGCTGGCCCAACTACTAAATCTATATCTAAATCTTTTATTTGATCAACAACTGTACTTAATACCTGTTCTGCGTGCTCTGGAAATCTTAACACCTTTGCACATTGTACATATCTATTACTATGCTTTCCTGATGATAATAAAAAATGTCCTTCTAATAATGCTTCACTTTTCTTTAATATTTCAACTACATCTATTTTACTCATTTTAATACTCCTCCAATTTATATTATTTCACTTTTAATCAATTTTCTATATTAAATAATTCCTCTTATTTCATCAAGAGTCTTAATTCCTTCTTGTTTCATGAATTTTTCTATTCCATCTATTATTTCAAGTCCTATTTTGGGATTTACAAAGTTTGCTGTTCCCACTTGAATACAAGAAGAGCCTGCCATTATAAATTCTATAGCATCATTTGCATTTGTTATTCCACCCATTCCCCATACTGGTATTTCTATATTTTCAGAAACTTCGTTAACCATTCTAAGGGCTATTGGCTTTATTGCCGGTCCAGATAATCCTGCATAAACATTTTCAAATATAGGTTTTCTTTTGTTTATATCTATTGCTAAAGCTTTGAATGTATTTACTAAAGATACTCCATCCGCTCCTTCTTCTTCACATACTCTAGCCATACCTACTATATCTTCAGCATTTGGAGATAATTTTATTACAAGAGGTTTATCTACAACTTTTCTAACTTCTCTAACAACTTCTCTTGCAACTTCATTTTTTATTCCAAAAGCCATTCCTCCAGCTTTTACATTTGGACAAGATATATTTAACTCTATTACGTCTACATCTCTTCCTCTTAGTAATTCAGCACCTTTTATATAGTCATCTAATGTTCCTCCACCAAGGTTTACTATTCTTACTAAGTCTAAATCAGAGAAGAAAGGTAGCTCTTTATCTATAAATCCTTGTACCCCTGGATTTTCTAAGCCTACACTATTCATCATTCCAGATGGAGTTTCAAATACTCTCATACCATTGTTTCCATCTTTTTGGTTTAGTGTAAGTCCTTTAGAACTTATCCCACCTAGTTTTTCTATATCATAAATTTCATTGTATTCTTTCCCAAATCCAAAAGTTCCAGACGCCATTATTACCGGATTTTTAAAATTAAGATTTTTGATTTTTACATTTAAATTAACCATTGAAAATCACGTCCTCTCCTCTGAATACCGGGCCATCTTTACAAGTTTTTTTATTTCCAAATTTAGTTTTGCATGTACATACTAAACATGCCCCTACGCCACATGCCATGTGGTTTTCTAGTGAAACGAATAATTTTGTATTTGCTCCTTCTACCATATTAACTAGTTTTTCCATCATTGGTGTTGGCCCACAAGTTAATATATAATCGTATTTTTCTATATCTAAAATATCTGTAACAAAGGTATTACCTAAAGCAACATTTACTTCGTTACAAACTTCATTGTATTTATCTATTAGTATCGGTTCATTTCTGAAACCTAAGTATGCATCACAGTTTGGAATGTTTTTTGCAACTAAATAAAGTGGTGCAACTCCTATTCCTCCTCCTACTAATGCTACTTTTCCTTTTACCTTTTCATAACCATTACCATAAGGACCTTCTAATTTTATTGTTTCTTGTGGTTTTAATTTACTAAGTATTTTTGTTCCTTCTCCTACAACTTTGTATAGAAAACTTATGCTATTTTCATCTATATCATGAATACTTATGGGTCTTGATAATAAAGGATAATTATCCCACGCTCTTAACATATAAAATTGACCCATTTCACCTTTAAATTTTCCTTGTACTTCCATTAAGTACATTTCTTCCCCAATATACTCATTTGTAATTACTTTGTACATTTTTTATCCTCCATAAAATTTGCTTCGCTATCGCTTCAGGCAACGACTTTGCTCAAAATTCACTTTTACTAAAAACTATAAATTATTAATTGTTTATATCTACACCTAATAGTTTCATAATTAAAGCCATTCTTACATACATACCATAAGTAGCTTGCTTAAAATAAACTGATCTTTCATCATTATCCACGTCTGTAGATATTTCGTTTACTCTTGGCAGAGGATGTAAAATAAGCATATCTTCTTTTGCATGTTCCATCTTTTCTTTATCTAGTATATAAGTATCTTTTAATCTTTCGTATTCATCACTATCAACAAATCTTTCTTTTTGAATTCTAGTCATATAAAGTAAATCTAGATTTTTTAAAGATTCATCTAAATATGATGTTTGGCAATATGAATTACTTTGGATTTTTTCTTTTATATATTCTGGCATTTTTAGTTCTTCAGGTGATATAAAAACGAATTTATTATTTTCGTATCTAGTCATTGCTTTTACTAATGAATGAACTGTTCTTCCATATTTTAAATCACCACATAGTCCTATTATGTGATTACTTAAAGTTCCTTTTAGGGATTTTATTGTGAGTAAATCAGTAAGGGTTTGAGTTGGGTGTTGATTTCCACCGTCTCCTGCATTAATGAATGGTACACTCGTGTATTTAATCGCTTCTTCTGCTGCTCCTGCAATAGGATGTCTCATAACTATAAGGTCTACATATCCAGATACAACTCTCATTGTATCTCCTAATGATTCTCCTTTAGATACTGATGAAGAATTTGGTTCAGAAAAACCTATTATTTCCCCACCTAAACGTTTCATGGCAGCTTCAAAGCTTAATCTTGTTCTTGTTGATGGCTCATAAAATAAAGTGGCCATTAATTTTCCTTCACATACACGAGAATATGCTGATGGATTTTTCATAATATCCTCAGCTAAGTTTAATATTACATCTATTTCTTTAATAGAAAAGTCTTCTGGTTGGATTAAATTCCTTAATTTTAACATATTTTCCTCCTTTTTTAGCCTCTCTGGACTAAATTTAAAAGTATTTCATATCTCTAGTAGATTATCACTTTTGCATTTTCATGTCAATATTTTTATCAATTAAAAAACAGAAGATATTTCTATCTTCTGTTTTTATTTTATCTTTATATTAAATTTATACGCATCCTAAGAAAACGTTTATTATATTCTTATACTAAACCTTGAGCCATCATAGCATCAGCTACTTTTAAGAATCCAGCTACATTTGCACCAGCAACTAAGTTATATCCAAATCCATAAGTTTGAGAAGCATTAGCACAAGCATCATGTATTCCAACCATTATAGTTTCTAATTGAGCATATACTTCTTCTGGAGTAAATACAGTTTTACCAGAGTTTTGACCCATTTCTATACAAGAGCAAGCAACTCCACCAGCATTAGCAGCTTTAGAAGGTCCTACTATTATTCCATTGTCTTGTAAGTATTTTATTGCTTCATTAGTTGAAGACATGTTTGATCCTTCACATACAAATTTGCATCCATTTGCAACTATAGTTTTAGCATCATCTATTAATATTTCATTTTGAGTAGCACATGGTATATATAAATCAGCTTTTACTTCCCATGGTTTTTTACCAGCTACGAAAGTAGATCCTGGGAATTTATCAACATATGGAGCACATACGTTTTTACCTGAATTTCTTAATTCAAGCATATATGCAACTTTTTCTCCACTTATTCCGTTTGGATCATGTATATATCCATCTGGTCCAGATATTGTAACTAATTTAGCTCCTAATTCATTTAATTTTTGTGCAGTTCCCCAAGCAACGTTTCCAAATCCAGATATAGCAACTTCTTTACCTGCTAATTTTTCTCCATTTGCTTCTAACATTGCATTTGCAAAGAATACTATTCCGTATCCAGTAGCTTCAGTTCTTCCTCTTAATCCACCGTAAGAAAGTCCTTTACCAGTTAAAACACCTTCAAATCTATTTACTAATCTTTTATATTGTCCAAACATATATCCTACTTCTCTTGCACCAACACCTAAGTCTCCAGCTGGTATATCTGTTTCTGGTCCTATATGTCTATATAATTCAGTCATGAATGCTTGACAGAATCTCATTATTTCTGCATCAGATTTTCCATTTGGATCAAAATCAGATCCACCTTTACCTCCACCTATTGGAAGACCAGTTAAACTGTTTTTGAATATTTGCTCAAATCCTAAGAATTTTATTATTCCTGGGTAAACGTTTGGCGCAAATCTTAAACCACCTTTATATGGTCCTATTGCACTATTGAATTGGTATCTGTATCCTTTATTTACTTGTACTTTACCATTATCATCTGTCCAAACAACTCTAAATGTTATTCCTCTTTCTGGTTCTGTTAATCTTTCTAATATAGCAGCTTTTTCATACTCTGGATGTTTTTCCATTACTGGTACTAATGAAGATAAAACTTCTTCAACTGTTTGGTGAAATTCTACTTCACCTGGATTATTTTTTTTACAAAGTTCGATACACTCTTGTACGTAATTAGACATTTTTTAAAGCCCCCTTAATTAATAAGTAAATTTATTTATCATTCATGTTTGTTATTTAATTGGTAAGATTTTATGCTTTCCTTACTCTCAATTGAATTGTAGCATAGTAAAATCTCTACGCGCAATTGAATTTTTGTTTAATTTATAATTTAATTTTTGTTTAATTGATGTTATATTTAACACTATTATTTTTACTATTTTAAAGCTAAAAACTATAATTACTATTATTTAAAATATATTTATCTTCTATATTTTCAATAAGAAGATTGTTAATTCTTACTCATTAATATGAATTTTTTTATATTGCAAAACATCTTTATTTATAACATATTTGTTATTTTAGGAAAACCTTATCCATATAATTTATGCATTTCACTTTAAATACCATACTTTTCCTTAACTTTAACTAAAATAATTAAACTTAGTTAATATATTCAATCTAATTATAACTTAGTTAAATTTTATTCAATATCCATACATTTAACTTGCAGGTTATTTTTCAATATTCAGACTATTTAAATTATATAATATAATAAAATTCACAATGTATATTTTTTATTTTTTGTCGAAAATATGTATAAATCATATATATTCTTTATACTAACTATATCATTTAGACATATTAACTCATGAACTACCTTCTATTTTAGATTTTCACAGCACAAAAAATTTTTAAAATTTTTAATTAAATTATAAAATAATAAGTTTTAATTACAATTTAATTTAATTTTTATATAATATATAGTTTTTAATTAAGGTTTTCTTAAAATTTTCAACTTGTTTATTTCCCATATTATAAAATTTATATAGCTCCTTAAATTCTATTTTTATTACCGCTTTATAAGCCTAAGTTTCTGTTGTTATATTTGGTAAATTTTGCTATAATGAACTTAATTATATAAGACGAAGGAGGGGGTACTAAAATGGCTTATAAAATAACTGATGATTGTATAGCTTGTGGATCTTGTACTGACGAGTGTCCAAATGATGCTATAATATCTGGGGACGAAAAATACGAAATAAATGCAGACGAATGCTTAGATTGTGGATCTTGTGCTGATGCATGTCCAAACGATGCTATAGTATCTGAATAATGTCTACATAAAACTATTCGAGATAATAAATTATCTTGAATAGTTTTTTTTATATAGTTTTCTCATTGTACTTTTTTATCAAATTTTGTTATAATGATATTGCATTATAATTATACATAACAAGGAGGACCTATCAATGGCTTACAAAATAGGTGATGCTTGCATAAGCTGTGGCGCTTGTGCAGATGAATGTCCAGTAGAATGCATATCAGCTGGAGATGATATCTACGTAATAAATGCAGATGAGTGTATCGAGTGCGGTGCATGTAATAGTGTTTGTCCAGTGGAAGCTCCACAACAAGACTAATTAAAAAGCTATTCAAATTATATTATATAATTTGAATAGCCTTTTTTAATTAATTATCCTTATAAAAGATCTTCTTTCATTAAGTACGATAATGTAAATAAACTTTCAGTCAAGTTAACGTTTTCTACTATTACATCCTTGGAAACATTCAAATCAATTGGGGCAAAGTTCCAAATACCTGTTACTCCTGCATTAACTAGTCTATCTGCTAACTGCTGAGCTCCGTTCTTTGGTACACATAGAATTCCGATATCTATATTATTTTCTTTTATATATTCTTCTATAAAATCTGAATCTAATATTTCAAATTCTCTTATTTTTAATCCTATTACTTTAGGATTAGCATCAAACAATGCCTTTATCTCGAATCCAGCATTTCTAAAACCTGCATAGTTCGCTATTGCTTGACCTAAATTTCCCGCACCTATAAGTACAGCGCTATATGACTTATCTAAACCTAAAATCTTTCCTATTTCAGTGTGTAAGTCTTCGATATTGTACCCATATCCTTGTTGGCCAAATCCTCCAAAGTTATTCAAATCTTGTCTAATTTGCGAAGCAGTGAATCCAATTATATCACTTAACTCTTTAGAAGAGATTCTTTGTATATCTTTTTTTAACAAGTCCCCTAAATATCTATAGTATTTAGGCAATCTTCTTATAACGGCCATCGAAATATTTTTATTAGCCATTAGTTCACCCCCAGTATAATTGTTTTGTTATTATTATTTTTGTGAATAGTATAACACTCTTGATTATATTATACCAAAACATTATAATTTTAGATAGTTCAAGGAGGTATAAATTTATGATAGTTTTATCGTGTAACAATTTGTATAAAAGTTTCGGAATAGATTCCATTTTAGAAAATATATGCTTTACAGTAAATGAAGGAGATAAAATAGGTATTATCGGTATAAACGGTACTGGTAAAACTACCTTAATGAAAATAATATCTGGGGAATATGGATACGATGAGGGAGATATATATACTTCTAAGGATTGTGAAATCGGCTATTTACAGCAAAACACTAACTTCCTTTCTAATAACACAATATTAGAAGAAGTTTTAACAGTTTTTAAACCATTAATAGATATGGAAAATTACTTAAGAGAGTTAGAGCATAAAATTGCTGAAGAAGGCAGTAAAGATAACTCTCCTATTTTAGAAAAACTTATGAATGATTATTCTCATGTTTTGGAAGATTTTGCTTCTAAAAATGGCTATGGATATAAATCTGAAGCAAAAGGCGTTCTTAAAGGCCTAGGTTTTAAAGATGATGATATGGACAAACCTATAAATATTTTATCTGGTGGAGAAAAAACTAGGGTTCTTTTAGGAAAATTACTTCTAAAAAAACCTACTTTATTATTACTAGATGAACCTACAAACCACTTAGACTCTGAGGCAATAGAATGGCTAGAATTTTTCCTTAAACAATATAAAGGAACAGTTATGCTAATATCTCATGATAGATATTTCTTAGACCAGGTTGTTGATAGGGTATTTGAAATTCACAATAAAAAATTAAAATCTTACAATGGCAATTACTCTAAATTTATAGAGTTATCAAAAGTTGAAAAAGAACTTGAATTAAAAAAATTTGAAGATCAACAGAAAGATTTAAAGAGACAAGAAGAGTCTATTGAAAGATTAAAAGCCTACGGAAGAGAAAAACATCTAAAAAGAGCACGTAGTAAAGAGAAGGCTTTAGATAAAATTGATGTTTTAGATAAGCCTGAAGCATATAGAAAAAAAGCTAAAATTCAGTTTAATCCTTCCATATCAAGTGGAAATGATGTTCTTCACGTTGAAGACTTATCCATGGCTTATGATGAAAGAATTTTGTTTAAAGGTGTTAATTTTGATATATATAGAGGGGAAAAAGTTGCACTTATAGGTCCTAATGGTATTGGTAAATCCACTTTGTTTAAAATAGTCATGAATGAACTCACTCCAATTTGTGGTGATTTTAAACTTGGAACTAATGTTAATGTTTCTTACTTCCATCAGGAACAAAAAACTTTAAACTTAGATAATACTATTATTGATGAAATTTGGGATAGTAATGAAAAGTTGACTCAAACAGAAATAAGAAATATGCTAGGTTCTCTATTATTTGAACATGAAGAGGTGTTCAAAAAAATCTCTACCTTAAGTGGTGGTGAAAGAGCTAGAATAGCTATTCTTAAATTAATATTATCAAAAGCAAATTTTTTACTACTAGACGAGCCGACTAACCACTTAGATATAGATTCTAAAGAGGTTTTAGAAGAAGCTTTAGAAAATTATACAGGTACTATATTCACTATTTCTCACGATAGATATTTTTTGAATACTGTGGTCGATAAAATATTAGTTTTAGGTGAAAATGGTATAACCGAATATCTTGGGAATTATGATTATTATATTAATAAAAAAAGAGAATCTGAAGAAATGTCTGCCATAGTTGAAATTGAAGAAAAAACTAAAACTCAGCTAAAAGAAGAAAAAAGAAAAGAAAAAGAACAAAGAGAAAAAGAAAAAAAGAATAAATATAAAATAAAAAATATTGAACAAGAAATAGAAGAGTTAGAAACTAAAATAGAAGAGTTAGATAATCTCCTATGCCAAGAAGAAGTTTATTCTAATCCAGACAAATCTAAAGAAGTAAGCCAAGAAAAAATTACTTTTGAAGATAAACTTTCTTCATTGTATGAAACATGGGAAGAGTTAGTTTAGAAATTTCTAACTAAATCATCTTATGTCAAAATATTTTATATTACTTAAAACTCAAAAAAGTCCCAAAAGGGACTTTTTTCTATTTCACAGCTGCAACAACTGACATTTCCACTAATAATTGTTCTCTAGCCATTTTTGCTTCTACGCAAGCTCTAGCTGGTTCGTGGCCATCTACTATCCATGCATCGTAAACTGAGTTCATATCAGCAAAATCTTTCATATCTTTTACATATACAGTTATAGATAATATATGTTTTTTATCTGACCCATATTGATTTAATAATTCTTCAACTTTTGCTAAAACACCAGCTGTTTGTTCTTTTATATCTCCTTCTCCGCAAGTTTGTCCACATAAGTAGATTGTATTGTTAAATACAACTGCCTTACTCATTCTTCCATTTCCTTCAAATCTTTGTATACTCATACTAAGTTCCTCCTGTAAATTAAATTGTGTCTATTTTTAAATTTGGTACTGCGTTTAGAGACATATTATCTCTCTTACCATTTATAAAATTATAATACCCTGCACAACCTATCATAGCTGCATTATCTGTACATAATGATAATGATGGATATTTAATTTCTATATCATGCTCTTTCCCCATTTGAGAAATTTTATCTCTAAGAGCTGAATTAGCTGCAACGCCTCCTGATAAAGCAATTATTTTATATTGTTTTTCTAAAGCAGCTTTTATTGCTTTTGTAGCAAGAACTTCCACAACAGCTTCTTGGAAAGAAGCTGCCACATCTTCTACTACAATTTCCTTATTTTTCATTTTTTGACCATTTAAGTAATTTAGTACTGCTGATTTTAACCCACTAAAACTAAAGTCATATGAATCGTCTATATAAGCCCTAGGAAAATCTATAGCATTTTTATTCCCTAATTTAGCAAGTTTATCAATTATTGGTCCACCTGGGTATCCTAAATTCATAGCTCTTGCTATTTTATCAAAAGCTTCTCCTGAAGCATCATCTCTTGTTCTTCCTAGTATTTCATAACTATTGTAATCTTTTACTTCTACTAAATGAGTATGTCCTCCAGATACAACTAACGTTATAAACGGTGGCTTTAAATCTTTATGTTCAATATAATTTGCACATATGTGACCTTGCATATGATTAACACCTACAAGTGGTTTGTTTAAAGAAAATGCCAATGATTTTGCATAAGACAGCCCTACAAGTAAAGCTCCCACAAGCCCTGGTCCATATGTAACAGATATGTGGTCTATATCTTCTAGTTCAATATTTGCCGTATCTATTGCCTCTTGAAACACTGCATCAATATTTTCTATATGTTTTCTAGAGGCTACCTCTGGTACAACTCCTCCAAATTTTTTATGTAATTCAATTTGAGTAGATACTATATTTGATAATATTTCTCTACCATTTTTTAAGATAGCAACTGCTGTTTCATCGCAACTACTTTCCATAGATAATGTTATTATATCCTTCATTTTTACACCTCTTTTAGCTGGTTCCACATAATGATGGCATCTTCTTTGTTATCGCTATAGTATTCTTTTCTTATGCCACCCATTTTAAATCCATACTTTCTGTATAAATTTTGTGCTACTGTATTAGATGATCTAACCTCTAAAGTCATGGCTACTATGTGGTTTTTCTTGCATAGCTCAACCATTTCTTTTACAAGTTTATCTCCTATTTTTTTTCCTCTGTATTCACTGTGAACTGCCACATTTGTAATATGACCTTCATCAACTACAAACCAAACGCCCACATATCCTACTATTTTATCATTTAACTGGGCAACTAAATATCTAGCCAAGTTATTTTTTAATTCTTTTTTTATTGACTCTTTTGACCAAGGATCTACAAAACAATCTTCTTCTACAACATAAACTGAATCCACATCATCCATTGTCATTGCTCTTATTATAATATTATTTTCCATCTATTAACCTCTTTTGCTTCTCTTCATATTGTTCTTCTGCTTGAGATTTTCTGATATACATCGGATTTATGTCATAACAATTATGTACGTCTATATTTTGCTCAAATTTATGCTTTGCTATAGTACATAAACTACTTGCTTTAGTTATATTATTTGCTGGAGATGATATAGTAATATTTGTTATTCTTTCTATTTTTTCTTTATATTTATAAACAGCTTCACCAACTATTACCCATTCTTCTCCTGTAGCTGATAATTCTTCTAATAAATCGTCAATTGGCATTATACTTATTTCTTCTATTGCTTTACTTTTATTTTCTTCAATTATGTATTTACAAGTATAAACTTGATTTCTTTGTGCATCTAATATAGAACATATTCTTTTATTACAAAGATCCATATTAGCACCTAGTATTTCTAGAGAATTTATACCTATTAAAGGAATATTATTTACATGAGCCATAGCTTTTGCTGTGGCCATTCCTATTCTAAGTCCTGTGAAAGAACCCGGCCCTATACAAATACCTATGGCATCTATATCCTTAATTTCCATATCACTAAGTTTTAACATATTTTCTATCATAGGCATTAGTTTTTGTGAATGGGTTTTTTTAGTATTTATACTATATTCACAAATTAACTTGTCATTTTCTAATACTGCCACATTTGCAGCCATGGTAGAAGTATCTATTCCTAGTATCTTCATTATTTAGTCAACTCCTCAACTATTTCTTCGTATTTTTGTCCAAATGGTGTTAATACCATCTCTCTTCCATTTTCCTTGTAATTTAATTCTATTTTCAAATAATCTTTCGGCAATATGTCTTCAATTATATTTGCCCACTCTATTATACAAACACCTTCTGAGTCTATATATTCATCAAACCCTATATCGTACATTTCTTCACTACATCCAATTCTATACACATCAAAATGATACAAAGGTATTCGACCTTCATATTCATTTACTATAGTAAATGTTGGACTTGTAATATAATCGTCTACTTCTAAAGATTTAGCTAAACTTTGTGTCATGGTAGTTTTTCCCGCTCCTAAATCTCCAATTAAACAAATCACACTACCTGGAAAAAGTAACTTGCCTAGCTTTTCTCCAATCTCTCTTGTTTTCTCTTCTTTGTCTAAAAAAATTTTTTTCATCTATATCACCATAAAATCCTTTATTTCTTATAATTAACCTTTATATTATTAATTATTATTGTCAAATCAACTCGTATTCTAGTCATTTCTTTCTTGTACAACTAGATATTATTATATAATAACCTTCCTTTATAATAAAGGGGGTATATTTATATACTTAAATTCTAAGTTTAATTAATGCAAAAAAAGAGCTAAAATAGCTCTTCTTTATTTTTAAACTTATTTACTAAGTATTTTTTCCATTTTTTTGAATAATGGTAATGTTACTAATGTCATTATACCTGCTTTTAATATATTAAAAGGAGCTATCATCCATATTACAAAAGTCATTAAATCAGTAACTCTTGGATTTATTATAGTTCCCATTTGTATTATTTGCTCTAATGGCATACCATATATGGTTACATATAAAGGTATCATTATAAAGTAATTCATTATACATCCTGTAATAGTCATAGCTACTACTCCTACTAATCCTCCAGCTAACACTCCTTTTGTAGTTTTTAGCTTTTTATAAAATAAACATATAATTAATACATAAGATCCACCTATTACTACATTTGCAAATTCTCCAACTCCTCCAGTAGTGCTTGCTGTTATTCCTTGAAGTAAGTTTTTTACTATAACTATAGCAAGACCTGCCATTGGTCCTAAAGACATTCCACCAAATATAGCTGGTATATCAGATAAGTCTATTTTTAGAAACGATGGAAATATTGGTAGTGGCACTGCTATAAACATAAGAATATAAGCTATTGCTGATAATACTCCCACCTTTGCTATAGTTTTTGCAGATGATAATCCTGGCTTTCTAACTGCATTTTGCATAATATAACCTCCAAATTTTAAATATTTTTCTGAAATTAAAAAAACTCGAAGAATTGTAACCTTCGAGTCTTATGAATATTCAAAATGGATTATGGTATATATCATAATTCTCTTCTCTCATCCAGACTGTACTGTCGGCTTTGGAATCTCACCAAATCATGCTACAATGTAGCTCGCGGGCTATAACCGCCGGTAGGGAATTTCGCCCTGCCCCGAAGATCTTCTGTTTTTTTAATTTCTTATTATATTATTATAATAATTAAATGGATACATTATGTCAACATAATATTTTAGACAACAAAACCCAATGCATGACTTCAGTTTATTTATTTTTCTTATATACTATTTTACCATCTATAATTGTATATAAGACATGACTATTTATCTCAAAAGGATTGTTGTCCCAAATAACTATATCTGCATCTTTTCCAATTTCAATAGACCCAACTTTATCATCTATTCCTAATACTTTTGCTGGATTTATTGTTATGGCTTCCAATGCTTTTTCAGATTCCATTCCATGTTTTATTGCTATTCCGGCACATATCGGAAGGTATTGAATAGGAATTACTGGATGATCTGTCATTAAACAAACATCTAACCCTGCATTGGAAAGAATTCCTGCTGTTTCAAAAGTTAAGTTACGAAGTTCTATTTTAGATCTTTCCGAAAGAGAAGGACCTACTATTACTGGATATCCCTCTTCAACCAACTCATCTACAACTAAATGACCTTCTGTACAATGATCTATCGTTAATCTTAAATTAAACTCTTTTGCAATTCTTATGGCAGTAAACATATCATCTGCTCTATGAGCATGAGCTTTAAGTGGAATTTGTCTTTTTAATACTGGTATTAAACTTTCGTATTTCATATCATATTCTGGTTTACTTTCATCATCTTCTTCTAGCTCACATCTTTCAACTTCTTCTAGGTACTCTTCTGCCTTTTTTAAATTTTCTCTAATTAAAGCTGCTATAGCCATCCTTGTTTGTGGAGTTTTATCATCACTTCCATAAACGCTTTTTGGGTTTTCTCCAAAAGCAATTTTAGCTGCTACAGGATTTTTTATTATCATTTTATCTATAATTCTACCAAATGTTTTTATAGCTATACACTGACCTCCCATTACATTTGCACTTCCAGGTGTAGTACAAACTGCTGTTATTCCACCTTGAACAGCTTCTGTGAAGTTTCTATCCATTGGATTTATTCCATCAATAGGATTTAAATGAGGAGTTACAGGGTCTGTTTCTTCATTACCATCAGCTCCTTCTGCTCCTATTCCATCTTCCCAAAGGCCTAAATGTGTATGCGCATCTATAAAACCTGGTAATACTAAGCACCCCTTTGCATCTATTACTTGTGCATCTAAAGGTGCTACTATTTCATCACCAATTTCTATTATTTTTTTATTATCTATAAGAATATTACTATTTATTATTCCTTTAGTTACTGTATTTATTGTTCCATTTTTTATGAATATCACTTATTTTCCTCCATTATTAAAGCTTCATAGATAAGGCAACTCTTTGTTTGTCCAAATCTATTCCTATTACTTTAACATCTATTATATCCCCAACAGAGCAAATTTCCATTGGATCTTTTACAAATTTATTACTCATTTGTGATTTATGAACTAAACCATCATTTTTTATTCCTATATCAACGAATACACCAAAGTCTACAACATTTCTAACAGTTCCTTTTAAGATCATACCTTCTTTTATATCTTCTATTTTCAATACATCCGTTCTAAGTATAGGCTTCATTCCATCTTCTTCTCTAGGGTCTCTCCCTGGCTTTTTAATCTCTAAAATAATATCTTTTAAAGTTACTTCTCCCACACCTAAACCTTCACTTAGTTGTTTTAAACCTATTTTTTCTACTCGCTTTTCTATGTCAGATATGTTTTTGTTTTTTATATCATCTAAATATAACCCTAATATTTCCAACATTTTTTTGCAAGTATCATAACTTTCTGGATGTACCCCTGTATTATCTAATGGATTTTTACCATCTTCAATTCTCATAAATCCAGCACATTGAACAAAAGCTGAAGGTCCTAATCTTTTTACCTTTTTAAGTTCTGTTCTTGACTTAAATGATCCATTTTCTTCTCTATAAGTAATTATATTTTTAGCTACTGCTTTACTTACTCCAGCTATATGTTCTAAAAGTGAGTATGAAGCTGTGTTTAAATCTAGACCAACTTTATTTACGGAATCTTCTACTACCCCATCTAATACTTCTTTTAGTCTCTTTTTATTTAAATCATGTTGATATTGTCCAACACCTATACTTTCTGGATCTATTTTTACAAGTTCTGCAAGAGGATCTTGAAGCCTTCTTCCTATAGATATGGCACCTCTTATAGAAACATTTATATCTGGATGCTCCTCTGCTGCTAATTCTGATGCTGAGTAAATTGATGCTCCCGCTTCATTTACTATAATGTATTGAGTATTTGCACCTAATTCTTTTATTAAATCTGATATAAGACTTTCTGATTCTCTTGATGCTGTACCATTTCCTATAGCAATAACATCTATTTTATGAGTTTCTATTAATCTTTTTAGTGTTTTTTTAGTTTGTTCCACTTTACCTTGTGGTTTATGTGGATATACTATCGCTTCATCTAAGAATTTTCCACTGGCATCAACCACTGCTATTTTACATCCATTAACATATCCTGGGTCAAATCCCATAACTACTTTTCCCTTTAGTGGTGGTTGTAATAAAAGATTTTTTATATTTTCGCCAAATACACTTATAGCTCTCTCTTGAGCTAATTCTGTCAAATGATTTCTAACTTCTCTTTCTATTGACGGAAATATTAATCTTTTATAAGCATCTTCTATGGCTGCTACTAATATTTCTTTATTTTTAAAGTTATTTTTATTTATATATTGGTTTTCTATATATTTTAAAATTCTATCATTATCTATTTCTAGTTTAACTTTTAAGAATTCTTCTTTTTCTCCTCTATTTATTGCAAGCACTCTGTGAGAAGCCATATTACCTACTCTTTCACTAAAATCATAGTACATATCATAAACAGATTTTTCATCCTTAGTATTTTTAGTTAATATAACTCCGTATTTTAAAGCATTTTCTCTCATATGTTTTCTTATTTGTGCATTATCAGAAATTATTTCTGCGATTATATCATTTGCTCCTTTAAGTGCATCTTCTACAGATAAAACTTTTTTCTCTTCGTCTATAAATTTTTCTGCTTCTGAATTTATATCAACTATACTTTTTTCTAAGATTAATAGAGCTAAATCTTCTAAACCTTTTTCTTTCGCTATTGTTGCCCTTGTTCTCTTTTTTTGTTTAAAAGGAGCATATATATCTTCAACTTCTTGTAAAGTATTAGCTTTTAATAAGCTTTTTACGATTTCTTCTGTAAGCTTTCCTTGCTCTTCTATTATTCTTTTTACGTCTTCTTTTCTAGATTGTAAGTTTCTTAAATAAGTTAGTCTATCATTAAACTGTCTTAGTATAACATCACTCATTTCTCCTGTCATTTCTTTTCTGTATCTAGCAATGAATGGTATGGTATTTCCTTCGTCTATAAGTTTAATAACATTGTTAATTTGTTCATCTCTTAGATTAAACTCTGATTTTAAAATTTCATTAATATTCAATTTGAACCTTCTTTCTAAAAATAAGGCTTAAGAATATTATTATTCTCAAGCCCTATGTTTTAATTATTTATTAATTTTGTTCATTTTTAAATACTCATTTATAAATAAATCTATATTTCCATCTAGTACACTATCAACATTTCCTACTTCGCAGTTTGTTCTGTGATCTTTTACTAATTTATAGGGTTGAAAAACATAGGATCTTATTTGGCTTCCCCAGGTAATCTGAGAATACTTACCTTGTATATCTTCTATTCTTTCTTTTTGTTCTAATTCTTTCAGGTGAATTAATTTCCCTTTTAGCATTTTCATAGCTGTCTCTCTGTTCATTAACTGAGATCTTTCATTTTGACACTGAACTATTACCCCTGTAGGTAAATGAGTTATTCTAACTGCAGAATCTGTAGTGTTTACATGCTGTCCTCCAGCACCAGAAGCTCTATAAGTATCAATTTTCAAATCTGATGGATTTAATTCAATGTCTATGTTATCGTCCAATTCTGGAGTAATATCCACTGAAACAAAAGATGTATGTCTTTTCCCTGACGTATCATAAGGTGATATCCTTACAATTCTGTGAACACCTTTTTCACTTTTTAAATATCCATAAGCATTTAAACCTTCAATTAATAAGGTTACACTCTTAATTCCTGCTTCAGTGTCTGGTAGGTAATCTAATGTTTTAATTTTAAATTCTTTATTATTTGCATATCTTGTGTACATTCTAAGAATAATTTGTGCACAATCTTGAGCATCTAATCCGCCAGTACCTGCATTAATAGATAATATAGCATTATTTTTGTCATACTCTCCATTTAAAAGAGTTTTTATTTTCACCTTATCTAATTCACTTTGAATACTTTGGATTAATGATTCTATTTCTTTTTCAATAGAATCATCATCCTCTTCCATTGCCATTTTTAATAATATTTCTATTTCTTCTAGTCCATTTTGTAAATTTTCATATTCTTCTATAGTGTCTTTTAAAGATTTATTTTTTTGTAATACTTTTTGTGCTCTTTCATTATCATTCCAGAACTCTTGCTTTGCGATTTCTTCTTCCAACGACTGGACTTCTTTATTTAGGCCATCTATGTCAAAGAGAAACCCTCAAATCTTTTAAATTTGCAGACATTTGTTGTAACTCTTGTCTATATTCTTGTTCATTTAGCATTGTAACCCTCCGAACTATTTTCCGCAACAATGTTTAAATTTCTTACCACTTCCACAAGGACAAGGCTCATTTCTTCCTACAGTTTTTTCCTTAACTACTGGAGATTTATCAGCTAAATCACTTGGCGATGATAACGTATCAACATCTACTACTGATTTTCTTTCTTTTGGTTGTTGCTCTATAGTTATATTAAATAAATATCTTACTGTGTCTTCTTGAATATGTTTAACCATATCATCAAACATATCGAAACCTTCCATTTTGTATGCAATAACTGGATCTTGTTGTCCTAATGCACGAAGACCTATACCTTGACGCAATTGGTCCATAGCATCTATATGGTCTATCCAATGATTATCAACACATTGAAGAAGTATAATTCTTTCTACTTCTCTCATTCTTTCAGAACCTATTAGTTCTTCTTTTTCTCTATATATATCATGAGCTATTTCATAAATTCTATCACTTAATTCTTGTGTTTTTAATTCTTGTAGTCCTTCTACTTCTAAACTATCTTTTGGCATAAATAATCCATATAGATATGATTTTAAGTTTTCTAATTCTATACCTTTATCTCCTACATACGCTTCAACTGCAGAAACAATGATATCTTTTATCATACCTTGAATTTGATCATTTATATCTTCGCCTTCTAGCACTCTTCCTCTTTCATCATATATAACTTGTCTTTGTTTATTCATAACATCGTCATATTGAAGAACATGTTTTCTTATACCGAAGTTTCTTCCTTCAACTTTCTTTTGTGCATTTTCTATAGATTTAGTTAACATTTTATGCTCAACTGGCATATCTTCTTCTAATCCTATTTTTTCTACTACACCTTGTATTCTCTCACTACCAAATAGTCTCATAAGTTCATCATCTAGTCCAATGTAGAATCTTGAACTACCTGGGTCTCCTTGACGTCCAGAACGTCCTCTTAACTGGTTATCTATTCTTCTAGATTCATGTCTTTCTGTACCTATGATTGCTAAACCACCAGCTTTTCTAACTTCTTCTTGTTCTTGTTTAGCTTGTTCTTTATATTTTTCATATAAATCATCAAATGTACGCTTAGCTTTTGCTAATTCTTCATTTTCTGCTAATTCAGTTTCTTCTATATGAGTGTCTACTCTTTTTATTGCAGATTCAGTAAATCCTTGTCTCTTTAATTCTTTTTTAGTTAAGAATAATGGGTTACCACCAAGCATTATGTCAGTACCACGACCAGCCATGTTAGTTGCTATAGTAACAGCGCCTAATCTACCAGCTTGAGCAACTATTTCTGCTTCTTTTTCGTGATTCTTAGCATTTAATACCTCATGCTTTATTCCTCTTTTTTTAAGTATTTGAGATAGTTTTTCTGATTTATCTATTGATACTGTACCAACTAATATAGGTTGTTGCTTTTTATTTCTTTCTAATATCTCATCAGCTATTGCATTAAATTTACCATTTTCGTTTTTGTAAACAACATCTGCTAAGTCTTCTCTTTGAACTGGCTTATTTGTAGGAATTAGAACAACGTCCATTTTGTATATTGATTTAAATTCCTCTTCTTCTGTTTTAGCTGTACCAGTCATACCTGAAAGTTTCTTGTACATTCTAAAGAAATTTTGGAATGTTATTGTTGCAAGAGTCTTAGATTCTCTTTGTACATGTAAGCCTTCTTTCGCTTCTATAGCTTGGTGTAAACCTTCTGAGTACCTTCTACCAAACATTAAACGTCCAGTAAACTCATCAACTATTACAATTTCTCCATCTTTAGCTACATAATCTACGTCTTTCTTCATTATTGCATGAGCTTTTAAAGCTTGAGTTATATGGTGATATAATTCTGTATGTTCTATATCAGTTATATTTTCAACATTAAAGTAAACTTCTGCTTTCTTTATACCCGATTCAGTTAAAGATGCAGCTTTTTGCTTTTCATCTATATCATAATCTCCGTCTGTGAAATGTGCTTCTTTTTCTTCTTTAGTTTTTTCTTGTTCTGTTTTACTTGGAGCTTTTAATGTTAATACAAATGTATTTGCATCTGTATATAAGTGTGTAGATTTGTCTCCAGGTCCTGATATTATAAGAGGTGTTCTAGCTTCATCTATTAATATAGAGTCAACCTCATCAACTATTGCATAATTTAACTCTCTTTGAACCCTTTGTTCTTTATGAATAACCATGTTATCTTTTAAATAATCAAATCCGTACTCATTGTTAGTTCCGTATGTAATATCACAATTATATTGTTCTCTTCTTACTTCCGGAGTTTGTCCATGAACTATAACACCTACGCTAAGTCCTAAAAATTCATAAACTTTACCCATATCTTCCTTATCACGTTTTGCTAAGTAATCATTTACTGTAACAACATGTACACCTTTACCTTCAAGTGCATTTAAATATACTGGTGCTGAAGCAACTAACGTTTTACCTTCACCAGTTTTCATTTCAGCTATTCTACCTTGATGAAGCACCATTCCACCTATAAGCTGAACATCATATTGTCTAAGTCCTAAAACTCTTTTTGATGCCTCTCTTACTACTGCAAAAGCTTCTGGTAATATATCGTCTAATGTTTCGCCCTTTAATAATCTGTCTTTAAATTCATTTGTCATATTTTTAAGTTCTTTGTCTCTCATAGACTCGAACCTTGGTTCCATATCATTGATTTTTTCAGCAATCTTTTGGAAATTTTTTAATTCTTTTTTATCTGCCATATTAAATAAATTATCTAAAAAACCCATTATATGCATCTCTCCTCATTGTATTATTATACTATTATACATTTTAACATAAAAATTCATGATTTAATATTAAATATTAACTTAATCAGGTATAATCATACTTCATAAATATAGTTTTAACTACTCTTCAATATTTATTTAAAATTCATCATCTTTTGATGGTGCTATATATTCATAAGCCTGATCATGACTTAATTTTTCAACACTTTCTAACTTTCTATTAATTTGTCTTGTTCTAGTTCCTACTAATTTATCTATTTCTGAACTAGCTTGATTCAGTTTACTTTGAGCAGCATTTAGTACTGTTTCAAATTTAGAGAATTCTGTTTTAACTGCCCCAAGTACTTTCCATACTTCACTAGAATGTCTTTCTATAGCTAAAGTTTTAAATCCCATTTGTAAACTATTTAAAAGCGCTATTAATGTGGTTGGTCCTGTTATATTAATTTTAAAATGTCTTTGCAAATCCTCAACTAGTTGCTGACGTTTAATAACCTCGGCATATAAACCTTCTGTTGGTAAAAATAAAATACCAAACTCTGTAGTATTTGGAGGGTCTATATACTTATCCCTAATGTCTTTAGCTGATTTTTTAATAAACTTTTCTAATTCTTTAGAGGCGCTATCTATTAATTTTTGTTCTCCTCCTTCATAGGCATCTATTAGTTTATTGTAAATATCTAAAGGAAATTTTGCATCTAAAGGTAAATATATTGTATCTTTTGTTTCGTCTTTGCCAGGAAGCTTTATTGCAAATTCCACAGTTTCTCTAGAACCTTTTTTTGTAATAACATTTTTAGCATACTGTTCTGGTGATAAAAATTGTTCTAATATACGTTCCAGCTGAATTTCTCCCAATACACCTCTTGTTTTAACATTGGAAAGCACTTTTTTTAAATCCCCGACTCCCGTTGCTAGAGTTTGCATTTCCCCTAAGCCTTTATAGACTTGCTCCAACCTATCATTAACCATTTTAAATGATTCACCTAATCTTTTTTCTAGAGTATTTTGTAACTTCTCGTCTACTGTTACCCTCATTTTTTCTAGATTATCTTCTGTTGACTTAGTCAGCCTTGTAAATTTATCCTCTGTTACCTGTGTTAATTGATTTAGCTTTTCATTTTGTAACTGAGCAAGATTGTCTAAGCTTTTCATCATATTTTCATTAAAAGAATTTAATGTATTCTCTAAACTTTTTGAATTTATATCAAATTGATTTTGTTGAAGTGTAGAGAGATTCATAATATGTCTTGATATAGATGATGTTAAACTATCTATAGAAACTTTCATTTCTTGTCTATTTTCTTGTTCATTTCTTCTTGACTCTTCTCTATTTGTATAAAACTCTTGTCTAGATAGTTTCTCTATACTATCAAATTTCTTTTCTATACCCTCACTAAATTTTTCTAAGTTCGCATCTTTAGGCCTTGTACATATGAAGATATTTATGATTAAAAGCACTATTACTATAATAAGTAATATTTCTGTCAAATTATCATCTCCTTTTCTCCCCCTTATATTATAGTCTTTTGTGTTTGTTAAATTTTTCATTCTACATTTTATATGATAACAAAATATAGTTTTTTACTCAATCATTTACATATTAATAGTATAAACCTTTATTTATTTTTCAAAACTTAAAGTTAATTCTACTTATGCTTTTTAATAACACCCATATTCTATTTTAATTTATTAAAATAAATATTTAACTCAATATAAAAAGGCTATCGATAAAATTATCGATAGCCTTGAATGTTTTTAATAATTAATTACCTTATTCATGCTCTATTAAACCATAACCACCATCTTCACGTTTATATACTATAGATATTTCATCGCTATCTATATTCCTAAACATATAGAATCCATGCTCTATTAATTCCATTTGTAATACTGCTTCTTCTGGACTCATTGGTTTCATATCGAATTTTTTACGTCTTTCTATTACTATATCTAAACTTTCATCATCTTCTTCTATTCCTTCATCAATTTGGAATCTAATACTTTCTTCCTTAGATTGATGTTTATCTTGTAGTTTATTTTTGTATCTTCTTATTTGTTTTTTAAGCTTGTCATAAACAACATCAATTGCAGCATATAAATTTTCTTCACTATCTTCTGCTCTAATAATTGGTCCACTTATAGGGATAATTGTTACTTCTATTTTTTGAGCTGCTTTTTTTGCACTTACAGTTACTTTTACTTCAGTTTCTGGATTAAGATAACGTTCTAACTTTCCTAACTTATCTTCTATTGCGTTTTTTATTCCATCTGTAAGTTCTAATTTTTTTCCTGCTATTATTATTTTCATAAGAACATCTCCCTTCACTTATGTAAAGTACATGTAATTTTATACTTTACCTTGTGTATTAGTATTTATGCTTTAATAATATATTCTATATTAATTGTTTTTCTCCTTTTTTTTATTGTTAGCTTTTTATTTTTTTATATACTGTCGTAAAAAATAGTTTTATGTATTTTTTTATTTACTTTTATATTAATGTGGATTATTAATCAACATTAATTGTGGATAATGTTGATAACTTTGTTGATAACTTTATAAACTGTGTATATTGTCTAATTTTAGTGTTTAATGTTTATCCACATATAGTAATTATACATTGTTAATTATTTTATCCATTAATAACAATTGTAACTTAATCATATTCTCAATATGCTCATATACTTTTTTTAATATAAATCTATATCTTTATATTATGCAATTTTAGTAATATCTATAAACATTTTTTAAAAATCATTTTCTTTTTTTGTAAAAAAAAAGTACCTCTATAGGTACTTATTGTTTCAGCTGACCTGGTCTTTGACCCCACACTCGCCTACTGCAGCTTTCGCTCGGGTTTGCCTCACTACTAACCATCTCGATTTTAATACCGGTAGGTCTTACATCTAAGACGCACCATGATCATTAACCCAATTTTTAGTGTTAACTTACGTGGATCCTTTAGCCTGCGTCTGGCTTGGACTTGCAACCACAGACCTGAAACATATTACTATTTTAACGGCTTAAAACAATTCTGTCAATAGAATTTTATTCCTTTACGTATACATCTACACAGGTTGTAAGCAATGTAAATATACATATATTATTTACAGAGTTTATTTTCAATACTTTAGATATTTCATTTGCCGTTGATCCTGTAGTAAAAATATCATCTATTAATATTACATTTTTATTTTTAATAAGATTAATATTATCTTTTACCTTAAAACCATTTTTTAATTCTTTTTCTCTATCTTCTTTATTCAATTTATATAACTTTTTTGTATTTTTTTCTCTGCTAACACAATCTAGCACAGGTATATTAATCAAATCACTTAATTTATTAGCTATTTTTTCTGCTTGATTAAATCCTCTTTTCTTTAATCTTTTTTTATGTAAAGGCACAAACAGGATATAATCAGCCTTTATATCTTCTAATATAATTTTTTCTTTCATTAGATAGGCTACATATCTACATAAATAAGTTTTACTTTTATATTTAAAATCTAAAATTAACTTTTTACTTATATCATCATATTCTATACATGCGATTGCCTTATCAAAATAAAAAGTTTTATTATAACAATAGTTACATTCAATTAAACTTTCTCTTTCTAAATTTCTATTTAATATAGGTTTTCCACATTTGTTACATCCATCTAAAATAAACCTTAACTCCTTAAAACAACTTCTGCAAAGGGAATAAGGATTTTTTAGTTTTATAGGATTATCACAAATTATACAAGTTATATTTCTAGGATAAATATAATTTATTACAATTTTAATAGTTTCCTTTATATTATTTGTAATTAACTTTGATATAAGTTTCATTATTATTTACTTAGCAACCCTTCTTTTATAAATTTATTTAATTTATATGATAAATTAGAGTATCTGTCATTTATTCTATTGTTTTTAATCATCTGTTCTAAGTATTTAACATCACCAACTAATACCACAAGCTTTTTTGCTCTAGTAACTGCTGTATAAAGTAAATTACGACTTAACAACATAGGTGGTGCCCAAACTATGGGTATAACTACTACTGGAAATTCACTTCCTTGACTCTTATGAATTGTTGTACAAAAACTGTGATCAATTTCGTCTAGTTCATCATATTTATAAGAAGCGATTTTTATCTTATCAAAAATTACAAAAACAGTCTTCTTATCTTTATCTATATGAAATATATATCCAATATCTCCATTATATATACCTTCACCTCTATCACTTTTGTCCTCTGTTTCCCATTTTTTTGTGTAGTTATTTCTAATTTGCATAACTTTATCTCCCACTCTAAAAGTCCTTTTGGCAAACTGTTCTTCTTGTTTATACTTATTAGGTGGATTTAGATATTTCTGTAATTCTATATTTAAGTTATTTACTCCCAAATCGCCTTTTCTCATTGATGTTAATACTTGTATGTCTTTTAATTTATCAAATTTATAAAACTTAGGAAGTCTTTCACTTACAAGCCCTATTATCTCATTTAAAATTTCTTCATTGTTATTTTTTCTTAAAAAGAAGAAATCTTTGTTTTTTACATTTAAAAATAATGGCTCTCCATTGTTTATTTTATGAGCATTTACGACTATCATACTTTCTCTTGCTTGTCTAAATATTTCATTTAATCGTACAGTTTTTATTACATTTGAATCAATAATATCTTTTAGAACATTTCCTGCCCCTACTGACGGTAATTGGTCACTGTCTCCTACTAAAAGTAATCTTGTTCCTAATTTTATAGCTTTTAAAAGATTGTACATTAATATAATATCAACCATAGATGCTTCATCCAATATTATCACATCAGCATCTATTGGATCTTCTCCATCTTTAAAAAAGACTAGTTCATCACTATCTGTAGCAAAACCCATTTCTAGCAATCTATGAATAGTTTTAGCTTCTTTATTTGAAGTTTCACTCATTCTCTTAGCCGCTCTACCTGTTGGAGCACATAGCACTACTTTTTGGTCATTATTTTCAAATATTTTTATTATAGTATTTATCGTTGTAGTTTTCCCTGTACCAGGACCACCTGTAATAATTGTTACTCCATTATTTATAGATTCTTTTACTGCTAAGATTTGATTGTTCGCCAAACTTATTTCATCTTCTTTTTCAACAACTTTTATTTCTTCTTCTATATTAATATGTAAATCCTTCGTTTCATGTTGAGATAGCTTTACTATTTCTTTGCATACACCATTTTCACATATATAGTACATCATCAAATAGATAAGTATTTCTCCGTTCATATTTTCTAAATGTACTTTTTGATCGTATGCCAAATCCATAATTCCATTTTCCACATATTTAGGTTCTACACCTAAAATTTTGACTGATTGCTCAATCAATATTCTTTTAGGTAAATATGTATGACCACTTCCCAAGCTTTGGTTTAAAGTAAATAAAATACCCTGCATAATTCTATCTGGAGAATATTTGTCTATACCTATTTTGCTGGCAATATCATCGGCAATTCTAAATCCTATACCTCTTACTTCTTCTGCTAATCTATATGGATTTTTATTTATCACTTCCAAGGATTTATCTTTATATTTTTTATATATTCTTAAACAATAATTAGGAGTTATTCCATAAGGAGATAGTTGTATTATTATATTTCTAAGTTCTCTATTTTCTTCATAGCTTTCTTGGATTTGTTTTACTTTCTTAATACCTATTCCTTCTACTTCAGTTAATCTTTCTGGAGTATTTTGAATAATATCTAAAGTATCAACACTAAATTTATCTACTATTCTTTTAGCCATTTTTTCGCCTATTCCATGTATCATACCAGAAGATAAATAAACATAGATACCCTCAAGAGAAGATGGTGTAACAGGTATAAAACTTTGCACCTCAAATTGAGATCCATAAATTTTATGATTTACCCACTTTCCTTCTATTTCTATGCTTTCTCCTACAGACAAAGTTGGCATACATCCTACAATAGTTATTTCATCATTTTCATTGGCTAAAGAGGCTATGGTATAACCATTTTCTTCATTTTTAAAGACTATATCACTAACCATTCCTTGTAATTTTTCCATTTCAATTCTCCTAAAATCATTTATTAACGCCTACTTATAATTATTAGTATTATAAATATATTTTATGTTATCACTTAATGTAAAAAAAATAAAGAGCCGTATTTTATACAACTCTTTATTATTTATGTTAATCATTAAAATTATTTTATTGAAGATTGTTCTCTTAATGCTTCAGCTTTATCAGTTCTTTCCCATGGTAAATCCACGTCAGTTCTTCCAAAGTGACCATATGCAGCTGTTTGTCTGTAAATTGGTTTTCTTAAGTCTAAGTCTCTTATTATAGCACCTGGTCTTAAGTCAAAGTTTTTATTTATTAATTCAACTAATTCAGCTTCAGAAACTTTTCCAGTTCCAAAAGTGTCTACAAATATAGATAAAGGTCTAGCAACGCCTATAGCATAAGCTAACTCTATTTCACACTTATCTGCAAGTCCAGCAGCTACTATATTTTTAGCAACGTATCTAGCAGCATATGCAGCAGATCTATCAACCTTAGTTGCATCTTTTCCTGAGAATGCTCCTCCACCGTGTCTAGAATATCCACCATAAGTGTCTATTATTATTTTTCTTCCTGTTAAACCAGTATCTCCTTGTGGTCCACCTATAACAAATCTACCTGTTGGGTTTATATATATCTTAGTTTCATCATCTAATAAATCTGCTGGTATAACTTCTTTTATTACTAACTCTATTAAATCTTTTCTTATAGTGTCATTATCTACATGTTCACTATGTTGAGTAGATATTAATATAGTATGAACTCTTACTGGCTTATTTCCATCGTACTCTACAGTAACTTGAGTTTTACCATCTGGTCTTAAATAATCTACAGTTTTATTTTTTCTTATTTCTGTTAATCTTCTAGATAGCTTATGTGCTAAAGATATAGGTAATGGCATTAATTCTGGAGTTTCATTACACGCAAACCCAAACATTATACCTTGATCTCCTGCTCCTATAGCTTCAATTTCTTCTTCCGTTTGTTCTCCACTTCTACTTTCTAAAGCTTCATCAACACCCATAGCTATATCTGATGACTGCTCATCTATAGCAGTTATCACAGCGCAAGTTTGACTATCAAATCCATATTTAGCTCTTGTATATCCTATTTCCTTTACTGTATCTCTAACTACTTTTTGTATATCTACATAAGCGTTTGTAGATATTTCTCCTGCTACTAATACTAATCCTGTAGTAGTTATTGTTTCACAAGCTACTCTTGATAAAGGGTCCTTCTCTAATAAAGCATCTAATATTGCATCTGAAATTTGGTCACACATTTTATCTGGATGACCTTCAGTTACTGATTCCGATGTGAATAAATGTCTTGACATTGTATTTCCTCCTTTTATTATCTATTTTTGTCAATTTGGGTAAAAATAAAACCTCTTCTTTAACAGAAGAGGTTAATTATCACATAAAAATTATAATTAACTAACCTCATCTCTCTAACGTTTCCGTTAAGTAGGATTTAGCACCGTTCCCCAATATGGGAGTGGTTGCTGGGCTTCACAGGGCCTGTCCCTCTGCCTCTCTTGATAAGGTGCAATCACGATTACACATATATTTTATTATTACTTTTAACAAGTATATGATAACCCTTTTTTTTTATAGTGTCAAGATTTTATTTATTTTAAGAACACTATTTAAGCTTTCATCATATGATTATGTATAAGTGATTTTATGTTGATTAAAGTTATGTATTTTTTTATTATGTAGTTCATATATTTTTGAAGGGAGGTAAGTTCCTATGTATTTAGCCAAAGTGCATTACAAAAAAGAAAATGTTATAGAAATATTAAGCTTAATACTCAAAGATATAATTAATGAAAATACCGTTGTTATTTGTATAGGAACAGATCGTGCTATAGGAGATGCTTTAGGTCCTTTAGTCGGTACTATGCTTAAAAATAGCGACTTTAAATACCCAGTTTACGGTACCCTAGATAATCCTATTCATGCCTTGAACATATATGAATCTTTTGATCAAATAAAAGAAAAGCATCCTAACAGTGAATTCTTAGCTATTGATGCCTGTTTAGGTTCTATAAATAATATAGGAAACATTCAAATTAGAAAAGGACCAATTCTACCAGGTAAAGGCGTAGGTAAAAAACTCCCGCAAATTGGATCACATTCAATTGTAGGTATTGTAGATAAAGTAGATGAAAATAATAGATTTTCATTTAATAATGTTCGACTTCATTTTATTTTAGAATTGGCTGAAACTATTGCTCTATCAATCTTACTCTCCACCTAAATAGAGTCATCTGTGTACTTATATTAAAAAGGGCTGTACATACTAATTAAAATTATTATGACAGCCCTTTTATACTATTTTTTATTTCTTCTCTTAAATGTTCCGCCAGTTTCTAGTAAATCTAATGTACTTAATGATGAACCTGTTCCTCTTGCAACACAAGATAAAGGCTCGTCGGCAACTATTACTTGAATTCCTGTAGCTTCTTCAATTCTCTTATCTAAATTTTTTAATAAAGCTCCCCCACCAGTCATCACTATACCAGACGTACTTATATCTGCTGCTAATTCAGGTGGTATTTTTTCTAATACAACTCTAGTTGTAGCTACGATTTGCTTTATACATTCTTCTAATGCTTCCGCTATTTCTTGTGAACTAACTTCTATAGTTTCTGGTAAGCCTTTTATTATGTTTCTACCGCTTATTTTCATAAATTGTTCTTCACTATCTTTCATAGCTGTTCCAATTTCTACTTTTAGCTTTTCTGCACTTCTCTCCCCTATAAGAAGGTTATGCTTTTTCTTAATATACGCTACTATGGCAGCATCAAACTTATCTCCGCCTATTTTTATTGAGTCACTAACTACCGCTCCTCCAAGAGATATAACAGCTATATCTGTAGTTCCTCCACCTATATCTATTACCATATTTCCATTTGGTAAAGATATATCCATACCTGCGCCTATAGCTGCTGCAATGGGTTCTTCTATTATATATACCTCTCTTGCTCCTGCTTCTCTTGTGGCTTCTTCTACTGCCCTTTTCTCAACTTCTGTTACACCTGTTGGCACACATACCATTATTCTTGGCATTACAAGTCTTCTAAATCCTTTTTTTTCAACTATCTTTTCTGTAAAGTATTTTAACATTTTTTCAGTTGCTTCATAATCAGAAATAACACCATCTTTTAACGGTCTTATTGCCACTATATTGGCAGGTGTTCTCCCTATCATTTTTCTTGCTTCATTTCCAACTGCTAAAACTGTATTTGTATTTTTTTCAATTGCAACTACCGATGGTTCTTCTAGTACTATGCCCTTACCATCTACATAAACTAAGACATTTGCCGTGCCTAAATCTATTCCTATATCTGCTCCAGCCATATTTTCACTCCTTTTATTATTCATATATATTAAACTTTATTTGATTTCTCTTTAAAGACCTCTATGTTACAAGATATACAAAAAAATAATATAAGTCAAGAAAAAAATGCAGGTTTTATAGTACATTTTTTACTAAGATTGTTTTTATTTTTATTTTATACTATTATTTATTTTTATAATTTAATTTTTTAAATTTTCATGTCGTTTTTTGACATAAACCCCTAGACATCATTATTTAACTAAAAGCTTTTAAACTCAAAAAAGTGCAGGATATACCTACACTTTTTTTTCACTTTCATATTTAAGCTTTGTTGCCATACCACCTCGAATATGTCTTTCTGATTTATTCTTTTCTAAAACTCTCTTAACTTCTAAAGCTAGAGAAGGATTGATTTCTTCTAATCGTTCCGTTACATCCTTATGAATAGTACTTTTACTTACACCAAAAGTTTTAGCGGTTTGTCTTACTGTAGTATTTTTTTCTAATATATATTTTGCTACAATAACTGCTCTTTCCTCTATATAGGATCTCACTCCCTTCCCCCCTAACATCATATCCTTATTGATATATATGAGAGAAAGTCAAAAAATATAACAGGTCCAACCAAATATGATTGAACCTGTTAAGCTTTATTCTAATAAACTCATTGGATTAATAGCTGTGTTATTTTTGTATGCTTCTAAATGCACGTGTACTCCACTTAAGCATTCTACATCACTAGTATTACCTGCATACCCTATACATTGGCCTTCTTTTATATCATCGCCTTTTTTTACTGTAATATTCTTACCTAAACTAGAATATACAAATTCAGTATCTTTACCAGATTGAATTTTTACAGACATACCATATTCATCGTCATCATATACATCTAATACAGTACCTGGAGTTAATGATTTAACCTCTTGATTTTCATTTGCTTCTATATCTAACGCTTTATGTATTTCCCAAACTTCTAAAGTTTCTGAATAGCTTGGCTCTTTTTCTGAATAATCTCTTATTACTTGATTTCCTAAGTAGCTTATTTTATTATGTTCAGCTTCTTTTGCTTTTGCTAAGTTTTGATCAGAATCTGTAGCAGTTGGAAGAACATCATTTTTTTCGTCTTCAGTTAAATGTATTTCATCTTCACTTTTTGTTGGAGTATTTTTTGATAATAAATTATCTACGTTTTTGTTGGTAAACCAAATTCCTCCAATGGCTAAAATACAGACACATATAAACAAGGATAGATAAAAAGCATCCTTTTCTAATAATTTCTTTTTCATGTTGTACCTCCAAATATATTAATACATATTTAGATTATTAACTAATAATTAATATTTATACAACATTTTTACATTTTTGGTATATTAATACATATCTTTTATTTTACTATCTTTAAAGTAGTGAAATAATATATCATAATACTTGTATCCTTTTTTTGCCATTCCTTCTGCGCCCCATTGACTCATTCCTACACCATGGCCATAGCCTTTTACAGTAAAGTTCATTTCATCATTATTATAATTTATTGTAAAGTTAGCGGAATTTAAATTCAATATTTTTCTCATATCAGTTCCACTTACTTTAACATTTCCCACTTCAACTGTTTTTACACATCCACCTTCCGTCCTGTTCACTATACTCACTTGCTTATCTAATTTGTCTAAAGATATGTTTATCTGTGGATATATATTTTTTATGTATTTAATAAACTTACTCTTTTTTATTGAATAAGTAGTCGAGTATTTAGGTGATTGTTCTTCATATGGGCTATTAACAGATACTAAATATGGATATTGAGTTGAGAAAACATCCTTACTATTTTCAGTTTTACCTGAAGAAGTTGAAAAATATAAAGGTAAAATTGCCTTATCATTATAAGTTACAATTTGACCCTTAGTATCATCTACGGCTTTTTTTACTTTAACATAATCACCTTTTATCCAGTCTTCGCCCTTCACATTTTTTAAATCTTTATATGATGTGTACGCTTGGCAGTGAGCAGAGTTTGTACAAACTGTTGCATTTTTATGTCCAGATGTAATGTTATTTTCCATTTTATACATAACATAAGTTCTAGCAGCTATAGCTTGAGCTTTTAAAGCTTCTACATCAAATGTTGATGGCATTTCACTAGATAATACTCCATAAAGGTATTCTTCAATATCCATTTTGTCTATTTTATTTTCATTTACTTTGTAAACATTTATATTTGGTGATTCCTTGTCTACTTTTTCATACGTAATATCTTTAGCAATTTTTTTAGTAATTTTATTCTTTACAGTTGAGGTTCCCGAGTCTCCATAAAACACTAAACTTCCAATTACCGATACTATAACCAACGAAAGAGATAGCAATAAAATAAAAATAAAAGGTTTTTTCATATATCTTCCTCCTAAGATTTAAGCTTCTTAAATATATGAAAAAACCCATTTTTTTATTACTAATTATTATTCAACTATCTCTATATTACCACCTAATGCAGTTATTTTTTTATCTATATCCACATATCCTCTTTGAATATGATAAATTTCTCCTATTTCAGTCTCACCTTCTGCTATAAGACCACAAAGTATTAATGCAGCTCCAGCTCTTAAATCAGTGGCATTTACTTTAGCTCCATTTAACTCTTCTACACCTTCTACAACGGCCGTTCTACCTTCTATTTTAATATTTGCTCCCATTCTATTGAATTCAGCAACGTGCATAAATCTATTTTCAAATACTGTTTCTATAACTACTCCAGTTCCTTTTGCAACAGTAAGCATAGCCATAAATTGAGCTTGAACATCTGTTGGAAAACCTGGGTGTGGTAAAGTTTTTATATCTATAGATTTTAACTTTTCTGGACCTATTACTCTTATAGAATTATCCATTTCTATAATTTCACAACCAGCTTCTCTTAATTTTGCAGTTACAGGTTTTAAGTGTTCAAGAATTATATTTTCAATAGTTATATCACCTTTTGTCATAGCTGCAGCTACCATGAAAGTAGCAGCTTCTATTCTATCAGGTATTACATCATGTTCTGTTGCTCTTAATTCTTTTACACCTTTTATTCTTATTGTATTTGTTCCTGCACCTCTAACATCTGCTCCCATTTCATTTAAGAAGTTAGCTAAATCAACTATTTCTGGTTCTTCTGCAGCATTTTCTATTATAGTAGTTCCTTCTGCTAATACTGCTGCCATCATTATATTTTCAGTAGCTCCTACTGATGGGAAATCTAGGTATAACTTACTACCTGCTAATCTATCTGTTTTAGCTTCTACAAACCCATGATCCATTACTACGTTTGCACCTAAAGCTTTAAATCCTTTTAAATGTAAATCTATTGGTCTAGTACCTATTGCACATCCCCCTGGCATAGATATTCTAGTTTGATTAAATCTTGCTAGTAATGGTCCCATTACTAAGAAAGACGCTCTCATCTTTCTTACTAATTCATATGGAGCATCATAAGTTTTTAAATTAGTTGCATCAACAGTTAATGTAGTTCCGCTATATTCAACTTCAGCACCTAAATGTCTTAATAAATCCGATATAACATGTACATCTTTTAAATTTGGTACTTCTCTAAGTACTGATTTTCCTTTTGCTAATAAAGTTGCTGCTATTATTGGTAATACAGCATTTTTTGCACCATCTATTCTAACACTACCTTTAAGTGGATTACTCTTTTTTACTATTATTTTAGCCATTGTTTGTCTCTCCTCATTAAACTTAATAATCTAATTTTATTATAGGTGTAGCCATGTAGATTAAAGTCTTATCTTCATTATCGCTATACCTAATTCCTATATTTAAATTGATCTTATTCTCTAAATAATCTAAATCGTTTTCTGTTAGCAAATTACTATATGCTGTAACAGAAACCAAGCTATCTTCTCTTACTCTATCTATTTCCTTTGCATTCATATTATACAATATATTTTCTAAAATATCATTACATTTATATAATTGTAATTTTTTTGTATATTCTCCAGCCATACAAAGGTAAATCTCTGCATCATTTGAGCATCTATTAAGTATATCATCTAAGTTTCGATAAATATCTCCTATATTTTTATATAACTTATTGCCTAATATGTCAATAATTATATAGTATTCTTTACTATTTTTTTTGATTGCTGTGAATGATACATTGTAAGAGCTATCTTTAATTTGAGCGTAAATTTTAACCCCATTGTCATTTTCTTCTCTCATTATAATTTTATCTGATTTTATATTTAAAGAATTTACAATATCTGTACACATATTTTCTATTTGTTTTTTATTGTTTATATCTGATACAACACAATTAATTTTTATATTATAAAACTTAAAATTCGCTTCTGTTTGATCAAATACTTTTATAAAATTATCAGTCCATGTATTATATTTTACATCTGCATAAGATGTAAATATTCCTATGATGAATAATAGTAAGAAAGTTGTAACAAATTTTATAACTTTCATAGTAAATCCCCCTTAATAAATTATTTGTGTTAGCTTTTATTTAAATTATTGACATTATCAAAAAGGATATACGACTTAATATGATTAAAATTAATATTTTTAATATGATAAATAATTACTTAAGAACAAAAAGGTTATATACTTTTAGTATATAACCTTCTATATTATTTATTGTCTAATTGTTTCCTATTATTCAACTGTAACTGACTTAGCTAAGTTTCTAGGCTTATCTATGTCACACCCTCTCATTTGGGCTACATGATATG
>OKWQ01000103.1_pt1 | contig 88281 bp, 55 predicted proteins | sample 1607071 | NCBI WGS metagenome assembly OKWQ01 (sample SAMN07501039, study PRJEB24779) | human gut metagenome
TTGGATAAGTCTTTTCCGGCGCTATCCTTTACCTTAATTGTGACTTGCAGCTGTTCCTTGTACGTAAATGTTACTGTTTCATTTTGGGCGATTGGATTGAATACCTGGAAGTTTTCTCCCTGGACTTTATATCCATCTATCACTGGCGCCTCTACTCTTACGTAGTCACCTTTCAGCACTGGTATCACGAGTGGCGTCGTTTCCTGATTCACCAGATTGGATAAGTCTTTTCCTGCGCTATCTTTTACCTTGATTGTGACTTGCAGCTGTTCCTTGTACGTAAATGTTACTGTTTCATTTTGGGTGATTGGATTGAATTCCTGGAAATTATCTCCCTGAACCTTATATCCATCTATCACTGGTGCTTGTACTCTTACATTGTCACCTTTCAGCACTGGTATCACTAGTGGTGTTGTTTCCTGATTCACCAGATTGGATAAGTCGTTTCCTGTGCTGTCTTTTACCTTGATCGTCACGTTCAGCTGTTCCTTGTACGTAAATGTTACTGTCTCGTCTTTCGTGATTGGATTGAATTCCTGGAAATTTTCTCCCTGAACTTTATATCCATCTATCGCTGGTGCTTGTACTCTTACGTTGTCACCTTTCAGTGCCGGAATTACCAGTGGCGTCGTTTCCTGATTCACCAGATTGGATAAGTCTTTTCCTGCGCTATCTTTTACCTTAATCGTCACGCTCAGCTGTTCCTTGTACGTAAATGTAATTGTCTCATCTTTCGTGATTGGGTTGAACTCCTGGAAATTATCTCCCTGGACTTTATATCCGTCTATCACTGGTGCTTTTACTCTTACGTTGTCACCTTTCAGTGCCGGAATTACCAGTGGTGTTGTTTCCTGATTCACCAGATTGGATAAGTCTTTTCCTGCGCTATCCTTTACCTTAATTGTGACTTGCAGCTGTTCCTTATACGTAAATGTTACTGTCTCGTCTTTCGTGATTGGATTGAATTCCTGGAAACTATCTCCCTGAACTTTATATCCGCCTATCACTGGTGCCTCTACTCTTACGTTGCTTCCCTTTGTAACTTCTCTATTTAAAGGTGTAACATCTTGGTCTACAAGTGCACTCAGGTCTCTTCCATCTGCATCCTTTACCTGAATTATTATATTCACTTTTTCTTCTACAGGATTTCTGGTGTAGGTGAATTTCACTGAACGATCTGAAGTTACTTCATTCAGAGTGACTTGACTAGCTCCTTTTATGGTATAACCTTTTATCAGAGGGGCTTGAATAGTTATGGATCCGTTTTCTTCTACTTCATAATTAAATTGATAATTCGGATCTGCTGCCAGTTCTGTCAGATCTGTACCCGTTCCATATTCTAATGGTACAACCTGAATACGATGCAATCCCTTTGCATAATGGAATACAACTTCACTATTCTGCGTAATTTTGGAAATAGTTACGAATCCATCGGCTGCCGATATGCTTCCTCCGCTTCCCTGTACAAAATCACCGATCGGGGATGCCAGTGTATATCCTGCGATACCCGGTAATTTAAATCGGATTGTTTCATCCGGGAATACTTCGTAGCTGCTCTTGAAGCTCTTTGGCCATTGGCTGGTTATATCCTCTCCCTTGGAATTTCTGGCTGTCAGTTTAAGTGTATGTCCGGTCTGTACTCCATCGCCTACGCTGACGTAAAGTGTTCCGGAATATTGGTACAGCTTCTCTCCCTGGGAATTATAAATAGATTTTGCATCAAAAGTGATGGTATACATATCTCCGGGTTTTGCATTGTCCCAGGTAAATGTATAGGTACTATAGTCGTATTTACCACCGCCGGAAATGGTATATTTATCTATCGGCAGCTTTCCGCCATGATATTGCAGTGGATTAGTCAATACTGCTTTTTTTGTACCTGAATTATACTGTGCTGTTACTTTTGTTGTCTGTCCCTTTAACACTGTACTGGATGGGACAACCTTGCCTTCCCAGGACTCCGGTATGTTTAAAATACGGTTGCCGGATAAGTTTACGGATACGCCAACTCTCTGATTAGCATAAAATCCGTTGAGCGCTCCGGGACTTCCATCCTCCCGTGTCCATTCTCCTAAGTCTTCAATTTCACAATTTGATAAATCCAAAGAAGCCACTGTTGCTTTCTTAAAAAGGGAAATATCCGGAACGGTTTTGAACTTATTGTTGCTCAAATCAATTGCTACCTGCCCCATCCAGCTGCTTCCTTCCAGCTCAGAAATTTCCTTCGGCAGTGAAGTCAGCTGATTACCCTGTAGAAATAACTGCCCCAGAGACAGATTTCCGATTGATCCCGGTATCTCTGTTAAATTATTTCTCTGTGCATGAAGAATACCCAGATTTTTTAACTGTCCAATAGAGTCCGGAAGCTGGGTAAGCTGGTTTCCTTCCACATAAATTGCTGTTAATCCGCCCATTTCACCGATTTTATCCGGCAGAGTTTTCAGCTGCTGCTGTCCTGCTTTTAATTCAGTCAGGTTCGTCAGGTTTACAATGGAATCCGGCAACACGCTGATCTGTCCGATATTTGGCAGGACAACTTCCAGATCCAGTTGTGTCAGTGCTGACAAAGCGCCAATATCTGCCGGAAGGCTCTTCAGATTTAAGCATTGGCTCAAATCCAGCTTCGCCAGTTTTTTCAGTTTCGTAATTGATTTTGGCAGAGACGTTATGGATGCCCCTGTTAAATTTAACTCTTCCAGCTCAGTACAATTTCCAATACTTTCCGGAAGCTGTGTTATCCCTACTTCTTTATCCAGGTCATTATAATATACACTATACGTGGATAAATATTTTAGTTTTGACAGCTCTCCAATACTTTCAGGGATCTTGCATCCCGTCGGGAGAAACAGTAATTCCAGCCTCTCCAGATTTGCAAGGTTAGAGATCTGTTCCGGTATTTCAGCATAATTTCTACCATACAGGGACAATTCTTTTAGACTTCTACAGTTAGTAAGTCCTACCGGAAATTCATCCATTACCACATTTGCAGCATTGAAGATTTCCAGTTGCTGCAGTTTTCCCAATTCTTCCGGAAATATAACTCCTTCTCCGTCAGAAATTTCAACAGACTGTAAATTTACCAGGTTTCCTATTGATTCCGGAAAAGTTATATTGCTCATCGTCTCCTGAATGTTTAAACGCCTGAGATTTACTAAATTACCAAATTCCTGTGGTATTACTGTTTGTTTACTACTTCCTAAAGTACCGGACCCATTCAGTATCTCAAGTTCTTCAATCTGAGTAGCTAAACATAATTTTGCCGGAAAATTCCCCTTGTAATAGGTAATCTTAAGTTTTTTCAGGGATGGAATCTCAAACATTTCATCTGGCGTATTATTAAATACGCTTTCTGTTGTTAACGCCTGAAATTCAATTTCTTTCAGATTCCTGAGATTAGCCAGTTCTTTTGGCGCTTCCCAGGGGGATTTCCCACTTCCAGGAACCGTTTTGATCACAAGTGTCTCAATCGAATCAAATTGTGCCTGGGTAAGCTGTGAAGGCGTGGGCTTCGGCGAACCCACAATCTGTTTTGCAATTAATGTAGTCAACCAGTTTTCTGTTGCAGGATTGGATACCGGATTGATATCCGCTACATCCCAGAAGCTTTTTTGAGATGGAGCTGCAAGTGTATCCGTTTTCATCAGACAGATTCCGCATACAAAAACTGCCAGAAAACAAATTAACACTATTAATTGTCTCTTTCGGTTTTCCATGTTTCTCTCCTTTTCTTATGTAATGCTCAACTTACGGTTTCATGTAAATACACTCATATAATCATCCCCTTTGATTAAAATTTATAAAATCACCTGCATAGATCACAGCAAAATGACTGCAGCAGATGAGTTTATCAATATGCCGATCCCACACTTCAAATTTTCCCTAGTGCCCCCCGGTGTTGATACAACGGAAGTCACCCACAATTTTCATACCCACTCAAATCTATAGAATCCGGTAGATATTTTACCGGTTATTTTCAAATTTAAATTTAATAATAGTCTTTTGCTCCTAAAATATACAGACCAGGTAATAATAGCCCCAGTATACTCATTAAAATATTATCTCCCGACAAAAGCACTCCGACAAACCCTAATAACTGCAGGATAAACATGATAGTCCCCAGTATTCTGATAACATTCATTCTGTCATCCCTCCTGTTAAATACTAATCCTAAAATACCGGATACAATCATAAAAATAGCATAGCCGCTGTATATAAATAACGTCGTTAAAACAATTTTTGATAACAATCCTTCTGCGAATAATCCAATCCCATCAAACAGCACAAGATGATAAACCAAGGTAACCCCGCCCATAATAATCATGAGAATACTGGTAATTTTTAATAATATTCTGCTCTCCATATAACCTTTTCTCCTTTGTATAACCGTATTATTATAAAAGGCACTATAATTATAATAATCATATAATCATAGTGCCTCTGATTTGTACTTGTACCATTAAGGTACGAAGAAACAATTTCCATATTCTGCTATCAAACTCATGTTTCCCCAGAACCCATCATGTATTCCCTGTGATTCATAGAAACCTTTGCTGCAGAAATACAGACAATCTGAATTATTTAATACAGATAGTTCTCCGCTCATCACCTGGGTGACGATTGAAATCTGTTCTGCTGTTGGTACATAACTGTCAATCATGGCATAGGTTGTAAACTGCCCTGGTGCCGCTACAACTCCTGTAGCTGTATCCGGGAATAGCGGTGACATTACTCTGTTACGAATAACTTCTGCTACAGCTGTCATTCCTTCTACTCCTGTTCCTCCAGCTTCCAAACCTACAATTTGTGCAACCAGATAGATTTCAGAATTATTCGTTCCAATTGGCGTCATATCTGCATTCGCATTCATATTTGCATCAGCAGTATATGGTCTTCCGTAAAAGTTAATATTAGAATCAACAATTGGATCTAATACAGTACCTCTGGCGGAATTAGCCGCATGAATCATCATCCCGTCACCTACATAGATTGCTACATGACTGATATTCATATAATCTCCATTAGCTTCATAACTGTAAAAAATTAAATCGCCGGGCTGCAGTTCCTCTCTGGAAACTACACTTCCCTGTTCCGCACAAAACTGTGCCTGCCAAGCCGCTACACGGGGTACTGATACACCTGCAAGATCATAAGCTGTCATTACAAGATAACTGCAATCCAGGTAATTTCCCTGGCCTGCCAATGGCATGGAATAAGGATCCCCTAAACGGGTATAGGCATATTGAACCACCGTATCTCCGATCGTTCCGCTGTATCCCCGGGAAAATCTCATTTTACCTCTCCTGCTGTTCAGGATTAGGGGATCCGCTTCCATTACCAAAGAGTCTCCTGCTTCTATCAGCCCCTCTGTCTTACCCAGAGTGATATCTATTGACTCCCCGCGCATTCTTCTGTCATTTCCATCTCTCACTGCAGCTACACCTAATAGGAATGGTGTATCCTCCGTCAAACGGTTTGTGATATCAGCCCAGTACTCCGGACTGAAATGGTAACTGTAAGAAGTTGCTTTTGGTGTTCCGGACTGGTCAGCCAGTCCGGGTCTTAAAGTAAGTATCCTCTTTGGATTTTGATCTGCATCATATAGCATAATTGCAAATCCATCCACAGACGGATCCGTCTGTTCTGTGTAACTCCAATTCACTACATAATCACCGGAAGCCGGATCATTTGTAATGGATACATTATTGACTGCCTGCACCATATAATGGGTATCATCGTCCGGTACATATTCATTTCCTCTTAATACAGGCAATGTATACTGTCCTTCTGACTCATCTGCGGTATGCATCATCCATTTTGCAGGTGCATCCGGATCTGCCGGGTTAATTCCTTCAATCAGTGTATCGTCCCAGCCGGATTTATCTTTTAAGGTATCTAGATCCTGCATCTGTGCAAGACTTAACAAGATTGCACTTTCTGCTTCCGGATCATCTTCCTCAGACTTATCCGTCTCGTTGGTACCTGTATCGGTAGTACCTGTATTGGTCGTATCTGTTTCTTCCGTCTGCTCCGGTCGAACCATATCTTCCAGCCCAATGTTATAATACTGGGCAATGGCCGGTTTCGGTGGTTCAGGTGGATCTGTCTCTGTTTCAGTTTCCGTTTCTGTTTCTGTTTCGGATTCTGTGTTGCTCTCCGTTTCATAACCAGTTTCGGATTCCGATTCACTTTCTGTTTCAGACACACTTTCGGATTCTGTTACTGTTTCAGTCTCCGTCTCTGTTTCCTTAAGGGTTTCAGATTCCATTTCAGATTTCGAACTGCTTTCTGTTTCTGAAGTTCCCTCAGTAGCTGCGCCACTGCCTGAACCTGTACGGCTCTTGGATCTGGTTTCATTTTCCTGTATTTCCGGGTATGTTTCGGCACTGTCTTTGGAATCTTCTATTTCCGTTTCCGGATGAATATCTATGACAGATACCTCTCCGGATTTGGAACCGGATCTCCTGTATTCTGAACTTTCTACTTCCAAAGTTGAATCCATATTGGATTCTTCTTCTGTCTCCGGTACCGTTTGTATTTCCGTTACCGCAGCAGATCTCAACGCCGCATTCGACTTCTTCACTTTTTCTGTTTCCGGTTCTTTTATTACTTTTGTCTGACTTTCCGTCTCCGGTGCCTTCTTTGCTTTCGTCTGGCTCTCCGTTTCCGGCGCCTTCTTCGCTGCTGTCTGGCTTTCCGTCTCCGGCGCCTTCTTCGTTGCTGTCTGGCTTTCCGTCTCTGGTGCCTTCTTTGCTTTCGTCTGGCTCTCCGTCTCCGGTGCCTTCTTCGTTGCTTTCTGGCTCTCCGCCTCCGGCGTTGCCTTTGTTTCCTTTATACTTTCTGTTTCTGATGTTTTTTTTGTATCAGTTACATCTTCGGTTTCCGGTATATTCTTTGTTTCGGCTGCGCTTTCGTCCGACAGCGGTTGTTTTGCTTCTTTTTCGCTTTCTGTGTCCTGCCCGGTTTGCTTTTCAGCGGGGCTTTCTGTTGTCTGCGCTGTTGTCTCAGCTTTTTTATCTGCCTTATTTTTTTGTTTTTTTGCTTTTACAGATGTAGTTTCCGGGGTTTCGGCATCCCCTTCCCCTTCATCCGGCGGAGCTGTTGTCATTTTCTCGCCCCGCCCGTTATACTCATCACCGTTTACATCCACTTTTACCGGAAGCTGCCACATTGCAGTTATATCTGCTCCGTTTTCATGCGTTCCTGCATCGATGGTTCCCACGTTGATGTTATATCTAACCGTACTGAACGGAAGGCTGTCTTCATCCAAAGTGTGAACTATACCTGCCGCCATATCTGCTTTGATTCCTCCTGCATTGTGGTTATATTGGATATCCACGCCGCTCTTATAGAGGATCTCTGCTGAGATTCCACCCGCTTTTGCAATTCCGTCTGCCCTTGCCGGCACTTCATCCGGATCAGATTTATCCCGGTTATCCTGGATATTTCCCTGATTCAGTGCATTCTGAACTATGAAACGTGTGGTTGGGGGCGCTGTTGGATATGCGCTATCTGCCGCATAGGCTGCAATTCCTGCTCCGTAGAAATTAGCATGTCGGTTTTCACCTGTTACTTCTACATTACCTTCGTTTCTCACTCCAAACAGTTCAAGCATTGTCTCAGCCGCATATCCCACTGCTCCGGCACCGTAAACAGTACCAGGCGTAAAGGTATCAGCCTTTGGATTCTGAACTTCTAAATCAATTACTGTATTTCCGGTATTTCTGATGTTGCTGTTTCCAGTATCATCGCTGTCTTCCATATGGACATTTCCATTTTCTGCTTTTCCGATAAATCCGCCGCTGTAAAGCACAGATTCATCGCCCAGCTTGGATACTTCAAGGTTTCCGATATTCACAGTGTTTTTCATGTTCACGGTATAACCCTGCAGATGTCCCATGATTCCGCCAAGTTTACTTTCTGTCGCAGGTTTCTCCAGGAATAAATTGCTGTTATTGGTCACTCCCTGCAAAGTAATGACATTCGCGCTGTTATCTGATGCCGATGCTTTTCCAATAATACCGCCCAGATTTATCATGTGCCTGTCTGTATTCTTAACATACAGATTTGTCTGGCTGTCCGGATCCGTATTATCGTAGCTTCCGGCTGTTACTTTTTTCAGTTTTACTTCTGCTGCCTCATTCAGTTCTCCAATGATTCCTCCAACGGATGTTCCCAGTGTATTAACCGGATTACTTCCGTTTTGTTCGATACTGCCTGTAGCTGCAGAATTCTTGATATTTAGTTTACCCTGTTCACTTCTGCCCACAAGTCCGCCATAGCTTCCCTGTCCGTTCGTATTGCTGACAGCAATATTTCCTGCAGAAATATTATCAACCATTTCAACGTCAGACTGTGTCACATTACCCAGAATTCCACCTGCCGCTGTACTTCCATAGAAGTTTGTGCCAGCTGATGATCCTGTAACAGCCATACTTCCTGTATTCTGGAATCCATGAACCGTAAGAGGAGTATGGTCCGCATAGCCGACTGCACCTCCGGTATATAGATAACCTGCTGTTGTTGCAGACCTTGGTGTTTTTCCGACAGAGATGTTACCCTCGTTTAGTACATTGCTTACATCCGTGTCATCGGTGTCTGTGATTTCCACATCGCCGTTCTGCGCTTTTCCGATAAATCCACCGCTGTAAAGAACGGATTCATCACCCAGTCCTGTTACGCTCAGATCCCCACGGTTCTGCGTATTTTTCATAATCACGGAATAGCTCTGCATTTCTCCAAGGATTCCTCCCAGCCTGCTTTCAGTCTGAGGATTCGCCAGTTGAATGGAACTGTTATTTACAACGCCATCCATCGTCACCTTATTCTTGGCATCTGCTGCCGTTGACGGATTAGATACTTTACCAATGATGCCTCCCACAGATACAGCATGTTTATTACTATTGCTGATACTGATCTGGGTAGCCGGTTTCATGTCTGCCGTATTGTAGCTTCCGGCTGTAACACCGCTCAGCGTAATCTCAGATACTTCTGATGTTTCACCGATAATGCCTCCATAGGTTCCTTCCTGGCTTACAGCATAAGTAGTATCCTTATGTGTAATATTTCCAGAAGCTGTACTGTCTGTAACCGATATATCCGCTTTTGAGATTTTACCGACAAGTCCTCCAAAAGAACCTTTGCCGCTGATCTGTTTTAAGCTGATGTCACCACTTGACACACTGTTCTGTATTGTAACTTCCGACTGATCTGACAGACCTACGATTCCGCCTGCCATCTTGCCTGTCTTTCCCGGTCCTGAAATTTCTATATTTCCTATGTTTTCAAAACCTTTGACTGACAGAGGTGCTGATACAATATTTCCTATCGCTCCTGCCGCATATACGGTAGTTACATCTGCACCAGTATTTACATAGGCATTTTTTATTGATGTATGTCCCTGGTTCACCACATTGCTCTTGCCAGTGCTGTCCGTATCTTCGATTACAACGCTTCCGCCTTCGGCTTTTCCAATAAATCCGCCGCTGTAAAGTGAATTTGTATCACTTACCTGAGAAGCATTTAGGTTTCCACGGTTTTGTACATCTTTTAACTCTACCGCAAATCCCTTTTCTGTACCGATAATACCGCCCATCTTGCTGTCATTTGCAGAAGACGTTATCAGAATGGTACTGTTATTTACAATGCCTTCCATTTGTATGGTATTGGATGCAGCTGTTGTATCTGCTGCCGCCTTGCCAATGATTCCGCCTGCATTTATAACTCTTTGACCGCTGTCCGGAATGACAATCTGTGTTGTGCCCGCTGCTGCTGCATCATCATAGCTGCCTGCAGACACGTCTTTCATTGTAATTGAACTAACGCCTGCGGTTTCACCGATGATTCCACCGAATGATCCGCCCTGATTATAGCTTTGCGTTCCGCTTACTGTAATGTTTGCAGATGCTGCTGCATTTGTCAGCTTTATATCGGATTTTTCTAACTTACCGATTATGCCTCCATAAGTTCCCAGACCATTGGTCTGATTACGGATAATGTTGATATTACCCAGGTTCTTCATTTCTTTTATTTCAACCGAGTAATTTACGGCATATCCTAATATTCCTCCAATACGGCTGTTATTAACCGCATAATTCAGATTAAGGCTGCTGTTATTGATTACATCTTCCATGACCAGCTTGTTCGGTGCGTCTGCTCTTCCCGGGGCTGCCATTACGGCTTTTCCGATCATTCCGCCAATTATGGCTTCATAACTTCCACTGTTCACCACCTGTATCTGTGAAATGGATGTACCTGTTCCTGCATCAAAGCTTCCTGTTCTTACATTTTTAAATACAATATCCGGTACTGCAAAAGTCTCACCAATGATTCCTCCATAAGACCCTCCGAGGTTATAACTCTGGGTGCTGCTGCTTTCTGTTATACTTCCGGATGCCGTTCCATTTGTAAGGGAGATCGTTGATTTTTCTAACTTACCGATCATACCTCCATAGGTTCCCAGCCCATTAGTATAATTTCTATTGATGTCAATATTTCCACGGTTAGTTGTATCTTCCATTTCCACCGTATAATTAACCGCATACCCCAGTATTCCACCGATTCTGCTGTTTCCTTTTGCATTTGTAAGGCTCAGTCCGCTGTTGTTCGTTACTGTTTTCATCACCAGCCTGTTTGGTGCACCTGTACTACCCGGCGCCGCCATTACGGCTTTTCCGATGATTCCACCCAGTAATGTCTCATAATTTCCATTGTTTACTGATTGTATCTTTGTAATAGAATTTCCAGCTGTGGTATCAAAGCTTCCCGCCGTTACATTTGTAAATGCAATATCCGGTACTTCTGATGCCTCTCCGATAATTCCTCCAAATACACCTCCATGATTATAACTCTGGTCACTGCTGCTCTCTGCAATACTGCCGGATGCCGTTCCATTTGTAAGGGAGATCGTTGATTTTTCTAATTTTCCGATCAGACCTCCATAGGTTCCCAAACCGCCGGTTTGGTTCCTGTCGATTGCAATATCTCCACGGTTTGTGATATCTTCCATCTCCACCGCGTAATTGACTGCATATCCCAGTATTCCGCCGATTCTGCTGCTTCCTGATACATAGCTCAGGTTCAGCGCGCTATTGCCTGTCACATTTTTCATAACCAGACTGTTCGGTGCATCTGCACTTCCAGGTGATGCCATAACTGCTTTACCAATGATCCCGCCTGCCACTGCTTCACTGCTGCCATTGTTTACAGCCTGTATCTTAGTAACAGAGCTTCCGGCTGCAGCATCATAGCTGCCTGCCGTTACATTTGTAAATGCAATATCCGGTGTTTCCTGAACTTCTCCAATGATTCCACCAAAGCTTCCGCCCAGGTTGCTGCTCTGGGTTGTGTTATTCTGAACAATATTCCCCGAAGCAGTGCCATTTTTCAGTTCAATGCCGGACTTAATTAGCTTTCCGGCTAATCCACCGTAAGCACCCTGTCCGTTTGTACGGTTCAAGATGATATCCGCAGATGAGGAAACGTTATCCATAACGGTATCAGCCTGTTCAATCAGACCCACGATTCCGCCTGTCCTCTGGTTGCCTGCATTTGTAAGAACCAGTTTTCCTCCGCGGTAATGTACATTCTTCAAGCTTAACGCTGCCTGTTCTGTGGAACCTGCAGGTGCTGTTACACGTCCTGCAATTCCGCCTGTAGAAGCCAGACTGCTGCTTGCTCCGGTATGGTTTATAGATGCTGCCGAAGTTACATCTGCCAGATTTGCAGAACCGGTGATCTTGCCAACCGTACTGCCTATGTCCTCTTTATTCGAAACCTGATTTTCCACTGAAATTTCTTTCCTGATATCAATCTTTTCTACAACCGGTATCTCGGCTGCTCCTGGTTCCGCTTTTATTTCACCCGCAATCAGACCAAACCGGTCTGGGCTTGTGGTTGTTACTTTTACTAAGGTGTCCGCTGCGGCAGAAGTGAGGTTGATACCGGAAATGGTACCTGCTCCTGTCTTCACAAGGATAGCATCTGCACTGATACGGTAATCTGCTTTATTGATCATGTAATCCAGATTTGATACTTTAGCGGTCTTAGTCATACCGTTAAAAATGCTGTATCCAACCGGTTTCGCTGCTGATGCCGACCTGTTATCCAGAATCTTGTGATTCGTTCCTCCCGCTGCCGCCCCAGTATAGGTTCCTGAGAAGTCCTGTGCCGGGGTTCCAATGCCCCGTTTCCAGAATTCCTGCATGGTTCCTTCCTGGTTCGTTTGTACAGGCACAGATAATTTCTTATCTTTTAATTCCAGATCCTGTGTCTGTGCATAATGAGATTTCAGATAATGGCTGTCCCCGTGTTTGATTCCCCCAAGACTGATGTTATAGAGGTTTCTCTGAGTCATGATCTCATAAGGTTTTGCCGGAGTTCCAAATTCCCATGCAGCACTCTGCGTTTCTGTTGCTTTTGCAAAATGCGGACTGAACTTAGAGTAGAAGTTGTTCTTATCTGTCTCCTCTTTGCCCGGAACCTGATATTCCACTACGGTTGCACTATAGTATGGCTTCTCCTTCTGAGGCTCTTCCAGCCTGTCTAATACATTGTTATTGAATAAAATCTCATTTTTGTTATTGATAAATTCTTTATTGGCGAATATCGCCGGTACTTCATTTCCATACCCATCCCTTACCAGGACCTCATAATAATATCCGCTCTGCCCGTCTACATAAATCTTACTGTACTGCATATTGTTCGGATTGCTGATATTGGACAGATTACCCGGATCCCGAAGATCCACATATTTCTTCTCTATGGTAACGAATAGTTTTTGTTTCTCCTGTTTCTTAATATCCTCTGCTATTGCATCGCCTTCATAAACCAGGACTTTATATCTGGCTGTGGTACTCACATTATTCAGGTCTACCTTGATGGTATCCTTAAATGTCTCTGTTTTCCCTTTGTCAGCCACCGGATCATAAGGTTCGTATTTCAGCTTCTTATCGCTGCTTCCATACGGCGTTTTCCCGGTTTCCTGTGCCGCTCCGAACAGAAGCGGGAAGTTCAGGTTTTTTCTTGTCTTATGTTCATACTGTGTAAACTGCGGCAGTGGATATGGATCTTTAGCATAATCCCTCAATAAGAGGTTACTGCTGTTAATGGTATCATTTGCCGGATTCGGATCCAGCTTCCAGGTTTTGTCCGCACCTCCTGTTGTCATATCGAATCCCTTTGCCGCCATTGCGGCTGCATCCGTGATTTCTGCATAAGTCAATGCGTAGGTATCCTGGTAAACTTCATCAATACCATTGTCCGGGTCTGCCGGTGTTGTCACATAATCTTCGTGTTTATTGTCTGCGAAAGCCCAATATTCATTTGGTGCCCTGCCAAATCCCAGGTACAGTTCCAGATCCTTATCGTCTGTCACCACCATGGATCCCGGCAATCCGGGCAGCTGTGTGGAATCTCCCCAGTAGAAATTTTCGTCCTTCAGATAGTATGCATTTGTAAACCGTCCTCTGGACCCTTTGTTCCTGGATAAGCTTCCCTGATATTTTCCGCTTACAAATCCTGCGTTATAAACTTCCGTTACGCTGCCTGTAACATCTGCGGCAATACCAACTGCGGTTCCGCTGCCTCCGGCTGAAGCAACTGCCAGAGCTGTTACTTTACCGGTATTATAAGCCTGTTTGATCTGGCCGCTTCTTAAATCCTTTACAAGTCCTGCCGCCGTACCGTTGTGTGCTCTGATATAGCCGCCGTTCATGCTCTGTGAAATCTGTGATTTACTTCCTTCCATGGTATGCACCAGACCTGCTGCGTGATGATTTCCATGGCTGGCGATAATTTCTCCATTATTGGAAACCTTCACGAATTTTGTATCTTTTGCATACGCTGCAATTCCGGCTGTTTCGATACTGAGTGCTGCCGGGAGATCGTATTTCACTTTCAGGGTGTCCCCATTTCCAAGGGGAACATCTGCTTCCGGCCTGCTTAAATTAACTCCAAGGGTCGCGTTATTTCTTGTATCGGTTACTTCTGAATCTCTAATAAATCCTGCCACACCGCCAAGTGTATGACTATTATTTAAGTATCTCTTTACATTGGACAGGTTATGGAATCCCTGAGCACGTACCTCTCCGCTTACCGTAATCTTATCCAGACACGCATCGTCCGCATAATCTGCAATCAGTCCGAGGTTTGCCGTATAGTTGGATGCTTCCTGGTATTTTCCAAGGTTCTTAAGCTTTTTACCGGACGTATCCGTTGCTTTTACCTGCATCTGTAAATTGTGTACACTGGCTGTAAATGACGCTTTATCTTTACTTCTTAAATAAGATATAAATCCTATATCTCTGTTATCCTGAGTGATCTTATGGCCATCGCCATCGTAATCACCGTTAAACTCAAACATTTCATAGAACGGCTGATCGATTTTGAAATCTTGGCTCTGCCTGTAATAACGCCCTGTTGTGGCATCCTGTGCAATACCGGATGTAGTCATGCCGATTATGCTGTACTGGTCTGTTACATAATAAGGCTTCGCCTGTGTACCGTATGAATATCCGGTTGGCAGCAGACCAAAGAAGGTTGTCTGGGAATCAATATTACTTCCATCAGCATTATCCCCTCCAAAATGTACCTGGAACCGCTCTGAGGTGTTTCCTTTTATTGCAGATTTTGCAATACCATTTACCGTTCCGTTTTTATCCTGGAAATCACTGACTTTAGATTCAATATCCGCTGTCGTGGCGTTTCCTGTGGATTTTGTTACAATTGCTGTATAGTATCCCTTAATTGGCATATACCAGCCGGTTTCCTCTTCATCGAGAATCTGAAGTGTCCCTGTTCCTGCGTTAAATACAACATTTGCCGGATTAAAGAACTTCATCGTTCCCGCCGTTGTGGTGGTTGACTCATAATTCGGAAGCTTGCCGCCTGAAGTTACCGCACCTCCCGGTGCTATTTCAAATTTCCGGATGGTAATCGGGGCATAATCTGCCTTCTCATATGCATCACCATCATAGATTGTGACCTGATAAGAGGCTGCCGGATCATATCCATCTATCTGAATGGAATAATTGGAAGGTGTACTCTGATAGCTGATTGTACTGGATACAGCATCTTTAACCGTAACCTGTGCGTTTTCTATCGTGGTTTTCGGGGTTTCTATATCAATATTGTTCTTGCGCCTATTAAAGTCTGCGTTGAATGCAAAGTCCGGTTTATCTGCCAGGAATTGATCCCCGACGTATTCCGCTGTCTGCTGCCTCTTCACAAACTGTGGGAATGGATACAAGACATCTCCGTCATCGTCCCTGGTCTGATTATCCAGAGTCCAGATATCAGGATCAAAGCCTTTGAAATTATCTCCGGACATCATATCCATATAAGTCATTGTTGTTACGTTATTTCCATAGGTTGTATTTCCAACCGCATCCAGTTTGTAATTATAACCTTTTGCGTCAGGATCCTGGTTTACTACTACCTGATTCCAGGTGAAATCCGTCGTTGCTCCGTTTATTACCAGCTTGTAAGCCTGGTGGAGCTGTTTGATGCTCAGTTCCGGATCAGACAGGCTGTAGCAGTTTTGTATATCTACGAACCGGTTTAATCCTCCTCCGGCTATTCCGCCAATATTCCGGTTGTTATCTGAGAAAGTACCAGAAATATAAGAATCCGCAGTGTAATCTTTGATATAGTGAACGGTTCCTACATTATAACAATTCCTGATAATGGTCTTTCTGTCATCGTTATCCGTAATATCTGTTGGTTTTAACGTATCCCAGCTGTAGCTGTCCGGTCTTGGACTGGATGCATAAGCTACGATACCTCCGGCGTAAGAATTTTCTATTGCCTTTTTATTATCCGTATTCGTAGTGACTGCAACATTTCCTGTGTTGTAGCAATTACTCAGTTTCAGCTGGACATCCTGATTCGGTACGGCTGTTCCGCCATACCCGGAAGGAACTGCCACAATACCTGCTGCTGCCAGCGTTCCCTGTACATAACCATTATTTACACAGAGGTCAACAACGGTATGTTTATCTCCATAGTTACTGATTCCGGAAGCAATTTTTCCAAATACACTTCCATTATTCGTACAATAAGAAGCTTCACTTACATAGTTTCCGATTCCGCTTGCCAGTCCGTTGCCGTCCGGCGTCTGTACGATACCGTTATTATAAGAATAAGTAACCTGTATCCTGCTTTCATTTCTGCAGTCTGCCTGCTGTACCGTGTCACCTGTACCAAAGCTGACAATACCCTGCGTGATGCCGTTTGCCTGTTCATGGGCAACGACTGCCCCGTTATTGGATGATTTACGGATTGTTCCGATCTGTCCCACCCGATTTTGGGGATATAATGCCTCGCAGATCATTCCGGCAGATACATTATTTGCAAATATATATCCTTCTCTGTCTACCTGGCACCCATTTACTTCCGCCTCGGTTCTGTAATTTGGATATAAATTCAAACCTGGCTTTGTCTCGTCAATATCTTCCGACTTACGGGTACCGGAAACAAATACTAAGATACCTGCTGATCTGGATGAATTTCTTGCCAGTGCATCTCCGGCATTCATAAATGGATCATTTCCTCCATAAATACCGTTAATCTTTCCGGCAAAAGTATCATCTGTAAAAGTAACCGCTTTTTTAACTGCCTCTCTTCCGGATGCTGTTGTAGGAACATCCCCGCTTCCGCTGAAACGCCTTGCCGTATACAGTGCAAAACCGCCTGCCCTGCTGGCACTTATCCTTGCAGATACCCTTGTATCATAGATTTTTGCATCTGCGCCGGTTTCCATCGGCAGCTGCGGACTTAAGTTCTCAAATAAAGCATTGTCATAATCCTGATAAGGATCCGGGTTCCTGGCCGTCCTGCCATTACTTACGTAATATGCAAGCCCTGCTGCTTCATCGGCAACAATTTTGCTGTCACTTCCGATATTTAAATTCTTCACCACACCGCCGCTCAAATCATAAATCAGAGCATAATGTGTATTCGGTATGGATGCCCCGGCCTCGAAATTACCGGGATTTTGTATACGGTTTACCCTGATTCTTCCAATGGTATAACCATTTCCGTCCAGAGATCCCGTCATACGGTACATACGTTTATTGGATGCACCAATTACAAATCCATTGTATCCGCCATCACTTGTAGATAACTGGATATTATTCATTAATTCTATATCTCTTGTAAGATATTTCAGATAGGAACTTCCGATTGCTGCATAACCCATGTTTTCACCCAGGTTCATGTTATATAAATGACGTTCATTCCGGATCTGCAGCTTGTTCTCTGTCTCTACCCGGTATGTATCCGGCTGGGCTGCTGTCTCATCTTCTGCAAGCAGTGTACTTCCCAATGCCGCTGTCGTCTGAGGATAATATTCCAGATCATCCAGATCATCAAAATCTATTGATGGGATTTCATCCAGTATACTGTCATTATGAACATCATCTATTTCAGTATTTGAAAAATGCATACTGAACATTCTGCTGGTTCTGTCATATGCCGCTAAATTTTCCGGCTTGATTCCTAATTCCTTATCATAAATCTTGGTTGCCTCCAATGTAAAATAACCACTGGAAGCCGGCAGATAAGAATCCATCTCTTCACAAGGAAGATTTATCCGGATAGTCATATTAGTTGCTCCTGTGAGATTTACGGATACCGTAATATCATCTACAGAATCAAATTTATCCGGATCATTTCCTGCCGTATCTTTTGCATAGAAATAATACAATTCCCCATTTACCATAATATCCTGTTTTTTATTGGGGACGTCATACTCATAACTGGATGCCTTAGCCAGTGTGTAAACTTTAACCGGCGATTTTGGCAATATCGTATTTGTAAAAACTGTATTATTATAATTATAGGTTCCTCTGCTGTGTCCGTCATAGACGGAGAAGTTCATATAATTTGGCAATGCGCCGCTGCTCAGTTTGAACCTGGCTAATAAATCAACATTTTCCTGTGTAACTCTCTTTACCGGATACTTATCATTGTCTCTGAATTTTATTTCTACTCCGGTATTGTTGGTGTTATCTGCTGTCCAGGTACCGTCTGTATACGCTGAATTGTCATTATTTCCTCCATCATGGTATTCCACGGATGACTGCATATAATCAACGACTTTTGTTGGCCAATAGTTATAATAATAGGAAACCTTCGTATTATCAAGAGACGTAAACGACTGGTTATTACCCGGCAGTGCCTGTCCTCCGTTTGTTGTAAAACTGCCCAGACTGACTTCGGATATACCGCTGTCATCCGCAGAAGCACCTGCCAGATCCAGCTGTGGAAATTCATAATCCATTCCCAGAGTTAATTCATCCTCTGTCCATGGATAAACAAATTTAGCCGATCTTGCCTTTTGGGCTGCAAGGCTGCCTGAAGAAGCTGCCACATCTGCCGAACCGGTTCCCGTAATTTTATTATTCAGAGGGGTTTTTAAATTCTCTTCTCCTTTAGCGGGATATTCCATAGATACGCTGACGCTGGAATTTACCTTTGCATACTGGCGTACCATATTGCTGTAATTTCGCAGACCATATTCACTGTCCGTTCTCTTTTCATCCAACGGAGTTGTATTATCTGCCGGATCTCCATCCTTTTTCAACTGCTGCGTTTTCTGTACAAATGTTTCATAGTCTGTACTGCTTGGCAGTGAAATTGGTTTTAACCCATAGTTGAAGGTGGAGTCGATCTGTGAGGTGGAACTATTCCAATACTTCAGTTCGTTGTCACTGAGATAATAGCTGTTCTCAATACGTTCTGATTTAATTACTTCATCGGTATATCCTTCCAGGAATCCAATCAGGGTTCCCCTGTCGTTGGTACCTATTATTTCTCCTGTGTTATAGCTGTTTGTTATTTTTATGGTCTTGCTGCGGTCCTGGGCCATTACGCCTACCAGCCCGCCTACTTTTGTACCGGATACTCCTAAGTCATCCAGTCCGGTATCCGTCTGTTTTGCAGATATGGTTGCACTGTTATAAGATACATCCACAGGACCGACTGCATAGCCTGCAATACCGCCTATGTAACTGGCTCCTCTGACAATCTGCGAACTGTTGAATACACTCTGGATATAGACACCTGTCTCCGGCTTTTGAACAATTCCGTTGCCGGTACGTTCACCAAGCTCACCGGCTATCCCGCCGATATGTGTTGCCTGTGTATATTCTGTCAATGTTGAATTTCCCGGAACATGTCCTACATCATGAATGTAAACCACCCTGTTTTCACCAATCACATCGCCCGTGTTGTATGTATTTGTGATCCGGTAACCGCTTCCGCTGATACCGCCTGCACGCTGCACCGCAGATATCTGTCCGGTATTGACTGTATAATTGATAATACCGTATGCTCCTGTGATACCGCCTACATAGCTTTTTCCACTGACTGCGTTAGACTGGTTGCCGCCAAGGGTATACTTTCCGGCAAACTTCGCATCTTCCTGTAAATCTTTAAATTCTTCGGTGATCAGCGGGTCATTTTTACTCATGGTAACAATAACACTATTGTCACCCCGGCCCACGATTCCACCGATATAGCTTCCGTCTACATTACTTTTATCAAGCTGTGCAGATTCGTAACCCGGCAAAGTTATGGAAGCAGTATCCGTTTTTAAATCTTCGGCGCTGTATGCCTTACCGGTAACAGCTTTCAGATTCTGGGCAAGCGTTACTTCTACGCTTGTTCCTGCATATCCAATGATACCGCCTACATTTGTTCTTCCTGTTACGCTGTTGTAATTCCGGGTATCCAGTACCTGAGTTCCATCATAGGCATAACCGATGATACCGCCCACATTCCGGCTTCCCCTCTGAATAAAGTTTCCGCTTCCCTTTGCAGCTTTCGTTGTAAGGGATATGTCTTCTCCATCCATTCTGGTAACCTGTTTCACAAGTGCATTCTTTGCAAATCCTACTACTCCGCCTACATTTTCCGGAGAAACAACTTCTCCCTTCAGCGAATAAACTCTTTCAATTCTGCCGCCTTCCATATATCCGACTGCACCGCCTGCGTTCTGGCTGGTCAGGTTATACTGGTCTCCTGTACTAAAATCAACCAATCCCTGAGCAGTTGTCTGGCTGGCACCCTTGTCTATGGAACTTGCCCTTACCTGGGCATTGTTGGCAACCATGTGAAGTCCGGTCATGCTCCCGCCAATACGGATTGCATACGGATCTTTACGTACTGCTTCATCGTTAAACGCCGGTGCATATGTACTGTGATCGCCTTTATCTGTAGTATTCAGATTTGACGGTCCGGGATTAATATCAAATGTGTAGGTAATATCTGCATAAACTGAATTTCCTACCAAACCTCCGGCATTGCTGTTTCTCGCACGAATACCGCAGATTGCATTGCCGCTCTTCTCCGCACCTGTGTTAAAGGTGTTCTCAACGCGGATATTTCCCGGATTACCAGTAACGAATCCTGCAATTCCTCCGGCATTATTGTTGCCTGCCGTTATATTATCCTCTGCCGATGCTTTTACTGTTGCAGCTTTCGGAGCATTGGTATAACGGTTCTGATAAGGTGCATCCGGTGTATCCGGACCTGTCGTGATTGTCTGATAGGTAATATAGCTGACTTTTTTGGCTTTTTTCAGATCCTTAACAGCAGTACCTCCTATATTGGTATCTTCTGCCTTCACGGTCTGATTTAATTTCACATCAATTCCGCTTAAGTCTGCCACATCTTTGTCTGCGCTGTCTTTTTTGTCGCTGACAATATCTCCGGTTCCCTTATCATATAATTGTCCGGCAATTCCTCCGGCATTATTTCTTCCTGCGGTGATCTGGCCCATATTATAGGTATCCAGCAACTGTACGCTTCCTCTGCCGTTGCCGATAATTCCTCCGGCATTGTCCCTTCCTGCATGTATATTAGCCAGGTTGGTATAGACATAAGCGCGGTTATTTATGATCTGGTCTGATATTAATTTGGAATAAGTAATGCTCATTGCATCTGCTCTTCCCACCAGACCTCCGGCATTGTCCTGGCCGGCACTGATCACTCCCTGGGCGCCACTATTCTGAACCTGTTCATAGGTTCCTGTCATTCCGCTGTTAAATACATCCTGTAAAATACAGATGTCCGCATCGCCAATGATTCCTCCGGCGTTGTCATAATCTGCGGTTACCCGATTTGTATTCGTAAAAAGGAAATTATCAGGATCATTAGCATTCATAGCATCTGTCAGTACTTTCCTGGAATATTTCAGATCCAGCTTTACCGCTTTTCCCGCTACTCCTCCGGCATTGTACTGTGCCCTGATGCTTCCTTTGTTAAATAAATCAGTGATATCTGCATCTGTATCATTTCCCTGATAGTCTTTTGCGGTTGTGGAAATCTCAAACTTTTCACTTGCATAACCGAAGATTCCTCCGGCATTTGCAATTTTCGCCCATACATTTCCCGTATTCGTACTCATACCCTTTGCAATCATGTTTACCACACGATTGTCCTTATTACTGTATTTTCCGTCACCGCCTATACCGAAGATCCCCCCGGCATTCATCCTTTCCGCAGTAACATTTCCTGCGTTATAGACATCAGAGATGTTAAAGCTGTTCTGTTCCAGTCCGGAACCTGTCTTAATGCTGTCTATTCCTGCGTATGACATATTATTAAATCTGTCATCTGCTCTGTCCCTGCCATCCGCATTGCCGACAATTCCTCCGGCATTGCTGCGGCTTGCTGTTACAGTAGAATTATTTGTGTAAATTCCTTTACTGATTGCTGTATCTACACTGACATCGTTTGTAATATCAGTATCGATCAGTCTTCCTACCATACCGCCTGCATTGCTTCTGGCATTTACGCTAAGCGGCAATGCTCCAGCTGCTGTTGAAATTCCACTGTAGACATCTTTTATGATCGCTCTGTCTGCATCTGCTGAACCAACGCCGACTACCTTACCTGCAATTCCTCCGGCGTTGTCTCCGCCTGCGGTGACGCTTGCCTGGTTGGTCATGAAGTAATCATTAATTACATTATGAGTTCCATCGATCACGACGTTCTTACTGTGCTCAATGGTACCTTTTCCGCTCAAGAATCCTGCCACGCCTCCGGCGTTATTTCCGTATCGTGCATTTACAGTTCCACGGTTAAATACATCCTTTATCGTTACATTTCCTTCGGCACTTCCGGCAATTCCTCCGGCATTATCCCTAGAAGCAGTTACAGTTCCCTGATTGGTACATACTTTTTCTTCCACAGATTTCTTAGCCGTAGCTTCTCTGCTTTCGATATGTATTTCTCCAATCACCTGCCCTGCAATTCCTCCGGCATTGCTATTGTTTGTTGCTGTCACAGTACCACTGTTATAAGTATCTGTAATGGAAACAACATTTGTAGCCCTGCCTGTGATTCCACCGGCATTACTGCCACCGGCTATTACATTTCCCTGGTTGGTATACATCTTGTTAACAACCATGTCTAATGCAATCGCTGTATCACTGCTGACAGCAGCATCTTGTGTATTCGCCTGTAAGTTACCGGCGATTCCTCCGGCATTATCTCCGATTTCGGCTGTAACTGCACCTCTGTTAAATACATTTGTTATATAAATATCTGCACCGGTACCAATCACACCTCCGGCATTGCTGACCCTTGCCTTAACATCTCCCAGATTTGTATACATACTGTTTGCGATCATATTGGATGCAATATTGCCATCTATACTTATCACAACAGTTTGTGCATTTCCCCGAAGATCTCCGGCAATTCCACCAGCGTTACTGCCAGTTGACGCTGTTACCTTGCCCCTGTTAAATACATTACTGATATTAACATCCACACCAGTTCCGATCACACCGCCGGCATTATTAACACCTGCTGTGACATTTCCCTGGTTGCTGTATATCATACCTGCAAATACTTCCGTGGCTACGGATCTATCGTGGTTGATATTACCTTTTGCAATACTTCCCGCGATTCCTCCGGCGTTACTGTTGTTGTTGGCAGTTACTGCCCCCTGGTTGAACATATTTATAATATCGGTATTTTCACCATGACCGGCAACTCCGCCTGCATTTTTCCCAAAAGACTGAATCGTACCTGCATTATTATATATAGGCGTAACCCCGGTAGTTATATGTGAAATAATTCTTTTCGCGATCCCTTCATCATTTGCAATAACCATTGCATCAGTATCAGAGTCTTTGTTTATATTGCCAACTATTCCACCGGCATTATCTCCGTTTCGTGCTATTACCGCTCCGCGGTTAAACACATTCTTCACATCTGTATGTGAGTCTCCAATAATTCCTCCGGCGTTATTTGCTGCCTGAACTGAGCCGCTGTTTGTATAAAAAATTCCTTTACCCGCGTCTGCAGGTATCACAACATGATCTAAGATATTCTGGCTGTACGTCAGAATAAATTTGTCCTGCTCTGCAGTGGAACCCCCTGGCTGTCTTACCTGAATCAGTCCTGCAATTCCTCCGGCATCTTCATCAGTTGCTCTAATATTTCCCCGGTTAAATGCATTATGAATAACTGCATTTCCATCTGAAATATTTCCTGCGATTCCTCCGGCATTTCTGGATGCGTTTACTGATCCTTCATTTGTGGCCATGGAGTTGGTATGATTCATTCTGGCTTCAATTAAGTCATCATCATATGTAATCTTTGCTGCTGAATTAATATAACCGGCTATTCCACCTGCATTTGCCTGTGATGCGGTTACAGCTCCGGCATTAAATACATTTCTAATTTCTCCTGTGGTATTTAGTTTTCCTGCAATACCTCCGGCATTATTGCCGACTGTACCGGTTGTGCTAACCGGCATTGTATTTGTGTAATACCCCAGAACAGGATCTATTTCACCTGTTGTAGGATCTACGGAAATACTCGGCAGACTTTTTAAGACTAGAATCTTTACTTCGGTATCTGTTGATTCGGTGTCCCCCGGGAACAAACCTGCATCTGCTTCGGAAGTGACACTGCCTGCGATTCCTCCGGCATAACTGCCGGCAGCTTCAATCTTAGGTGTGGTCACCGTATTATAACGGTTCTCCACATTTTGAATCTCAACTTTTCCAGCTGCCACACCTGTGATTCCTCCGGCATAACTGCCTCCGGCACTAACCGTTCCTTCATTATAGACCGGTTTTTCCTGCACCTGTGTAGTCCCCACATTAAGTTTTACCTTTTTTGTCAAAGCACCGGCGATTCCTCCGGCATAACTGCCCTGAGTGGTTACATTCGCACTGTTGCTGACCTGAATTATGGCATTTGCCGTCAGGTTTCCAATATTATAAGGTAATGAAAGGTTTGATATTTCCACCTGATCATCTGCCAAGCCTATAATTCCTCCGGCATACGATACCGCTGAAATACCAGGCTTCATAACAGGCACTGTTCCGATTTTAATATCTTCAATGATCTTTCCTGTTTCCGTTTTCAGATTTACAGCTCCGCTTATTAAAAACTCATTTCCTGCGGCTGCTGTAATACCTCCGGCATAACCTTTTATTCCTGCTCCACCAGTCGCTGTCAAACCAACAGCAGCCACATCGGCCTTATTTACCACATTCTGCAGGGATACCTGATAACCTTGTATCTGTCCTGCAATTCCTCCGGCATAACTGTCTGTTGCCAGCACCGGACCGGCATTTGCTGTATTTTCGATTACTACATCATAATGCAGTTTTGGATTCAACGGTCCTTCTGCAGAACCTGTAATTCCTCCGGCATTTATTTCAGCCTGAATAATTCCATAATTGGAATATTCACTTTTGTAAGTCTTCACCGCAGTCGTCCCGGCACCCGTAATATATTCGTAATCCCGGATAACATATTGCTCATTGGTTGAACCCGCTGCTTTATCAAGTCCAGAAAAAGTGCTTCCTTCTTCTATACTTCCGGCGATTCCTCCGGCATTATACTGCTTAGCTGTAACTTCTCCGGTGTTAACCGCTTTCGTTATGACTGTCTTTTTGTCTGCAACACCGGCGATTCCTCCGGCATTGTTATCTGCCTTTACGGATATACCATTCAAATCTTTTCGGCTGGCATTTCCAAGAGCAGGATTCTGGGTTTGATTTTCTTCGTTAATCTTACCATCATACAGACTGATGAAACGGGTTCCGTTTGCAGTATCTACCAGCATTCCTGATTTTGCATCACCCGGAACTGTGTCCTCAATTCCTATTGCAAGTATACCTGCAATTCCCCCGGCATAATTACCTGCTGCTTTTATGGTATTGCCGTTAAATCCAGGATCCGCTGCTCCATATGCGTAAGGTTTTAGAACAATTTCATTTCCACTGCTATCCTTCAGTCGTTCTTCACTTTTTTCTCCGCTTGCCGATTCTACCATTTTCGTGTGATAATTATTTTTCTCGTTTTTCAGGAGTGTAATATTCTTTCCAAATCCCTGAAACTCGCCGGCAACACTGCCTACATAATCATTTCCCTTAGCCGTGATGCCTTCAATGGTAAAATTCTTAACAGATGCATTTTGTCCAACAATTTCAAAAAGACCTACTCTGTTTTCCTTTGCTGTATCAGCCGGATTACCCGGATCTGTATATGTATTACTTATTTTTAAGTTTGATAATTTATAGTTGTGATAAACAGGAATTTTTTCCTTTTTCTTCACACCCAGCGAATCCAAAACTTCAATCTCAAGATAATTTCCATCCGCCTTTTTCTGGTATTCAATTTTCCCGGCAGTATCTTTTTTAACCGTGGAAGTAAATGATCCTTCAAACCCTCTTGTTCTGTCTGGCTCTAACGCATCATGTTCATTTGCCGATATCGGCTGTAAAATCCGCAGTTTTGAGACATCTGTTGTAGTCAGATCATTACCTGACGCATTTGACACTACCAGCCGGTGATATACTTTGTTACCACCTCCGGGCTGTATAACCTCTTCTCTTCCAAGCTTCTGTAAACTCCAGTCAATGTCATCATTTAGCATAAAGTTCTGGAAATTGCCATCTTTATTTGGTTTATAATCCGGGGCTGTCGGATCTGATTTGTAATTCAGTATGTACCGAAGATTGCTCAGATGTCGTGCATACCCTAAACCGTACCACATGTTAGATAACGCTGTTTTGTTACGATTTTCCAGATATGCCATTGCTTCTTCAAAAACCGTACCGCCGCGTACACCTGTGATATAGATGTTTTCTGCGGGATTGACCGTCTTTGCTTCCGTATAGGCATTTTCTTCTCCGGATGAAACACTCATGGATCCGGTAAATCCTTCACCTTTATACTTTCCTTCTACTATGACTTTAAAGTTTTCATTCCATGGTATTGAGGGATATTTTTTATTGACCGATAATTTATCATCACTGTCATCCGTTATACTGTCGAGAACAAGCCGGAACACTCCATATTGTTTCTTCCCTGCTTTATCCGCAGGTACATAGTATGACAGCCGGTGCTTAAAGGTACTGGTCTCATCAGAGCCGTCATAGCTCTTCATTGTTCCATCACCCTGGAGTTCTTCCGTATAAAAAGGAACCATTAAATTCGTTTTCAGAGCGTTATTCACGCCTTTATTTTTATCATAAGAATACAGATCATAAACCGGCATTGGACCACGGACATCGCCGGATGCTCCTGTTGTCACAGTACTTCCTGGCGTTATATAACCATCTCCGCTGTTATATGCGGTAACGTCTTTTATCTTATAATAGACCTTCGACGTATCCACAGCATTTACAATGGATATATCATAAGTCATTTTGGTGAATTTTTTCCTCTTATCATCCGTTACTCCACCTGCATCATTTTCCGGACCGATTTCACCCCACTCAATAGTAAGCATATCATCATTATTAACTTTTACATATGCATTCTCCAAAAGTCCTAAATTTTCCGGTTCTCCAATCCCCTGAGCGCCATAGTAGCCCTGTCTTTTATCTTCCAGGGCACCCCGGTCCCTCAGAAGCACATTTTCTTTACTCTTTAATACACTTTCGCTTAAACTTGTTTCATTATAAGATAAGCTATCTGTACGTTCTGAATAAAATGCGCAACGAACCGTTTTATTATTTAGATTAACTTCTACCAGAATGCTGTAATCGAGAATACTCTTATCACTGATATAAGGTTCTAACAGACGGTAAAGCAAAGCAGATTCATCCGAGTCATCTTTGCTCAATTCCATGTAAACTAAATTTTTTGAATCGATCAGTTCTTGCTTTTTAGCAGTTTCATCTGCACTGCCTTCGGCAACTCCAGGAAATGTCACGCCGGGATAATCAACTCCATCCACAGTACCTCCCTTAATCGCCTCCTCGGGAACATCAAAGAATTCCGTTCCCCGGTTTGCATCCGAAAACTCCTCATCAAACTTGCCCTGAACTTTCAGATCTGTCAGCGAAGACTGCATCGCCATATAAATTACCTGAGAAGTATCATCTGCCCTTGCCATGTATGCCTGATTAGCGATTCTCACTGCATTAAATGCAACTATACCAATCAATATACTAAGCACACCTAAAACTACAGCTAATTCAGTAATTGTAAAGCCTTTTTTATTTTTAACCCTTTTCTTGTACCTGTGCATAAATGGCATCATATACAGTCACCTCCTTTCAAAGCAGTCAGCGCTGCATTTTTTAGATGCTGATAATTTCTGTCACATGCCATTTTGTTACACTTGAGTTGCTGGCTTTAAATGAATGCTCCGCCCTCCCCGTTGTACAGGGAGAAAGGGGAAGATTTGCGAAGCATTCATTTAAAGCCAGCAAGTGACTTCTGGGTGTTGCGCCAGAAGTCGCTTGCTACCAGATGATATTAATGTAAATTTAGTTACTCGAATTACGGAGTAGGAGTCGTTGGAGGTGCAATTACTCCAGTAGTTGCAATAGTTCCATCTCTCAAAGCAGTTGTACTAAAATCAACTCCAGTTCCAGGCGATACACCTGCAACACCTTTAACTATAGTGCCGCTTGCATATACAGCACCCATCACAGCACCATCACGTGTCATATATAAATATATTGTATCAGAACCCTTAAGATCATTTGGTGTAAAATAAGCAACTCCACCAGGTGCAATAAAACGATCTTTGTCTGCTGGTACAGGAGGTGTCCCTGTACCCGGCACACTAAAGAATGTTGTTAATGCACCATCCAAGTTTGTTGAATCAAGTGCAATTGTGTAAACGTTAGTTCCTGGATACTGGTTTGCAGCAGGAAGAACAATAGCTCGTCCAGCAGCGACATTACGTGTAGCATATGCTTGGGCAGCTGTCATAAAGTTCTTCGCTCTTGCAGAATCAGCAGTTTCCTGACCATCTTTAATAATTCTCGCAACATTAGGCGCTACTAACGCAATTAATATACCAATAATTGCTAATACTACGATCATTTCAACCAATGTGAAACCTTTTTTGTTTTTAAGTTTTTCTCTTAATTTTTGCATTTCTTATCCTCCGTTTTTTAATTTATAATAGTTTGTACCTGCTAATCTTTATCTTTTCCTCCCTCCATTTTCTTTACAGATACTTTTTTGCTTCAGTAAATTATTACTGCTAGCTACTCATATAAAATAACAAAAAAAACGGATTTATTACCATTTTTGTATTCAATCACTTAAAAAGTGTAATGTTTTTATTGTCCATGTATTAAAAGGTTGTATTTTCGACATAAAACCATCAATTATATATCTCAGAAAGCAAATACGGACGTTTTTTTACTTATTAACCAGATATTTGTTAACCATCTGCTTGTCAACGCACCGTTCAATACCTGCATCATAAGTAATAATATTTGTCTGTATTAATTTTGCTATATGAGAATCCAATGACTGCATTCCTGCCTTCTGGCCTGTCTGCAATACTGATGCAATCTGATGGCACTTATTTTCACGTATCATATTTGATACGGCATCATTACATAATAAGATTTCAAATGCAGCTATTCGCCCAGTTCCATCTGCTTTCGGGATTAAAGTCTGGGTAATTACCCCTCTTAATACCTGTGCCAAAAGAATTCTAACCTCATCCTGCTGGCTCGCCGGATACTGATCAATAATACGATCCAGGGTACTGGCTGCACCTGTCGTATGTAATGTAGAAAGAACATAATGCCCAGTCTCGGCTGCCGTAATTGCCGCAGAAGTAGTTTCCAGATCACGCATTTCTCCAACTTGAATCACATCGGGATCTTCTCGAAGAGCACTCTTTAAAGCACCTGCAAATGTATCTACATCTCTTCCCACTTCCCTTTGATTAACCATAGATCTTTTGTGTTCATGCTTGTACTCTATAGGATCTTCAAAGGTTAAAATATGGCATTGTTTATTCATATTTATATAATTAATGATCGATGCCAATGTTGTCGATTTACCACTTCCTGTTGGTCCGGTTACAAGTAAAAGCCCTCTTGGATACATAGCAAGTTTTTTAAATAATTCAGGCAGATTTAATTCATCCATTGTAGGTATGGTATCATTTAGCAAACGTATTGCTATGCCAGGGCTGCCATATTGCGTGTAAATATTAACACGGTTCCGGTTTCCATCTGAAGAAACATAACAAAAATCCACATCCTGCCCAAATACATATCTCTTTTTCACTTGCACCAACATAGAATCTGCCAATGCCCGTATCTGGTTTTCATTTAAAATACCTACTTCTTTCATTTTTTCTAAACTTCCATGAATTCGCATAATAGGTGGAAGCCCTTTTGTAAAATGTAGATCTGATACTTTCCAATCCCTGCAAGTTTCCAGAAGAATATCAATGATCTGCCTTTTCTCAATTTCGTTATTCATGATTCCAACCCCTTTTAATCTAATGATGTTTTTATTTTTTTCAATTCCTGAGCAGTCGTAATGCCTTGTTTCACTAATTCCTGCATATGAAGTCCCAAATCAAGAAATCCCTTTTCCTCCTTAAGGTATTCTTTAATGACATAACTCTCAGCCTTTTGTACAACAAATCTTTTAACTTTATTATCCATCTCTACAATCTCATAAACTGCCATTCTGCCCAGATATCCAGTATTATTGCACATTGGGCATCCCCTTCCATGATGTAATCTTTCAGGTAGTTCTCCTTCCCACTCCACCAACTCCTCCTGTTCTGGAGTATACTCTTCTTTACAATATTTACAGATTTTTTTTACAAGTCTCTGTGCTACCACGCAGACAATTGAGGATGCAACCATATACGGTTCCACCCCCATATCGATTAACCGCATAAATGCTGATGCTGCATCATTTGTATGCATAGTTGCAATAACCAGATGACCGGTTATTGCTGCCCTTGCTCCGATCTCGGCAGTTTCCGCATCACGAATTTCACCTATCATTACTATATCAGGATCCTGTCTGAGAATAGAGCGAAGACCCGTAGCAAAAGTAAGCCCACTTTTTGTATTTACCTGTACCTGATTAATATGGGGCAAAATCTTCTCTACCGGATCCTCTACCGTAATTACATTTATAGTGGATTTTGCTATCATTTTTAGTGCAGCATATACTGTAGTTGTCTTTCCGCTGCCAGTAGGTCCCGTAATTAATACAATACCATTTGGGGCTTTTAATGCTTTTTCAAATTTAGTTTGGTTCAGTCCCATATGCAGATCTTCTATCCCCAGGATATCTTCCGGATTACTCGTTCCAAGGATACGGATAACTATCTTCTCCCCGAATATCGTAGGGAGAGTAGATATTCTCATATTCACCTTTTCTCCATCCAAAAGAACATTCATCCTACCATCCTGCGGCAGACGTTTCTCTGCGATATCCAGCCCACCAAGAACCTTAAAGCGGCTTAGCAGATGACCAAATGCTGTTTTCGCAAAAGACATAGTTTCTATTAGTTCGCCGTCAATTCGAAGTCTGACAGTCACATAATTTTCAATAGGCTCAATATGAATATCACTTGCCTTCCTCTGATAACCCTGTTCCAGAATTACCCCTACAGCTTTCACAATTGAATCGTTTTGAAGACTATCATCATCAAATGCAAAAATTTCTTCCTCTGCCTCTTCTACTTTACCAAACTCTTCCTCAATCTGTGCCATAATATTATTTACACTTTGCTGAATATAGTTTTGCCGGATTGCTTCTTCAATATCATTTTTGGTTGCCAGCAAAACGGAGACCTGCTTACCACAAAGTTGACTGAGTTTTTCAAATAGTACCTGTTTAAATGGATTATCTGTTGCAACATGAAGTAAGTATTCTGTTTCATGTACAGGTATAATTACATTTTTTTTTGCATCTTCTTCTGATATATATCGCAGGATCGCCGGAGATATTTTCTGTGCAGCAAGATTAACGAGAGGCATATTATATTTGACTCCCATAGCCCTGATATAATCAAATTCTGAAATAATACTTTTTTCTAATAAAATGGCACTCAATGTTTTTCGAGGATTTGCTTTTTTTGCTTCTACTGCTTTTAATAATCCCTCTTCATTCAAAAGACCCATCTTAACCAGTATCATCTCCAAACTTTTGTTTTGTTCATTATCCATAAATTTATCTCCTTTAATATAGACTGATATACCATTCAAAAATTTTATTTCCCCAGATAGAAGCAAATATAAGACCTACAGATAGAAATGGACCAAAAGGTATCTTCAATTTTCTTTTTTTCTTATGAATGATAATAACAATACCATAGAGCCCTGCAAAAATCACAGCTACCATCATTGCAACGATATTAGCTTTCCAGCCCAATAGAAAACCCGAAACTGCCATCAGCTGAATATCTCCTCCTCCAAATCCCCCACATATCAAAGTTATAAGAATCATAGGCACACTGATTGCAAAAATGCCAATGATATGATCTAATATACTTTCTGTCCCATTAATTAATATAGATGCCACTCCAAGTCCGAATATAATAAATTCAAATCGATAAGGAATTTCCATTGTATCCCAGTCAATCATACATACTATTATTAAAACAGAAAAGAAAATACAGTATAAAACTGTATTCCAACTCTTTCCCCAAATATAAGAAGCAACTCCCCATAGAACTCCATTTAAAAGTTCAATGACCGGATAACGAAGAGAAATATGCTTTTTACAAAATCTGCATTTTCCTCCTAAAATACAATAACTGATGACGGGAATCAGATCGAACCATCTCAATGTCTTTTTACAGTTCATACACATGGACCTACCATGATTTCCATTAATAGAAATATCTCTGGGTATTCTGTATATACATACATTCAAGAAACTACCGACTATAATTCCTGCATTTACTGCATATAAAATGATATAACTTAAATCAATCACTGTGCTCCCTCCTCAATAGGCGGCGGTGTCATTCCATACATGTTTATCTGCAAAGACACTTCCCGTTCTACATCTCCTTGGGGAGCATACTCAACAGAAGGAATCTGAAGACAGTATCGTTCTTTATTTTTTCCTCCCAGACCTTCCGGAGGTATATTATTGATAGCATTAATTACTTGTAAGCACTGGACATCATTAACATCCAACCTAATAGATATTTGTGAAACCAAAAAAAGATTAATTAATTCTCCAGACATATCTGTCTGCATTTCAGTATATTCTTCCATATTTTTAGGCTGCACAATACTTTGTTCATAAGTAACCGAATCCACACCTCTATAAGGTGTAATATTAATTGAGTTCAACTTTAATCCTAATCCCGTAACTATTTCTTCAATTTTTTCATTTGCTTTAAAACTCTTGTAATTCTGTTCAAAAGTCATTTTACTTTCTTTTTTTAATTTTTCATAATTTGATTCAATTGTAACATCCTCAATAACTCCACGAATCCCATCTTCTTGATCTTTTAATGTTATCAATTCTTCCTTGTTTACTTTGATTTTGTCGTAGACTGATTGCACCCCCATGGTAATGATTAAGACGCTGAACATAATTGTAAAAAGAAGCATAATAAGCTTTTTTTGACTTTCAGTGACAGAAAAATTCATTTTTTAATACCCCCTTTTCTACTGTTCAGGCTCTGATTGACTTAATGTTTCCGCTACTTCAGGTTGAATCTCTTCAGTAATAGCAGATTCTACCTTCCAAAGTGTAATTTTTAGGTCAAAATTATATGTCATTTCACCAAAGCTTCCCTTTTGATAATCAAAACCTGTATATTCAACATCTGAAAACATGATTTTGCCATCTTTCTTTTTCATCTCACTTAAATGCTGGGCAAACAATTTTGGATTTTTTTCATCATACGTTCTACACTTTAAAGAGAGTATGTTGCCGGTATAACCATAATTAATAATTTCGCTTTCGCTGCCAATTGTCTTAGCCATTTCTGTTGTAAAAAAATCAACCCACTTATTTGAAAAACGGGCACTGTTTTCTAACTGTTTTAAATATCGTGCGGATGCATTATTATAGTCTTCTATCTTCTTTGCCTTCGCTTTAATTGCCAGTTTCTCATTATACTGCTTTAAATTATTTTCATCCTGTATATAAGCTCTGGTACTAGCAATCTGCCTCTCAACCTGTAAATTTTGATTCCATGCCATCGCATAAATAATCATAACGCTTCCCAACATCAATGCACATACAAGAAACACTGCATTACTGGAACGACGCGCTTTTAATTTATCCGGATTTTCACTTTCATGTAAGCTAATACAAAAATTTATATCCCTGTCTCTTCGATTTATTCTCATATTTTTAACTCCTTAACAGGCAGCCGATTGCCCCTGCGTACTTAGGATAATCTGTATTGGATATTCCCTTAACTGCTTTGGGAATACTAATAAAAGTAGTTGGAAGATCCACCATAGCCTCTGTCAACTCACTCATTTTAGCAAGCATCGAAAATTCTCCATATAAATATATACTTTCTACAGGGTTATCCGGTAAAACACTTTTCTGAAATGAAATAAACTGTTTAATTTCTTTAATATAAAGAATCATCATGCTTTTTTCAGCTTCTATTTCAGATTCATATTCTCTATCTTCACCTAGATTAGTATTTAATCCTTCCAACATGATTGTTTTTGTAAAAATATCACCGTCAATTCCATTTGTCATTATCTTGATCTTTTCATAATATAGCCCAATCCATATTTTCACTTTACCTTCAATGCTAACACGTTTATATTCGTCTGTTTCAACCTCTGATCCACTCTCAAAATTGTCAATTGACTCCAATTTCTTTTTATTTGTTTTTTTCACTTTTTTCTTTTTCACTGAGAAAGTTTGTTCTTTTATAATGCCTTTATCTTTTTTATCTATTTGCTTTATAATTGATTCGTTCAAAGTATCTATATTTTTTAAATTTAAACTGCTTTCTTCACAAAGCCCCATATAATCTCTCAAAAAAATTTTGGGAATAGCATATAATATGCATCTCATATACCTTTTATTGTTTTTTTTAAATACATCTTTTACTATGTAGTCAATAACATGGTCTTCATCGGCAATCAATTCTCCCATTTCCCGTTGCATTATCTGTAATATAATTTCCCGTTTTTCAACAGGCACTTCTACTTCTTTTCTCTTTAACGCTGTGCCATCTACAACAAAACAAACCTGTTTTTCCTTAATAAGATTGTGATCCAGGAATGCCCCCTTTAATTCTGCAGACAATCCTTTGGCATTTTTTATATAACCATTTCTAAGAGCTCCCCATGGAGTAGGTATGCTGAATGCATCTGATATTCTAACACCCTTTCCTGTTAGAAATCCGGATACAATATGAATACTATTGCCTGTCATTTCGATTCCGATCATATAATGCCTCCTTAATTATTTTGTGCCATCTCAGTAACCTGTGAAGCAAGAGAAAAGGATGGTAATATAACTGCAGCCACAACGACAAGCAGTAATAAACCTATTACCACTAATATTATCGGTTCAATTAATGTAACCATTCTTGCAATAGCTTCTTCCGCCTCACTCATATAAAATTCAGATATATCTTGTAAAATTTGCTCTAAATTACCAGCTTCTTCACCTACGTACATCAATGACGTAAACATTGGTTCAAATATATTTTCTTTATCCAGAGACGCGGATAGCATTTTTCCGGATTCTACTGCTTTGATCACAGACTTAAACCGATCTTCATAATATCTATTAGATAATATAGAAGATGCTATTTCCAGTGAATCCAACATGGATACCCCACTTCCATAAAGCACTGCCATGGTGCTGCTAAAATTAGCAATCGCTACTTTTTCAGTTGCTACTTTAATAGCAGGTAATTGAGTTTTTATCTGGTCTATATAAAAAGCAAATTGATAATTTGTCATTAATATGGTAAATAATAACCAGATAGCTACAATTACAATTACAATATACAGCCATTTTGAAATAAAAAAATTACTAATAGATACAACGACTTGTGTGACTGCAGGCAGCTCCATATCCAATTGAGTGAATACATCAAAAAATTTAGGAAGAATAAACGTAAACAAACCTACAACAATACAAACTAATAAAACCAGCAAAATTTTAGGATATAATAAACCTGATTTAATTTTGTTCTTTAACTTATGCTGAGCTTCAAAATAAACACCGCATTTTTGAATAACAACATCAAGATTACCACTGGCTTCTCCTGCTTTTACCATATTAACTAACATAGGGGGAAATACATCCCCCTCAACTCTCATACATTCATTCAAAGACATACCCTTTTGAATATTCTGATATATATTCTTATATATTTTATACAACTGTCTTTGACCCGTTTGTTTAGCCTGCACAGTCAATATATCAAATGCCTTAACCAACGGAATACCCGCGGATAACATGGATCCAAACTGCTTACAGAACAAAGTTACAGTTTTCAGGGAAAGCTTTTTCGCTTTCGTTTGTTTTTCCTGTTTATCGAGTTGAATAATTTTGACTGGCTGCAATCCATTTTTTTCTATATTATCGTAAACATCTGCATAATTCGTTGCTTCCACATATTTCTTTACAACTTTTCCTTCTACATCTCTAGCTGTATATCGAAATCTTGCCATAAACTATTTCCCCTTTCTTTCCGGATTTTTAAAAAAGATGTCTCCCTGAACCATCGCACCCTGAGTTATACGTACATCAGATGAATAAATATTTCCTAACACCAGCGCATCATTCTTAATTATTACCTTTCCTCTCGCTTCAATCTCACCAAATACTGTCCCTTCCACAATAATGGATTCACAGTCCACCTTCCCCATAATTGCAGCACCCGAAAGACAGAGGACTTTTCCCTGAGCAATAACATCTTTCTTAACAACTGCCAACGGATTTAGTGTTACGTTATCTCCGCTTACTGAACCTGTAATTAATCCATTAATAAATGTTTCTTTTTCCTGACTTTTATATACATTGCTTTCATCTATGGCAGCTTCCTGACTAATGATTTCCATCTTGGGCTTTTTCCTGAACATATTTTTGATTTTCTGCAAGAGCCTGGCTAACAGACTTTGCCTCTTTTCTTCTGTCAACACTTTAACAGCATGAATGGAATGATCCGATTTTACTAACTCTGCAGCTATTTTTTTATTATCTGCATCATTTTTATTTTCTGGTATTTTATTAGCATTGGTTTTTTTCTTCTCAGGTAAAACTGAAGCAATGGGATCATCCTTCTTTTTTTGCATTCTATCCTGGATGCCTGGGATCATTGTTTCATCCTCTTGTTCTGTCAGTTTCAAACTATCTTTAGTCAACGCTCCATTCTCCTGTATTTCAGTCGAATCAGAACCTGTAACATGCATTAATGAATCAAGTATGTTTTCTATATTATCCTGTTTTTCGAGAGGTGCTTCATTTAATAGCATTCCTTTATTTTCTATTGGTACAACTGCTTCCTGATCTTTCACGTCTTTTAATTCAGTTTCTTTAACATATTCAAGATCATCTGTAGATTCCATAACCCTTGTCAATATATCCTTTTCATCTTTATCAGTATCCTTTTCTACATCATTTTCGGAATCATCTAATAATGAGTTTAAAATATTCTCTATATTATTTTCTACATTCCCTTTATCATTTTCTGCAAATTCTTTTTTCTCAGCTTCTATGATCCTTTTTCCAGCATAATCAAAACTCTTATTTTGCTCATTTTCCGTACCTTCTAAAATTGATACTTTATCTTCATCTGAGTTCTCTTGCTGATGTAATGGTTTCTTTATATTACATTCCTGATCCTGCTGCTCTGTTGAAGTGTCTCCTTTTTCCTTTCCTAAATCCAAGTCTTTCTCTTCTAAATTTTCTTCTGTTAAAATATCTTTCAAACTCTCATTGTCCGAATTTAAAAGCGATTTTAAACTGTCCTCTATCAGATCGTTATTCTTCATATCAGCAGATTTATTATCCTGTTTTTCGTCTACCATACCAATATTTTGATTCTTCATATCTGAGTCATCTTTGATAAGATTATCAAGATTAATTTCTATAGCTTGCTCATCATCTCCCCCGTACTCCTGGAAGATAACCTTTTCGTCAGACTTGTAATCCTCTTTCATCTCCCCTTTTCGGTTAGCCTCCATAGATTGTTCTTCTAATCCTGGTAATTTCTTAGCTGCTTTAACTGAAGATATAAATACCCTGTTATGATAGTCTTCTGTATCCAGCCCCTTATCTACCGTCTGGTCTTTATCGGCATTGTCTTGGTCTTTAGATAACAGATCACTTAATAAATCTGAAAGATTACTATCATGACTATCTCGTGTTTCTTCTTCATTTCTTTTTAATAAATTCTCTCCTTTATCAGGATTTGGTATATCTATACCATCACCTTCAATATCTTTTTCCTCCTCATATTCTACATTCATTCCAGGTATATATAAATCTGCACTTCCTTCCTGATTATCCTCGTTATGCAGATCCGCTTCTAATTTTCCTTCTGACAAAAGCTTACTTAATAAATCGCTCATATTCTTCGTATCATCATTGTCCTGATTCTGCAATTTTACGTTTTCTTCCTGATTAGAATTTTCTCTACTGGCTTCATCAGCTATTGAATAATTATTAGACTTATCAATTCCCTGGTGCGTAAATATTTTATTTTTTAGCTCTTCATCCTGCTCGTTTTCAATACGTTGTTCCTGTAATTGTTGCAATAAATCTTGATCCAGACTTTCTTTTAATAAACTAAGATCAACTTGAACTTCTTTTATGTCAACATCTTCAACCTCACTAGTTTTTTCCCCATCTGTACTTTGCATATCTCTGGACAGTTCTTCACCAAATAACTCTTTGACTGTATCCGTATCTGATTTCTTATCTATGTAATCTGTTACACTGTCCTTTTCTTGATTAGTTTCATCATCTGCTATATTCGGTGAAAAAACCTGACTTCTGTATTCATCCGGCAAGTCGTATTCTTTCATTCGGCTGAAATCCAAAGGACTTGCCCCCCCAGGTCCATCCTGTTCAACTATATTTTTTATAACAATTTCATCTTCCACTACTTTTTTGGGGATGTGCTCTGTTATTTTTTCTTCCAGTTCATTCATATCTTTTACATATATTTTGTCCGGCATTGAAGGATCTTTATCCGGATGTTCCAGGTAAAAAGCTTTTATTTCCGCTCTTAACTGTTCGATTTCCTGCGCTATATCCTGTTGTTCAATATCCAGCACTTCTTCCTGTTCCAATCCCTCTCTGGATTTAAAAACTTTTTTCGCAGAAGTAAATATTTTATTTTTATTCATTTTACTTTTCCCCATTCTTATTTATATTCCTTTCTTCTATTCTGTCCTCCTACAGCCGCATATCTGAGGCCAATTGTTTTATTTGCTCATCCATAATATTAATTTGACGCCTCAAAGTATAATATTGTCCTGCTATATAAGTTACCTGAATAATTGCAAATATCATCAAAACAATTAATAAAATGATTCCAATTCCTATGAATCCTTTTTTTCTTTGCTTTTCTCTTTTAAAATTTCGTTTCTGTTTTTCTTCCAAATCACGCAGCCTGATAATCTTAGCCTCGATTTCATTCTGTTTTTGATCAGACATGGCTTGTCTCCTTTCCTGCATCTATTAACCATTATTAAAGCTTGCAGCAAACTTATTTCGTGTTTAATGCTTTCACCGAAACTTCCGATGTGGCTGCTGCCACTTTTCCTACCCCCGTCAGCTTAATCATATAAACGCCTTTTGCAGCCCCCGCTACAATTCCTTTATCAATGATCTGCAGTTTCAGATTTAATCCTCTGTAATACTTACTGCCAAATGACAGTCCATAAACGGATTCTCCAATATAACTTCCATCTGATAGTTTTTTACTAACCAGATAAATCTTTTTATACCCTAAGTCTATTCCATTACCATAAAATTCTGCGCCTGACGTTAATTGTTCATTAGTCCCGGACCCTGGCAGGGCTACTGCATTTTTTGTTCCATTCATGTCATCAAAAATGAGCCTGTTATCATCCTTAGGATCAAGATATACTTCTGTTCCTTCTGTAAACCAACCTGCATTTGCTCCCGCAACAATTTTACCGGCAACCTTTGTTTCTCCTTCTGATAAGCGATAGAATACGCGCACATCCTCTCCATACATAACATAATTTGTAATATCATCCATAATTGTTGTAATTGCTTCTTCATTATTCCAAATCACAGTTTCTGTAAGATATATTTTACTTCCAGAGGATAAAATCAACGTAACTCCCAAGAAAAATATTGACATAATTGACATGGCAACAATAAATTCTACTATAGTAAAACCATGTTTTTGAATCATTCTACACTTTATATTCATCACCTTCTCCATTTAATACACATATCTCAGTTATCTCCAATTGTATAAATATATGCATTTCCACCTGAAACGGCAGCTTCTGTCTTTACAAGTTCTTCATATCTATAGAAAGCTTTATTACTAATAAGAATAACACTTGGTATGCTACCTCCATTTATTGATGCTACATCAATCATTCCAGTACCTAAAGCTGTATTATCAGCAAGTATTATATTTTCTCTATTTATATTATTCATATACATAACAACATTAAAAGCAGATGGACTTTTTGTAACAGACGTTGAATAATCCTTTTCCACTGTTTTACTAAATATTCTTTCCCACTCACTGGATACTACAGATGATTTACGAAACAGAATAGTAGCACTGGTAACACTTAAAGAAAAAAAGATTATTACTAATGTCAGAACTGCAAACGCACATAAAGTCTCAACTAAAATTGAACCTTTTTTATTAAGTATTAGCTTTTGTATTTTTCTGTACATAATAGGCCTCCATCCATAATTATGTTGTATATATCTTTCCAATATATTTATTCAACTTCCATTTCATATTTACATAATCTTGAGGTGTATCAATAGCTGAACCATCAGGATTTTTATTCTTATCTGCAGAACAGTAATAGTCCGCTATAATGCGGTATTCCATATTTTTAATCATAATACGGTATTCCACTTTTAACCGATCGCCAATTTTTATGTATTTTTTTGGTTCATCCGGAAGCAGCTGCCCTGGCCCCTGCGGCTCATATATAACAGACATTTCCACATGAATTTTTCCAAGTTCATTTTGAATAAATGTATTATCCAGATATCGATCATTACCGCTCATATCCTTTCCCAAATTAAATTGAAAATTATACTCTTTTGCATAATTTGATAATTTACCAGTAACGTCTGTTCTAATCATATTTTGTATAGTCTGAGCAACCTGTTGATTTAATTTTCCATCTTCTATAGTCTTAGTTGCATCATCAACTAAGGCTGTTGCATATAAATATAGCTGATCCTGTTTTTGACGAACATAAGTACTCTGATATCTGTAACTGGCAACCAAAAGAATACTTCCTGCAAATGCCATTAACAACAGCATTAATGCCAGCGCCATTGGGATGGTAAATCCTTTCTTGTTTAGCATGTTCCTCCTACCTTCCATTTTTTAATTCACAGCAGTATTGTTTTTTCCTGCTGTATCATCCTCTCCAAAAGATCCTGCTTGTAATTTCTTGCAACAGGTAATTTCTCACCGGTGATCATATAAAGTTCTCCTTTGTCTACGCAATCAACATAATTCAAATTAACAATATAACCTCTGTGAATTCTTACAAAATTATTTTTTTTTATATTTTGTTCCACATTTTTTAAGCTTTCGTAAAAAGAGAATTCTTGTTTATCCTGACAATAAATCTGTGTTACCCGATGTTCTACTTTTAAATAAACAATTCGGTTTAAACTAATCCTATTTACTTTTCCATTTTGAGTAAAACAAAGTAAATTACTTTTCTTTTCAATAATACGGCTAAAACATTTCATGATTATTTCTTCAAACTTTTCATGTGTTACAACCTTTTCTACAAAGTAGTAAAAGGGATTCACTTGAAAAGAATCCAGGATATTTTCTATTTCTGCCCCTAAAAAAATAATTTCAGCCTCACAATCATTTTTTCGAAAGGTCCGAGCTATATTAATCCCTCTAATATATCGGTATTCCCACCCTATAAAAATCAAATCAAGTGTTTTTGCCCTATCCTCTTCACAAAAAAGTGCTTCTTTGCCACTTTCATAAACAGCAATATCAACACTATACCCATGCACACCAGCATAATAACTAATCAAATATTTATATGATTCCATCAGACATTCATTTTCATTGCACATTAAAATATTGATATTTTTGTCGCACAACTCTTGTAACTCATTTTCTTTATCTTTCATAGCCTCATTTCTTCCCGATTTCATTAAGATACTATTTTAACAAATAATAGTACTTTTATTGCTCTATATGTACTGAATAGAAAATTTATCGACATATTTTTATAATTTACAACAAAAATAGTCTATCAGAACCTCCTCAACTCTGTTTTAACACATAAAAACTGCTTTTTAATACAATTCCATGCATTGATTTTATAAATATGGTATTTTTGTATTATCAATTTTAAAGTTCTGTTTTCATTCCAAGCGATCATAATTCATGATTCAATTGCATAGCGAATTTAAAATACAGGAAAAAATTTAAATTGTATATACTGTTTCTCTAATAATTTAATTTGTCGATTATAATATAAAAAACACAAAGGAGTACAAAGTTCATGAATCTAGAAAACCTCAAAGAAGAATCAAAAGAAGACAAAAGTATGCAAGTAAAAGATTATAATTTATCTCAAAAAAAAACTGACCAGTCAAATTCCGAAACAAAAACAGTTGAAAATACACAGGAAAGCTCAGAAAAATCGGAAAAAGATCTTCTTACTTCAAATGACAAACTTCCGGTTGAACCCACTTCCCCCACGAAACCCGAAGCATCACAGAATAATATTAATAATAATGAATCCATTAAAGAAAAATCACCGGACTCAGAATCCAGGAAACCTTTTATTGCAGGCCAGGACATTACATCCAGACCGCCTAAATCTGATCCTGAAAGAATGAATAACCATATACAGAATTTAATTAAAGAAAAAAAGGCTCATTTAAAAAAGATTGCTAATTTAGAAGACCAGGTGAATCAGTTAAGAAAAGATTTATCAGCAAATAATACACGTGTTCCGAAGACTGAAAAAATGATTGATATTTTTTCTACTGCTCAGGAAAATGCAGAAAAATATTTTGATAATATTAAGAATCTTGCAGATGCAGAAATGGAAAAAGCGAAAAAAAGTGCAGAAGAAACTATAACAAACGCTAACCAAAAAGCTCAGAAAGTTTTAGCTTTAGCTGAAAAGAAAGCTCTTTACATACAGGAAAAAGCCTCTGAACAAGCACTGGAACTACAGAAAAAAAATGGAATAATGATGCAGGAGACAGAGCGTTATAAATCCTCTATTGAAGCTCAGTTAAACGAAGCAAAAGCCAAAATAGAGACTTCCGAAAATCAGGCAAATGAAAAAGCAGAGCGGATTATAATTAAGGCAAAAGAAGATGCAGCAAATATATTAACTGAAGCAAACATGAAACTGGAACTGGCTAATAAAAAGCATGATCAGATTATCGGCCGTGCCGAAGATCAGGTTGAACATATTGTAAGCTGTGCTCGTACTGAGTATGAGGGTCTCCGTTCATTGATTGATAAAAGTTCACTTCAATATATTGAATTGTGTAAAGATTTGTCTGATTTTGACTATCTGTACAGTTTTACTGAAACTATAAATTCACAGCCTGATGAAGATGATTCAGAATCTGACAGCGGCGAGACAAAAGAGAATTAATTTTTTATCCTGTAATGAAAACGGCTTGCCACAAAAATGAGAATGGCTTGCCACAAAGTGGGATGTGCAGATGTGGGAAATAGATAGTACCAAACAAGGCAGGGTGTGGCCAATGCTGTTCACACCCTGCCTTCAACTTTATCCCCCAGAAAAATGATGATGGAATCAGATTAGAACCGGGTATAATCCAATCATGCTGTATGCTGTCTTTTTACTAATTATTTATGCAAAATCTGGGTTTTTCTTCTTTTTTATTAATCTGTACAAATGTCTATAACATTGTATAACTTCCCGTTTTTCTTTTCCGGAGACCAGCGTTTTTCCATACGTGCTTCGGTCAAATATCTGTCCGATTACAGTGCAGTCATATCCATATCCACGTTGAACACTCTGGATTAAATCGTTACTTCCCAGTATTGTTTTTTTCTTCATTTTCTTTAAAATAATCTTCCATAATCTATGATATACCATTTTTACAGACTGCTCATTTGTACAAAATAATATATGGAACCGAAACCATAATTCACTCCCTAATGTCCGGATAATCATAAGAAGGCTGAGACCTATTGACACAAAAGCTATGATAACCAGTATATTTTGAAAGGTAATGTTTTCCCACCATTTTGTTACTGTATCTGCCGGTTTATCTTCATATTCCTGGCTTAAGGATACTGTGGGTTCAAAAACCATCCAGCCCAGACCTTTAATAAATATTTCCACAAACGCATGGGAGTTTTTTGTCCTGACAACATATGCACCTTTTTTCTCATCATATTCACTGACCTTAAAACCTTCCATGTACCTGACATTCAAGCCAAGTGTCTGAGCCATTAACGCCATGGACGTTGCATATTGGGTACAGGCTCCACGTTTACTGTTCTCCATGAAATACTCTGGTCCGTAATCCGGCGGTACATAGGCAGCATCATAGATATAATCTCCTTCATGAAAATATTTTTCCAGGGCTTTTGCTTTATCATAATCGGTTTTGGCGGTTGATGTAATTTCCAATGCCTTTTCTTTTAAATAATCCGGATAATAGTCAAACTGTCTTTTGATATGATCTGAATAGGCAAAAGAAAATGCTTCATAATAGTCCACATATTCATCATCAAATACTTTTATTAATCTGTTATATGCATCCTCATTCAGTTCTGATAGAAAATTTAATATTTTATCCGGATCTGTCAGTTCGTTCTTCATATATTTCACTGTGTAAGGGTATGATGTACTTCCATTGACTGCCATCATTTTGTTCGCATCCCATAACACCGGCTGCTGTAATTCCATCTCTAATTTACCCGCATAAGAATACGGCGGGTGAGGCAGCATGGTAAAGTTCATCAGTGGCTCCAGGTAAACCGTTTTTTCAATAGAGTTTATTGCTTTGGAAAGTTCCGGCTGCACACCTGGGAAACTTTGCTTCAGCTCCTTTTTATTTAATAAAATCTCATCTATTTTGGTATACAATTCTTCCATATTAAAAGGATTCTGCTGAATATCAAGCCCCTCAAAACTATCACTTTCTTTCATTTCCCAGCTATGTTTGTCCCAGTTATAAAAAGTATAAAACTGGCGTTCCAGATAAAGCGGTTCATCCGCATATACATATAGTAAAATCTGTTCATCTAAATCCTCATTTCCACTGCTGTTCCCTGACTGTTTATTCAGGTGTCCCAGATTTGCATTTGAGTTTACATCCATCTGAAACATCACCAGATTTCTAAATTCCTCTCCAAAGGGCGCCAGATATCCTTTTGGCATCAAAGAAGCCGGAAGAATAAGAATGCCAAGCAGTAAAAATGCATACCATTTATACTCTTTCGTAATTATATATGTATAATTGCTCTCTTCCCGCATCTGGCGGCAATGCAGGATTGTCATAAAGTACATGAAGCATAGAGTTATGATATATACACTGGAAAATATTCTGCCTGTTTTAAGAAAAAGCAGCATAGGCATAATTACAATCAAAAAATTAAGCAGACTATTTTGTATCACATTGGAACAGTAATAAACCAGCGATCCGATCACAAAACATATAAATACCATGATTCCGGCCTGCAGAAAAATATTCGTCGTATAAACGCCGCCAAAAATAATGTCTTTGAATTCATTAACTGATTTACCTGCAGCCATACAGCACACCCATACGATGATAAACACAGAAGCTAATCCCAGACAATAGTATAGCGTTCCTCTTCTGGTATTATCTTCTTCAATAATGTAAAAGAAACAAAATAGCACTGCCTGAAATATTAAAACAGCTATACTCCAAACTAGGATATTCTGTATATATAAAGTCAATATAATTCCGCAGACAAAGGTAGCATATACCAGGGGTACCCCGTTCCTCTTCATTGTGTTCAGCATAAATGTTCCCTTTCTTTTATCATCAGGTAATTCTTTGTAATTGAAATTCTTCGGTAATCAGAAACATATCCGGTACAGTAAAAAGATTTTCTCCGCCAATTACCGTTATCACCTGATCTCCCAGACCTTTTATCCGGGATTTCAGCTTTTCATTCATGCCCGCCGTAAAGATTATACATCCATCCCTGTTATCCGGAATCCTAACATATAGATCTATACTATGATGGCTGTTATGCTCAAATTGAAATCTGGACATCTTCCATTGCAAAGACCCCAGATCTTCCATTGTATTTAAGGAAAGCTGCTGTATTTCTCCATCCAGCCAGCACTGCAATTCACAGCCTGATCCATTTTCTATAAATTCCTTTATCATTCCCAGCATCCCTTCAAGAACCCGCTGTTCCTTATAAATGATCTGGCTTCTCTGAATCTCCGGCCAGGCATCCGCATCCACATAAGCATCCAGTATAAAAACCGGAGGTGCGTACATGGCATAGTCATCCAGGCGCAGCATATAATTCCCTCTGCGTTCAGATAATTTCCAATTAATCCTTTTGATCGGATCTCCAGGCTGATATTCACGGTATTCATATCCAGGCATGGAGGATCTCTGATCTATAGTTTCTCTGGTTACTTTTTCATCCTTAGAATCATCTGTAGTCCTGAAGCAATTCCATATGTTTTCATCTTCAATCAATACGTCGGGAATATCCGGTACAATCTTGATTGTTTTTTTTACCTTCTCATCATCCGCTACTATTTCCTGAAAGCTGATAAATCCGAATAAATCTGTAATTGTTACATATGCTGCTTTCAGGCAACATTCTCCCCACATAACCGCCTGATATTCCTTATCGTATGACAAGCTTTGTCTGCCGCCTATGGATAAATGATACCGGTCTTTTCCTACATATTGGATATGTTTTTCTCCGGTTAAAATAACTTCCAGCCCAAGAACCGGTGGCAGACTGTGATTCGTTACGGTTACCGATACCTTCCCTTTCTCGCCTTTCAAAAGAATAGTTTTATGAATGTCAATGGAAACTTCAAGCTTCCTTACTACTACAAAAGCACCGAAAATAGACAAGATTGGTGCCGCCAGATACATTCCTAAGAATACCAATGCAAAATCCATATTTATAAACAAGCCTATTAAGATAATTCCAAGACCGGTAAGTACGTATTCTTTTAATTTATATATTTTAATTTTTCTCATAATCTTTACTTTTCTACGATGTCACTGAAATATTTTCCAGTAAATAGTTAATAAACGATCTGGAATCTTTAAATTTTACCTTACCTTTTCTGGAAAGGATCATACGATGAGCCAGGATATCTACGGCAATTGCTCTTACATCGTTAGGTGTTGCATAATCACGGTCATCCATATAAGCCAGACCTTTTGCTGCTTTAAAGAGACTGATACTCCCTCTGGGGCTGACAGCCAGGGAAACATTCTCATTAGACCTGGTTGCCTGAACCAGATCCAGAATATATTTTTTAACCTCGTCCTGGACCCGAACCTGTTCAACCTCCTTTTGTATGCTTGTTACGTCTTCAATGTTCCATACCGGATTCAATGGCGATTTTAAGCTTCTTGCACTGTTTTTATTTAGAATTTCCATTTCACTTGCATGATTCGGATAACCAATGGATAATCTCATGAAAAAACGGTCCATCTGAGCTTCCGGCAAATGATAGGTACCAAAGTTTTCAACGGGGTTTTGAGTCGCAAATGTAATAAACGGTTCCGGAAGCGGATATGTTTTTCCATCCACACTGATCTGATTTTCCTCCATAACCTCCAACAATCCTGATTGTACTTTTGGCGAAGCCCGGTTGATCTCATCCGCCAGAAGGAAATTACAATTGACCACACCATCCCGATACACCATCTTCTTTGTCTCTGGATCAATCATAGTATAGCCGATAATGTCTGAAGGCATTATATCAGGGGTCAGCTGCAATCGGTGGAATACACCGGATACAGACTGTGACAAAGCCAGTATTAATTGAGTTTTACCGGTACCTGGCACATCTTCTATTAAAACATGTCCATTGCATAACATAGCGAGAACTACTTTTATGACAGGCAGTTTTTTTCCTACGATTACTTGCTCAATATTACCGACTAATTGTAGAATTTTTTGATTCATTGGTTTTCCTCTTTTCAAAAATATATAATATATTCAAACTTATTTAATAAATATAATATTTGTCTAAACATATTTGATCTTATTTATCGTATATTTCAAGAAACAAAATTAATATTTTTTTTATTAATCCCAAAAAGAGATACTGCAAAATCATTTAAAAATTTTTGCAATATCCCAACCTTTTAAAATTTACTTCAAATCATTTTGCCTAAATAATTTATCTATTCGCATTCCATAATTCATAATATCTTCCATGATTTTTAATCAGTTGATTATGTACTCCAGATTCTATAATTTTCCCCTGATCCATCACATATATCTTATTGCATTTTTCGATTGTTGTAAGCCTATGTGAAATTATGATGCATGTCATTGATTTAAAATTATATATAGACTGTTGTACCAGTCGTTCTGTAATTCTATCCAAATTACATGTTGCTTCATCCAGAACTAAAACTTCAGGTTTTCTAAGTAAGGCTCGGGCTATTGCTAATCGTTGTCTTTGTCCTGATGAAAAATTACTACCGTTTTCATCCATTAAGGTATCATATTTTAAAGGCAAATTATCAATAAAATCTTCTAACCTACAAATTTTACATATATTATCCCACTCTGCCTCGGTCACATTGCCTTCAGATGGTAAAAGATTATTTCTAATAGAATCTGCAAAAAAAAATGTGTTTTGCGATATATATGATATTTTTTTTCGTATACTCAATGTTGAAATTTTTGACAAATCCTCGCCATCTATTGTTATTAAACCAGATTCTAAGTAATGAAATTTCATAAGCAATTTAATCAAAGTCGATTTTCCTGATCCACTTTCACCCACCAAGGCTACTTTTTCTCCAGTTTTTATATCTAAACTAATACTATTCAATATAAGGTTGTTAGTTCTGTAACCAAAAGAAACTTCTTCTAATTTGATTATCGTATCAATTTTATCCTTTTGTATACCCTTTGTCAGATTTTCCTTTTCTAACATAAGGATATCGCCTAACCGTTCTGCTGCTACAACTGCTGATTGAAGGCCTGACTGCAAATTTAATAGATTTTGCACAGGAGATAAGAAATAATTCATAAGCACACTATACGTTAATAAATCACCTAAAAATAACTTTCCCATTTTTACTTCTTGTATTCCTGCCCATAATATAATAATTATGCCAACTGAAGAAATAAATCCTGATAATGCTTCTTGATATGTATATAAATATCCACCATTTAGAATACTTTGAAACATTCTTTTTAACAATTTATTTGATTTATTTGAAATCTTCTCTTCCATTTGACATGATTTGATAGTCTCAATACCCTCTAGGATTTCTTTAAAGTAAGATATCGTACTGCTATTTTTCTGCATAATATCTCTATTTACATCTTTAATTTTTCCTTTAAATGCTAATAAAACCACTCCATAAACTGCGAGCATCAACCATGTTATTAATAAGAGTTTAGAAGATATACTGTATAGTACAACTGTTCCTCCAACTAACATCATCACATCGAGCATTATTGTTATTGTCATTTCTGATAATGCTCTACGAATATTAGTTGTATCATTGACTCGGGATAGGATTTCCCCCTTCTTTCTGGTTTCAAAAAAATTTAACGGCAGATATAATGTATGCTCATAGTATTTGTTCATCAAGCTATAATCTATCTTATTTGAAAACTTTACTAATAACTTCCCTCTCATAATTTGAACTAGAAATCCTATAATATATAATCCAATTATTGCCAACATGATAGTCTCAATTTGAAATGTTAATGAGAAAGATTTATACTCTAATTTGATTAACCCCTCATAAGGTGATGTCACATATCGAACAATTACAGAAAAGATAAAAGTACCAACAATACCAATAAATGAGATCAGCAATGATTCTAAAAATAGTTTTAATAATACACCTTTTTTTTCAAATATAATTTTCAAAACTATTTGCAACATATAATTTTTTTCATTATTTTTTTCAAAATCTGAAGATGGAAAAAAATTAATAACATTACCAGACCAGCGTTCACAAAACTTTTTAATTGAATAAAAATTTTTTCCTTCTCCGGGATCAAATATTGTTATTTTATTATCGTAAATTTTATTTACAACAACAAAATGTTGTAAACCATTATCCATTACCATATGTGCAATAAATGGTGTATGAATATTACCAGTTTCTATTTCTTCTTTTAGTTCATTAAAGTTTCCTTTTAATGCTTCTGCATCTATCTTTATCTTATTAGCGCCAGATATAATATCCGTTATAGAAGTTCCACGATTGTCAGTCATGGTAAGTTGTCTAAATCTTAGTAAAGGCGCCTTCCATCCGTAACAGGCACTTATCATAGCTAAACACGCAGCGCCGCAATCTTTTTCATCATGTTGCTTAATTAATTTTGTTTTCATTCTTTTCCTTATTTTAAGTCCCTCAATTAATAATAGTTGTTATAACTGTGTGTAACTATTTTTATTTTAATATATTTACTAAACTTATAAATTTCTTACTATAGACCAGTAAGCCTGCTTATAAACAAAGCAGACTTACTAAAAATTCACTATCAATGAACCATATTTGAATTATTATTATTTGCTCTTTAATTAATTACTATACCAACTGCGCTATGTGTTGGAAATTTCTTATAATGAGTGAAAAGTGCATTACTATCATACAATACCATTCCCCACTTATGGCCACTTCCAAAACATTGATAAACTACTGTGCCACCTTGCACTAAATCTTTTTCTTCTTTTGTCAGTTTTCTCATTTCTTATACCTCCATTCATTATATTTTTAAACACACTTTACTTTTTTACCATAAAAACTTGTAAATTGTATTTGAAAATATTATAACATTGAAAATATAATATTTATCATATTTGTATTAAAAGGTGTAATTAATGTCATGAAATACTCAAATCCTAATTCAAATTCAATATAAAATGATTAATAGACTATTTTTCAACATAAACCGCTTTGGGTGAAATCCTGAAAGTAACTAACACGCATTAATTCATATTTCAATAAAAAGGTATTAATGAATGAATTTATAATGTAGCATAAAAAGAGAGGCTACAAAATAACCCATTAGTGTTATTTTACAGCCTCCTCCTATCAAATCCCCTATATCAAAACCCGCTCCTCCATCGCCAGCATCGCCGCCTGCTTCGCATGTATATAAGTGGTATCAAACACGGGAATCTCCGTGTCTTCCTGGTTTACCAACAACCCGATCTCCGTACATCCAAGAATAATGCCCTGGGCACCTTTTTTCATCAGTCCGTCAATAATTCTCAAAAATTCATTTTTGGACTTCTCCGAAATAATGCCCTGGCATAACTCCTGGTAAATTACGGAATTAACTATTTCCATATCCTGTTTATCGGGAACGATTACATCTACCTGCTTTGATTTCAGATTCTCTTTGTAAAAGTCCTGCTGCATGGTATACTTTGTTCCCAATAGTCCTACCTTGTCAATTCCCTGCCTTCTCAATTCCACCCCGGCAGCTTTTGCAATGTGAAGAATCGGTATTTCAATTTCCTTCTCTATCTGGGGTACCACTTTATGCATTGTATTCGTACAGATAATAATAAAATCAGCACCTGCTTTTTCAAGGTTTTTTGCTGCTTCTGCCAGGATATTACCGCTTTTTTCCCATTCTCCGTTAGCCTGGCATTCTTCAATTTCCTGAAAATCAACACTGTATAATAAACATTTGGCAGAATGAAGACCTCCCAATTTATCTTTCACCACTCTATTTAGGATCTGATAATAAGTAACCGTGCTCTCCCAACTCATGCCTCCAATTAAACCAATTGTTTTCATTATTAAAATTCCTCCTATTAATCAGGCTTTTTGCAGCCCTTTTCCTGTTCTCTTTATTGATGAACTGTAAATAAAGAAAACATCTCCATTTCTTTTTGCAAATACGATATTACATCAAATTTACAATAAAAAGTATAACTTTTTATGAAACCTGTGTCAATGCACACCAGGATAAATAATTGTAATTACGCAAAAGAAACAAAACATTAATAGAAGAAAGATATTCCTTGCAGTCTGATAAATTCCTACCATATTTATTTTAAATATAGAACACAATAAACCGGCGTCATATACTTCAAATTTCAACCCCGTCTTCTTTCCCTCATGTCAGATCAGAATTTTACCTGTCTGAACAAGAAGTTCGCTAAATGCCTGCAGAGCCCTTTCACTATACTCATATAGCGCTGCCCGAAAAATACTTTTCGGCATTTGCTCCAGATCATAAGGATTTCTAAGGGCTGCCACTGCCATAGGCTTTCCCATCTTTTCCAGATTAGCCGCCAGTTTGGTTACCAATTCGACCTGTCCTGGATTCATATGCGCATTTAAAGTGCCCACTGCTATTGCACTGCACCATTTAGTTTTGTTTAAAATAAGGTCAATTTCATCCATGTTTGGATTCAACGACATAAAAACTGCATCTCCACCAAATTTTTCTTTAAGATAGGATGAAAAAGAGAAACTCTTGTCTTCATCATTTTGCACCAGTGATGTCCTTGCCGGATATGGTCCGATCCACAATGGCCTCTGTCCGACTTCCATTTTATCCATTCCTTCTGGCTTATAGAGATCAATGCATTCTCTGTAAAATCCGTCCATAAATGTTTTCTGTTCAACTGTCCCCACAAGATTTAAATCTACTGGCTGACCTGAGTCACTAAGAACATGTTTGGATTTCTTCGGCTGACCTGAGTCACTAAGAACATATTTGGATTTCTTCGGCTGATCTGAGTCGCTAATAACATATTTGGATTTCTTCGGCTGATCTGAGTTAATATCAACCTGTGCAGTATGATTATTTTTAATTTGGGTATCATATTTTTTTTCACAAAATTTTCCCGCATATAGTGCCTTATATTTCAAAACCCGCTGCAGCGCTTCTTCTATTCTGCTCATTTCAATTCTTCCATCTTCTATTGCTTTTTTGATTTCCTGTATGGATTCATGGACTACTGATGCAGTATGGGATATAAAGATTAAGTCTGCTCCTGCCCGCAGGGCTTCTACTACGCCAGCCGGTGTCCCATAATACTTCCTGATAGCGTCCATTTCCATACAATCGGTAATGACCAGTCCTTTAAACTGCAATTGATCCCGGAGCAAACCTGTTATGACTTTTTTAGACATGGTACATGGGATTTTTTCAGGTTCAAACGCCGGCAGAAGCATATGTGCAATCGTTATCGCAGGGATGCCTTCGGCGATAGCATTTTGAAAGGGCAACAGTTCTTCCCTCTCCAACTGCTCCCTGCTCTTATCTACAGAAGGTAATCCCAGATGAGAATCTACATCGGTATCCCCATGTCCCGGAAAATGCTTTCCGGTGCATAGAATTCCGGCATCCAGATATCCACGTACTGCCTGTACTGCACATTTGCTGACTAAAACAGGCTCATTTCCAAAACTTCTGACTCCAATTACTGGATTTCGTGGATTGCTGTTTACATCCAGTACCGGAGCCAGATTGAAGTTGATACCAAGTGCTTTTAATTCTGCTCCAACAATTTTAGATCCCTCATAAATGCTGTTCCCTTCCCTGGAATGAAATTTAAGGCGCTCTCCGAACCTCCCCTGTGCCATTGCAGAGGGAAGCACAGCCATATCCACAGGCAGCCTGGATACCACGCCTCCTTCTTCATCAACGGTAAGAAAGGGCAGAACTCCGGTTTCCTCCAGGATAAATTCCTGCAACTGCCTGCACAGACTGGCAGCCTGTTCCTTACTCTTTATGTTGTAAGAGAAAAAAATAACATTTCCCACCTTATCCTTTTTTACCAGATCCAGGAATCCTTTATCGGGTTTACTGCCAGGAAACCCGGTAACGATTAACTGTCCTATTTTTTGATCTAAATTATTTATTTTTTCTAAATACATCTTGGTCTCCTTGTATTTCCCATTAATCCATAAACCAGAAAGTTTATGAAATAGAGTGAACGTTTTATGGGGTTCGATTAAATGACTTATATTTGGGTTTCGCTGAGTAAATTACGCTTTGTAGATGGAGGTAGTGTACGGAAAGAGAAGGGGGCGGACCAGGACATTGGTTTGGAAGGCTTACCGCAGAACTGGCATTTTCTAACCTTTCCGAAGCGCTTTTTGGCGGCACGCGGGCATTCGCTCCTAAATCCTGATGCATTTCGCAGCTCAGTGCCCGCTTAGTATCCGATGGGAGCCAGTCGAATACTATCCGCCAAAAAACACTCCGGCAAGGTAAGTAAATGCTCAGCTCTGCTATACGCCTTCCAAACCAATATCCTGGTCCACCCCCTTCTCTTTCCGAGATAGCATTCGTTGATACAAAGCTGGTTTTCTCAGCGTGGTGGAACCCTGGGGTTGTGACATGCTGGATGCTATTGGCGTAAAGCTAATGATGTCAAGCAACTGATCTTGAGAACGGGATTTGTTTTCTTTCTGCGATCAGAAAAAGAAGTAGACTTTCATCTTCTTTTGTGCATAAACAGCCATAAACATACTGAGTTCTATCCAATAAAGAATAAGACAGTTTTAGCCTCAGGGCATCTATCATGCCGAAAGCGAGTAGCATAAAGCAACTGAACTTATCACAGTGATTAGTTTCTTCATTCCAGAAAAAGTAGCAAACTTTCATCTTTTTTACGCATAAACAGCCGAAACATACTACGCTGCATCCAATAAAGAACAGCCAGCCACAGCCAAGGGGTTCCAACCTGCTGAGAAATCCAGCTTTGTGGCGGTAACATGAATCTCGGAAAGATGGGAGTGGGAAACTTGTATGGACGGAGGAAGCATAGAGCAGAGCTGAGTATTTACTTAGCTTTTCGAAGTGTTTTTTGGCGGATAGTATTCGACTGGCTCCCATCGGATACTAAGCGGGTACTGAACCGAGAAATGCATCAGGATTTCTCGGTGAATACCCGCGTGCCGCCAAAAAGCGCTTCGGAAAGGTTAGAAAATACCAGTTCTGCGGCCAGCTGACGGAGTCCATACAAGTTTCCCACTCCCATCTTTCCGTTGCACTATCTCCATCTACAAAGCATCCCCTTCCTCAGCTAAACCCAAATTTAAGCTGAAAGTGTACGCTATAGTTTTCAGGCACAAAAACAGCCGGACCACTAAGTGCCCAGCTGTTTTTCTGCAGTATCCCATCTTATTTTTAGAATCTTAAGTTTACCAAAACCCTGAAATCAATCTGGGATTCCTCCTCCTTTTTTTCTTTTGGCGGAAAGGTATTCTCAAATGCTTCAAATTCCTCTTCATTTACTTCAAATCCACTACTTTCTATAAATCTTCCTTCGATGCCCTTCAGTACTCCGGGTATTAGTTCCAGAAGCTGCATTGGTACTGCATATTTGCCATCTTCTGTCTTAACTTCATATTTTTCCGCACAATGAAATCCGAACCTGCTGTAATAGCGGGGATCACCGAATATACACACTGCCTGGTATCCTAACTCCTTTGCCCTATCCAGTGAATAGCGAATTAAAGCAGAACCGATTCCCTTTTTTTTATAATCCGGATGTACACTTACCGGTCCAAAGCATACCACCTCAAATGCCTCGCCTGCATCTGTAACAATAGCTCCCAGACTGTATGCTATGTGTCCCACAATTTTACCATCCAGTTCTGCAACCAGATCCAACTCTTTGATAAATTCTTTATGGTTCCTCAGATTATGAATCATAAAATGTTCCGTACAACCAGGTACATAGACATTCCAAAATGCTTCCCGGGTCAACTCTTCCACCGTTCTGTAATCCTCCGGCTTTTCAAGCCTTATGTTAAATTTTTCAATCATTCTGCTACTCTCTCCTGTAATTTATTTAACTTGCTCTTATTTTCTCCGATACGGCAATGCCCATACCATTGTCTGTACGGATATTTATTTCAGCCAGCTGTATCAATCTGCATCCATCTGAATTCCTCAGTCACAGACCCTCTCCGGCGAATTTCTTCCATCTCTTTCGGAATACAGCCAATAATGCCATTCTTTCTTCCCGTGAAAAATTTATGAAGCTTTTTACGATTCTCAATTCCTTTTTTCCGGCTCCCTGTATTTTCAAATTTTTTAACTGATGCTCCATGCGGTCTATTAATACCGTTTCATCATGCAGGTCTCCGATCACAGTTTGAAACCAGGTACAGCTTTCCATCAGCTTTTCCCCTTTTTCTCCTGATTCTTCCCGGAAAAAGTCCAGTACATAACGCATATTTTTAAAAGCAATCCGCATCTGATGCAATACCGGTTCCGGAACAATCAGCCCGTTGATCCATTCATCATAAGCTTTTAATTGCATATAACACTGCAACAGGCTGACTTCCAGTACCTGCCTGTTCTGAAATATCATTACTTTAGCTGCTTTTTTCAAAACCGGCCGGCATACACCTGTTTCTAAATAGGATTCCATATCCCTTAAGAATGTTTCATATGCGATTGAACTGCAATGCCGATTTACCTCACTTAAACGGCTGTCTCTGGTCTCGCCAATCATTTTCCACAAAACAGGAATTTCTTTTATGGTATATCCACTTTTTTTCAAAAAATACACACACTTTTCCTGCATAATGTCAAGATCCCTAAGACTGCCCAGTATCTTGAGATTTTCCTTTAACTTTAAAATGCACTCCTGCTGCCATCTGTCATTCATATATCCGCTGAATATTACCGACAGGGAAAGCAGCCTGCGAAATGCCACTCTGATATCATGAATTACTTCAGGTTTCGAAAGATCCTTTGAATTACTGCTTAGTCTGGTGATTTCCTGTATCTGTATTGCCACATATTCCGACAGCTTTTGACAAAAATTATCGGAAGGATAGCGGCCGGACTCTCTTTTACCACCTTTTCCGCTATCCTGCTGCTGCATAACCTGTTGCCTTGCCTGGACAACGCTTTCCGCCAGAAACCTTAAGCTCCTGCCCTGCTCCACACTAAGTCCTGCACTTTTCATGCTGAATTTTACGGCTTTTTCCAAAGGAGACTCTGAATTAACACAGCTGATGGTTGCTGCCAATAACCGATTTTTCTCCTCCGTCAGAGATTTCAGGGGATGTGTCAAAATAATATCACCTGCCTGGGAAATTTTTGCTGTTTCCAAAACTCCTTTATGGATATCCTGAAGAAGATATGCCTTTGATGCCACATTCCCATAATCCTGCGGCAGCTGATATAATACGGCAAATCGCCGAAACAGCTTCTCAGCTATCCTGGCTCCTTCTTTTTGCAGGCTGCAGTGAATACCAAAATGACGACATAAATCACTTGTTTTCCAGTACTGAACCTCCTTCTTGGGGAGTGGCAGATATCTTGTATTTTGTACCTGACTGACCGCAGCTTTTTTCATAAGCATCCTCCTTCTAATTTGCTTGTTTTTTCCCTATACTTCTTTCCATATCCGCAGCACCGCATACATCCGCTCCTAAGTCTAATATGATTTTCTTTATCTCCTCTTTCATACTTCTATCTGCTCCCTTGGAATCTTATCGTAAATTATTTGCTCTGTATCTAAAGCATAGCTTACCTAAGCCTATAAATCAACCTTTACTGATAAGAACTTACAAGTTTCCCCGGAACGTTTATTTACAGCTCACTATAAAGAAACATTTTTATGAGTTATTAACGGAAAGAGCAGGGACAGGCATTGACAGGAGCAAAGAAGGCTTTTTATGCAAAACAGTCATGATTCTACCATTTATCCAATATATATAAAATAAATAGAATTTGGGAATGTATATGATAAAGATTAATCACGCACTTTGTAAAAAACTGGCTAAATACGCTTTTCTATTCGTGGCAGCATTTCTGGCCGGCCATTTTGCCGCCAGAATTGTAGACAGTACTGTCAGTACCTCTATTCAGTCGTCAGCGGAAGGCAACTGGGGGCTTAGTTTCCAGGAAGAGGGTAAGCCGCCTGTGGCAAACGCTACTTTTGATGAACTGAAAAAATACGATACTTATTATGCAGAAGATACCACGGAAAAGGTTCTGTATCTGACATTTGATGCAGGGTATGAAAATGGGAATACATCCGCTATTTTAGATGCTCTGAAAAAACATAATGCTCCGGCGACATTTTTTATTGTGGGTAACTTTCTCTCAACAAGCCCTGACCTGGTAAAACGTATGGTAGCAGAAGGCCATACCGTCGGAAATCATACCTATCATCACCCTGACATGTCAAAAATGTCTACCATGGAATCCTTTTCAAAAGAAATACAGGATCTTGAGAAGCTCTATCAGGACACCGTTGGACAGCCGCTCACAAAATTCTACCGTCCGCCACAGGGCAAATACAGTGAAAGTAACCTGAAAATGGCTCAGGAAATGGGATATAAAACATTTTTCTGGAGTCTTGCTTATGTAGACTGGTATCAGGATAAGCAGCCTACAAAGGAAGAAGCCTTCAAAAAACTCCTTGGCAGAATCCATCCCGGTGCCGTTGTCCTCCTTCACAGTACTTCTAAAACAAATGCTGATATTATGGATGAACTTCTTAGCAAATGGGAAGAGATGGGTTATACTTTCAAATCTCTGGATCAATTGGCACAATGATAAAACATACACCACTCTCTAATAGCTTTTCTAAGCTCATTAAAAAGTGGTGTTTTTATTTCGTCCATAATAATGCCCATATGCCAGGCATATTTCGATTTAATTTTTCTGTTATTATCTGAATTGCCAATTCCTCTAATGCTGAAGCAGCCGCCATTAGTCCTGCTGGTCACCTGGTATCTTCTTGCAATCCAGCCGTCAGCCAAATCACTGAATCCACAGATAAAATACACGATCCAAAATGCTGTTCCAAGCGGCTTCATCATTCACACCTTTTACCATACCTTTCCTTTCAGCTAGATCATAAGGATAATTCTAACCCTGTTCCTACCTCAGTCACATTAAGTGCATCGTTCATCTTCGCCTTCGCCTGAAAGGAAACACAGTGGCAGGGATATAAATTTTCCACTTGATTTTCCTGAAAGCAGCGGATCGTTTTTTCTAACCTCACATCCCGGTCAAATATATGAAATCCACCCAGAATACCCTGAATCCGCTTCTCCTTACATACCTGTTTGCTATACTCGATAATATTGCATATACCGCTGTGTGAACATCCGGTAATCACAAACAGGCCATTCGCTGACTGATACACAAGTGCAGAATCATCCAGAACCTGATCCGGTTCCCATACCCCATTGCTGTTCTGTTCTCCGATTTCGGCCCTTTTTTCAAAATCATTCAGAGACGGTATTTCACCCAGAAAAACCAGATTTTCATTTAACCGGATTGGTTTTTCTGATAAAATCAGACTGCCGCTTTTTTTCATTTCCCCTTCTGAAAAAGGTGCTCCGATGTCTTCTGCACCATCTCGCTTAGGCTTAAAACAATCGGGATGTGCAAGAATCTTAACATCAGGTAATACATACCGCTGCATCAAAAACTTATAGCCTCTGGTATGGTCATTATGCCCATGAGAAAATACAATATGCGTCAATTTACCTAAGTCGATATCCATCGCCCTGGCATTTGTTATCAATACATCCGAATATCCTGTATCGAACAAAATGCATTGATCCCCATCCTCAATGTAATAACTAACCGCAGGCTCGCCTTTATAATATTGATCAATATAAGTATTATTATCAACCAGAACCTTTAATTTCATTTTTCTCCTCTCATCTGACAGTTATATTTTCGTCTTCCCCCTCATACATTATACCACACCATGGTATTGGAGGTTGCTTCATGAAATATGGATTAGCATTGGCCGGAGGCGGCACAAGAGGAGCGGCACATGTAGGCGTGCTGAAAGCTCTGGATGAAGAACACCTTCTTCCTTCTTCCATTGCCGGTACCAGCGCCGGAAGTATCGTCACCGGTCTATTTGCCTCTGGAATGAGTATCCCGGAGATGTGTAAGGTTGTCACCCATCTCTCCCGTCGCGGTTTGTCTTATCTTGATCCGGACTATACGAATATTCTGAAACTTTTTCCTCAAATGATATGCAAAAAAACAGTAACCCTCACGGGGCTGTTAAAGGGAAATAAACTTGCTGAATATCTATGTGAACTTACCCATAATATTTCATTATCAGATGCCCAAATAAAAACAGTAATTCCGGCAGTTGATATTGAAAGTGGAGATACCATCGTTTTTACCAATTTCGCCTGGACTTATCCCCTGGAGCATGTCCGTTGGAAACACACAGGTAAACTTGGTGACATCATGATGGCAAGTTCCTCTGTTCCAGCCATCTTTCAGCCTAGAAAATTGGAAAACTATCAGCTGGTAGACGGCGGAGTAACTAATAACCTTCCGGTTGATTTACTGGCGGCAGCCGATGAAAAACGAATTATCGCCGTAGATCTGGGCGATGACTATAAGAAGCCAGCAAATAACTCTATTTTTGAAGTATCCCTGCATTCATTTTCCATTATGAGCAGAGATCTGAAGGATTGTTTATCGCAAAAAGAGCTGTTGCTCCTGAAGCCTTCTCTTCCTGATGAAGCAGGATTATTGACCTTTGAATATATGACAGACTGCATGGAGGCCGGATATCAGTATACAAAAAAAATGATTCCCCGGATCAAAGAAGTACTGTCAGCTCCTGTAAATCCTATAAAAAGACTTTGATATTCTATAGAAAAACCGCAGTCCTATCCCGCTTACGCTTTAATTGCCCATCGCATTTTCGTTGAACGGGCTCGGCTGTTTATGTTACACTCTTCCGCTGACGGGCGAATAACTTCTGTTGCAATTTCACTGTAAACGCCATCGCGGAACAGTTGTTTAAAGGACTTTTTAACAAGCCTGTCCTCCCCGGAATGGAATGTAAGTATGGCTACCCGTCCACCTTTTGTGAGTACATCCGGAAGCTTTTCCAAGAATTGATAAAGTACTTCAAATTCGCTGTTCACATCAATTCTCAATGCCTGAAAAGTCCTTTGACAAGATTTCTTAATTGCTTCTTTTCGTTGATCAGCAGGAACAAACTCCAGTGCATCTCCTATAATTTGCTGGAGTTTTGTTGTTGTAGAGATCTCTTTTCCTTTCTTAATCTCAGAAATAATCCCATGAGAAATCTCTTCAGCATAAGGTTCATCTGAATTATCAATCAGCATACCCATCAGTTCTTCCTTGCTAATTGTTCTTAAGCGTTCAGCTGCAGATATTCCTTTTTCCGGATTTAACCTCAGATCTAATGGTCCCTCTTTTTTATAAGAAAATCCTCTGTCCGGATTATCTATCTGCATGGAAGAGACTCCTAAATCCGCCAATACAAAATCAAAAGCTCCCGCTTTCCCGGCAACCTGGTCGATATCCGCAAAATTCAACTGCAGAATTGTCAATATATCCGATCCAAATCCCAAACCTTCCAGTCGCTCCCTGGTCTTAACTATTTCTATCGGATCTACATCCAGTGCATACATATGACCCTGGGATTTCAGACATTTCATCATTTCCAGTGTATGTCCCCCATATCCCAGTGTTGCATCCAGACCGGTCTGACCCGGCTTTATCTGCAGAAAATCCAATATTTCCTTTACACAAATGGAAATATGCATCCCCACGGGGGTACTTCCTTTTTGTATTACCTTTGCCACCGTTTCCGGATATTTTTCCGGTTGAAGTTCTTTATATTTTTCCTTATATGTTTTAGGATGAGTCCCTTTATATCTTACTCGACGTTTATGTTTTTGTTCCTGGTTATCCATTGTATGCCTCTCTTTCATTTATATCAAACGCATCACCTTCTGGTGTATCACTATATTTCATTTTCTTTATAAATAAGATTGTATTTTAATCATTTATTCTGTCATTCGGTCTCATACCAGCAGTAAGTTCCCCTGCCTTCTTCTTTTGCTTTATATAATGCTTTATCCGCATTATGATATGCTTTTGTGAATGACAAATCGCCTTTTCTAACTCTGACAATACCTATGGAACAGCTCTGTTCCAAATCCATCCCGGTAAAGATTATGCCGATCTTTTCAATCAGTTGATCTGCAATCTGAGTTCCTTCATTTCTGCTGTGAACCCCCTTAACAAACAGCATGAACTCATCTCCGCCAATCCTGCCTGCGATATCAGAATCTCCTGCATGTTTCTCGAGAACAGCCGCTGTGCGCTTAATAAGCGCATCCCCCGCCTGATGCCCTTTTTGGTCATTCACTTTTTTAAATTCATCTAAATCAAGCAAAAACAGCAATCCATCTGCCTTCTCTTCCGTCAGCAGACGACTGATATGCTTTTCTGTAAATTTCCGGTTAAAGAGTCCTGTCATCGAATCCAGCTGAATATCTTTTTCCAGCACCGCGCTGCGCCGCATGGCTTCTTCTGCCTGACTCGCAAATGTTTTGGGATAATACTCATCTTCTTGCTGATAAATATAAGGAACTGAATGATGCAGGCTGTCAATTACTAATCTTCCGTTAATCTCAGCGTGTACAACAGCGGTAATCCTGGTATCCATATTGATAACCACCTGTTTTCCCTCAACATCCGATTCACCGGCTTCAAATTCTCCATATACAATACAGACATCCTCACTGACCAGTTTTGCCTCATACCATTCATTTCTGATGATAAAGTCAATTCCTTCTGCTTCTTTCTGATCCTTTTGCAGACCGTTGATCAAAGATTCCAGCCCATGATAAAACTCGTGTTTCCCCGTTCCAATCACCAGTATATCAGGGGAAAGATATTCAAACATCTTTTCAATCTTCATCTGATCCCCGGAAATATAACTCTCCATCAACTGTTGTATCAATAGACTTGCCCTGCTGCATATATCTTCCTTCCTCATGGATACCTCCGTTTCGCTTGCTTGCATTATTATTATGATAACATATGGATTGTTATGTGTCGACTTCCTTTCCTGATTTTACAAAAAGATACAATTAAAAAAGCTCCACAAAGTGGAGCAGTCAGCCAGATTCAATTTAACGCTCAAACATATATCTTTCTATCTCTTGCGATGTTAATTTTCTTACCTTGGTATCCGGATATTCCTTATAGGCTCCAGCACTGTAAACCGGAGCCATTTTTTCACATATTTTATCTTTATTTTTCCTCAAAAACAAATGCAGACCTTCTATATCTACAAATATTTTATATGATATGCGCCCTTTACTGCTTTTTATTTCATAAACTCCACAGGACTTTTTCATTGTATAATCAGCCGTTCTTAAATATAACTTTGCTATCTCTAAAGATTTGAATGGAAAATTCCACCTTTGCACACCTCTTTTTTCATCATGCTCAATGCAAATGCAGCATCCGCAAGTTCCACAGATATATTGTGTATGATTTTGCAGGCACTCCATAGGATTCAGTAAAGGAGTTATTCTGTTGTTATCACTGTAACATTCCTTACACATAATTCTATTTTCCTTTCTTCACATTGTACTTTTTATCAGATCATTTTCACTTTTCTCCGATCTCTTTTTGAATTTAGTTTACTATATTTTCAAAAAACCGTCTATCAAAATATTAGGCTTCTTTTGCTGCTATAACAGAATCTTTTAATCTTGCTTTACAAAAAAGATTTTGCCGGATCGTTCTCACTTTCCGGCAAAATCCTTTTTATTTTATGTACAATTTATTTCCAGGCGGAGCAGATTCTGCATTTTCCTGATCCCCTCTTTTTGGGATGTAACGATGGCATCCAATAAGGGTACCAATGAAGAGCAAATAGGGAATTGCAGTGCATTCTCTGACATGTAGACAGCCCCTTTGTGGTGCGGTATCATTTCACGCATAAAATTAGCGTCAATATTATTGTCGGTGGACGCTGCCTTCATCTCATAAAACATATTCTGTATGATGTAATCATTGTTTTGTTTATAACAGCTGAGTTCTTCCGGTTCATTCATACAGCATTGACATTCCGGATATACCGCTTTCATATTTTCAATGCTTTTCTGCTGGGATACGATAATATTCATTGCTATGTTTTGTAATGGAATATTCGTTGTATACCTCAGCAGATTTTCAGACATGGCAATGGCGGCACAGTGATGGGGAATCATCTGGGTTATGAAACTTCCTGAAATGCTCTCCGTAAGTTTCACCCCAGACATCTTCTGAATCATATTTTCTAAAATGCAGTGATATTGTTCTACATAAGCTTTTGTATTATTACTTAACTGGCATGTATTGGTCATAATTTCACCCTCCTGCCATTATATGCAGGCTGGTTAAAGTTGATGCCAGATTAATTTCTTCTTAACTTTCCTGCCTTATCATTAATCATTCTTATCAAGTTGGTATTTCTTTCCGGCACAGCCATTTCTTCCATGGGCTTTCACTGTATATAGTGCCTGATCCGCCAGATTCAGCAGTTCATCAGGATCTATTCCGTCGCAGAAAGTCTCATTACAGTATCCGATCGATACCGTCAGGATATCAGAACCCGGATGTTTCTCATGATGAATCTTCTCCTGTTTTAGCCCTTCAGTTACCTGTTCAATATACGCTTTTACTTCCTGATCATCCATATTTACACACAGACAGACGAATTCATCTCCTCCGTAACGGCTGATATAGATTCCTTCCATAACATTATGGGACAAAATCTGGGCTACTTTACGTAAAACCACATCTCCCTGGAAATGACCATAGTAGTCATTATACTGTTTAAAATAATCCACATCCAGCATGATATAACCCAGGGTCTTCAGATTCTCTCTGTGTGTCATCTTAGTTACCAGTTTATTAAACGACCTCCGGTTATACAATCCGGTTAGTTCATCAAGCTGACTGGCATTTTCCAGCGCCTTTCTTTGCTGAATCATATGTTCATGCTCCATCGCTGCCTGATGGATCTGAATCCTTGAAAGCATACTTTGTGAACGCATCTCATCTTCAATCGCTGTAATCTTCCTGACAATTATATAATAATCCTGATATGCCTGTCCCAGCTCATCTTCTTCCTGGTACTGCTGGTAATATTTTATTTTAAGGATCTGAATGCGATACAATAATGACAGCGATACATCATATTCGAATTTCTGTATAATATCCAGCAATTTCTTACAGCGTTCCCTGTCACCAATTTCCAGCATGTTTGCACACATACCTTCTGCCATATCACAGACAAAAAACTGGTCTTCCACATTCAGTAAGTCGTCTCCCATTAATCTGTCAGCTTTCTCAGCACATTTCTCCCGGTCTCCTGTCATAGCATAGTAAGCACACCAGCTGCACCCTAACCGGATACGGCTATACACACTGTCATCACACAGTTTTTCACATTTTACAAGAGCCTGTCTGGCACCGTCAGCATCTCCCAGATGTCCGCATACTTCCGCTAAATTAGTCAGATAACAGACCGCAGCCCCAATATTCTCCTCCTCCAGATTGTGCTCAATGTTCGTATATGCCAATTCAAAATATGTCCTGGCTGTTTCCCAGTCTTCTCTGCAGGCAAAGGAATATCCGATATTATTATACAGCTTTCCTGCCATACTGATATCTCCCAGCTTTTCTGCCAGTTTCTTACCGTCTAAAAAGTAAGACAGCGCCGTCTGGTCATCATTCAGCTTCTGATAATAGAGCCCGGCGCAGTTACACAGCACCAGCATCAAGTCATCAAAACCATAATCTTTGCATAATGTACTTGCCCGCAGGAGAAAAAAACCACAGCTGGAATACTCTCCCAATGCCAGGTGGCAGTCCACTAAATATACATTTGCAAACGCACAGCCATAGGTGTACTGCTCCGCTTCTGACACATCCAGTAACCTTTTACAAAGCTGCCGTTCTTCTTCCAGATCCGTAAATCGAACCTCCAGAATTCTCTCCATCAATTTCGTTTCATAAGAATCTAATTTCTTTTTTCTGCTCATAATAAATCTACTCTTTTTCTGGAATATGTGTTGCGGCCGGAGCGCTTACTCTGATAGAGCGCCTGGTCTGCAAGCTGAAACAATAAATGCATTTCTACCTGCGCTTTGTCTTCACCTGCCGCAAAACCAATAGAAAGGGTCACTTCATTGCTGCAGGGAGACTTTTCATGTGGCAGAGCCTTAGAATGCAGGCTGTCCCTGACACATTTAATAAAATTTTCTATCTCCTCCACCGCTAATCCTTCACAAACACATACAAATTCATCTCCCCCATAGCGGCATGAAGAAATTCCGGTTTGTCTGTTTTCTATAAGGCAGCGGGCAATATCCTGGAGAACGAGATCTCCTTTTAAATGTCCGTAATAATCATTATATTCTTTAAAATAATCTACGTCCAGAATAATAATCCCCATGTTTTGCCGGGCATTTTCACTGGTTCGGTCCCGCATCAAGGATTCTAAATACCTGCGGCTATATACACCCGTTAATTCATCCACATTCACTTCCCGCTCTAAGGTTTCCTGTTCCGACTGCATAATTTCCTTCTGCTGTACCAATTGGTCCAGATGAATCTTTGATTTCATAGCATTTACAATCACATTATTTACCTTCGCCCGAAATCCCTCATTTTTCTCATAAAACCTGTGATATACCTCTGTGTGTTTTGAAACCGGCTCGAACAAAAACTCATAGCGGATCGTTGTTTCCTCAAGAGCCTGCATCTGATCCACTCCAGCTTCAACGCAGTTAACCTGCATAGCCTTTAGAAAATGTTTTGCATAATGGGCATTATTCAAATCCATCATTTTTTGTGTCAGGGTGTGATAAGTCTCGAATGCCGACAGCATGTCTTCATTTATAACTTCCTGGCTCCGGAGTAAAAGGTCTGCATATTCAAATGCTTTTTCATTTTCACCTACCGCAGCATAGTAGAGGCACCAATTCTTATATCCCAGTACCTTCTTCTGCCGGGAATCCGATACTGTCTGATCATACTCTTCAATAAATTTTCTGGCATCCGCATATTGATTCATAAGTAAAAATACTTCAGACAGATTGCCCAGTATAGAGAGAAAGACCGGGCTTTCCTCTAATACTGACTGCAGCCGATATGCTTTCAAATAATAATTCAGTGCCTGTTCATAACATCGATGACGCTGAAATGCAAATGCCAGGTTGTTCAATACCACACATTCTCCTGCCGCATCATTCAGCCGCTCTGCCACTGTAATTGCTTTCAGGTAATATTCTATGGAATTTTCTTCATCACCACGCATATCATGATAGATCCCGAACAAACTATATACCCGCAGATGAAGATCGTCCCAGTTATGATTTTCCAGGATCAGACTTTGCGCTCCCTGCAGGCACTTTCCTGCATTCTCTTCATCATAAACCGCAATATAGTAATCCCCCAGGTATGTCAGTGCAAATGCTTTACCATAGGAATCATTACATTTTTCTGACCAGTCCAGAAGTTCCTGGCACAGCCTCTTTTCTTCTTCCAAATCCGTATAACGAATTTCCAAAATTCGGGACATGATCTTTCTCATGCCGTGATTTAAATATTCTGTCATTCAATTGGCCTCTTTTAGTGATTTTGTTCTGTATAGTGACAAGCAGCCAGATGGCCGCCGGAAATCTCCTTTAATGCAGGTTTTTCATTCATACAACGTTCCTTTGCCCGCTTACAGCGCCCTGCAAAGGGACACCCTTTGATTGACCCGGCAGCTAAAGACATATCATCTGCCTCCGTGCGCTTGCCCCTTATGAGCTGCTCCCGGGAATCTACTGTCAATACCGACTCCAGCAAAAGTCTGGTATAAGGATGCTGCGGGGTTCTATATATTTCTTTTGTTCTTCCAATCTCCATTATGTGTCCCAGATACATAACAGCCACCCGGTCAGATATATAATGTACCATATTCATATCATGAGCAATAAAAACATAGGTTAATCCGATCTCTTTGCCCAAACGTTTCAGCAGATTCATAATCTGGCTCTGAATAGACACATCTAATGCGGCAATCGGTTCATCGCATATCAGCAGCTCAGGCTCCAATGCCAATGCACGTGCAATTCCGATACGCTGTCTCTGTCCGCCGGAAAATTCATTGGGAAAGCGTCCGGCATGAGCTGTCTGCAGCCCCACTGATTCCAGAAGTTCAAAGACCCTGGTTTCCCTCTCTTTTTTCGTTAATCTGTTCTGAATGACCAGGTTTTCAGCAACAATATCTCCCACCGTCATCCGGGGATTCAGGGACGAATATGGATCCTGAAAGACCATCTGAACTTTGTTTGCAAATGCAAGCCGGTGTTTTCTCCGCTTTAAATCAAGTTTTTCTCCATGGAAGTACAGGTTTCCTTCTACCTTAGGATAAACACCCATTATGACTCTGGCAAGTGTAGATTTACCACAACCTGATTCTCCAACAATACCCAGTGTTTCCCCTTTATTAATCTTCAGATTCACATCCTGCAGTGCCTGAACTCTTCGTTTGTCATTTATCGTAAAGCCCTTGGAGACATGTTCTAGCTGAAGTAATGGTTCCATTATGAATATCCTCCTTCTGGGTTATCCCGGTGATAAAGCCAGCAAGATGTCCTGTGTCCATCCTCTATTTCAATTTCAGGCGGATCAGCCAGATGACAAATCTTCATACAAGCTTCACAGCGCGGCGCAAAGGAACACCCTTGCGGCAGCTTGTCAAGATCCGGCGGGGCTCCATTAATTGCACGAAGTTCCTTATCCTTTTCCAGGTTTGGCAAACTCTCAATTAGGCCGCGTGTATAGGGATGTGCCGGTTTTTCAAACAACCTTCCAACATCACTTTCCTCCACAATTTTACCTGCATACATAACCGCAACTTTATCCGCAACATTTGCTACGACGCTCAGATCATGGGTTATCATTAATACAGACGTATGCAGCTCTGTCTGCATTTTTTTCAGTAGAGCCAGAATCTGCATTTGAATGGTGGGATCAAGTGCCGTTGTTGGTTCATCTGCAATCAGCAATACCGGACTGCATGCCAAAGCCATGGCAATCATGGCTCTCTGACGCATTCCTCCTGAAAACTGATGTGGATACTGCTCTGCACGCAGGGATGCTTCCGGTATCTGTACCATTTCCAGCAGCCGAACCGCTTCTGACCTACACTCAGCAGACGTTTTTTTTCCATGTCTGCGCAGAGTTTCTGTCACCTGTTTTCCAACCTTCATGGTTGGATTCAGATATGTAAGCGGATCCTGAAAAATCATGCCTGCCAGCTTCCCTCGTATTTCAAGCATCTCTCTCTCAGAAGCAGCAAGAATATCTCTTCCACCAAGCCAGAGCTCTTCTGCTGTCATATCCCCCCCTGATACATCATTGAGTTTTAAAACAGATTTTGCTGTCACACTCTTTCCACATCCGCTTTCTCCTACCAGCGCCAGAATTTCTCCTTTTCTAACCGACAAAGATACCCCCCGTACAGCATCCAGATTCCCATAACGCTGTTTAAATGACACTCTCAGCTCTTTTATTTTCAGCACTTCGTCCATGTGTAATATGTCTCCTTATCTTAGGATCCAGAATATCCTGTAATCTGTCACCCAGAAGATTGAACGCCAGCATAAGCAGACAGATGTATATTCCAGGCACTGCTAACTGCATCGGATATGTCTGAAACACACCGATGCCTTCATTTGCCATGACCCCCAGAGAGGGATAAGGCGGCGCAACTCCCATTCCGAGCATAGATAAAAACGCTTCGGTAAAAATAATCCCAGGTATATCCAGAGTAGCATTAACAATAATAATTCCAAACATATTTGGGAGCAGATGTATAAAAATAATCCGTCCTGCACTGGCTCCCATTATTTTTGCTGCCACCACAAATTCCTGATTTTTCAGCGATAACACCTGACCTCTTACAAGTCTAGCCATACCTGTCCATCCAACAAGGGAATACGCAAGAATCAAGGAACCGATTCCTCTTGGCAGAACTGCCATCAAAAGCAGGACAATTACCATATAAGGTATACCGCTGACTACCTCCAGAAGACGCATCATTATATTGTCAGCTGCTCCTCCCATATATCCCGAGATACTGCCGTATGTAACCCCCACAACACAGTCAATCAATGCCACGGCACCTGCCACAGTCAGCGAAATTCTTGCACCATACCAGAGCCTTACGAATATATCACGTCCTAAATGGTCTGTACCAAATATATGAATCAATCCATTGACCGGATCTCTGCTGAAAAATGACTGATTCGCAAAAGCGACATTCTGTGCCGCATAATCAAACGGACTCAGAAAAGGAATCAGCACCGCTCCCAGGATCATTGCCAGAAGGAGAATCAGAAAAAAACCAGTTGACGGGCTGCTCAGGAAAAGCTGAAATGTTTCCTTACCATAGCTTGGAACAGTATGTATGGCATTCTCTTTCTGCTTCGGTTCATTCTTCGCTACCCGCTCAAAATACTCAGCCGGTATCCTGCCATTTTCATCCTTCAATTTCAACACCTCCCAGCCTGATTCTCGGATCTACGAGACTATGAATGACATCTACAACCAAATTACAAAGTACCAGGAAAATACCAAAAAATAAAGTTGTACCCACAATAACCGGATAATCATTTGCCCGAACAGAATCGACAAAATACTTTCCAAGTCCCGGGATTGCAAAAACATTTTCAACCGCAAAAGTTCCAGTAAGCAATACCGCGGTCATGGGACCAAGTACTGTTATTACAGGCATAACAGCATTTCGGAGGCAATGGCTGAAAATAATTTGCTTTTTACTAAGCCCCTTCATTCTTGCTGTCGTAATATAATCCTTTTCCAGTACTTCCAGCATACTGGAACGCATAAGCCGGCTGATAATTGCAATCGTACCAAATGCCAGCGAAAAAGAGGGCAGTAACTTACTGCTTTCTCCTTTCCACCCAATGATGTCGAATACATGCATACCGGTAATCTGATACAGCTTAACCCCAAGAAAATACTGCAGTAGAGCTCCCAAAATAAAAGAAGGGACCGACACACCCAGTAATGCTATGATCATAATTCCGGTATCCCAGGCTTTCCCTCGTTTAACCGCTGCCATGATCCCCAGTAATAAGCCAATCAGAACCGCAAAGATCAGGGAACGGATTCCAAGTTCCAGGGACACCGGAAATGCACCGCCGATAATATCGGTGACCTGTCTGCCGCTTACAAGAGAACTGCCAAGGTCTCCCCTGCATACATTCCCAATATAAATAAAATATTGTTCAAAGACCGGCTTGTCCAGCCCGTACTTTGCCGTAAGGGCGGCCTGGATAGCCGGTCTGATTGCTTTATTTCCCGAGAACGGATTCCCGGGAAGCATATGCATTAATAAAAATGTTATGGTTGTCAATACCAGTACTGTAAAAAAAGCATATATGATCCTTTTTACCACATATTGAGCTTGAAAGCGCAAAATTTTCACCTCTGCTCTCTGCCTTACCGGGCATTAATAGACGCACCGTCACACACGTTGAAATACTGGAACGGCGTACGTACCAGACCCTCCACTTTGTCTGACACTGCATATGTAGTACAGGTAAAATACAGCGGCCCCATCGCCATATCATCTAACAATAACTTCTCTGCCTGAATCATCAGTTCCTGTTTTTTGCCGGCATCACCTTGCTCATCTGCATCTGCCAAAAGCCTGTCATACTCAGGATTGGAGTATTTCCCCATGTTATTGACATTATCACTGGCGAAGTATTCCAAAAATGTCATTGCAGTATTCTCAGTCGGTCCGTTTGCCTCAATGCTTATATTAAAATCTCCATTTTCTTTCGCTTCCTGAAGTGCTTTCCATGCCTGGGCATTAATCGTCACATCAATACCAAGATTTGTCTTCCACTGCTGCTGGATATATGCAGCCTGATTCTGGCTGTAAGACGTATCCACAACATCCAGTGTCAGCTTTATATCTGCGGCTGCTATTTTCAATTCCTCCAGAGCAAGTTCCATATATTTTTTTGCATTTTCCAAATCATATGCGAACAGGCTGCCACGTGCACTGGCATAGCTTTTCTCTCCGGCACCTGCAATCATCTCCGGCACGAGACCATCTGCTGCAACAGACCCGTCTGCAATCACATTATCAAGAAGACTCTGTGTATCAATGGAATAAGCCAGCGCTTTCCGAATATTTTCATTAGCCAGATACTCATTCTCCATATTAAATCCGAGATACCACGTTCCCCCGTCAATATAGGTATGAATTGCTTTTTCATCTTTATCTTTCACCTGTGCAATCTGCTCACTGTAAATATTGCACAGATCAATTTCTCCGGTTGTAAAAGCATTCAGCCGGGTATTCGTATCGCCGATCATAGCCAGCTTGACCTTAGGAATCCTGATATCAGAAGCATTGTAATAATCATCCCACCTTTCCAGCATCATATGGTCATCATGGGTCCATTCCGTCAGCCTGTACGCCCCGTTCGTAACCATCTTATCCGCATCTTTTCCATATTCCGCAGCACCAATTTCTTCATAAGCCTTTTGATTCATCGGAAAATACATGGGCAGTGCTAAAAGGAACAGGCCATCCGTCATAGGATGTGACCATTCAATCTCCAATGTATAATCATCTCTCACCTTAATTCCCAGTTCCGATTCATCTGCCTGCCCATTATAAAAAGCTTCTCCGTTTTTAATATTCTCATATAAAAACGAAGCCATGAATGCACCTGTATCCGGCTTCATCTGGGTTACCCATGCAAAATAAAAATCCTTTGCGGTAACCGGTTCACCATTGGACCACTTTGCATTCTGCTTTAAGTAAATAACATATTTCGTATTATCTGCACTGATGTCCCACTTTTCTGCCAAGTCAGCCACCGGCTCGTCATTTTTATCCAGTCTGGCAATACCAGACATGCAGTGTGACAATATACTCATGGCAACCGCATCACACACAAGGATGGAGTTCATCTCAACAGGTTCTGTGGTAATGTCTAACACGACGGTATCTTCATCCGTGGTGCCTGGGAATGCACCTGCTTTCTTCTGAACTGCATTCTCCTGACCCGTTTGATCTGTATTCACCTGATCTGTTTTGCCTCCGGCACTGGTATTTCCGCAGGACACTAAATTGAACATCACGATTAAAATCATTGCAAATGCCAGTAATTTTTTCTTTCTCATAATTTACTTCCCCTTTTTTCTAATTAATGTAGAATGGAAATTTATGTATTTGGGGTAATTATAGCATTTATTGAAATGTGTTGTCAATTTATACATGGAGGAGTTTTATGGGGTGGGAAATACGGAAAATAGCTGTGCAAAACGATGCGCATCCTGCCGGAAAAGTGAATACCTTTGTAAAAGTAAAACTTTCATACTAAATATCATCATAGTATACTTCTTTGTTCATATAAATCTTTTCCCGCTTAGAATCATAGTACATACTTGATTGACCTATAATCGGAGTGATATCATATCTGTCAAAGTTTAATCCATATTCCTCCTGTATAAATTCAATAAACTCCATTATGTCTATTTTCTTCAACTTTTTCATGATAAACAAAAAGAAATCAGCACGCGTAAACTGCCTTCCTATGTGACTAAAAAGGAAACCACCGCCTACTTTACTATAACGAATCTCCTTATTCCCGCGCAATAAGGCTCCATAAAACCAATCGTCATAACCAAGCTTATCCAATTTACTTGTAAATCCGTTTTTTCTGATAGATTTTATTGAAAAAAACTCTTCGTTATCATATTGTGCCGCATCAAATGCATATTGTTTTAAATCTTCTTGCGATATATCCGGTGCCTTTTCACTAAAACTTCCATAAGTCAAATACTTATTTTTTTCAAATTCCAAAATATCACAATTAATGCGCATGCCCTCCAGAACACCTGCAAAATTTTGATTATACTTAATACGTCTGTCAAACATGTCAAGATCCGTAATCTCATCCTTAAGTAAAAGTGCTTTAAAATACTCCTCTCCATTCGGATAAGTATTTTTTATAACATAATCAATATACACCTGAAATCCCATAGTTTTTAGTGTATATGGATTTACTTTTTCCTTATCTCCTTTTGGGAATGTTTCCATGTAGATATTTTCAATATCTTCGATAAAATAAAAGTCTTTTATAAGTTTATTCCCCATTATTTTATATTCAGCATCTGACATAATCTTATAGTCCACAGAAAACATACCGTTATTGTAATATTTATTGATAAAAGGTGTAAAGTTAGCCAATGCTGTTTCGCTTTTGACACCAAATTCTTCCTCATATGCCTTACCAAAAGCATAAAACTCAATCGGTGCAACTCTGTATAAAAATTCTACGGTCTGCTGTTCTCTGTCTGATTCTCCAATGGAAATAAATGGCATCCTTCCTAATGATAAGTTTATCGGCAATTTATCAATATTTTTCTTTATAATATTATGTAATTCATACTCATCCATAATATTGAATTCTTCCATTAATTCAGGATAAACATTAAACAGTTTCAGTGTAGAAATCTCCATGTTTTGAAATGAATCAAAACCTAATTCTGCAAACAACCTGTCAAGATCATATTCCTGCATATTATAATATCTAATCCGGTGTCCGTATTTGCTAAGAACATAGCATTGATCATCCATCCTTGCCTCAAAGGCTCTTTCTGTGGGATATAACAGCCGCTCAACATTCTCTAATCCATTCATTTTCAGAAAATCCATATATAGCTGATAATATTCTGAAATAGTACACTCCTGATCACTATAATTTATTTCAAGTAACTTCCTTATTATAGCTTCTCTTTTTATTGGGATATATTCTCCACCGATTACCACACAGTATTTATACATTTCTTTTACTGCCTTTTGTGCAATTGTACCTGAAATATGCTCATCATTTAGTAATTCTTCTAACCCCTTAGAACCTTTTTTATAAGTTCCTTTAAGATAGTTAAACGATTCTTCTGACAAACTAAATATGTTCTTAAACTCTTCCTTCGTAATGTCATAATTTTCGAACCAATATTTAAAGTCATCTTCTCTAAGCTTCGGCATATTCTCAATTGCCTTTTTTGTAATCTGTCTTACTCTTTCTCTAGTTATCCCTATAATGCTGCCGGTCTCTTCCAGAGTCATACCCTTTAATCGACACATTAAAGCTGTTTTTTGATTTCCTTCCTCCATCCGATCCGTATAATCCTGAACTGTTAAAAGATGATATTGCAATCCATCATCTGTATAATCCACCTTATCTTGGGCTTTAAGTTTCTCAATTATTTCCATAAAAATATCAGATGAACATAGTCCAAAGGGCAGCATCTTCTTTAATGTATCCATTGGTACTATTGCAGTTTCCTGAAGCAAAGAGCAAATATAGTTTTCAAACAGCTTAAAAATTGAAACATCTGAAAATATTTTATTTAATAAATTTCTATTTCCCCATACCATTTCTATATCGGATTCCAGTAAATCCCTATTCTTATATACAATGACCTTTACCTGGTTACTATATATCGCATCATCAAGATCCGGACAATTTATTTTTATATCTTCTTTAATTCTATTAGAATACAGATCAATGAGATGACTATGTTCATCCGCCTTATATTGAATACAGATAATTTCTTTAAGTTTATTTAAAATTTCTTCTCTGGTGCCAGCCCCCATTCCTTTTACTTCCAAAAAATCTTTATAATCCGTGTTCACGATAGACTTTGCCGTCATATATTTATTTCTTAATAAAGCTCCCGTAGCTCTTGCAGACATCCTCATATCATTCACGTCAATATCGTTCATAATAAAACCATTTGAGTCGTAAAATAAAGTATCATGAACATCTTCCGAAATTGTTGTTTCATCCAGATAATGCAGAACCTTGATTTTCTTCTCCTGAGTAGTATTGTTATGTTTATTGAAATTAACGTTCTTTTCTAAGACAACATCATTTATTTCTGCTTCCAGGTTTAAATCAGTTTCTATTTCCCCAAGAATAGATTTTTTTATAACATCTAATATTTCTACAGCAACATATTTATCAATAGAATCTATACCTAGTATCTCTTCTATTGAAAGCTGCATTAATTCACCTAAATTACTAATATTATATTTCTTTATTACGTTAAACGTATTTGATGAAAACCCCAGCTTGTCTATTAATATATCTTTATTTTCCCCAATCATGATATTACTCCTTTAAAAGTTATTTACATATCATAGTTTATTAATTTCCATCAAATAGTATCGCAAATGCTCTTAGAATAAGCTTTCTGCATGAGAAGTGCCACAGTTTCCACATGCGGTGAAAGTTGTCTTTTATACTACACGGCAAAAGGTTCGCCCTAACGTTTTGTTATAGAATGCCTGATTTGGAGTTTTACTCCTCTTACCCTTGTGATAATTTTTTACCCCTCTTGGTAAGAATTTTACCCCCTTTTCCCCACCTTAAATAACGAATAAATACGCTTCATTATTCTTCCCACACATCCTTTATCCTTTTAGGTACCATTGATACCTTCTTCCAGGCAAAAAGTACATTCAAATAATTCTCTTCTACAGTCATCACAATATATTGGTTCTTGAACTATGTCGTCTGCATCTACTACTTGCACGCCACAATTTGTACAATTAACAATCTTATTCATCGCTCCACAACTAAGACACATTCCATAAGGTGCATAATCATTATTTACACATATATATTTCTCTCTACATTCACAACACTCTAGTTCATCGGAAGCAATAAATGTAATACCTCCAAACAATTTTACTAATTCACGTTCAGTATCTACTTCATCATGTACGATTTTTAATGACTTCTCATCAAAATTTTTCTTTCGCCTCCAATATTCCATCAGTTTAATAGTATCACTCTCTACTTTGGTAACACTATCATCAAATTTCACCTGAACAATGTTAGGTCTATTAAAAGCTGTACCAGAAAATATAGCTTGTCCAGGTGATAAAATACTAAGCATTGCTATACTCATCTCATCTATAAAAGGCACTGTATTCTTTATAATGTCTATGTCTCTGGGATTAACCAATTTATGAATCACATAATTGTGAGACTGCGATAATAAAGTCGGTGTAATATCACTAGGTCTTTGAGTTGCCATTGTAAGAAATACCCCAAACTTTCTGCCTTCTTTGATGATGCTTTCAAAAGTATCAATGCATGTTTTGGCAATGGCATCTTCTTTATCAATATTTTGCGCTGATAAATAATTGTGAGCTTCATCAACAATCAAGTGCAAAGAAAAATTCTTTTCCTTAGAATTAAGTAAAAAATCATATAGCTTTGCACATAAAAACGTTACGATTATTCTTCTAATATCCTTTTTTGCTCTGCTCACATCGCATACCAGTATATGTTCTTTTTCAAATAAGCAATCTAATACATTTTTCTTATCACCCACTATATAAGGTAAAAAAATCGCTTTAAAATCCTTTTTATTTGAATTAAATCTTCCTATCAAAGGGCTTGTATTATTTTCATTAATATTATACTTATATGTTCGATACAAATGTGTAATATTAAGTAAAAACCCCATATCTTCGACAGAAAAGTTTTCTTTAATTGATAAAGTCGTATACTGGTTTACCTCATTGCAAATTACATGCGTATAATCAGTATAAAAATCTCCACTATTTACAATCATGAACTTATTTCCATTAATTGTATATCTATCAAAAATACTAAAAATATTCTCGATTTCTTTATAATAATTATCATCAAAAAAATAAAAATCCTCTTTTATACTATTAATTGCACCGAGTTTATTTGTTGTATTTGCATTCGAATTTAATATCCCAATTATGGATTTTTTTAGTTCATCTAATAAGTATTGAGCTATATTGGCCTGCTCTTCTTTAACAAATATATTTTTAATAACTCCATTCCAAACAGTCTTAATTACCGGATATTGTGTCTTTTCTGTTGCCTCAAGCAACAATTTCCAATCCTCACTTTCCAATAAATTTAAAGGAATATGTATACTGTTTTTACCAGCATTTCTTGTATCTAAAATTTTGTTTAATTTATTATTGGTAAATGCTTTGGTATACTCACCGTTTGTATCAACAAACAGAAAATAGCTGTTTTTTGTATTAATATTATCAAATAATTCTGTAAAAATGGTATTAAGTGTATTAGATTTTCCACTACCAGTATTCCCTACAACCAAAGAATGACTTGCAAAGAATTTATTGATATCTATATAAAAATCCAAATCCTTTTTATATAGATATTTCCCTACATTAATAGAGACACTGTATGATGTCCCGGAATAGATTTTCAACAGTTCTTTATCCGAAACAGTATAGGCATTATCAAATATATTAGGTGTCTCGCCACTATTTCCTTGTCTAAACTCATTTCCTTCAAAAAATCCTATAACTTTACAAATGACAATTCTATTACTTGCAATTTTAATAGATACTTCTTTTTTATCTGATTCAAGTATAGTTTTCTCATTTACTATTTCATATATAATATCTTCAATCTTTAAAAAACTTCCAACACCCGCAATTCGTACAGGATTACTATTGATAACAATGTACGGTGTCTCCAATTCCTTATTTATAGCTACACTTATGATAGTATTTGATACTTCTATTACCTTGCCGATATACATATCAATCATCTTTATCGCCTCCTCGAAGCTTTAGCAACAATTCAGCAACATCATTAAATTTATACTCTGTATTTACGACTATAACATTTTTATAAGCGTAATATTTCTCTTTTAAACGTGTTATCTCTCCACTTGTTGCACAGAAAATAATCAGATGAAATGTATTTATTGTCAATGCATTTTCAATTATTTTATTGATATGCTCATCTCCCATAGACATTCCCGTCACAAATAATGAAGTTTTTTCCTGACATAAACGATTTGAAAATTCTCTCATTAACGCCGAATAACTTATGATTAAATTAGTGTTTTTAAATTTATCTACAGAAGGATATATTATTTCCGGCAAAAATTCCTGTTCATAGGGGTTTCTCTCAACCAGTTCTTCATTTTTCATACACCACGATAGAGAACCATGTATCTTGAATAAATTCATATGATTAGGTGTTACTTTTATATTTGAATGGTTAATTTGAAAATTATCTACAAAATCATAATTATAATAGGCCAAATTGAATTTCCTATTTACAATTCCCTCAAATCCAGAATAATAATGAATGTTCTGTGCTTCCATTGCCATTTCATTCATCATGTCATAATTGGTTGTAAAAATATTAAAGGTCTGATTTTTTAAACCGTTTACCTCTTTTAAATTTTTAAGACCATTGTAAAATGCAATATAAGTTTCTAATACGGTGTCCTTATCTGATTGCTTCAATCGATTTCGAATTAATGATCTAATTAAATCTCTCTGTTCTTCAACCTGGTTTTTTAATGACATATTTACAATATATAAATCAACCCCCTCCAATACAGATAAAAATTTTTCTATATTAGCATCCTTAGCAAATAGATATGTATCATATAATTCTGATACCATCTCCCCCATCCCCACTGGTATAATCGAATCTTTTTTTATTCCACTATAAAAATCAATCACATTTGTATTACTTTTTATGTAATCCAGTAAATCCCACATTAATGGATAATTCACTTTACCAACAACTGGGTTATATGATGTTCCTGCACCAAGCAAAAAATTTATATTTGTATTTTTCATTAAAATTTTTATGAGTTCTAATTGCTCCATCTATGCCACCTCTTCATTCACGTTTACCGATATATTAAATGTTAATTTTTTAAGCTTCCATTTAGATTATCTCCTTACCTAATTTTAGAATTCCCTGTCTGTTTTACATGAATTTCGCATTGAAAATTAACCATTCATGGTTATTTACATACAAAGTGCACAAATCCTAGCCAGTTAGTTTCTCAATTACCTAACTATTGGATATACCCCTGCAATGCGACACCTACCACATAGTTTTTGTACATATAACAATTTCCCAACTATTTCGGCGACACAGAACTTTACTCCAACAATTAGCATCTTCTCGTTAGCTTCTTTTCACAAGCATACATTCATGTCTATATAAATTCGGATGTTTATTCACCCTTTCCGTCTCCATTTAATCAAGCATTATATTCTTCTATAAGCAGACTGTTATTCCGGTATTTCTAGATCGCTATCTACATATAGAATCTGGCTTTATCTTCTCCGCTATCCTTTGCCCGGAAGCTTTACTTGTAGAGCTAGGCAGGCTGTTGATTTAAACATACTTATTCCATTTTGTATTAATCCTCTATTAAGGATAAATAATTTTTAAAGATTTGTTTTTTTAAACTTTCAATTTCACTAATCCCAATTAAATAAGCTACTTCCTTGTACACTATGCTTAATTTATCTATTGTATATTTTCTCCCAGAAACTTTTGTAAATGGTCCATCACTCTCTATAAATAATTTGTCTAATGGAATTTGTTTTATAATTTGTTTTCCATTTTTACTTCCTATCATGTTTGAATTAATAGAAAAATAGCAACCCAACTCAATAAACATTTCCAACCATTTTTTATTTCCAGAATACCAGTGCAATATTTTTTTTCTATTCCCATTCTTTTTTAATATCCTATACACTTCCTCTTCCGCCACACGACAGTGAATAGACATAATTTTTTCTTTTGAAATTTTGCATATATAATCAAATATTTCCATCTGTTTATCTTTATAAAACACATATTCCTTAGAAAAGTCCAAACCAACTTCTCCAACATACTTTGTATATTGTAAATTTCTTATAAATGATGTTTTTCGAAAGTTCACTTTTCCCACGTTTTGCGGATGAAATCCAACTCCAAATTGAACATACTTCGTTGGTTTGTACAGTTCTATGCATGATTCATATATTTCTGGTTGATTTGTAACACAAAAGGTATGCTGCTCCATTTGATTTATAAGGTTATATACTTGCAGATGATTTGAATAAAAATCAAGATGAAAATGCATATCTATTAACTTACTCATCAATCCCCTCCTCTATGAATTGAAGTAATTCATTTCCGTTTAACTGTGCTTGCTCTTTTATAAAATCATACAATTCACTCATTGATTTCATGTATACATCCACAAACTTTTCTATATCTTTCATGCTCATACCACCAAGTGCAATTAACCTTTGAGTATAATAATCCTTGCTGCCATATTTCAAATGATTATGAACTGCTAATAACACAGCTTTCAAATCTGTTGTTTTTCCAGTATCTGGATTTGAATACCTTTCATTTTTTGCAAATGCCATACTTATTTTATAACCTTCTTTAAATTTCTCCAAATACTCCTCTGATACATTAATTCCATTCAAAGACGATCTACGAATTAAACATGGATAGCAATATCCACAATTCCTTGGACGTCCTTTAATTCCCTTGTCTGCACGCATTGGGTGTGAACAAGATATTGTATTTCCTGCCCCCCTTTTAAATGCATTTGTCATTTTGACGCTTTGGACTATTTCCCCCTTTGTCTTATATGCAAAAAAATTTTCAATCGTATGTGGGATTAGAAGAATCTGTAAAAGATCATTTAATGCATTAATAAAATATACATGCGTAGTTCTTGTGCTACAACTCCCTCTTCTACTTGGCGTCAATGGAATATTTAATCCTATAAAACCATTTTCCGGAATATAAACCGGAACTTCTTCTCCAACTTGTGATGCAACTGCTAAAGCAACTGAAAGGAAAAGAAAAGATCTACTTCTACTCGTATTTTCAATATATTTTGTTTTTAAATCTTCATCTATGTTATAAGGAATTCTAGCATCAGTGTTAAAGAGTACCATATCTAATCTTCTATTGGGATAACTTTCCTTAAGAATTCTATGTAACGCATAAATTCTATTTCCTAATGCATTATATTCTCTGCAACCAACAAAACAAATATTTTTCCCTTTTTCCAACAAATTTATTGCACCTGAATAGGAATCTAAACCACCAGAAAATAGAGAAACAGCATCAAATTTTCCCTCTATAAAATCATACTTTTTTTTAGTAGCAAAATTTCTAAATTTTGAATCTGTTTTTCTAAAATTCACCGTCCATATATCACCACTTAAAAAATTTAATATATCTTCTAATTTTCTCTGAACTGCATTCCACTTTGCAAATTCCAAAACTGGTATTGAAATATGTATCTCTCTAGTCCAATTATCCCCCACTTCTCCTGCCCGAATTCCTATACGTGGTATCCTTTTATCTGCTGCATAGACACTTGCTGCCAATGTTATCAAATCTTCATAAATCTCATCCAGACTCTCATTGTTAAATCTTCTCCAAATTTCTTCAAAGTTCACCTTTAGGTTTGACTTAGGTCCTTCATCCAGCATGTCAAATCTAATTGCATTTTCAAATTCATTAATTGGATCTATTTTTTCTGCTTTATTAATCCATACTTTCATACAGTCCCTCCATTTTCTTTAAATCTGCATAACACTCTTTACAGATGGCTGAAATATACTCCTGACCTTCTTTACTCGTATAATCTAAATCAAGTTTCTTTTCTAACTGAATGTCTGCCATTATTCTATTTTCTATTGCAGAACTGACATCATCCATAACACGATCGTAGTCTTTAGATAGTTCTGAATTTGTAAATATTTTTTCAGCAAAACAAGTTTCAAAATTTTTTATAGCAAATTGAATTATAAACTCCGTCAAAAATTCTTCGCTATTGATTTGTTCAAAATCTTTAAAAGTCTCTATGTCAAGTCTTTTTAAAGTTTCTGATAAACTTTCGCGTATGATCTGCATGTCAGTCGTAGAAAAATCTCTGGCAAAATAATCTATAAGTCCTTTATATAATTCATTACCGTTTTTATCCAACAATGAATCTAACCCTATATTCTTAGCTGCATTTTCTGCTCCATATTTATTGGCTGCACTTATGAAATTCATAAGTCCGCCCGCCACTATAGAAATATTGCTTTTCCCAAGATGTGTTGACATATAGGCATCTGCATATTTAGAAATCGCTTTACTAATTCCTGCACTGCCTCTTGAATCTTTCATCATTCTAGTTACGGCTCCTTTAGCCTGGCGCCACTGTTCATTTTTCGGTGGTATATAACCTTTAGATGTACCCATATATGTCCTCCTACTTTTCTTTCACTATAATTTCTACTATACTTTGATCCAGGCCCTTATTTTTTAAAGATTCAACAACATCAGAAAATCCTGATTTATCAACCTGGTACATTGAACTTAAAACAGTTGCAGTTTGCAAATTGATTTCCGTAATCTTCATCTTCTTTAATACATCCTTAATTTCGCTTCTGTAGTCAGAATAACAAATGTAGATTGGTTGCATCTTTTCTAGTAATTTGCAATTTTTTCGGAATTCCTCTATAAGTGCGTCCAATATTTTTGTATATTTAATTTCCTTATTATCTTTTAGCTTCTCCACTGTCCTACCATAATCCGTAGCACGCTTTGATTGCAAGATTTTGTTAAATATCGTCAGCTCTACTTTCCCTAAAGAATCTGATACACTTACATTTATATCTAATGATTCCCTAGTCAAATAGAAATATTTAAGCAATTTTTTTTCATATAAATCAATAGGATCTGATTTCAACCATCTTACTATTTTTTCATCAGACCACTTCCGGTATTCTTCAGGCAATTCCTCATCGTTTCTCGAAATACTTGTTATACTTTCTAACTCTTTTATTTTAGGATTTTTCTGGTTCTCTACAGCCCATTTATACAACTCTTTAAAGCGGCCCGTATCAATATATTCTAAAGCCATTAATTTAGCTAAAATTGCATAATTAAATTCTTTATCTGTTTTGTAATATATTTCAGCCAAATTCTTTCTTATCAAAAATGAATTCAAAAACCTTTTAGCCTGCCTTGGATTACCTTTTAACGTACTTGCAATTACATCACTTGTTTTAGCAATAATTTCAAACATTCTTTCAAATTCATTTATTGTTCCACACTCTAATACTGAATCGTCATAGTGCTCAAATGCTGATTTTACAAATTCCAAGTCAATTTTTACTCCGTTTACGAAAATGTTCGCCTCTTTAACTTTACTCAAAAGAATCTCAAGTTGATTTGCCTTTATTGATGGAACACCTTTAGATAAAAAAAGTTCACATATTAACAATAATAAATAATTTTTTATGTCTGTTTCAGATAACTCCGGAATATTTATAGGTAATTGAATAATCTTTTCGATATAGCTATCTGAAAAGTCTTCGGAACCTTCCGTTATTTTAGGATATTTATTTTCAATAGAATATTTCATAACCTGACTATCTACTGCTATAATAAAAGTTGATTTGGGAACAGACAAAAACAATTTAACGGCTTCCAATGTTTCTATTACGCGCTCCGGAGTACATCTATCCAAATCGTCAATCATAACAATTAAATTATCTATATGAGATTTATCAATTAAATCACTGAATTCTTTTCTAAAAAGTCGAATATTTTCAACAGCAGTATCTTTATTTTCTTCTACTTCTTTCTCATTCCAAACTTGTTTAATGTCATCCAATATTTCTTTTCTTTTTGTTTTTGAAAAATATTGTGCCATTGTAAGTGTAGCAGTTGCTGGATTTATTGCGCTCATAATCAAAGGCATCCCATGTCTTATTGTGGCTGCCCCCAATTTCATAAAATTAATTCTTCCAATCAACCCTTTTATGTCATCTTTAAGTTCTTCAAAAGCAGGTTGGTTGTCCATAAGAGCTCGTAACAAACTTTCCATAATTGCGCTTTTGGCATCATCATAGCCCTCAAACACCCATGAATTCAATGATACACAGACAAATTTTTTCTTTGTTACATCTCTTTCATCAATATTCTTTTCCACTAATTTTAACAATGTTGATTTACCAGCACCCCAACGACCAAACAATCCTATTGTCAATGGATTCAAACGTTCATTTGCCGTTATATTCGTAATTAACTCTGCAAAAGGACTATATGCCAATAAATCAATGGGAGATTCTTTATCTAACCACATAAATTTATTCCTTTCCCACTTTTTATTTATATTATATAACCCCCATCCATTTTCGACAACATATTTTTACATATTAAACAAATAGACCAACTGAAAGATTCATTCTCTAAATTGGTCTATATTTTCATTTTTAACATTTCCACTCAATCTCCGTCCCATCCAAGAACACCATCGTAACCATGCCACTCTCATACACCTTGATATAATCCACCGTCCTAAGCATCAAATCTATATTAAGTTTCTTTATTGGCTCTGCATCCTTCGTAACCTCCATAAAGTCCATTGCCCGGAACCTGGCCAGCAAATCCTCTCCCTGTATTTTTTCTTCCCACTCCGGTACCAGTATTTCTCTACTTTCCAACAGCCGATTCCATGCCAAGATATAAATCTTAATAAGCGTTTCCTCATCAATATGCCTATTCGTACAACCCATAACCCCTTTCACTTTATACCGTACACTGCACTGCCAAACCTTCCGGTCACCCTCCGGTGTCCGCCACCCCTTCCTTGCAAAAGCTTTTCCACACTCTCCACAGATAATTTTACTTGAAAAAGGATTTACTTCCGTATTCTGTGAAAACCGAGTAATGTTATGCTCTGCCAGATACTGCTTCCTACGCTCTGTCTCCAACTGCACACATTTCCAAATCCAGTCTTCAATGATTTCTTCATGGTCATCCTCAATATAGTACTGCTGAATCTCCCCTTCATTCTGTACCCGCTTCTTAGTAAGGAAATCTGTTGTATAACTTTTCTGCAGTAAAGCATCCCCTTTGTACTTCTCATTCTCCAGCATACTGGCAAGAGTAGTGGACTGCCATTTTGTACCGCCATCCCAATTCTTCACGCCTTCACTCTCAAATATCCTTTTGATATAATCTGTTGTTTTACCATGCAGGTATTCCATAAACAGCCGTTTTACAATCACAGCCTGCTTCCGATTTATAACCAATTTACCATTTTCATCCCTGTCATAACCAAGGAACCGTTTGGTACTCATCTTATGCTGCCCCACTTCAAACCTATCTCCCCGGAAGGGACTGCAGATAAATACCTTTTTTTGTTTTAGCATCCTACTTCCTCCCTTTTTGTCTTCCTGATTTTTCATACATTGCTGCCTGACCGGATTCATACTCTTTCATCTCCCAGTCAATCCGCATCAGCTTTTCTGCCAGATTCTTCGCAACGATACTGATTGCCTGCAAAATACCGATTAATTCCTTGGAATTTTCCATAAAAGTTCTGCTCCTTTCTTCAAAGTCCTGATGGGCATTTGATTTACCCTTCTATTTCCCGTAATGACACTTTTGGGAAATCTGGCAATGAAAACCAAATCTTTTTATAAAAACAGTTCGACATTTTTCTCTCTATGGCAGATTTTCCAAATATCTACACGTCAAATCCCCGGTCTCTGAAAAATGCCCGCAGCTTCTCCAGTGCCTTGTCCTTTCTAAATGCCAGTGTTCTCCGTTTCTGTCCGCTCGCTCTGGCAATCTCGCTGACTGATAGCTCTTCACTAAAAACTTTGGAAACCAGCTCTCTTTCGTCTGGAAGTAACGACTCCATGGCCTCTTCCAGAACATCCAGCAGTATCTTCTTTTCCAGAATTTCATCTATATCCGGCTGTGAGCAATCCGGTATACCCATGCTTTCAGAAAAGCCATCACTCCAAGCCTCATAAGATTCTTCCATATAGCCTTTTTCTTCTTTTGCATCCCGGTTTCTCTGCTCCCGTTTCTTCTGCTGCCACCATGGGCGGTAATAATTCTGATATTCCTCTTCGGTTACTTCCATTTGGATTTCTTCTTTACCTGATTTGATTGAGATTGTTCTTTTAGACATAAAGCGTTCCTTTCTTTACGCTTTCATAAAGCTAAGAACACTCCGCATAGATGTGGAACAGAATTTAAGACGGCAAAAGGCCGGAGCAAGCTAAGGTTAGTAGCTTTACTCCGGCCTTTCGGTGACTCAACTGAGCGGTCCCACTCGCTCGGTAGTTACATTATTTATTTTTTACTATGGAATGAACATGGAATACTACCTTTACTATTTTTTTGCAGTGCGGGCATTTCATCTCCACTGTAACATACGTTTCTTTTTTGACTGGACCGGCTGTCATCTCACAGAGACGCCGTTCACATAGCGGACATAAAATCTTACACATAATCGTCTCCTTTCGCTGTTATTTTGAGCCTAAGATGTCCAACTCTGATGTAATTGAATAAAATTGTGTGCTATATTTTGGCAATTTAATTCCATGAACTTCCATGTATAGTCATAGTATTTTCTATTTTTAGTGTTTTAAAAAAAGAAACAATCAGATTTGTATTTCTAACTGTTTCTTAGTGTAGATCCAACCTTTTATTTCATTTATTCTCTAAATCTTTTAATGTAATCCCAGCACTATTTTTCCAAGTAGCAGGACCGCTGACGCTATACCCTAATAAAAAACCTGCTGCAGCCGATGAGCTTGAAAACAAAAGATCTTCTGTGGTTATCAGTTCTTTAATCTTTCCATCCTGAAACATCTTTTCTCTGAGTTTTACTACTCCTGCAGATAGCGATTTTACAGAAGTTTTCTCATTCACAATACTCCCTGCCAAAACAACAAATCCTTCAGCAGTAACTACACCTTTTGCTGATAATCCCCCTGCTTTAATATACAACGCATCTTCTTCTGTTATAGAAATATCCTGCTGTACCACAGGTTCAAACACTTTATAACCAAGAGCATTTATCAGAACCCTGACATTCTCAACAAACTCTTCCATTACAGCAATTTGTGATTCCTTCATTACTGTATTTTTATATGTATTTTTCGTGAGAATATCATAGCGTTTACATTCACGTGCTATCTCAACAAACCTATTCTCAAGATAACGGATATGGGCTTTGTTCAAATCACGGCCTACAAATATTACCGCTGTAGTCCAGTAATACTTCTCTTTATCTGCCTGATAGTCTCGCATATGCTGAATTAGTCTGTCCTGAACATTCTCTGCCTCACCTATATAAACAGAATCACTTTTTCCCTCTTCCTTGCAAAATAGAAGATATACTCCTGGGCCCATGAGTTCAGACCTTTTCGCATCAGAGACTTCAATCCGGGGAATCTTAATTGCTTTTCCGTTCCAATTCGACAATTCAGCCGTGACAAGGCTGTCTGCCGTTCCATTTACCAGAAATAACTCTATAGATTTACCATATGCCATATTTACCACCTCATTCTGTTGAATTGTAGGGAGAACTTCCCAAGAATATTTCTAAAGAACTGCTTATTTATATATGATTATTGTATTTGATTATAACTTTTTTTACAAGGATTATCCTGTATTTCCCAACTACTGTTTTTATTAAGCTATTGCATTAATGAAGAATGGACTTGCCTTGAAATATTTCCCTCAAACAAGTCCATTTTTACATATAAAGTATTATGTTTTACCTTTTGCCAAAATGTTCATTTTTCTTACCCCACCCTAGTCATCGGAAACTTATATCATTCCAATACCAGCATAAGCACACCTACATACCATCATCAAAACCGTCAAACCCTTTGATTTACTGGCCTTTTCTCGTCAGCAGAGCCACAGTTTCAACATGCCCAGTTTGTGCAGATATTATATTATATATTATTTTATCGTATTGCATTATATCTTCTCTCTTTAATAAATTCAATATTTATATGAAACTAATTGCTCAATTACATTATATCATAACATTAGGTATTTTACTGTATTTTATGTATGGTAGACAAATGGTCCTAAAATGAAATTTTAAATTCCATCCCCACATTTGTGGGTGGAATTTACTCCTGCACAGTAAAGGTTTACTCTTTC
>OKWQ01000105.1_pt1 | contig 86494 bp, 79 predicted proteins | sample 1607071 | NCBI WGS metagenome assembly OKWQ01 (sample SAMN07501039, study PRJEB24779) | human gut metagenome
GATACGGTTCTTAATTTTGAAATCTCTTTTAATAGAATCTTTCAAGGTTGTTTCACTGTTCAATTATCAAGGTTCTGCTTGCTTTTCTTTGTTGTTGTACTCTTTAGCGCAACTTCTATATCCTATCACACTGCCAAATGCTTGTCAACAACTTTTTCAAAAAGTTTTATGTGTGTTATTCAGTTGAATTTCCTACACATTTTGGACTTTTTTTGTGTTTCTTGTCGTTTGTTTTAAGCGACTTTGATATAATACCATTTCATTCGTTAATTGTCAATAATAAAATTACCTTTTTTTACAAAAAATTCCGAAGAATTTTCTTCGGAATTTTTGATATATGCATACCCACAATATATTGTGTCTGATATTAATAAATACCACATATTATTGATTTGTATCAGTTCATGATTTCTGGCTAATCTGGCGAATCCTTGCGGGAACATGTTTAAAAATTGCCTTCTGACATTAATGTATCAAACTTTGCGGGAAATGCCTTTAGTCATCCAGTTCTTCTGCCAGACTTTCTATAATAAAGCCTGCCATCTCCTTGCATTTGATGCATTGCTTTCCTATATGAAGAAGTTCCTGTACATCTTCGTATGTTCTGGCACCTCCATAAACAGCATCTTCAATCTGACCTGCAGTCACTCCATTACAGGTGCAGATGATAAGATCACGCTTCATATTCTGCTCCTCTCGCTTCATCTCCATCCAGTTCAAACCAAAATTCTACACCATTATCATAGTTGATCGCACCACATTTCTGACGGAAAGAATCCATAATCGCTTTTACAATGGACAGACCAATACCACTACCGCCATACTCACGTGTTCTGGCTTTATCCACTTTATAAAATTTAATCCATATCTTATCCAGGTCTTCTTCCGGTATCGGAAGTCCTGTGTTAAATACAGAAACACGTATTTTTTGATTTACGCTGCAAATCTTAACTTCTACAATCATTTCATTTGCCACATGATTGAGTGCATTGCTGACATAATTGGTGATCACTTCTTCTATTTTAAATTCATCTGCCCATGCATAGACAGACTGTTCCTGTTCGAAAATTATTTTTGCCCCTTTTTGCTGTCCCAGGATGCCGGCGGACTGTACGACACCACGTACCAGCGCTGTTAAATCAAATCGCTCCATAATGACTTTTTCCTGACCACACTCAAGCTGATTCAAAGTCAGAAGTTTTTTGACCATCTGATTCATCTTCGAGGCTTCATCCATGATAACCTCACAATAGAAGTCCCGACTTTCTTCATCATCATTAATGCATTCTCTAAGTCCTTCCGCATATCCCTGAATCAGGGCAATCGGCGTTTTTAATTCATGAGACACATTCGATAAGAAATCTTTGCGCATTTCATCTATTTGTATTTTTTGCTCGATATCTTTCTGCAGTTCATTATTAGCAGTCTTTAATTCTGAAATTGTTGTCTCCAGAGTTTCTGACATCTGGTTAAAATGTTCTCCCAGCTGACCGATTTCATTTTTGCCGCCGCTTTTGTATTTTACATTAAAATCCAGGCTTGCCATCCGTTTGGATAAATCGGTAAGTTCCAGAATCGGTGCTGTTATGTGATTCGACAACCACCAGATAATAATAATTGCCAGTAAAATGAAAACAATACTGATATACGTCAGAAATTCATTTGAAATTTTAACATTATCCCGGATACTATCCAGCGGAATTCGCATGATCACATAGTCATTGGAATCTAAAATGCCCCACATTTCCAGATATTCTGATTTTGATTTATCATCCCAGTTTTTCTGGACAAGAAAATTATCTTCCCGTCTCAATATACGGATATCTGAATTATCCGTTCCCATAACATATCCAAACACCCTGCCTACCATGTTTCTTACGTCCTGGCTGTCATTACTTGTATATAAAGGCAACAGATTTTGATTTAAGATAGCCATAATAATATTATTCTGGGCACAGTAACTATTTACATTTTCTAAAAATTCATTTGTGTAATAGTTGCTATTGATATCTTCTTTATTTATTTCCTGAAATACATTTACCAACACTTTCTCTTTCTTTACCACATAGTAACTTTCCAGGAAAAAGTTATTGATCAGCCAGTTTGCAATCAACATCAGTAATACCAGTCCGATAAAGATAAGCGCCATTTGTTTCCGAATTGAATGCTTCATCTATTCTACCTCGAACTTGTAGCCCATCCCCCAGATCGTTTTGATATAATCACCTTTTTCTCCCAATTTACTGCGGAGTTTTTTCACATGTGTATCAATCGTTCTGGCATCACCAAAGTAATCGTAGTTCCAAACGCTGTTCAGAATCTTCTCTCTGGAAAGTGCCAGTCCCTGGTTCTCCACAAAATAAGCCAACAGCTCAAATTCTTTATAGCTTAAATCTACCGGCTTTCCATCCACTTTTACAAGATGGGCCGCCTTATTAATCTCGATTGCACCTGCTATAATGATTTCATCCGGTGAAATAGAATTTGTTCTTCTAAGAATCGCTTCTACTCTTGCAACCAGAATCTTTGGACTAAAAGGTTTGGAAATATATTCGTCAACACCTAGCTCAAATCCAAGAAGCTCATCTCGTTCATCACTTTTTGCCGTTAACATAATAATGGGCACCTTGGAATAAGTACGGATTTCCCTGCACACCTGCCATCCATCCATTTTTGGCATCATTACATCCAGAATCACCAACGCTATATCTTTCACTTCAAAAAAAACGTCCAGAGCTTCCGCTCCGTTCTCCGCTTCTAATACGACAAAGTCTTTTTTTACAAGAAAATCTTTTACCAGCTTTCTCATTCTGCTTTCGTCATCTACAACTAAAACTTTTAATTTATCCATTATCTCCAACCTCCGAACCTGTATTCTGTATGAAGTATAACAACAAATTATGTCAGTTCTGTGAAAACCCCAATCCGTTCACGAATATTTTGCATTTTGCAATCGGTATCTGCAATAACCTCAGCACATTTCTTAAGTTCCAGACTGATGTCTTCGCTGTCTTTGATATCTTCTATATTCTTTTTATAACGAAGCTGGTGCTCCAGGCTTGCCCAGAAATCCATAGCGATGGTACGAATCTGTACCTCTACTCTCATGTTCTGTTTTGCCTTGGAAAAGAAGACCGGCACCTCCACGATCATATGCAGGCTTCGGTATCCATTTTCTTTGGGATTGCGGATGTAATCCTTTACTTCCAGAAGCTTCACATCATCCTGCCTTGCCAACATCTTAGCCACATCATAAATATCATCAATAAAATAGCAGATAACACGGATACCTGCTACGTCATTTAAATTATTCACAACCGAATCTATCGAAACTTCAAGCCCTCTGCTCTGGAGTTTGTTCGCAATACTAATGGGTTTTTTAATCCGGGATTTAATAAATTCAATGGGATTGCGATTATATCTTACAGACAACTCATCATTTAACACTTCCAGTTTTGTTTTAATTTCACGTATTGCACAATTATACATCATCATCAATTCATCGAATTCTTTCGCCTGTCTGAACAACGGGCCTGCTGAATCCGGAATAATGCGTTTATTTATAAAACTCATTTCTTTTTCCAAAGTAATCTCCTCCTTTGTAATACCAAAACGCCAGCCCTGCATACTTTTGCAGCTGCAAGGGCGTCTCATAATACCTTCCTTATTCTAGCATAAGTGTTGCAGCCATACAAGGCAAAAGCAAAAGTTTATACTATTTTAACGTTTATTTTAAGGCTCTTTTGGCAATATTATGGTTATGTTGTCAAATATAAAGATACATACCAAACTATGAGAAAAAGAGGTGGCAGAGCAATGGAAAAATTTTCTTTGAAGTGTTTTCTTTTAATTGAGATATCTTTTTATTCTATGATATTTTTATCCGATTTTCTCGGATTATTTCCACATCTGCCCATTACCATGCTGAAATTCTGTACCGTACTGACCTGCCTCTTTTTCAGCATCTGGTATCATCTGAGCTCAAAGTCTTCCAGCCACTATTTTATTTTTATTACTGCATCTTTATTTTTCTCATTATTTGCAGATTATTTTCTTATATTCACAAAATTTTATTTCCTGGGAATCTGTATGTTTCTGATTGTGCAGATCTGCTACTGTAAAATTATTCAGAAGAACGTTTGGAATATGCTGTCATTTGGAGTTGGCGGAAGCTTTTTGTTCTGCCTGATCTGCTGGCTGGTTTCGATTGATATTAACAGTACTGCTGCATTGGCGGCGGTTTACTTCTTCTGTCTTTTGTTTAATCTGGTAAATGCATGGAAGGGACAGATGGGACTGTTTGCTCTTGGGATCTGCCTGCTGCTGTTTTGCGATATACATGTGGGGATAGGAAATCTGACCTTATATGTAGAATTGAACAGAGGGGGATGGCTGGACAGCTGGTACCGGATTGCCCCCAGTATGGTATGGGTGTTTTATATACCGGGGCAGGTTATGGTGACGTTGTCCGGGTGGATGAGGATGGACGGGCGCTTGGTGCGGATTGGGGAAAGTGAGGAGCCGGCTGCAGTCCATACCAGCAGAGAAATGGATATATAGGAAATGCAGACTCATAGGAAGTAACCTTTCTGAGTCTGCAAGTCCATTAAATGTTCTATATAAATCATTTTATATATTAATAAAGTTGTTTTAAAAGACTCATTGATACAATAACAATGTGATTATACTAAAATCTCACAGTCCCAAACATCTACCCCACTGTCCTGAAAAACGCCATACAATCTTTGACGAAGTTGATCTCTTTTGATTCCTTTTTTCAAAATCACCTGCAAAAATCCGCCACCGCCTGCACCTGAGATAAATCTTGCATCTATCAAGTCTTCACATGCCATGAAAATTTGATCGATACACGTATTTGTTGAACCGCTGTCTAATTTCTTTGATAATTCCCAATGTTCATTCAGCAACCTGCAAAATTCTTCAATATCGCCGCGTTCTAATTCAAATTTCATAAGGGCAGCCATGCGGGACATCTTATGAAGTGCCTCCACTGATTCCGGTCTGCCTCCCAGATATCCACCCACAACATCCCGAAGCAGATTACGCGCAAGCCTTCTCTGCCCTGTATAAATAAGCGCAAAACGATCCTGTAATTCCTGAAGAACTTCGGGCTTCAGCTTCATCGTATTCACATTAATTTCCTGACTGATACCAGGTTCGGAAGTTATATATTTAATTCCCGGAGTAATCCCTCCTACCTGATCCTGCCAACCGCCACCGGTACTCATGATCTGCTCCATGCAAAGTACGATCTCATAAAGCTCACCATCGCTGATATCCTGCCCCAGAAAATCAAAAATACCTTTTACACAAGCTCCAGATAATATACTGCTGGTTCCAAGTCCAGATCCTTTCGGCACACCTTTTACCTGGGTCGAAAGATATATTCCACCTCCCAGATTTTTCAGTATTTCTTTTAACTCATAATCTCCTTCTATGGGAATAATACCACATGCGATCAATGCTGCTTTATGAAGAGCAAAAGAATCGAACGGATCATGGCAATTTTGTATTTCCTGAACCGTTTCCACCGTACCAAATACCCCGATGTCTTCACTTTCAAATTCAACATGAAGTTCATCGAGACGTCTGACACATACCTGAACAGGCAAGATCCCCTTTAATTTAATTGCAGCATTTAGCACTACCCCCCCCTTTTCGTTACAATGAGGAGGTGTATCGGTCCAGCCGCCGCCCCAATTTACCCGAACAGGCAAAGCCACATTTACTTCATCCAATGCGATCTTAAACGAATTATCCTTTTTGATCATAGAAGCGCCATTTTCATAGATCACATCCTGTATAGTCTGAAAACATAAAGATTCTAATTTATCGTAGGAGTTCCCCTCAAACACGCAATGCTCCCGCTTCATAAATCTGGAAAGATCATAATAAATACGTATTCTGGTAGAAAATTCACTATTCTTTGCCGCCTCCATTAGCAGATGATACTGATCTGCATTTATACCGGCATCACCAAATACCTGCAGCGCATCCTGATAGTAGTCCCCCTTTTCAACCCTGGTAATAAATTTTTTCACCAATATCTGGTTCTCAAGCTCCCGTTTCCAAGGAACAATTGCCTGAACATCTGCTTCATTAAAACTGCTGTAAAGACTTGTCCTATCGCTATTTTTCCAATTATTGATTTCTTCCGCTGACGCTGTACCTTCAGCCATCTTTATCAATATACCAGCGTGCTTTAAGGCATCACTCATGGTATTACAAAGAGGGTATAGCTTAGCAAACCAAAGATAAGTATCATCCCCAACCCACAGATCTTCCTGACACAGATGATTCTTTTCCATAAATCCACTTAAAGTTGTTTTCAAAAAAACTGTATCTGCACTTAACATTCCTTTGGGATTGTCCTCCACCGCATAAGTACGAACAACACACTTTCCCTGAGGCATCAATAGTCCATGCATTACAACCGAAGAGGGTATCTGCATATTTTTTATACTAACGTTGGAAATGATGCAATGTTCTCCAATAACAGTTCCATCCAGCAAGTAACTGTCCTCAATATAAGATCCTTCTCCCACCTTTGCCAGGTCGGAAATAAAACTATTATGTGAAGCAAATTCTCTATTGTCACAGACATTAGTCACAACCTGACGTTTCCAGTCCAAAAATTCATAATCATCAATAGTACTGGTAACTAAATTCAGCAGTTCTCTGGTGGTCCCAAAATGAATAAACTCCGCTGGTGATACACAAAGTAATTTCATGCTGAAGTTGTGCAGGTTCTCCCAAATTTTTGTACGGCAGTCCGTCAGTTCTTCGCAAAAACTTCCTTCTGGAGCCTCTTTGTAATATTCTTCTAAAGTTGACTCTTTTGCCAGGGGAAATAAGAAATCTCCGTAAAAACTGATGCGGGATTTTTCATTTACAAACTTGTGGAATTTAGTATCGTCTACTTTATTATCAGTACTGATCAAACGAAACAGCGCCTGGAGCATCTGACTGTCCATAATGACTGCACCCGTATCAAGGTCAACATATCCATGATCATTTACTGCCCCCATATGCTTTAACTGTTCTTCAGACTGTTTATGGAGAAAACGTCCTACATAATCAGTTCCGTCATTCAAAAATACTCCATGATTTTTTCCTGTTTCTACCGGCTCCTTAATGGAAATAGCTGCTGCCCCATTATATTGAAAATCGATTTGAAGCGGATTAAACAGTAAAAGAACATCTCCGGACAGCACTAACATTCCTTCTTTAAATCTGGATGGAATTCCGGACATTCCTATAATAAATTCATCAAACAGAGTGGACGGCCTGCCATTTGGAAGTTCCCTGGGAACCGGCGAAAACAGTTTTCCGCATGCTGAATATTGAGGTACCCTCTTACTGTCACCACCAGAGTGAATCACCAAAATACGTTTTCCTGCAAAATAATTTTCCCTGACTTCTCCATCAACCTGGGCAATATATCTGAGGACATTAAAAGTAGCCCCTCCGGATCCTACCCTTTTACCATCGGGATCCGGCAGAACAACGTATCTGGTTGTATCCGGCAGTAAATGATTTTCCAGACGAGCATTGATCTGCTGACGATATACCTCCGCTTGTTCTTCATTAGAGGCTGTTAAAATGATATAATCCCATTTAATAAAATTGCTTTTTCTAAGACTTCTTATATAGTCATCCCAGGAATCCAGATAGCTCTGACGTAAGAACAGATTCTTCATTTTTCTATATTTTGTATTCATTGGTTTTCTCCTTAGAGTATTTATTGCTTATGTTTAACTATTATATCATTCTCTATGAGTAATTCCAATGTATTTTTACAGTCAATTTTTACAGTTTTCCTAATAATTATTACTTTACACCTGCGTCAGCAAAAATTCGCAATAGCCTGTTACCTGTACATTCTTTTTTCCTGCTGGTACAAAAAAACTCTCTCCTGGTTTAAAGGTCTGCCTTGTATTTTCCACCTGTAGTTCCCCTGATCCGCTCAAAATCATGATAGAATAAAAAGATGACTCATCTCCTACTATTCTGACAAATGTTTTTACATGGTACTTCGTACAGGAAAAATATTTACACTCTCCTAGCAGCTTCGTAGTATATCCTTCTGTTAAGATTTCATCTTCTGTGATTGTCGGTTTTATTATGGTTCTTGTCTTTTGAATTACATCCAGTGCTTTTTCAAGATGTAGTTCCCGCAATTCTCCATAACGGTCTCTTCTTCCGTAATCGTAAAGACGATACGTAGCATTTGAATTTTGCTGAACTTCACAGACCAGAATACCAGGACCAATCGCATGAACAGTTCCCGCTTCAACAAATATAGATTCTCCTTTGTGAACTGGTACTTTATTCAGGATCGCCGTCAAAGTCTGCTCATCAATTCTTTTACGCACTTCTTCTTCGGCGACATCTTTATTGAAACCATAGTATATGTATGCATCTTCATCACAATCCATTATATACCACATTTCGTTCTTCCCGTATTCATCCTCAACCGGAAGGGCATAATCATCTCCTGGGTGAACTTGAATGGAAAGCATATCCCTGGCATCTATGAACTTAATCAATAATGGGAATTTCTCATAAGACTGGCATTTCCAACCCAAATTTTCACGACCGATTCTTGCGATATATTCCCCAAAAAGCAGCCCTTTATATTTTCCTTCTGCTACTACACTTTGTCCCGCCCCATGAGTAGACAACTCCCAGCTTTCAGCAATACAGTCATAGTCACAATGTTTATGATAAATATCCCGAAGTTTACTTCCACCCCACAAATAATCTTTAAATGCCGGTTCCAGCTTAACAAGATCCGTATCTTCTATTTCCACTTCCAAACCGCTTGTTAACCCGTTTTTTACATAATCTGCTTCTTCCAATATTTTTCCAATGCTGGTTTCCACTACAATAATATTCTCCGAAGTGTAATTTGCAATCTGATGGAGTGTGCCCATCGGTATATACACACATTCCTTTTTGCCATACTCCCGGGATTCCTTATTTAAAGTAATCGTTGCAACTCCTCCTACAATTGCCCAATGTTCACTGCGGAACTGGTGTTTATGTCCAGGCAGAACTTTTCCCGGGAAAATAGTAATTCGCTTTACTTTATACTCCGGTGTACACGTCAAAATTTCTTTCATTCCCCAGGGCTGATAACAAATACTGCTTTCATCAAAAACTTTTTTCTCTTCCCTGTAATGTTTCCGCATTATGTCCTTAATGGCCTGAGTTTTCCCTTTTCTGGATACATAAACTGCATCGTTGGTATTCACAATCACCGTATCTTCCATTTCGTTAGCGATCACAATTTTCCCTTTTGCATAATTCAGAATAGATATGTCTCTGCAATTTTCTTCAATAACTCTGCCTTCCTGGCGAAATTCATGATATTCCGTCAGGGATTCCAGATCCAGTATACGGCTCCAGTTCAAATCTGCTTTATATATACTGACCTTTTCGGACTTCTGAGTAATAGCACTGGCAATGCTTTCCGCGGGGATATTCTCCATCCACTGCCTCTTTAACAAAATTATTTTTCCTGCAGTGTTTAAGCTGTTCACTCCAAAGCGGCATGGTTCATAAATATATGGACTGCATATTTTTAACTCATGAAGGTAATCTCCGGCTCTAAGCATTAATATTCCAGCATCCACTAAACCAATTTCATTACATGTACTCTCATTTAATTTAGCATTTGGCGTAAATAACTTCACTCCTCGTTTTCCACTTACACCAAGACTAACTAACCATCCTTCATTTACAAGATTTTTTGCATCCAGAATTGCTTTCCTGTAATCTCCTCCATCTATGATTGTATCTGTAGAAACAATTAATAGCAAATCAGAAGGATTGATACACATACAGATAATTGCTGCCGCTGGAGCTGTTTTTCTCCCTGCCTGCTCCAGAAAGCACCGATATTTTAACCCTTGAAATGCCTGCATTTGTCCTTCTACAATATACTGGTATTTCTCATTAGCCATAATATAAAACTCATTACAAAAGGGCATATTTCTTGCTATTGTCTCCTGAAACAGAGAGCGGTTTTCTTTCACATTCATAAACTGTTTCGGATAATTCCTTCTCGACGCAGGCCACAGGCGATCTCCTGTTCCCCCCGCTAATACCAGACATTTCATAAATTCCTCCAATGCTCCTTACAGATATTGATTCTTTCCTGTAGCCTTCAACTGATCAACCACCATTTTCACATCTTGGGCACGATCTTTGCTGCACACCAGAAGTGCATCCTCCGTTTCCACAATGATCAGATTTTCAACTCCTATAGTTGCTATCAACTTTTTATCCGAAAACTGGATACAATTTTTTGTATCAATCCGTACATGATTCCCCATGCCTATATTTCCATCCTGATCCGGATCGTAAAAGGTATTCAGCGTCTCCCAACTGCCCACGTCATTCCACCCAAAGTCTCCCAATACCATATAGACCTGTTGCGCCCGTTCCATAATGCCATAATCTATAGATATCGATGGTATCCTTGGATAAATATCTTCTATCAGCACCCTTTCTTCCGCCGTTCCCATACTTTCATAAATTTGCATCAGATACTGATAAATTTCTGGCAAATAATCTTTGAAATTATCCAGTATCACGGACACTTTCCAGGCAAACATTCCGCTGTTCCATGCATAAGTTCCACTCTCCAGATAAGTTTTCGCCATGTTTACAGACGGTTTTTCTTTAAATTCTTCTACTTTTCTCAGAACTTCATTACTATTGCCACCATATTTCATATATCCGTATCCAGTGGATGCAAATACAGGTGTTATCCCAATAGTAAGAAGCTTATCCCCCAAGCTTGCTTCCCGGATTACAACTTTTAAGATTCTTTCGAACTCCTGTTGATCCTCAATATAATGATCTGCTGGAAATACGCACATGATACCGTCACCGAATTTGTTAAACAACTCACATGCTGCGTATCCAATGCATGCCGCTGTATTACGGGCATCCGGTTCCACCAGAATATGACCCTTATCCAGTTTCCCGGAAACTGCTGCCGCCATAGCATCCGCTTGTACCTGATTTGTTACAATAAACATATTCGCTTTGTCTATGATCCCTGCCAACCGTTCAATTGTTTCATTTATCATGAGCTCCTTACCGCTTAGATTCAACAACTGCTTTGGCTTTGCCTGCCGGCTAAGGGGCCAGAATCTTGTTCCCTGCCCACCTGCCATAATCACACCATATACCTTCATTTACCTCTCCGCCCTCATTTCACTATGTAAGAAATCATCATATGCAATGCTTATTCCTTCAGAAAGTTCAGTTTTATATTTCCATCCCAGTTCTGTAAGTTTATGAACATCCAAAAGTTTACGCGGGGTTCCATCTGGTTTTGAAGTATCAAAACGAAGATTTCCTTTATAACCAACCCTTTGCTTCACAAGGCTTGCTAATTCTGATATCGTTACCTCTTTGCCAGTTCCCACATTCACTGTCTCATTTCCAGAATAGTGATTCATCAGGAATAGGCATGCATCTGCGAGATCATCTACATATAAAAATTCACGGAGTGGTGAACCAGTTCCCCAGATCACCACTTCCTCAGACTGATTTACTTTTGCTTCATGAAACCTGCGGATTAATGCAGGCAGGACATGGGAATGTTCCGGATGGTAATTATCATTGGGACCATATAGATTTGTAGGCATACAGCTGATGTAATCAGCACCATATTGTTGATTCAGGTATTCACAGTACTTTAAACCGGATATCTTAGCAAGTGCATATGCATCATTTGTCTGCTCCAATTCACTGGTCAGCAGACAACTCTCAGGCATTGGCTGCGGTGCCATTCTGGGATAAATACAGGAACTGCCTAAAAACATTAATTTTTTTACTCCAATATCAAATGCCGCTTTTATCACATTCATTTCTAAAATCATATTTTCATATAAAAAATCTGCCTTATGCAGGCTGTTTGCCATAATACCGCCTACTTTAGCCGCTGCCAGAAATACATATTCCGGTTTTTCATCAGCAAAAAAATCTTCTACCTGATTTTGTCTGCACAAATCCAGTTCTTTTGAAGAACGTCCAATAATATTTGTATAGCCTTCTCTTTCTAATTTTCTAACAATCGCAGATCCAACCATTCCCCGGTGTCCTGCTACATATATTTTTGATGACTTTTCCATTATTCTGTCCTTTCGTGATTAGCATGCAACCTTCTCTGCATTTCTAAATTCTTCTGATCCGACTCCCGCGCATGTCTTCATATCTTCATCAACCATCATAGCTACCAGTTCCGGAAAATTCACTTTTCTCTTCCAGCCCAGTTCTTTTTCCGCTTTGCTGCTGTCTCCCCAAAGCAGTTCCACTTCTGCCGGGCGATAGAACTGAGGATCCACATCTACTAACAGACGCCCTGTTTCCATATCGTATCCTTTTTCCTCTACTCCGCTGCCTTTCCATTCAATGGTAATTCCAACTTCTTTAAAAGACATTTCCACAAACTCCCGAACGGTATGAGTCTCATTCGTCGCCAATACATAATCACCCGGTTTCTCCTGCTGCAGCATACGCCACATCCCCTCTACATAATCTCCTGCGAATCCCCAATCACGTTTTGCATCCATATTTCCAAGAGAAAGCTTTTCCTGTTTGCCGGCACAGATATTGGCCACTGCTAAAGTAACTTTTCTGGTAACAAAATTATCCCCTCTTCTTGGCGATTCATGGTTAAATAGAATTCCATTGCATGTAAACATATCATAGGATTCCCTGTAATTTACTGTAATCCAGTAAGAATACAGCTTTGCAGCCCCATAAGGGCTCTTGGGATAAAATGGTGTCTTCTCGCTTTGCGGTGCTGTTCCTGGCAGCCCTCCATAAAGTTCTGATGTGGACGCCTGATAATAACGGCAATTACATCCGCTCTGTCTGATTGCCTCCAAAAGTCTGATTGTTCCCACACCAGTGGCTTCCGCTGTATACTCCGGAACTTCAAATGAAACAGCCACATGAGACTGTGCAGCCAGATTATAGACTTCATCCGGCTTAATCTTCATCATTAGAAGACTTAAATTACAGGAATCTGTCAGATCTCCATAATGCAAGAAAAATCTTTTCTTATATTCTTTATTTTCTAATACATGATCAATCCTGTCCGTACACACGGTACTGTGCCGGCGAATGATTCCATGAACTTCATATCCTTTTTCTAATAATAATTCTGCCAGATAAGAACCATCCTGTCCGGTAATTCCTGTTATCAATGCAACTTTCACCATGATTTTTAATCTCCTCTATTAAACTGTATAATTTTGTGATTATTTTTCTCTTGTTTATAATTGTCTTTTGCATTATATAGTGGTATACTAGGCAAAACAATGTTAAAAATTGCTCAGTTTATAGTATTAATAGTAAAATATTGTTATTCACAATATTTTACTATTGTTATTTTGTGAAAACTGTTTTTTATATTTTATCATTTTGGAAAAATAGTAATTTGCTACACCAGTATCCAACTGCTAATTGCCAAATGATTGAATGTAATGTGTATATGAAAATTCTATGAAAGGGAAAAAAGAAATGAATTCTATATTTGACTCCGAAATATCCGGTAAGAAAGGACAGCGGGAATCTGTTATTACAACACCAACAAATATAGCCAAGAAAAGTTTTTTCTATGTACAGGAAACAGGCTATTTAAAGAGTTTGAAACCTCATATCAGCAGGCGCGAAAATCTGGATTCCTACTTATTCATTTACGTACTTTCAGGTTCCGGGTATTTCACTTACCACGGCAAAAAAACACAAGTAGAAAAAGGTGCCTGCTTTTTCCTGGACTGCATGGAACCTTATTCCCATGAGAGTATCGAAGAAAATCCCTGGGAACTGTTATGGGTACATTTTAATGGTGCAACTTCCAGGGAATACTATAAATATACAATGCGAAGCTCTTCTAATATTTTTTATCCGGTAGAAACTGCTGATATCATTACTCTGATCTGGAACCTTATTCATACAAATCAAAAAAAGCCTCCGTATTGTGAAGCTCTCAGTTCCAGTATGATTGTACAACTGCTAACCCTAATCATTACTACACCCAGAAAAACCAAGCTGCAGTCTTCCTCGTCTGATTCTATGGACGAAAAGCTAAGCCTCGTACGACAATATTTGAGCAATCACTTTACAGAAAAAATCAATCTCGAACAGCTTGCTAACACATTTTTTATCAGTAAATATTATCTCTGCAGGGAATTTAAAAAAAAATACGGTGAAAGCATTGTTACTTATCTGACCCTCAAGCGGATTAACAATGCAAAAGAATTGTTACGGTTTAGTGATAAGAGTATTTCAGAAATTGCCACTTTGTGTGGCATTTATGATGCAAATTATTTTATAAAGCAGTTTAAGTCTTCGGAAGGGATTACCCCGGCGGAATATCGTAGGAAGTGGTAAAAGATTTGGCAGCTGATATTTAATTTCATTTATTATTTTCTGATATACCTGTCTATATATTATATGGAACATTATTCTTCATCATAAAAATCCAACATCACTTTTCTTCAGAGATGTTGGATTTTATAATTTATGAATATCTATTGGCTCCATCGAACTCATTTTTCTAATCATTAACCGATTTATAAATATTCATATTAAACTTTGAGCGAATTTTCAAAATACATAAATAGATCCAATAGCCAATCAAAGTTCCAAATACATTTGTAATTATATCATCTGTCTGGAAAAATCCCCGTTCAGATACAAACTGGAATATTTCTATAACCAAACTTGTAAAGAATCCAACGGCAAGGCATCTCCAGACCGTATGAATCCGTTTCCATAGTACAGGTACCAAGACTCCTAAAGGTATCATCATAATAATATTCTCAATAATATATGAAATTGCTCTTGGTGTATTTTGAAATGTAGCTCCGATCATTAAATCCGCTCTTGTACGTGATCCCGGTTCCCTGGAAAAATAAGCAATCTCCAGAACCAGATAACAATAAACAGAAAATATATAGATAACCGGTAATAGAGATGCTCTTATTTTCATCTGCGGATTATGGAATTTTTTAACACACCATAGGATTGCGATATAAATAAGTACGATTCCAATCCCCAACAGGATACCTCTAAATCCGTATTCAATAATAAATTCTGTAAAATCTTCAATAATAAGTGCTTTCATAATGATAAACTTCCCTGCTAATGTTTTTATTTTCTCAGATAAATTGAAATGACATAATTAAATTTTAATGATACCATACCATGTAAGAATATTCTAATTGTTTTTATTAATATTTGCCATATATATTCTTAAAGAATTTTCACTGAATGAATTATGTTTTCTATCATTAAATTTTGTAAAATATACTCTCAGTCATTGTACTAAATCGCATAAATTCATTGACAAATTCTGCTAAACGAGATATCCTAAATCCAAATGAAAGGTGGTGTATTATTTATGTACAAAGAAAAAGGGTTTACTATATTTGAGAAATTAGCACTGATTTGTACCTGCATTCTTAGTATAACCTATATACTGTGCAGTACACAGTTTGTACATGCTGCGGATGCAAAAAATCAAGGCGAAACAAAAAAAGCCGAATCCAAGATTACATATAACAAGGAAACTTATACTCTAAAATCCAATATTGAGACAACATTGTTTATGGGTATTGACAACGTAAACAATGAACAGGAAGATGGCACTGTTGATTCCCTGGGGGATAGCGGCATGGCTGACTGTCTGTTCTTAGTTGTATCTGACAAAGATACCGGTAAGAGCCAAATTATTGGAATCAACCGGGATACCATGACAGATGTGGATATGCTGGATATCTATGGTGAATATTTTCGAACCGCAAATCTTCAGATCGCACTTTCCCATGGATATGGGGATGGCAAGGAACAAAGCTGTCTGAATACAGTAAAAGCGGTGTCAAACTTATTTGGCGGCATCAAAATTGACCATTATGTTGCTATGAAAATGGCCGCTATTCCTACGATTAACGACGCTATCGGAGGGGTATCTGTAGAAGTACTGGAAGACCTTACCAGCCAGGATCCGGCTTTGGCAAAAGGAAAAACAGTTGAATTAAAAGGAAAACAATCTTTACAATACGTAAAATACCGCGATACTGACAAATTGGATTCCAATCAGTTGAGAATACAGCGCCAAAAACAATATATTACTACATTTACGAAAAAGCTGGCGTCTGAAACATCGAAAGATCCATTTAGTATCCTTACTCTTTATAAACAGATTCAGAAATATGTAGTAACCGATTTAAACACTGCTCAAATGCAGACTTTATTTGACAAATTCGCAAAATCCGGTCTTGGAGATGAAAATTTCCATATGGTTCCCGGAAAGCTTACAGAGGGGAAATTTTATGCTGAATTCCATGCAGATGAAAAGGGACTGAAAGAACTGGTTCTGGATCTCTTCTATACAAAGCAAAAATAGAGTGCTCTCCTCAAATTGGTGGACAGTATACACTTACATTTCTGTAGGGGTATTCACAATATAATTTAACGCAAAATGGAGGTAACAAACATGAAAAACATAAAAAGAATTGGCTCTCTTGTATTGGCATTTGCATTAATGCTTTCCTTTACAATGTCAGCTTTCGCTGCTCCAAGTCCTACTGTTAACGTAAAAGCAAGTAAAGTTATGGTAAATGGCAAGAGCATCGATATCAGCAAATTGAAAATCACAAAAACAAAAGTAACCGTAGATCCTGCAACAGTTGATCCTTCCCTGAAGAATATGGCAATTGCTTATGCAGTTGACGTAAGCCTGGATGGAGTTGATTTTGATGAAGTTTCTATTACTTTTGCTATCCCAAGCATCCAGAAAGATGAAAACGTAAAAGTTCTTCATTTACAGAAAGATGACAAGTGGGAAGTACTTACACCGGATAGTGTGGAGGATCAGGAAGTAACTGTGACATTTAAATCTCTGTCACCGGTACTGTTTTTAGTAGACAAGAAATAATACAGAAATGTTTGTGAATATTGGGTATACTGTTGGGTTATGAGCCTGCTGCCTTTTTAGGCGGCAGGTTTTTTGATGTTTCAATGGTTTTCTTATGTCTTTACTTCTTTTAAAATGGTATAGCGGCAGGTTTCTATTGAAGTCACGGACTTTACTATATATAATAGTTTTATTATTTAATATGAAAGGAATTAATGTGGATGAAAATACCAGGTTACTATTCTTCCGGTGAATTTGCCAGACTCTCCCATATTACGAAGAAAACACTGCGCTATTATGATGAACATCAGATTCTAAAGCCATCTTACGTCAATGATTCAGGTGCACGTTTCTATACATACGACGATTTTGCCAGATTACAACAGATACTCTTGCTCAAATATTTAGGATTTTCGCTGGATGATATCCGGGAAATGACAATTACGAATACAGATGAACATTTTATGGTTGATTCACTAAATCTTCAGCTGAAACTTGTGGAAGACCGCATTGAACAAATGCAATTAGTTGCACAAACAATACGGGATACATCCAAATCCCTGCAAGAACAAAAAACAGTGGATTGGTGCCATATGCTGGAACTGATTCATGTGATGGGCATGGAAAAGAGCTTGAAAAACCAATACCAAAATGCTTCTAACATAGCTGCAAGAATTAATCTTCATCATTTGTACTCTAAAAATACACAAGGCTGGTTTCCATGGATCTACGAACAATGTCACATAAAATCAGGAAACAATATTTTGGAATTGGGATGCGGTGATGGTACTCAATGGGCAGAAAACTTTTCTATATATACCGTCTCATATACATATCACACTTTCCGATATTTCTGAAGGAATGCTGCGTGATACCCGCCGAAGTATCGGTTCCGAAGATTCCCGTTTTGATTTTAACACTTTCGATTGTTGTCATATTCCATATAAAGATAACAGCTTTGATCTGGTTCTCGCCAACCATGTACTATTCTACTGTGAAGATATTGCTCAGGTATGCAGGGAAGTAAACCGTGTCTTAAAGGATGGGGGCACATTTATCTGCAGTACCTATGGAAGCCTGCACATGAATGAAGTGAGCCAGCTTGTATCTGATTTTGACGATCGTATTGTCCTTTCCGCCGATAAGCTGTATGAACGGTTCGGACGTGAAAATGGAAATGAGATATTATCTCCTTTCTTTTCTGAGGTTCTCTGGAAATCCTACGATGATTCCCTGCTTGTTCCGGATTCAGAAACATTAATCTCCTATGTACTGTCCTGCCACGGAAATCAAAACCAGTACATTGTAGATCGTTTCAAAGATTTTCGTTCTTTTGTGAAGAAGAAGACAACTGGTGGTTTTTATATTACGAAGGATGCTGGAATTTTTATTTGTAGAAATATATAATTTTTTATTTTTAAATTTATTAACATAAATAATTCTCCTCGTATAATAAGTTTGTAAGCAAGGAAAAAGCTTGCAGACTTATTCTTTTTTTAGACAGAAGGATACTTCTAAACCTCCTTTCCGAAGGCTCTTCTTCATCAATGCTGGTTCATCCTTTCTCTGTTTATTGGTTAATAAGTTACTTTATAGTCATGGTCCCAGATGTTACAATAAGGTTATAAGAACGGTAGCTGTGGTCACTGCTTTATTTCTCCTGCAAAACATTTTGTTATTGCCATTAAAGCCTGCAGCCCTAATGCTACGCCTAGACTTATCACACAAATGCTGCATCCCGATATTTAGCCACCAGCAGGGTATTTCTTACCGGTGAATGCTAATAACGCGAGGGTTAGGGGGGCGTAGTGCTCTGGGACAAGCCATGATTACGTTCTTTTTATTTTGCTATGAAAGGTGGTGACGATCCGTGAAAGAAAAAATCGATTACTTCTCAACGCTTTTTGTTGGGATTGATATTGCATCCCGTATTCATGTTATTTCTGCACTTGAATTTAATCAGGAATTCTTCATTAAAATGAAACCTGTTCCAAATACTCAGGAAGGTGCAGTTCTTCTTGAAACTATGATCGTTGATGTTCTAAAAGAGAACCATCAATTTAAATACGTTATAATTGGCATGGAATCAACTGGCTTTTATGGAGTCCATCTGGCTAATTATCTTTCAGCCAGTGATTTACTAGCTCCATTTTCTGTCCGTGTTTACTGTCTCAATCCAAAGGAAGTGAAAAATTACAAAAAGTCCTTCAACGATATTGGAAAGAATGATGGCATTGATTCCTTTGTTATCGCTGACTTTGCCCGCGTAGGGCGTATCAGCATCAAGCCCTGGCGTGGTTCCCAATACCTTGCCCTACAACGTCTTACCAGACATCGCATGCACATCACTGAATGCATTGCCAGAGAGAAAACCTATATGTTAAATAACATCTTTCTCAAGTTCAGTGAATACGCTTTACTTCGTAATGGAGAACATCCTTTTTCAAATAAATATGGTGCTACGGCAGAAGCGGTTCTTACTGAATTCACAACAAATGAGGATATTGTAAATTCCTCCATTGAAGACCTTGTCGCTTTCATTAACACTAAGAGTAAAGGTTGCATTGCTGGTCCAGAAGAAACAGCTACAATTGTACAGGCTGCAGTTCGTAATTCATACAGACTTGATAAATGCCTATATGAACCACTTACGATTTCCATTGCTTCCTCCTTTAACTGCATCAGCTCCTTTCAGAAGGAATTAAAAGCAATTGATAAAGCAATCCTTCAAACAGTACAAGGGTTAAATCCTGAGGAATATACAGTCCTTAATTCCATTCCCGGAATTGGCAAGGTTTACTCTGCCGGAATTCTTGCCGAAATCGGTTCTATAGAAGCTTTTCAAAACGCTGACTCTCTCGCAAAATACTGCGGTATCATTTGGAATGATAATGATTCGGGCGATTTTGAAGCCGAAGACAAACGTATGAGCAAGGCCGGTAACCGTTACCTGCGCTATTACATTATAGAAGCAACTGGAAGTGTCATACGACACTGCTCTGAATATGAGCGCTTCTATCATAAGAAATATGCTGAAACAAGAACACTTCAGCATAAACGAGCACTCGCGTTGACTTCCCGTAAATTTATACGTCTGCTCTATGGTCTGCTGGACAAGAGCCAACTCTACTCTCCGGAAAGGAGTAGGTAATCCATATCGCACATCGAACTTACGTTTCTTTTGAACCGTAGGTTTATTCAGGTTACCCTTTTACCTAAAAAACTTTTCGAAATACTTCTTGACTATTTACCAAATTGCTTTGATAGAGAATCCACTTACCAAGAACATCATACCATGAAAAGTGTAACACTAAAATCGTCAAACACGAATTTAATATTACATTTTAGGAAATTTTTTAAAAAAGTACTTGAAGGTGCCATTAGGGCACCTTTTATAATGAATTTATACTCGATGGAATTTCATTATGCTGAAGATAAAAATGAATTTTAAAAAGCAATTTGGTAAATAGTCAAGAATTATTTTAAAAAGATTTTCATACAAAAGGGGAACCTTAATAGACCTACGGTTCAAAAGAAACGAAAGTTTCTGGGATACAGCACAGAAAGCTTTCTGGATTGGGGGAAGAATGTAGGTCATTCCACTCTCATTGTGGTAAAACATTTCTTATATATGCACAAGGTAGAACAACAGGGGGATAAATCCTGCGTATCGCTGATGAAGCTTGCTGACCGCTATGGTACAGAACGTTTGGAAAACGCCTGCGTCAAGGCACTTAGTTACACACCAAGTCCAAGCCTTAAAAATATCAGTACTATTCTGAAAAATGGTCAGGACAAAGTGGCATTAGAAAAAGATTCTTTCAGTGCCTCCAATAAAGAAAGCTCCAAGTATGGTATTACAAGAGGTGCCTCTTACTACGAAGGAGGTGACCGTTTATGATTCGCCAGTCAACCATAAATAAACTGCATCCCTTTGTCCAGATTTCTGTCAGGGTGATACTCAATGGCTTCCACACACGCATTCGGATAACGGAATTCTGCACCACGGATAAGCTTTTCTATCTTTGTGCATTTTCGCTTATCCCACTCCCTGTCGACCAGCATTCCATCGCGGTCTTTAAAGGATAATCCCTGATAGGTATCAGGATCAGCACACTGGCTTTCAAAGGCATCTGACATGGTAGATAATCGCATATCAGATGCTGGAGTTTTCCACCTGTCGGTATATTTCAGATGACCATCATATCATTCTAAAAGGGGCATCCGGAAACGGGAAAACATATATCGCATGTGCACTTGGTATCGCAGCCTCAGGAACTTTATAAAGGTACGTTATGTGCGTTTGCCGGATCTTTTAAATGAGCTGACTGTTTCTCATGGTGATGGTACGCTGAAAAAAGTTATCAGGGCATATCAGAAAATCGACCTTTTGATTCTGGATGAATTCCTGTTAAGCCCAGTATCTACCGAGCAGACACGGGGACTCCTTGAAATCATTGAAACGCAACATAAAAGTCTCTGTTATCTTTTGCACCCAGTTCGATCCCAAGGGCTGATCAAAGCCTCCCGGAAAGGAGCTGCCAATGACTAATTATTGTTCTTTCAGTAAAAACCATAAATGTATCAAGTGAACAGATTATGAATTAACCCGCCACAAATTAGAGGAAGCCGATAAACTGTATCACGGATATTGGATAGAAATCCAGCACCTGCAAGATTATATCGACCGATTACAGGCACTTCTGACAGAACACGGAATAGATCCCGTCAGAGTACTAATTGATAGTTGCACTCTCCCCCGGAAAGGTATGCTCTGCTTTTCCGGAAAAGGGTACTCTGGATTTCCGAAAAAGGTGTTCTATTGGAACGGAATACTCACCGACACCGAAATGCCGGTTTCCTTTAAATCGGAGCAAAGGTTTCCGTAGTCCGGACAGGCGGTGTAATCAGCCGCGGATTACTCAAAGATTAAATGGAAGTTTTAATCGATATCCAATCTGATTTTGAGTATAATTGTTTTGTAAAGTAATAGGTAGTCGCATACTTATATTTTACACGAACTGCCGGATTCTTTCAGTTATTTTTATGTAAAAAAGAAGCTGCGCACTAATTACTTAGTGCGACAGCCCCACAATAAATCCGAATGCCTCATGCGAACAAAATATTGGTTATTATACTATATGTTCTAATTTCAAAACGTTATCTACCTATTTTATATTCGTTGTAGCCTGGCTTATTTTGGGTATTCGCTGTAGTACTAGTACCTCGACATTGTTATATTGTGCTTTTATAATGTACTTAAAAGAAAAGCAGGAGGTAAAAGCAATGAATCAAAAATATACAGTAAGTTTAACAGAGGAAGAACGTAAGCATCTCCATAAACTATTAAATGGGAATACACTTTCCGTTACTATACGTAAAAGGGTTTTTATGCCTGGCACCGACAATTCCAGTACCTTCAATTCTCCCTAATGTTTGGTACTATTTCTGGTCTCCGACTACTTGTATCTCTTTTGCCTTTCTTATTTTGTTGTCAGGCATACCTTCTTTTACACAGCAAAACATCGTATGTTAAATTATTATGGACGCCTATCTGAACAATCAGCGATTGATGTTTCGAGCACTTGTCTTAATAGAGCACATGAATTCTAATTCATGTGCTTCTTTTTCATTTTCTCTAAAAATTGTTTTACCATTGCTAATACTGATTTTAACAAAACTCTATTCATTATAATTGACATTGTGAAAATACAAACAAAGGCAATAATCTGCATAATTAGGTTTTGAGTATAATAAGGTACTACTGCAATACCAATCATAATTGCTATTGCTGCTAATAGCTTGATTGGTAATTTTACTGTAATATACTTTCTACTATGAAAATATCTGTAAATAGCCATTGCCCAATAACCAATCAATGAAGAAATAGACGCCGCATACAAGCCAATAAATTTAATTAATATTAAATGAGTACATGCATTAATCAGAGCTGCATAAAAAGCTGTCTTTGCAATTTCTTTTGTTTTTTTGTTAGCAACATAAATAACACCATAAAGACTTACAATTACATTTCCTAAAGAAGACATCATAAATATAGGAATCTGATAATATGCATCAAAATAGTTTATATTAACTAACCAATTATACACAAACGGGATACATACTATAATAACTACGCATGCACATGAAAATAAACGTATCATTTTATTAATTATATCTGTAAAAAATTCTTGCGCATCTCCATCATTTATGTGTAATGTAGCAGCCTCAGTCCATGAGATATTAAAAATATTACTAAATTGCATATATATATTGGGGAATTTGTGAGAAACGGCCAGCAATCCATTACTTGCTGTTCCAAGAAACATTGCAACAATTGTTTTATCAGAAGCATTCATTGTCCACCATGATAATTGGTTTGGAATCATCGGTAATGAATACTTTAGCATTTCTCGAAGAATACTTTTGTCATAAGATTTTATTCTGATATATTTAAAAGTTCTCAACTTAAAAAATAAAAAAATCGTACATGAGATATTTCCAGCAAAAGTTGCTAATAACATTCCATTTGCTCCCATTTTAAATTCCACAAGAAAAAGAATGTTACATAATATTTGAATCAAAGCTGTAACAAAACTACCCATAGCATAGCCAACATTATCCCCCAATCCACGACTTAACTGTAACATTGATGCGGATAACGCACAAGCAATAAGCATAATAGAAAAAATTGGCATATATTCATTTTTTATAAAAAGTTGAATTACAAATAAAACAATTAAACACAGTAAACACTGAATTAACATAAAAAAAGCTGTAGTGCTTATTATAACTTCTTTTTTTTCTTTATCTGACCGTACATCTATTAGATATCTAAATAATGCCTGTTCAATTGCAAAGGTTACTATTGGCAGAAGAAGTGATGAATATGAAATTAACAAATCAACTGATCCATATTCATTCGTTGATAAAATTGCTGTATATAAAGGTAACAAAAAAAAGCTTATACATTGTGTGCATATTCGTCCAATTGAAATTATTGCGGTATTCTTAACTAAGTTTTTTTGTTTACTCATATTTATAATAACACATATAAATGATTATATATGTCTTCCTCTCCTAAACTGTACTAGTTTTTAATTGCTATCTTTTTACTATTCTTTGCACTTTATTAATTACTCGTTTAATAAGTGATACATGAGTGTACTTTTTTACAATACTTGAAAAAGAGTAGTTACTATCTTTAAGCCTTTTAAATGCATCTTCACGTTTTTCAAAGTATTTGGATGACTTTAATAAAGCATAATTTCCAGGAAATGCTTTTTCTATCTTTATATCAGTATAATTAATTTCATTACTAATACTCTCAAGTAATTCTTTCCCTTGTAGAGAATTTACAATCAATAGAGAGGTCCCTTTATCATCATCATATTCTTTATCAATACCCCAAAAATCACCTAACGATATATCCGCATTTCTTGGTATTCCTTTAAATTGACATGTATAACAACAATCTCTCAAAAAAATATTATGAATGAATGACTTTCCATAAGCATCTTCATTAAACCATTTTGAATATGTTTGATTTGAAAATTTTAATAATAATTCATATCTTTTCCAACCATTAGGCTTTGCTCGGAAATTAGCTTTAGTTAATTTAGCATTATACTTTTTTTCAGCTTCAATAACATATTCTTTCCAAGTAAGCGGTGATGGTACTCCATGGCATACAATATCTATAGTTAAAAAATTATTATATTGCTTAGAAAAGATCTTGTTTATAGCGTTAATTTGACATGGTGTACCAGAAAAAAGAACTCTTTTTCTATCTTCAAGAAGATTCTTAATATCATTATATATTTGAGGTTCTATATAACTTTGAACATATTTACTTCCTTGCAATTTATATAAGTCTTTTTCATCATTTATAATAATATGATGTACGGTATGATAATCTTCACTAAATGCAGCACCAACAACAAATCCATCCATATCTAATATATTTTTTGCAATAGAATAAAAGATTCCACCAGAAGAGCTATTTTTTCTAATATTATTATCGCGATTTTGGGCAACATATATCATGTTGAGATGATTATCTAGTTTATATTTATTTGAAACAGGACAAATTGATTCACACCTTCCACATTTTACACATTTATTTGCGTCGACAACAGGGTACCAAAAGCCTTTATCATCTATTTTTAACGCAATCGCCTCTTTTTTACAAACAGAACTACATACATTGCATCCTGTACATTTATCGTGGTATTTTTCTATCATAATAGCCCTCTAATTCTTTTTGTTACTTATATTTATTGTTAATTGATTGAGTTCGTTTATAGCCAATTTTTGTTGTGCTCTCATTTTATCTACAGTAGCATTTATATCGTATATATAATCATCATAATGATCCATTAATTGATTAAAAGAATTTACAATTTCATCTTTTGTTAATTTTTCCAATTGAAGGTATGGCATTTTTAAAAGTGTTGCAAAATCTATTATTTTTTTATTTCTTACTAATCCTATTGATGGAACTCCAGCACATGCTCCAAAAATATTCATATGTAACCTACTAGATATAATTATTTTAATTTTCTTTAAAAATCCAACTAATTCATTAGGCGAAAATTCCTTTGAAATAACCACTGTTTTAGATATGTCCGTTTCTTTTGCAATAATATTTAAAATTTCCAAATCTTTGCATTGTATACCGCAACCTGTTGGAATCAAAAAAACATTTGCATTATATTTCACCTGAATATTTTTAATTGCATTGACGATAGCGTCAACTGGTGTCTTTTTCACAACATCTGCTTCTCCAGATACTGTCACAACAATATTTATATTATCGTCATTATATAAACTTTCTTCGTTGGCTGATAAATATGATCTTAACTCTATCAAATTTCCTTTTATCATTATTGCTGGATCATAAGATACTGAAACTTTTTCCTCAGGTACACCAATTTTAAGTAATCGCTCTTTTACAAGTTCATCTCTAGTATATATCTTTTTTACATTAGAAGAATTCAATACATTTGAAATATACTGTAAAGTCTCAGAATCATATATTTCCGCCATACCAACTCCCCAAAGGAAAGATGGGATACCTGCTTTTTGCGCTAATTGAACAGTTCTAAGTGAATACCATGGACAATCTGAAAGGATTGTTGCTCCACCACATATATATAAATCATTTTTTTTATAGTAATTAATTTCTTTGTAAATTCTGAAAATATCTTTCAACACGTTTCTTCGTGGTAACGAATATATACCCCATTTAGGTTTTTGAAATCTCATGGGAATATTATGCAATCTTATATTTTGGAATTCATACAATATCCATTTAGAATCATAAGTTGAAACACTAATTTCATACATATCTTCAAAACTATTTATCATTGAATAAAGAATTGCTTCATCACCAATATTGTGGCATCCATAATAGACACCTCCTATATGCATTTTTTTCATTTTATTTTCCCCATTTCTTTTTTCTGTAATGTGAATTTTATCTGCTTTTGCTCACAATATATTATTGCAATAAAAAATGGAATATAGTAGCTCACTTCATACAAACACGTTCCTGTTATTTCATATAAGACAAAGAAGAAAAAGAAAAACAGGAAAAAAGCCATTTTAGAATCTACTTGATTTATTCTTTTCTTTTCATTAAGTGCACTTTTCACAATTCTACACATTGTAACTGCCTTAAGAAAATAGAATAAAAATGCTCCAACAATTCCTGTTTCGCATAAAACTTGTAAATAGCAATTATGAACATCAAATCTTGAAAACCAAGAAGATAACTCTATGCTATTTTTAAAATTATTCCAACCAATACCAAATAATTTATTACTATCCCATAATCGTAAGGCTGATTCATATATTTCAGTTCTTCCTGAAGTTAAAACAGAAGTATCTTGATTTTGAATATAATCCGTAATCAATGTTGTAATTCTGGCTATTGTAGATATATTTTGTAAATATGGCGCTAGCACGATAAATAACACTATTATCGCTATAATACCACCTATTACTTTTAATATTTTTAGTTTATTATTACTATAAACAGTGTAAGTAATTAAAAATGCAACAATACAAAAAATAGTCTGAGCTTTTTTCCCAGAAATGAGTAAAGCAATAAAAAGAAATACGACCTTTATAATATTTTTTTGCTTTTGTAATCGCGTTAAGTTTTTCATGAATAACAATTCTGTTCCAAGTAATCCAATTCCAAGTATTAAAAATATAACAGTTAACGATACTTCCCTGGTAAATCCTGTGTAATATCCTTCTGATACTCTTGATAATATTGTTTGCCTAGTTGCAGATTCTACTAATATCCCCATAATAACTGAATATACACTTGGCAAAAAAAGCTGAAGATATATGCCAAAAGCCTCAAATAACGCAATAATACCAAATGCTTTACACATTTTTTCTATTGCATTTTCCTTAATTCCAATTATTAAAAGTAAAATTACTAAGACATATCCCAAAACATATGAAATAGTTAGTTCATATGATCTTACTATCTGCAAACATACTGCAAATACCACTAAATAAGTCGCCCACATTTTTAAAATAAATGAGTTAGAAATTTTGATTTTAACACCTTCTAAAAGTATTATACAAACAATACTAACTAATGATGCAACAGCACCTATTTTCCAATTCAAATTATAAATAAGCATCGTAAGCGGAATAATTAAACCTATAATACTATTTTTTGTTAATTTCATCTTTACTATCCTCCACCTACAGTTTTAGTACATTAAATTTATTTATACTCTTTTACAGTAGCACATATTATTCGATAATAATTTTGAAACGATTTTTCAAATGAAAATTCTTTATTTATCAAATTTTTTCCTGTTGTAATATTATATCCGGATTGATTTTCCAATAGCTTTTCTATTACGTTAACATACTCTTCAGGCGTATTACAATGAAAATAATCTTTTGTCGCTTGAGCCGGTATTCCCTCAATGCCTATATCATTTGTCAATACTGGAATATCTGTATACATAGCTTCAATTACTTTAACTTTAATTCCTGCCCCTAATTGTAACGGAGCGACAAAACATAATGAATAAGCAAAATATGGATCAATTTCATTAACAAAACCAGTAATATGTATTCTTTTACATTCTTTACTCTTTAATTCATCTGTTGGGCCTCCGCCAACCACCACAAATCTTATCGGTAAATGTTCAAGTAAGGGCATTACGTTATCAATAAACCAAAATGCAGCCAAATAATTTTCTTTTCTTTTCATGTTGCCATAAAAAATTATATCATTGTTACATCTTTTTCTCGGAATAACAGATTGATGATAAAAAGGTACTAAAGTCTTTCTTTTATCTATTCTTATTCCTTCATTTTTCAGCAAATCATCATCTTTATTATTGTGAGTAAAAATCAAATCACATTTGTTTAATGCAGCAAGTTCACGTTTTTTCATATTATATGCGCGTATTAACTTATACGTTTTTATAATTCTATTTTTTTCTAGACCTGCTTGCCGCATAATTCCTAAAAATGTCACATCATGTTCGGATGCAACTATAGCAGAATTAGGGAATATTTTTTTTATATATTGCACCTGCAGTACGATTTGTGTCCATTCCATAATGATTACATCAGGATTATAGCCATGACTCGCAATTTCTTGCAATTTATGTAAAAGCAATTGTGATGCATTTCTTGTCATTATATTACCAAATTTATGCAATGGATTAATTTTGGACCAAATACTAAATACATTCCCAATAAAATTTGTTAATCCATCTTTTTTTATTACCGGAATAAAATTAATACCATATTTGCTTAAATCAATCTTAGACAAATCATTAGGTGTGCAATATGCAACTAATGATATCTCATTTTCGATTTGTTCACTCATTTTTTTTGCATAATAGTTAAGTGTTTGTCCGCCTGCATGTCCTACAGTATCATATGGTGCCGCAGCTGTTATATACAATACTTTCATATTAAAAATCCCCCATCTAACTCGTTATCTGCCATTATCTTTTCTATTAGATGAACTGGTGACATTTGATTATTATAATGATAATCTACTTTTTGATCAAAAAATTCCTTTCCAACATCAATATCTTCTATTGAGTGAAAAACTTTCATATAATCTTTATTATATAATTCATGGCATAATGCCGAATTATTATTAGTAAATAGACATTTATTATAAAAAATAGCTTCATAAAAACGCATTGTCAAGCCATCTTGCCCTTCTTGGCATAATTCTAAAATACATTTGCTTGATTGAATATCTTTAAGTATATATTTATATCCAATTCTTTTCGTTTGAAAATTAATACCCGGATATTTTTCACGATAAGCCATTAAACTTGAATTAGAAACAATCACATCGAATTTACATTTAAATCCTTTTTCAAAAAAGAAGTTGAAGATTTTAGAAATTTCTTCCATTCTTCCTTTTTCAGCTCCCACAAAATATATATCTGTTTGAAAATTATTTTCCTTTTTTACTAGTTCAACTTTAGAATATAACGTGTTAATATATTTAAACCCATACCTAACACAATCACTTTTTTGAAAAGAATAGACTTTCTCAGATTTCACTTTGTTTATACATCGTCTAAAAAAGGGTTGAATTTTGTCATAAGAATCTAATAGTAAAACAAAAGTATGCACTTTGTTCATTTCATTTATCTTTTTCAAATAACTATTAGAAAGCTTTCTTATAACGTCATTAACTAAAATTAAATAATATTCTTGATTACTATCAAATAATAACTGATTTAAAACACATCTTTTATCCCAAAGGCTTTTCAAAGGTATTTCATATTTTTTATTTAATATAAATCCAAAATGTATTTGAAAAATACGTTTCATGATTCTATGAGAATTAATTTGATATAAATCAGATAGTTGAATTGCATTATCCATTTTTCCCACATCACTCATCATGATTTGATTTGATTCTGAACCTGTATCAATTAAAATAATCCTTTGATTTATCATAACTATCACCTTATCTAACGAAACTTTCTTTCCATATATTTTTCAAATATTCCTATACACATAAGCCATTTTTTTATACAAATTTTAATTTTATCAAACATACTATATGAATTAAATTCATTTATTACTTCATCAAAAGAAAGCCTATTTAATGTTTTAAAAAAAGCTGCTCTGTTTGCGTTTTCTGGAACACAACTTATCATTAACTTCCCATCAAGTTCAACCAACTTATCAAAATCAACCTTAGCAAATTTAAAATTTTTATCTGATATTTCATCCCAAATTTTTTCTGCTTTTGAGTTTCTTAATACTAATGCTGTAGCTCCATTGTTACTAAATCCCTTCGCTAACTTATTTGCGTGCCAGCAATCAAACATTGTAAAGTCACTATATCTATCTTTTGTCTTAAAGACACATTCATGGCATGTGGGTCTACTGCACAAGCTATTAAAGAAAAAATTAAGCATTGGATCAGAATGAATTTCATTTCTTTTGATATTTCCATCTTTATAATACACTGACATAGTAGAACAATAATATCCATAGTGCTTATCTCTAAATTTTATTGATTGAATTTTTTCTTTTCCTCCACACCAAGTAATATATTTTTCAAATAATAATGGTGATGGAACCCCTCGACAAACCACGTCAACAGTAATAAGATTCTTATATTCTATTCCTAAAAATGAAATCAGTCCTGCGATTTGACACGCGGTTCCGCTAAAGCATACTAAACGACCAGTTTGTAATTCGCACTTACAAGTCTTGTATGTTTTATTAATGTCACTTTGCGTATACTTAGAATTTCGAAACAATTCTATTTTGTCTAATGTATCAATCATTGTATGTTTTACCTTAAAGTCCGAGTCATAAGCTGCGCCAAAAACAACACCCTTATTCAAAATAACATACTTTGCCAACGAGGAAAAAAAGCCTCCTGATGTACTTTTTTTTAGAATGTCTTCATCTCGATTTTGTACAATAAAAGCCTTTTTATTACTATTGAATACCTCTTTATCCTTATATCTAACGATGGGACATACCTGATCACAGCGATTGCATCCTATGCATTGTTCTTCTCTTATTTCCGGATATAAAAATCCTTCCTCATCTGCTTTCATTTCAATACATTGTTTCGGACAAACTAAACTACATGCTGAACAACCACAACAATCAGATTTCTTTAATAACTTTAACATAATCTATACTCCTAAACTTTCAATGCCGATTTCAAAAAATCAAAAGAACGTTCTCTTTCAATTTCTAAACAAGAATCAATTTTAGAAAAGTCTATTGTTTCTTCTAGTATTTTACACAATTCTTTTTTACCCATATTACAATTCACACGCCTATTCTCTAATCCAACTAATTGAAGTAATGAGTCAATACGTGTATTTGTTGATTGACTATTTTTAGTTTGAAATCTATTAAAAGTAAAGAATTTCTTATGATTTAAAATAGAAAAACAAGAACCATGAAAAGAATCTGTACATACATATTCCGCATTTCTTATCAAGTTAATAAATTCTGATGGTCCAAAATCATATGCACTTATATCTGCATATCCATTATCCTCATCCACATATTCATCCAAATGTTGAAGTGATACTATTTGAAATCCTGTTAGCGCTTTTATCCTCTGTGCAAACTTTCTATGCTCTTGATTAACTCCAAGGAAATAGCACAAAATATACTTCTGACTATATATTGGTTCTTTTTTTTGAAGATCCATCCACTCTGTTCCATCAAACAAAAGGGTAGGGTCCAAAACTACCGATGCTTGCTTTCCTACACCTAATTTTTCAACTACATCAACTCCACTCTTTTCTCTAACTGATATAGCGTGAAATCTTTTTAAAAATGATTTATATATGGATACTTGATATTTAGGAATAATTGTAATTCCGAAGCTCGTAGCATACGAAATTTTCAAAACCGATTCCGGTACAAAAGTTAATGTATAATAATCATGTTCAACATTTACCGGATGCCATAACATATCACTTCCCACAACAACAGCATCGCATTCTTCCGCAAATTTTGATAATTCATTTCGGTTATTATTTTTCATACTTAAATGGATGTTTTTTTCATAAAACGCATCAAAACACTCATGCCTCATTTTTATGTTTTTTTCTATTTCAGGCTGTTTTTTTAAATTTGCTTTTGATTTATATTGTCTGATCTTTGTTTTCACAATATCTGGATTCGTCAATTTATGAAAGTAATATTTTACTTTTGATTGAGTCATATAGTTAATTGGAGCATCACATTGAATCGTAATCGCTTCGTGTCCCAATTTTTCTACTGCCCGTTGAGTTGCGTATGCTTGCAACATACTCCCATAATTATGATTGTAATAACAAGATGCAATTCCTACTTTCATTATATATCCTTCTTTCTTTATCAGTGTAATATAGGGGACCCATTAACATGGTATGAATCTACCGTTTCTCTTTTTCGAATAAATTTTGCAGGTACACCTCCCCACACCTCATACGAAGGTATATCCTTAGTTACCACAGCGCCTGCTGCAATTACAGCACCGTCTCCAATTGATACGCCTTGTAAAACAATTGCCGCCGTACCAATCCAGCAATGATGTCCCACACTGATTGGCTCAAAATCTGCTGTATAGTCTGGATCATCTACGTCATGACTTCCAGTGATCAATTTGACATGACTAGAAATATTTGTATCGTGATTAATAGTAATTCCACCTCTTGCATCAAGCTCAGCAAACCATCCAACTGCAACATTGTTTGCAATACATAATCCTCTAGGTAATAATACTTCTACACGTCTACACAACACTGTGTTTTTTCCAATTTCCGCACCTAATAAATAATAAAACCATTTTCTTAAATGCCTACTAGGTATTTTATTAACTACCACATTTCCAAATAATGTAATAGCATAATAAATACATTTTAACAACTTAGGCATGTCATTTCCTAGACTTTTCTTATGTGTTGTCATCCTACAACTCCCTATAGTATTCTAAAAATTTATCCGCTAATATATGAAACGAAAAAGATTTTTCATATGTTTCTTGTGCGTGTTGTTCCATTTCTATTTTTTTATCTGAATTATCAATCATCCACTGTATTTTTTCAGCTAATACTTTTGAATCTTTTGGTGGAATTAATATACCATTTTCTTCGTTTTTAACAATCTCTATAGTTCCATCCACAGCAGTTGCAATAATAGTTTTTCCTACCGAAAATGCTTCAATCGGTGTAAGTGGAAGCCCTTCCCATAATGAACTAAGTACCAAAATATCCGTTTGACTCATTACGTTTTGAATATCCGAACGATATCCTAAAAAATAAAATCTGTTCTTTAAATTTTTTCTTAATACTCTTTCTTCTAAAATCTTTCGATCTTCTCCATCCCCTATTATATAAAATTTCACTTTTGGATTATATGCACAAACTATCTCTGCTGCATCTATAAAATATTCCATCCCCTTTTGTTCTGATAACCGACCAACATTTCCAATAATTAAATATCCCTTCTGTTTCGCTGTTTCAAATTCCTTTATTGGTTTTATTGTATCAATAAAAGGTTTTATCCCATTATATATTACCTTAATCTGTTTTTCCTGTAATTCAAAAAACTCAACTAAATTTTTCTTTACTTGCTCACCAACAGCAATAATACGAGTTTCTTTATATGCCATTTTTGTAATTTTCTTTTTATCACGAAAAGTATTATGTGCATTTGCCAGTTTAATAATATTTTTTGACACAAATTGTGCATAAAATGCTGCCATTCTATGGTGTGAATGAATCACATTAATATTTTCTATTTTTATTATTTTATGTAATTTAAAAAGAGTTCTTATTATAACTAATGGATTTTTTTTTGCAATATCCGAAATTTCATAATGTTTTATTCCCATCTCTGTCAATTTAGCTACATTTACACCACCACATGAACATACAATAATCTTATTCACATATGGTTTTAAAACTTCACAAAGTTGTAAAATTACATTTTCTGTTCCACCAAGTTTCATTGTTCGTGTAAAAAATAAAATATTCATTTTATTTAATTTCATATTGATCTCCAATTAATTCTTTTTAAAGTATTTAATAGTAAGTCCCAATATTTTAAGATCGTCAATAAAATACCTTTTAAACATTCTCTTAGGCTCTTGTAAAAAACGATAAAACCATTCCAACCCATGTTCACTCATCCATCTAGGAGCTCTTTTTACATTTCCTGCAAGAAAATCCACTGTCGCTCCAGCACATATTGAAACATCCGCATCATACTTATGATAATTTTGATAAATCCACTTTTCTTGTTTCGGGCAGCCAAAACACGCTATTAATATATTGGGATGCACTTCTGAAATCATCTTATTGATATTATTTAATTCGTTCTTATTCTTTTCAAATCCGAAAGGAGGTGCATATGTACCTACAATTCTTATTTCAGGATATTTTCTTTCTAATCCCTTTTTAGCTAAATCGGCAATTCCTTCTTTACCACCCAAAATAAAAATTGAATAATTGTTTTTCGACGCATGTTCGCACAGTAGAGGCACTAAATCCGAACCTGATATTTTTTCTTTTACAGGTTTTCCAAGAATCTTTGAAATCCAAATTAATGGTTTTCCATCAACCAAAACCATATCAGCATTATTAACAATTTTTTGTAAATAGCTATCATCTTCTATTTTTACAACTACATCTACATTAATAGCAACTACATAGGATTTTTTTTCAGAAGCAATCATATCATCAATAGATTTGATGGTTTCATTCATATTTACATTATTTACATATGTATTTATAAATCTTTGTTTTTTCATGCTTACCCTCTCAGTAATTTGTTTTATTTTCCAAAAAATTTATCTTCCAACATCAAACACCAACAATGATATATCGGTAAGTGATATTCCTGAATCATATAGGTCTCTGTTTCTGGAACATTTACACAAGCATCAGCAACCCTAGAAAGCTCACCACCAGATGCTCCTGTGAGTCCTATTACTTTAATACCTATTGCTCTAGCTACAACAGTTGCACTCATTACATTTTTGCTATTTCCTGAAGTTGAAATTCCTAAAAACACATCGCCTTCTCTACCAAATCCAAATAACTGTTGTGCAAAAACACCTAACCCATCTACATCATTTATATACGCAGTAGTGAGAGCTTCATGAGCCACAAGTGGTATTGCCATCAATGAACACTCCAAATTTTTCGCTAAATTAACACCTCTATCTGGATCTATTTCTCTAAGCTTCGTAGCGAATTCAGGAGTCACAGGTCTTGGTGTTTTAAATCTTTTCATTAATTCACCAGCAATGTGCTCAGCATCAGCTGCTGATCCACCATTGCCTGCAATAAGTAATTTCCCACCATTTAAATAACATTCTTCCATAATAAAATATGCATCAACGATATCATTTTCATTCTCTTTCAAAGCCGGATATCTTTTTATTAATAAATCAATATGTTTTTGTAACTTCTTTTCAAGAACCATTTAAATGCTCCTTTTTATAACAATAACAAAATCTCTGAAAATCCATACAAAGATTTTATTGTTTTAGTTTGACCAAATTCTTCATTTCCAATTAAAGCAGTTTTACAACCAGCAGCTATTCCTGCTTTTATATCATTTTCTGCATCACCTATCATCCATGACTTATACAAATCTATATTAAAATCTTTTGCTGCCTTAATTAACATTCCTGGTTGTGGTTTTCGGCATACGCATTCAATTTTCAATTCTGGTATTTCTCCCTCATATCCTTTATGCGGATGATGCGGACAAAAATAAATTGCGTCCACATATGCCCCTTCTTGTCCTAATAGAGTTTCCATTTTATTATGAATCATATGTAGCTCTTCATAACTCACTTCACCTCTTGCTATAACTGGCTGATTCGTAACAACTATTACAAGGTAACCTAATGCATTAAACCTTTTGATTTCCTCTGAAACACCATCTATTAATTCAAACTGCTCTATATCTCTAAGAAATCCAACATATTTATTTATTGTTCCATCTCTATCTAAAAAAATAGCTTTCTGTTTGTTTTGTAAATTTTTTCCCTTTACTTTTCCCATCTTGTAATCTCTGCAAACAGCATAATACCGTTCAGGAGTTCCCATATCTTTGACATACTCTGTGCTATCATAACAAAACATTTTTCCAGTTCCCGCTAACGGCTTTAAAAGCTGCCTATCTAAATCAATTCTTGCTTTTTTAATATCTGTATTTAAAATTTGAGGACTAATTACATGTAATCCAGCATTAACTCTATTTCTATAATATTGTGGTCTATCATCTTCTTTTGCTAACCATTTCATAACACAATTATCATTATCTGCTATAATTAACCCGCTATCAAATGGATGATCATTGGGATGCGTAAAGAGCGATACTAATCCCCCATGTTGTTTATGAAAATTCACGAAACGATTAAAATCCACATCAAACATTGCATCCGCATTTAGTAAAAAAAAATCTTCTGTTAATTTATCTTTAATTTTAAATAGCGCTCCTGCATTTCCTAATGGTTCTTTTTCAAGGAAGTATTCTATCTTTACACCAAACGACTTACCAGTTACAGGGGAGATTCCCGTACCATCGCCAAAATAGTCAATAATTATATTTCCCAAATGACTAACAGTAAGAATAATGTCCGTAAAGCCTTGATTTCTAAGACACTCTATTTCATGTTCTAAAACTGGCTTACCTTCTATTTTAATCATTGGCTTTGGAATATCGCTTGCTACTGATGAAATGCGAGTTCCTTTACCGCCTGCCATAATTACTACTTTCATAATCGATCCTCACTTATTTAATCTTGTGACTCATATGTCTCTGGTGAATAATGAATTACTCTTGTTCCTCCATCTTCAAATTCAAAAGGAATATACATAAGATCATTCATTGCCTTTCTCACTGATTCTTGTTTATCTTGTTCTACATAAAAAAGAAGGAATCCACCTCCACCTGCGCCTAACAATTTTCCACCGATTGCCCCTGCATTGATACCTTTTTGATAAAAATCATCAATACTTCCTGTCGATACAGATGAACCTGTTTGTCTTTTCAATTTCCATGTATGATCCAACAACCTTCCAAATTCATCTAAATCTGAATTTTTATTAGTTAAAATTTTTTCTGCATCATCAACTAAAGAATACATTTCCTTTAATTGCTTCATTTTATCTTTTTTATTTAATCCATTTGCTTTCTGTACATCTGAGGAAAATCTTGTAAATCCAGAAAAAAACATCATTAAATTACTATTTAATTGTTTTTTTCTTTCTGGCGAAATAATTATTGGTAGTACCTCATACTCGTCTTCTTTAAAATTAATTCTGTTTAATCCTCCGTAGGATGCAGCAATTTGATCCTGCCATCCTCCAGCTTCTTGACACAATACGCGCTCAAGATAAATAGCCTCATCAGATAATCTTTTTTTATCTGCATATTTTCCTTTTAAAGCGTAAAACGCATTCAACATTCCAACTGCAAATGAACTAGAAGTACCCAATCCTGATCTTGCTGGTAAATCCGCTTCATATGTAAGTCTAATTTCTCTCATATCCAACATTTCCATTGCATTTCTAATGAGTGGATGTTGAATATCCGTAAGATTTATAACTCTTTCCGTTTTGGAATATGATAATTCTGTAGAATAATCAAAAAAACGTGGTAAATGTCGTACATTGACATAGCAGTATTTATCAAAAGTTGTTGATAATACAGCTCCTCCATTTTCTTCAAAATATTCCTTCATATCCGTTCCGCCACCAAAAAATGACATTCTAAATGGTGTTTTAGTAATAATCATTTGCAATTCCTCACTTTTCTACTTTTTCTCTTTATTAAAACGACAAACAGCGGAAGATTCTTCATCTTTCCGCTGCGGCACCTCACCCCTCCTTAGTCGGCCAAAACACTTGATATTCCAAGCTTTCTGCTCACTTTTCCGGGTAAGAAAATATGAACTTCGAAGTATAGCCATCCGGCTCACAACTCCTTGTCCCTATTATGCCCTATCCATATTATGCCACATCCATAATTCAATGCCATAATAAGCAAAGAATCGTATTCCATCTTATTACTACTATAATATCCTATTATCCATTCTCTTAACTCGCATGCCTATCCCCAAACAAAACCCCCACCGTCTTCACCAATATCTTCAAATCCATCCCAATATCCCAACTATCAATATACTGAGAATCCAACTCCACAACCTCTTCAAAATCCGTAATGTCACTCCGCCCACTAACCTGCCAAAGACCAGTCAGACCCGGTTTCATACTAAGCCTCTTCTTATGATGAGATTCATACTGCTGAAATTCCCCTACCGTAGGAGGCCTGGTACCAACCAAACTCATATCTCCCAGCAGCACATTAAAGAACTGAGGAAACTCATCCAAACTTGTTTTCCTTATAAACTTACCAACCTTCGTAATACGTGGATCATTATCCATCTTAAACATCAGCCCACTCATCTTATTCTGCTTCATAAGCTCTGCTTTCCGTGCTTCCGCATCAATATACATAGAACGATACTTAAACATCTTAAATCGACGTCCATTTCTACCTACCCTCTCCTGCTTAAAGAAAATAGGCCCTGGGGAATCTATCTTTATAATAAGTCCAAGTATAATGGTTAGTAACACCGTAAAAATACTTCCTACCAACCCACCTGCAATATCCATAGCCCTTTTAGCAATATTCTGAATAGGCGAAATCTCTCTTCGGCTGGAAGCCAACGTCGTAAATCCCCCTATCCTGATAATTCTCTCATTTGTCAATTCCATCCCAAAGTTAGCCAGATTAATATATAACATACTGCCTATATCACTAACAAGATTTATTAACTTCTGAAAATCATCATTCTTCATATTTCCATCTAAAAAGACAGCATCAACCACATTCTGTATAACATACTGTCGTACCGTACTATGCCCGGCTACCACAGGAACTCCCGCTATCGTTTGCCCTGTCATTTCCTTATCCAGTATTGCGCAGCCAAAGACATCATAAAACCAATCGTCATTTTCATTCATGCTTTTCAGTATAGCACCAATCTTATCAGATGTAGTAATCACCAATAGCTTCTGGCTTGTCCCATTACCTTTATGCTTGGTATTAAAATATTCCTTATACCAATAACGAACAATCCAATCAAATACTATCTCAAGCAAGTAGAATACGATAAATACGGTTCTTGAAAACTCTTTTCCTTTGCCAAGCATATACAGACTCACAATCAGCAGGGCAACTTCAAATGTGCTGATTTTTAACACATTTCGAAATTCCCTGTAGTGTCCTCTGTGAGACATATCCTTATAGGGATCTAAAATCTTAATCAGTACAACCCGCAATACCACAAGCAAAAAGTACCCCAGCAAAAACACACTGCTCTGAAATAATGCTATACTGCCTGTTCTTAAATAGATACACAAGAAATAAACTGCCGTTAGTATCGCAAACTCAATTATTGCTATATAAGTTCTATATAATTTATTTGCACGTGGGTTCATCCATAACTCTCCCGTTTCCTATTAATATAATCTAATTTCCCGCTACTGCCTCTTTTGCTGCATTTTGAACATCTTTTTCCCCATAACCATAGCCATAATAACCGCCATACTTTTTACCATAATATTTTCCATAATAACGGCCATAATAACCTTTTCCATCCATATCAACTTTATTTAATACTGCACCTAAGATTTTACAACCGCTCTTCTCCAACTGCTGTTTTACCTTCTGAGCAAATTTATAACTAATAATATCAGCTTCAATTACAAATACAGCACCATCACTAACTGTGGAAACAATCGCTGCATCAATAATGCTTCCCAATGGCGGACAATCAATAAATATGTATTCATACTCCGGACGTAACCGGGCGATTAATTCTTCAAATTTATCACTACCCAGCAATTCTGATGGGTTCGGAGCCACTGGCCCCGTAAAGATAAAGTCCATATTTTCTATATTTGTACCGCACAGACAATCATCCAATGCACATTGTCCGGTCAGATACTCTGATAAACCTTGAACCTTTTTATCCGCCTGATATCTTGCAACGGTTACTGATTTACGAATATCTGCATCGATCATCAATACTTTCTTCCCAGCCTCTGCCATAGAACTGGCCAGACGGAAGACTAATGTTGATTTTCCTTCGTTTGGAAGGCAGCTTGTAAATGAAACAACTTTAATTTTTTCTCCACAAAATTGAATATTCGTACGTAAAGTTTTGTATGCTTCACTTGACTGGAAATTTAGTGCATCTATTTTTTCAAAATTTACTTTTTTCATAATCTCTTCTCCTTACCGCCTGAATGGTAATTTTCTCTGTCTGGATTGTTTCTTACTTTTATCACCAGTTGGTATTGTTCCTAATGTTGTGATTCCAAGATACTTCTCAATATCATCTGCTGTTTTAATGGTATCGTCCATCATAAAGATTAATATTATTATAAATGCTGCAACTACTGCTCCTAAGAGACCGACAATGGCACAATTTTTAACTGTACTAGGACTACTTTTTGTCTCTGCTATATGACCTTTCTCGACAATACTTGGTTTGTCTTCCTGCTTCATAATATCTGCAATACGATCAGAAGCAACTTCAGCTACTTCATCTGTAATTGTCTTCGCCATTTTTGGATCCGGGTCTGTCACTGTAATTGTTATAATTCGTGTATCAGCCGGATTTGAGATCTCAATCTTCTTTAACAGCTCTTCATATTTCAGATCAAGTTTCAGATTTTTGATTACTTCTTCCAGAACCGGACGGCTCTCCACTAATATAGAATAATCTTTTGTTAGCTGTGATCCCATCTGTATATCTGCCAGGGATGTGATGCTTGTTGACTTTGTCAAAATATACAACATTGATGAAGATTTAAACTGAGGTGTAATCATTGTCTTTGTAAATATTCCGGCAACTCCGGCACATACTACCATTGCCAATACTATAATCCACAATTTGTGCAAGAGGACAAAGAATATTTCTTTTAAGTCAATTTCCACTTCGTCGTTTTGTAATTGATTGGTTTCCATTCGTAATTACCTTTCTCTAAATGTATTTATTTTGTAAAATGCATTCTGGATTGTCTACTAACATTTTTTTAATCTGCGCAGAATCGCAGATGGTTACCAGATGCTGCAATGACTCTTTGATTTCCGGAGTGCGGTGACCTGCATCATGGCAATCTGTTGCCAGGAAATCAATATCGCCATTTTTTATCAATTTCAAGTGCCTTTTCACACTTGCATGATTCATTTGAAGTAATGCCCCTGCGTTTTTCAGTTCTTTTAAATTCTGGGGATTATCCATTACATTTTTATAACGCTCTACGTGGGCAATGATTGGAATATATCTTGCACGTAAAAATCCTGCTGCCGCTTCATAAATCTTACGATAGGATTCATCTGTCCTGAATTCTACCAGTACATAGCGGCTGCCCGCCAGGGTTAATGCCTTCCCCTCTTCTACTCTTCTGATGATTCCATCTGAACAGAATAACTCGTTTCCTAAGTATAGATCAAAATCAGGGTATTTTTCATGAATCCTATTTTGAGTATTTTGTAAAATTTCTTCTAACTCTACTTTACTTTTTTTATGATGTCCGATATGGTAATGCGGGGTTGCAATCATTTTACGTGTTCCCTGTTGGTACGCAATGTCTACCATTTTCATTGTCGTTTCCATATCTTTCGAACCATCATCTACACCTGGTAAAATGTGGCTATGCATGTCTATGTAATTTGTTACGTCTATTTTAGATCCTTTTACGCTTCTGCGAATCTTGCGTATAGCCAGTATTACAACAATGATACCCAAGACTATCAATACACCAATCGCTGCTACAGGACCTTTATTTGCAAGGATGCTGGTTAAGCTGTTTCCTTTATTTTCTTTGTTAATTGCAGATGGATCATTTTTTTCGGTAAGACCTTTTGTCCCTTCTGCATTCTTAATTAATGAATCTATGTAATCCTGCTCTTCTTTAGATGTATCTGTGTATACATTATCATCCAAGAGTTCAGGTTTTTTCTTTTTCTCTGCTATATCTGTTTCTTTTTGACTTTTATTCGATGCATCTTTGGAATCTTTGCTATCTCTATCGCCTTTACTATCATCTGAATTTATAGATGCAGATGCATTTTTATCTGATGTATCTGAATTTGAATTGTCTTTTCCATCGCCCGCTGCATTTGCTCCGCCTTCATTTGTGTCACTTCCCGGTTTGTCTGTATCCGTCTTATCTTTATCATTCTTATTATTCGGTTTCTTCTTATCGCCTGTTCCCGAACCGTTTCCATTGTCGTTATCGCTTCCTGATGTATCAGGTTCTGTTGAAGGCTGTCCCGTTCCCGAATCTCCTCCATCCGTTGGAACCAGATATCCCTGATTCACTCCGCTGCCCACAGAAGCATACATCTGCCCTATTAATTCGTCAGCCTGCGCCTGTGTCAAGTCTACCCCATCTTCGGCCAGCTTCGCCTGCAGCATTCCAAGATATTCGCTTCCTGCCACATATGTTCTTCCATTATAGGTAAATGTCCCGCTTGCCGCTCCTATGATACTCGATTCCGGTCCATTTATGTCACCAGCGTATACTGTCATCGTCATTGCTGCCGATAGTAGTATGGGTGCAAATATAATGGGGGTTTTCCACTTTTTCATTTAAGGTTCCTCCGTCTGTCCTGGATAACTTTTCCTGCCAATCCTATTTCAGGTAAAAAGCAGAGGCACCATTTTCAGGCACCTCTGCCTTCTAACTTTGGTTTAAAATATCAATTGATATTTGTTATTGTACTACTACAAGGTAATTTCTGAATACTTCATAAATTGTATTAGCAACTTCAGGTGAATTTTTAATTACTAATTCTCCTGCGTTATTTGTACCAACTGCAGCTTTAGTTCCATTGATATTAAATACGATCTGACTATCTTTTAAGGAAATATTCGTTATATTAGATTTTGAAACACCTCTTTCAACAAATAGTCCGCCATCAAATTTATATTCTTTGTCGCCTAAAGCTATTAATCCTGTACTAATGCCATCAATAAGTTTCTGGATCTGATCTGAATTCACACCACGAGCAAAGGTGAGTTTCACTACATCAAATGACTTACCGTTTAACATTGGGAACATATCTTTTCCATCTTTTGTAAATGTAAATCCATCTTTTCCTAATGTAACATTATAAGTCTGTCCATTCATAACAACATTGAAAGCTTTTGCAAACTCTGGGAAGTTACTCTTTGCAGCCGTAACTAAATCCCCAACAAAACGATTCAATGTTTCTCTGATTTCCGAAGTCTTATTTTCATCCCAGGACATTTTTCCATTCACATACAATTCAATTGTGTTACCTGTACTAACATTTTTCTTAACCGCTAATTTGTTAATAGTAACACCATTTACTTTTACATCTGCAGAAGCTGTCTTTTTACCATCTGCTGTCGTAACCGTAATTTTTGCAGTACCGGCTGCCTTAGCACTTACAAGACCGGTAGAAGAATTAACAGCTGCAACATTTGGGTTGCTGGATACAAATGTAACATTTTTGTTACTTGCATTTTGTGGAAGGACATTTGCCGTTAACTGAGCTGTTACATCTCCAAATGTACTGTCAGTAGAAAGTACTAAATTTGAAGTATTAAGCGTAACACCCGTTACAGGCTGAACAACCTTAACCGTAACCTTGCCATAAACTTTGTTCAAATTACCATCTGTAATCTTAACTGTAATTGTAGCTGTACCAGGTCCAACAGGTTTTACCATTGCAACACCTTTTCTGGTTTTTTCTACAATCGCAACTGCCTTATTACTGGTAGAATAAGATGTCGTTCTAACAGTTGCATCAGAAGGATTAGTTACAGCAGTCAGTTTTGTTCTTGCTCCACCAACTGTTAAAGTACTTCTTGTAGCTTTTAAATCAACACTCTTAACGTTAACGGTATCATGTACTTTTACTCTGATTGTAGTACTCTTCTTACTTCCGTCTTTTGCTGTAATGGTAATCGTAGCAGTTCCTATGCTTCTTGCAGTTACAATATCATTACTGCTTACTGTTGCTACTTTCGAATCACTGGTCTTAAAAGAAAGATCTTTGTTCGTAGCACTGGAAGGAGATACTTTTGGGCTTAACAAAAGTTTTCCTCCAACACCCAATTCAACCGTTTTTCTTTCTGGTACAATAGAAGAAACATAGCGAGGTCTAACCTCTACTGCGATTTTCGTCCATGCATCTGAACCATTTTTGAATCCATCATAAGCTTTAACTGTAATAGTTGTTTTACCAATTTTCTTTGCTGTGATAACACCATCTTTGCTAACGCTTATAATCTTGCTATTGTAGTTTTTGTAACCCCAACGATCAAATACTGCTGTATCCGGAGAATATGTAGGATTGATTGATGCTTTTTTCCCAACATATAATTTAAAACTCTTTTTACTAGCAGACACTGTTTTAACTTTTTGTCTCACATTCAGCGTAATCGTATCTGTTTTTGTTTTATCAGATTTTGAAGTTACCGTGATTGTAGCTTGACCCGGATTTTTACAGGTAACGCGACCCTTTTCATCAACGGAAGCTACAGACTTTTTACTGGACTTATAAGTCACAGCCTTGCTGCTATTATCCGTTACAGAAACTTTGGCTTTCAGATCTACTATCGTATAACCTTTCTTTAACCAAACAACTGCGCTTGATTCTGTGGTCGGTTTAGTAATTCTTACTCTCTTAACAGCAGCATTCGCAGTTAATCCGAAGAACAACGACATAACCATAATCACCATGATGCTTTTCGTGATTCGTTTCATAACACTACCTCCTTATAATTTTTTGCCTTGGCATATTTTGTCGGATGCTCGTTCTCCAACTACAGAGTTATTATCCTACTTTTTGGTGAATATGTCAATCCCCGCCAATTGTCATTTATGTCATAAACGTGGTTGTTTGTTACATTTTCCTTATTTGCAATTGTATAAATTATTATACAATAATGTGCAACCGGAATTATGAGAAACATATGTAATTCATACCAGAATAGTGGGTTTTTACACAAAAAAAGCTATAGCCTCTGTTATCGTTCAGAACCTATAGCATTTTATAGATGGAGCTGAGGGGAATCGAACCCCTGTCCGAAAGCCTATTCATTGAAGCATCTCCCATCACAGTCATTAATTTAACATTCCCTCTATCTGCCGCTTAATGACAAGCTGCAGACTTTAGTAGCTTCATAAGTTCTTTTATTCCCTCAAAGCTTTGGAAACAAAGTGCCTCACATTATTTGATGCCGGTGACTTAAGCTGTGAGTGACCCAAGGCCGACAAGCAGCATTAGGCTGCTGCTAACGAATAATTATCGTCTGCGTTTATATTTTTTGTCCGGTTTGCTGCGTGGTCCCGGCCCACGGATGGCTTCTCCAATTGCAAAACCCCCGTCGAAACCAGTACAACCCCTGATCAGGTGTATTTGGTTTTGCAGACGTTTGCATTTTAGAAATATAAATTAAAATTTATGTTTCTCAGTTGTTCCATTATAGTTGATATTGTTAGGAATGTCAAGGTTATTCAGATATTTTGTATTAACATATTATGTAAACCTTTATCATATGCGAAAATGCTGCGCTTAAATATTTACCACGCAGCATTTTCAACATTATTTCGATATCTATTCCATATCTTTAATTACTATATATCTCACGTTACAATATGTTATATCACGTTTCGTTCATTTATTTCGTTTCGCTATTTTACTGTGTTTCATTATATTTAAATATATTCCAACTCATATCCGCTGCACACTAATTATCATTCCGATAACTTATTTCTTCCTATTATATATGCACACAGATTTACCCGTTTTTTCTTAATAAAATTTATGTAATGATTTTTAGAAGTTTTTAGCCTGGATCTGGAAATAAGCTTGTGGATGAGAACATACCGGACATACTTCCGGAGCATCTGTACCATAGTGGATATGTCCACAGTTGGAACACTGCCAAGCTACTTCTTCACCTTTAATGAATACTTTGCCTTCTTCGATATTTGCTAACAATTTACGATATCTTTCTTCATGCTCTTTTTCGATTTTTGCTACTTCTTCAAACCAGTATGCAATCTGATCAAAACCTTCTTCTTTTGCTTCTTTTGCAAAGGTTGCGTACATGTCAGTCCATTCGTAGTTTTCGCCTTCTGCAGCATCTTTTAAATTTGTAAGGGTATCCGGCATACCGTCATGTAATAATTTAAACCACATTTTTGCATGTTCTTTTTCGTTATCTGCTGTCTCTAAGAAGAGATTTGAGATCTGAACATATCCTTCTTTTTTTGCCTTGCTTGCATAATATGTATATTTGTTCCTTGCCTGGCTTTCACCTGCAAATGCTGCCTGTAAGTTCGCTTCTGTTCTTGATCCTTTTAATTCCATGTGTAAAATCCTCCTTTGTATTTTTTAATATCAGTAACTATTACTAATTTAATATAGCACTATTTCTATATTTTGTCAATTAAATTAGAAAATATATTTCCAATAATTCATTACATTTGAAAACCTTTAATCGAAAAATATATTTTCTTTAATCCAGTCCGAGAATTTCTGATAATACTTCAATGATGATTTCATTGGTACAGGATTTAACATAACCCATCATGTTCAGCATGATCTCATCATTTTTCTGGGATTCTGTTAACTGATCATTGTGTTTCACCTGATCCAGCAGTACGATCAGCTGAGGTGATAATTCTTCATAAGTTTCTAAAGTAGCCTGGGTTACCAGTTTTGTCAAGTCTTCTTTTGATGTGGGTACCATACCGATTTCCTCCTGCATACGCTCTTATTTGGCTCTTATTTGGCTCTTATTTGGCTCTTATTTGGTTCTTGTTGGGTTCTATTCTGGCTCTTTTCTGGTACTAAACAAATTTTATGTGATCTCTTCTACAGGTTCCGGATCTTAAATTCCTTCTCTGCTTCTCTTCTCTGATCTTTTTTTGCTATGTCCTGTCGTTTATCATAGAGTTTTTTACCTCGGGCAAGTCCGATTTCCACCTTTACCAGACTTCCTTTAAAATAAACCTTAAGCGGAACCAGTGTAAATCCCTTTTCTTTCATTTTACCGGTCAGCTTGTTGATTTCAAAGCGGTGTAATAAAAGCTTTTTCACCCGCAGCGGATCTTTATTAAAAATGTTTCCTTTCTCATAAGGACTGATATGCATTCCATATATGAATACTTCGCCGCGATCAACGCGGACGAAGGATTCTTTGATACTGCATTTCCCCATGCGAAGGGATTTTACTTCTGTTCCATGCAGAGATATGCCTGCTTCATAGGTATCTTCTATAAAATAATCATGAAACGCTTTTTTATTATTTGCTATCAGTTTAATGGATTGTGCTCCCACTTAACTTTCTCCCCCTTCTTCTGCGATCTCAAAATCGATGGTGCGGCTCTGTCGGTCGCAGTCTATTACCTTTACGGTTAATTTCTGTCCAAGTTTATATATTTTACCGGTGTCTACACCGAACATTTCATAAGTTTCTTCCTTATAATAATAGCGGTCGTCGTACATATGAGTAACATGAACCATACCCTCTATGGTATTTGGCAGCTCTACATACAGACCCCAGCTTGTGATTCCGGAAATAACACCTTGGAAACACTGACCTATACGGGCTTCCATATATTCCACTTTTTTCAGCTTATCTGTCTCCCGCTCTGCCTCATCCGCACGGCGTTCCATTTTACTGGACTGATCGGCAACCTGGGTCAGAATTCCATCGTAATGTTTGATCCTGCCGTTATTCATTCTGCCACGAAGATTGTCTTTGATGATACGGTGGATCTGAAGATCGGGATAGCGGCGTATCGGTGACGTGAAATGACAGTAGTACTGCGCTGCCAAACCAAAATGTCCGGTACATTCCGGTGTATATTTCGCCTGTTTCATAGAACGCAGAGTTAATCTGCTGATCATGGCTTCTTCCGGCGAATCTTCGATTCTTGCCAGCAGTTTTTGCAGTTCTTTGGGATGGATATCATTTTTGCTGTTTTTAATTCCATATCCGAAGTTGTTGATAAACAATGCCAGCTTTTCTATTTTTTCCGGATCCGGTGTGTCATGGGTACGGTATACAAAGGGAAGTTCCTGCCAGTAATAGTCTTCTGCTACGGTTTCATTTGCCAGCAGCATGAAATCTTCTATAATTTTAGTGGCTATATTGCGGTCGTATGGTTTGATTTCCTGGGGCTTTCCTTTTTCATCCAGAATAATCTTGGTCTCCGGGAAGTCAAAATCTATGGAACCTCTCTGCTTTCTCTTCTCCCGCAATAGACCTGCCAGTTCCTGCATGAGTTCAAACATTGGTACCAGTGATTCATATTCTAAGCGTTCTTCTTCATCCTGCTCTGTCAGGATTTTCTTTACGCTGGTATAAGTCATTCTTCGGTCTACGTTAATCACAGTTTCTGCTATTTCATGACTGATGACGTTTCCTTTTTCATCCACATCCATGATACAGCTCAGTGCCAGTCTGTCTACACCCTGATTCAGGGAGCAGATTCCGTTGGACAATTTGTGAGGAAGCATAGGTATTACCCGGTCTACCAGATAAACGCTGGTACCTCTTTTTAAGGCTTCCCGGTCTAATGCACTGTTCTCTTGTACATAATTGGTTACATCCGCTATATGAACTCCCAGATGATAAATATTTCCTTCTTTTGTAAGGGAAATGGCATCATCCAAATCTTTTGCATCTTCACCGTCAATGGTTACTGTCTGCAAATCACGCAGATCTTTTCTGCCATCCATATCACCATCTATGATTTCATCGGGCATGCGCTGTGCCTGATTCATTACTTTTTCCGGAAAATCAAGGGGCAGCTCATAGGCATAAACGATGGAAAGGATATCCGTTCCCGGATCATTGATATGCCCGATAATTTCTTTGACTTTTCCTTCCGGATTTTTCGTTTTTGTACCGTAATCTGTGATTTCTGCAACTACCTTATGCCCGTTCACAGCCCCTTTTGAGCGCTCAATAGGGATAAAGATATCTTTGGTCAGCTTTAAATTATCTGGTACGACAAAGCCAAAATTTTTACTCTGCTGATAGGTTCCGACTACTTCCTTCATGCCATGTTCCAGAATCTTAATAATGGCACCCTCCTGTCGTTTCCCGTTCTTTCCCGGAACCAGCGCTACCTGCACTGTATCCTGATGTACTGCTCCTTCGGTTGCAGTTTCCGGGATAAAAATATCTTCTTCCCTGCCTTCGATCTCTACAAATCCAAATCCTTTGGGATGCCCGATAAATTTCCCTACAAGGGATGTATCCTCTGCTTTTTTATATTTGCCCCTTTTGGATATTTCAATTTTTCCTTCCCGGATTAACTCTTCCAGCACCAGTTCCAGCGCCGGGCGGTCTTCTTTTGTAACCTGAAGTAAGATCGCGATTTCTTTAATCTTCATCGGAATGTATTGTTTATCACAAATCATATCATATATGACTTTCTTTCTCTTATCTAATAATTCTTGATTCATTCATTTTCTCTCTTTCTTAGTTGGCAGCATCTGCTTGTTTATTTTTACGGTGCCCGGTAAATCTGTCTGCCTGAAACCTACCCGCCGGCACAACCTTAGATACACTGACTATATTCCATGTTTTTCGACATGGTTTAAAAAAACACCCTTGCAGTAACTACAAGAGTGTCTTCTAACTTTAAAACTTAAGATTCAATACTACTGACAGCACGATAAATCCAATTGCCAAGAACTTGGTGGATTTAACAAGCGCACCTTCTACGGAGCGTCCTTTGTTCTTGCCCCAGTAAGTATCTGCCATTCCACCAATTGTACCAAGTCCTGCTGACTTGCCTTCCTGCATCAATACAATTACTGTCAACGCAATACATACTAAGATATAAATTATAGTAAGGATCATTTTTAAAACTTCCACGCTCTGCACCTCCTATGTTAAACGACAATATTGAGTTTACCACAGGCTGGAAAAAAAGTCAATAATTTAAAAATTTTCCTCGATACGAAGGAGCTGATTATACTTGGCTACCCGCTCACTCCTGCACGGTGCTCCTGTTTTGATCTGCCCCGCTCCCGTTGCAACTGCTATATCCGCGATGATGGTATCTTCTGTCTCTCCGGAACGATGGGAAATAATCGTACGGTATCCTGCCCGCTGCGCCATGTAAATGGCCTCAAATGCTTCTGTCAGCGTACCAATCTGATTGACCTTGACTAAGATTGCATTTGCCGCTCCCAGCTCAATTCCTTTTTTCAAACGTTCGGGATTAGTAACAAATAAATCATCCCCAACCAGCTGAATCCGGTCACCCAATTCCTGCGTCAGCTTCTGCCAGCCTTCCCAGTCATCCTCAAACAAACCGTCTTCAATAGATACAACCGGATATTTATCCGTCATCTCCTTGTAGTACTCTATCATCTCATCTGCCGTACGTTCTACCCGGTGCCCCTTCATCTGGCTTTCACCCGGAAAATAATAAACTCTCTTCTTTTCATCGTATAGTTCAGATGCTGCTGCATCAATGGCTATAACAATGTCCTTTTTCATCTGGTAGCCGCTTTTTTCCACTGCCTCTATCAGCAATTCTATCACTGCTGATGCATCCGGCAGATCCGGTGCGAATCCGCCCTCGTCTCCGACACCGGTAGACAGTCCTTTGGCTTTAATAATTTTCTTTAGATTGTGATAAATTTCCGAGCACATCTGCAATCCGTCATGAAAGCTTTTCGCTCCTTTGGGCATAATCATAAATTCCTGAAGATCTACGGTGTTATCTGCGTGACATCCGCCATTTAACACATTCATCATCGGAACCGGAAGTTCTCCCGCCTGCATTCCGCCCATATAACGAAACAAAGGCAGTTTCAGTGACTGGGCAGCTGCTTTGGCAACTGCCATGGAAACTCCCAATATGGCATTTGCTCCAATTCTCGATTTATTCCTGGTTCCATCTTCTCTTAAAAGTATTTTATCAACCGTAGTCTGCTGCAGCACGTTTTCACCGATAACTGCATCAGCCAGGATTGTATTCACATGATGTACTGCCTGGGAAACACCCTGTCCCAGATAACGTTCTTCCCCATCCCTAAGTTCCATCGCTTCGAACTGTCCGGTAGATGCTCCAGAAGGAACCGCTGCCCTTCCAATCGCACCGCCTTCCGCCAGTACTTCCACTTCCACTGTAGGATTTCCCCTGGAATCCAGGATCTCTCTTCCGTAAACATCGACAATTGGTATATATTCAAACATAGAACATTGCCCTCCTTTAGAGAGTAGTGTGCCCATTTATTTCATAAAATAATCAAAAAAATCAGTGCATGCCCATATCAAATATCTCACGGAGCTCATCCGTCACTTCCCCTTCCACCTTGCAGGAAAGGAGCAAATGTATAAGCCTCTTATTTACGGCATCCTCCTGATACTCCTCCTTCACCGCTTCCAGTTCCGGAAACAAAACCTCCTTCATCTCCGCCACAGAGTCCAAAGACCGAAACTTCTCCACAAATCTTTCACCCAGCCCAATTACCTTCACTGCCACACCCGCCGCACAGCAAAACTCCGCCGGCGAAATCAAAGGACTCTCCGATTTACATTTCAGCTTAATCATAATAGCCGATTTCACAATATCCTTTACCATATCCAAAACCTCCGTCAAATATTCAAATAAATCTGCACTTTTAAATATATAAACAGGAGCGCCCGCACCTTTCGGTGCATCACGCCCCCTTGCATAAGAATCCCTTATTTTTTGATCAGCAACGATTTCCCTGTCATCTCCGCCGGCTTCTTCATCCCCATCATTTCAATTAATGTAGGTGCAATATCAGCCAGGCATCCGCCTTCTTTCAATGTATAGTCCTTATCATAATTTACCAGAATGAACGGAACCGGATTTGTTGTATGTGCAGTAAACGGAACTCCTGTTACATAATCAACTAACTGCTCTGCATTTCCATGGTCTGCGCAGATGAACATCTGTCCATTTACTTCTTCAAGAGCTGCCACGGTTCTTCCAACACATGCATCAACTGCCTCAATTGCTTTGATAGCTGCATTTTCTACACCAGTATGCCCAACCATATCCGGATTTGCAAAGTTAATGATGATCACGTCGTATTTATCCGATTTGATTGCTTCAACTAACTTATCACAAACTTCATAAGCACTCATCTCCGGTTTTAAATCATAGGTAGCAACCTTTGGAGATTTTACAAGAATTCTGTCTTCACCTGCATTTGGCTCTTCTTTTCCTCCGTTAAAGAAGAAAGTAACATGTGCATATTTTTCTGTTTCTGCGATTCTGGCCTGTGTCAGATGATTTTCAGCCAGGAATTCGCCAAATGTATTGGTAATTGCCACTTTATGGAAAGCTACTTCTTTATGAGGAATTGTTTCATCATAATCCGTAAAGCAAACATAAGTCAGATCTAATCTTTTTTCACGTGGAAAGCCATCGAAATCATCACAGCAGAAAGCACGGGTAATTTCTCTTGCACGGTCCGGTCTGAAGTTAAAGAAGATTACGGAATCTTTATCTTGGATGGTTGCAACCGGTGCTCCGTCTTTTACCATTACGGTAGGAAGTACGAATTCATCTGTCTTGTCTGCGTCATAGGATTTCTGAACGCCACAGGGTCCGCACTCAGCGGTCTCGCCTTTGCCATTTACCATAGCATTATAAGCCAGTTCCACTCTGTCCCATCTGTTATCTCTGTCCATTGCATAATAACGTCCCATTACAGATGCGATCTCGCCAACGCCGATCTCTTTCATTTTGTCAGCTAACTGTTCCACATATCCTTTACCGGAAGAAGGAGGTGTATCACGTCCGTCCAGGAAGCAGTGTACATATACTTTCTCAAGACCTTCTTTCTTAGCCAGCTCTAACAGACCATATACATGTGTATTGTGGCTGTGAACTCCGCCATCGGATAATAAACCAAACATATGGAGTGCCGTATTATTTTCCTTTGCATTTCTTACTGCATCTAATAATGCTTCATTTTTGAAGAAATCACCATCCTGAATCTCTTTGGTGATTCTGGTAAGCTCCTGATATACAATACGTCCGGCGCCCATGTTCAGATGTCCTACTTCTGAATTACCCATCTGGCCTTCCGGAAGTCCAACTGCCATTCCGCTTGCCTGACCTTCTACAAACGGGCATTCAGCCATTAACTTGTCCATTACCGGAGTGTTAGCTTCTGCTACTGCATTTGCCTGCTCCTTCTTATTCAATCCATATCCATCAAGTATCATCAAAACGGTTGGTTTCTTACTCATGATATTTTCTCCTTTATTTAAATAAATTATTAACGTTCTCAAAAGCTTATTTTACATGATGGTTGGGCTTCTTGTCAACAATACCCCCGATTAATTTTTGCAAAGTGAAATATTTCATCAACTACACCAATTTATTGACCGACTTATCTTATGTGTACTCAAAATTGCCTTCCTCACAAATCATCTGCATAAATTAAAACAGGTATTGTAATTCTCCTGCCGGATCATACAATACCTGTTTTACAGCTGTAAATTTGTATTGGTAACGCTTTACCCCCTCGAGCGAACAATTTCATCGTCCAGCATGTTATACCCCCAGGGTTCCACCATGCTGAGAAAACCAGCTTTCTATCAATAAACTGCATCCCGGAAAGAGAATGGTCCGCCCCCTTCTCTTTTTAGGCACTACATCTGTATGCAAAGCGTCCCTATATCCATAAAACCTATCCCTAAATCCTTATAAGAACAAATATTTCAGGATAAATAATACCGCTAAAATGTACATAATAACGCTCATCTTCTTACGTTCTACCTTCTTAGATGCCAGGTGAAGTGCCACGTAAGAGATCATTCCCATTGCGATACCTTCTGAAATACTATAGAAGAATGGCATTGCTGCAATACAGATAAATGCTGGAATTCCTTCTCTCATATCATTGAAATCGATCTTGGTTACATTGGAAAGCATAAAGAATCCTACCATGATCAATGCCGGTGCTGTAGCGAAAGACGGAATTGCAAGAAAGATTGGAGACAGGAACAACGCTAATCCGAACAGTACTGCTGCTACTACCGCTGTGAGTCCCGTACGGCCTCCTTCTGAAACTCCGGTTGCGCTTTCAACATATGTCGTAGTGGTGGACGTTCCAAATACCGCACCTGCCGTTGTAGCTACTGCATCCGCCATCAATGCACCTTTGATATGCGGCAGTTTTCCGTCTTTATCTAACATGTCTGCCTTTGTTGCAAGTCCAATAAGTGCACCCAGGGTATCAAACAAGTCTACGAACAACAAAGCAAACACTACCATGGCAAACTGTCCGATCTGCATACCGGAAAAGCTCATTTTAAAGAATACCGGTGATATATCGGGAATGGATATTCCGCCGCTGAAATCCGGAATTAAAGAAAACAGTCCGATTTCCGCATTGGGAACATATAAGCCGGTGAGCTGGCAAACGATCCCCAAAAGCCAGGTAATCAGCATTCCCCAAAGAATATTTCCTTTTACCTTACGTACTACCAGAATTGCTGTTATGATGATACCTATAATCGCTAATAATACTGTAATTCCCACGTCCTGAAAACTGCCCATACCATCATGAAGCCCCTGGAACTTCTTCATGGAAAAAAGCGTAACCAGCGTGGAGCTTCCTAATACCAGGTGGCAATTCTGCAATCCTATAAATGCGATGAACAAACCAATTCCCACGCTCACGGCATGTTTTAAAGTCATAGGGATTGCATCAAACAACGCTTCTCTGATTTTAACTGCCGAAAGAAGAATAAAGATAATACCTTCTACAAAGACTGCGGCCAGCGCTACCTGCCAGCTGTATCCCATATCAGCCACAATGGTATAGGCAAAATATGCATTTAATCCCATACCCGGGGCTAATACGAATGGATAATTTGCGAATAATGCCATACACAGTGTTCCTACCAAAGAAGCAAGGGCTGTTGCAGTGAAGACTGCGCCTTTGTCCATACCAGTGCTTGACAAAATATTCGGGTTTACTGCTAAAATATAGGCCATAGCCATAAATGTGGTAATACCTGCAATGATTTCCGTTTTTACATTCGTATGATTTTCTTTTAATTTAAATAGTTTTTCCACGTTTTCTCTCCCATCCTGTCTGTATTTTATGAGTGCCCGTACACTCTGATTACTGCTGAAATTTCATTGATCATTGACATGCTTGCAAATATTTTCAGGGAATCATCAAAATGCCGCCCTTCAATAGAATCTGTAATCACGACAATTTCAGCCAGATCACCTCGTTTTGTCTTTTGAATAATCTTCTCGATACTTACTCCATTGTTGCCGAAAACACTGGCTACACTTGCCAATACACCTGGGTGGTCCTCCACCTGCATACGCAGGAAATAGCGGCTTCTTACATCCTCTATTTTCATAATCGGCAAATTCTTATAGCAGGTACAGCTGATCCTGCCGGTGCACCCAAACCGGATATTCCTGGCAATATCGCATACATCCCCTACTATGGCACTGGCTGTTGGTAATTCCCCGGCTCCTCTGCCATAGAACATGGCATCATCCACTGCATCTCCATGGACGAATACTGCATTAAAGGAATCATTTACCGCCGCCAACGGATGCGTACTTGGAATCAGCATGGGATGTACCCTTGCTTCTATTCCGCCCTCTGTATTCCTGGCAACGCCTAACAGCTTAATGTGGCATCCCATTTCCTTGGCATAGCGGATATCGGTTGCCGTAATCTTCGTAATTCCTTCCGTATACACATCCTGGAAGGTTACCCTGGAATTGAATGCAATAGATGCCATAATTGCCACCTTACGCCCTGCATCCAGACCTTCAACGTCTGCTGTAGGGTCTGCTTCCGCATATCCCAGTTCCGTAGCCATTGCCAGCGCATCTGCAAATTCCATGCCATCTTCGGTCATTTTAGTCAATATAAAATTAGTGGTGCCGTTTACGATTCCAATGACTTCCGACAGATGATTTCCAGCCAGACACTGCTTCAGTGGCCGTATGATCGGAATTCCACCCGCAACTGCCGCTTCAAACAAGAAATCCTTCTGATTGAGCGCTGCCATATCCAACAGCTCTTTTCCATCAACAGCAACCAGATCCTTGTTGGCTGTTACTACATTTTTCCCTGCCGCAAGGGCCTGCATCATATAAGTTTTGGCGGGTTCCATCCCTCCCATTACTTCAATGACGATTTCAATCTCCCCATCCTGAATGATTTCGTTCCAGTCATTCGTAAGAACTGACGGATCATCCACTTTGGCTGCAGCCTTCTCCAGGTTGCGGACCAGAATTTTCTTAATCACAAGTTCTGCGCCAATCTTGCAGGGCATTTCTTCCTGCTGGCTCTTCAAAACCTTGTAAACTCCGGTACCCACTGTTCCCAGACCAAGCAGGGCAATGTTGATTTTCTTTACCTCGCTCATTTCTTCTCCTTTTTATCCTTTTGTAACAGGACATCACTTACGTTGTATATTATAGCACTAAACGCCGGTGGGCTGCAATTCAAATTTGGGGTTTTCTCCCCATGAAATGCTTTTATGCAGCAATATGCAAATACGCTACTATGGTGATGATTATGCAACAATCTGTGCCACACTTATAATAAAAACTTTTTTGATTATATCAAAGACTGACCAGGCTTTATATGAAAGAAAGTCAAAGCTGGGCCGGAATGGATATACCTTTTATAAAAATATGCATCCGACATAACAGCCGTATACAATCATGTTTTTCACATTAGCGCTTTAAAAACCCTCCGGCAAGATGCCGGAGGGTTTGATTAATTATATCTATTTAACTATAAATTATTTGTAATTTACAATCTTACCAAAGTCTGGTTTTAAAGCTGCTCCGCCTACAAGGCCGCCATCGATATCTGCCTGAGCAAATAATTCTGCTGCACTTGCTGCTGATACAGATCCGCCGTACTGGATACGGATTGCTTCTGCTGTTGCCTGATCATAGATTTCGCCGATGCAGACACGGATTGCAGCGCAAACTTCCTGAGCCTGCTCTGTTGTTGCTACTTTACCTGTTCCGATTGCCCAGATTGGTTCGTAAGCGATTACAGCTGTCTTAGCCTGATCTGCTGTTACATTTAAGAATGCAACTTTGATCTGCTGACGGATGAAGTCGATGGTTACGCCCTGTTCTCTCTGCTCTAATGTTTCGCCACAGCAAACGATTGGTGTAATTCCATGTTCGAAAGCTTTTAATACTTTCTTATTTACTGTTTCGTTTGTTTCTGCGAAGTATTCTCTTCTTTCAGAATGTCCCAGAACTACATATTTAACACCAACATCTGTTAACATTGCAGGTGAGATTTCTCCTGTGTAAGCGCCTTTTTCTTCATAGTACATATTTTCAGCACCAACCTGGATATTGGATCCTTTAGCTGCTTCCATAACCGGGATAATGTCGATTGCAGGTACGCAGAATACTACGTCTACTTCTTCACTTGCTACTAATGGTTTTAATTCATTTACTAATGCAACTGCCTCACTTGGAGTCATGTTCATTTTCCAGTTTCCTGCGATAATTTTCTTTCTTGCCATTTTTCTTATTCTCCTGTTTTCTTCAAATCCGGCAGATATGATACTGCCCGGATTTTATAGTTATACTGAATCTTATTTATCGTTTGCAGCTACTACTCCGGGAAGATCTTTTCCTTCCAGGAATTCAAGTGAAGCGCCGCCGCCTGTTGAAATATGAGTCATTTTATCACCAAATCCAAGCTGGTTAACTGCTGCTGCAGAGTCACCGCCGCCGATAATTGTTGTAGCATCGATCTCAGCAAGTGCTTTTGCTACTGCAACTGTTCCGCCTGCGAAGTTGGACATTTCGAAGCATCCCATTGGTCCGTTCCATACTACTGTTTTCGCATCTTTTAATGCATCTGCAAACATCTGAGCGGATTTAGGTCCGATGTCAAGTCCCATTTCATCTGCATCTAAATTTCCTTCTACTGTACGGAATTCAGAGTCATTTGAAAATTCTTTTGCTGCAATATAGTCAACCGGCAGTAATAAGTTTACGCCTTTTGCTTTTGCCTTTTCTACCATTTCTTTGGAGTAATCCAGGTAATCCGGCTCAACTAAAGATTTACCGATTTCCATGCCCTGTGCTTTTGCAAATGTAAAGCACATGCCACCACCGATGATTAAAGTATCTACTTTATCAAGCAGGTTGTTGATTACAGAAATCTTAGAGGAAACTTTGGATCCGCCAAGGATCGCTACGAATGGTCTCTCCGGATTATTTACTGCATTTCCTAAGAAATCAATCTCTTTTTGCATTAAGTATCCTACAACAGCTGTTTTCACATACTGTGTAACCCCTACATTTGAGCAGTGTGCTCTGTGGGCAGTACCAAATGCATCATTTACAAATACATCACAAAGAGAAGCTAATTCTTTACTGAATGCTTCGCCGTTCTTTGTTTCTTCTGCTCTGTAACGTGTATTTTCAAGAAGAATTACATCACCGTCGTTCATTGCTTCAACAGCTGCTTTTGCATTTGCTCCTACTACTTCAGGATCTGCTGCAAATTTTACTTCCTGTCCTAACAATTCGGATAAACGAACTGCAACTGGAGCTAAAGATAATTCCGGTTTTGCCTCACCCTTGGGTTTTCCAAGATGGGAGCAAAGGATTACTTTTCCGCCATCAGCAATTAATTTCTTAATTGTAGGAAGAGCTGCAACCAAACGGTTTTCATCTGTAATTTTGCCTTCCTGTAACGGTACGTTGAAATCACAACGAACCAGTACGCGCTGGCCTTTTACATTAATATCATCTACTGATTTTTTATTAAGCATGTGTATCTGCCTCCTGGGTTATTTATTATAATTATGAACTTTATATTATTGCTCCGCAATCATTGGAATACAACTGTGGAGCAGAATACGTATTGTTAAATTGGTTGGATATGATCAAATGCACCAGCAAAACCACAAAAGAGTCCAGTCCTAAGACCGGACCCTTCAGGATCTAACTTGTTATCTCTGTTTTGCTTGAATTATGCTAATTCAGAGAAGTATTTGATTGTACGAACCATCTGGCTTGTGTAGGAGTTTTCATTGTCATACCATGAAACTACCTGAACCTGTGTTGTGCCGTTATCTAATGGCAGTACCATTGTCTGTGTAGCATCAAACAGGGAACCGAATCTGATTCCAATGATATCACTGGATACTAATTCTTCTTCTGTGTAACCAAAAGATTCTGTAGCTGCTGCTTTCATAGCTGCATTGATATCTTCTTTTGTAACTGTTCCTTCTACAACTGCTGTTAAGATAGTAGTAGAACCTGTTGGAACTGGTACACGCTGAGCAGATCCGATTAATTTTCCGTTTAATTCAGGAATAACTAAACCAATAGCTTTTGCTGCGCCTGTGCTGTTAGGAACGATGTTAGCTGCTGCTGCACGAGCTCTTCTTAAATCTCCCTTTGGATGAGGTCCGTCAAGAGTCATCTGATCTCCTGTGTAAGCATGGATAGTAGCCATGATACCAGTTTTGATTTTAGCTAAGTCATTTAAAGCTTTAGCCATAGGAGCTAAGCAGTTTGTTGTACAGGAAGCTGCTGAAATAACAGTATCTTCTGCTTTTAATTCTGTATGGTTTACATTGTAAACGATTGTAGGAAGGTCATTTCCTGCTGGAGCAGAAATAACAACTTTCTTAGCGCCTGCTGCGATATGAGCAGAAGCTTTATCTTTGGATGTAAAGAAGCCTGTACACTCCAGAACAACGTCAACGTCTAATTCGCCCCAAGGAAGATCTTTAGGATCTCTCTGTGCGTAGATTTTGATTTCTTTTCCGTCTACTGTGATGGAATCTTCGCTGCAAGTAACTTTATCAGCTAATGCATATCTACCCTGAGCTGAATCATATTTTAATAAGTGTGCTAACATTTTAGGATTTGTTAAGTCGTTGATTGCAACTACTTCATATCCTTCTGCGCCAAACATCTGTCTGAAAGCAAGACGTCCAATACGTCCAAAACCATTAATTGCTACTTTTACTGCCATGATTTAATTCCTCCTAAGAATAAAATATTATAACCGGGAGCATATTATATGTACCTGGTTAGTTTAGAGTTTCATTAAGATTGTTAAAGAAACATCAACCTATTTGCTATTTTACCTAATTTCCTTCTAAAATTCAAGTGCAATTTCAAAATTTATGCTTCTTTTACAAATTTCTGTATACCTGCACATTAAAAATGGCATATTAGCGAGGAAACATGTCTTTTTGTTATAGATTGCCCCGCAGGAGACAAGCTTCCGTACCTCATATACGCCTTATATATTCGTAAGTTCTACAAATTCCGGTTTTCTTTTCCGAAATTCGGTATAACGGGTAAAACCGCATTCTTCTAAAATCTGCCGAAGCTTCTTAAATTCATAAGCCAGGTATTCCGGTGTATGGGCATCTGACCCCAGGGTGATCAATTCTCCGCCCAGTTTCCGGTAAGCCCTGATCACATCCACCGATGGGTTCGGCTCTCCAAGTCCATACTTGATCCCGCCGGAATTTACTTCCAGGGCAATCCCTTTTTCAATCAGCAGCCTTAGGATGCCATCCAGAATCTCCCGATACTTTTCATAGGAATAATCCCGGTTTTTATTAGGCCCGTAACGGACTACATAATCCAGGTGCCCGTATGAATCAAAATCAGAAAATGCCCGTATGTTCTTTTCAATAGATTCAAAATACTCCAGATAGCAGGATTCTTCTGTCCTTCCCTCAAAGAAGCTGGGATAATAGGGATCACATCCCCTGACCACATGGGAGGAACCGATAATAAAATCAAAAGGATACTTCTGCACATAGGCTTCGTGTTTTTCTGCAAGATGTGCCTGCAATCCCAATTCTACGCCAAAAAGCAATTCCATTTTATCCTGATATTCTTCTTTTAAGCACCGGTATTCATTGAAATATGCTTCTGTATTTAATTCAAAATCCCCCATTTCCTTTGGGGTGTCATAATCCATATGTTCGGTGAAACACATGGTTTTCAGTCCAATCCGTATGCCTTCTTCGATCATGGAACGCATGGGCGTTTCCGAATCTGCGGAATGCCAGGTATGCAGATGGTAATCTGATTTCATTTTGAATACTCCTTTCAAACACGCTCCGGTACCTCATCGCATAATGATGCACCAGTCCGCTACAGGATGGTACCTCCCCCAAGCACATAGTCGCCGTCATAGAAAACTACAGCCTGTCCGGGTGTTATGGCCCTTTGCGGTTCCGGGAAAGTACAGAGTACTTTATCCTCTTCTACTCTTTTTACGGTACAGGGAGAGCCTTTATGGTTATAACGGATTTTCGCCATTACTTCCATCTCCCCATCCAGATCTTCAATGGACATAAAGTTCAGATGATTAGCATAGAGCGTATGTCCAAATACCGCATCTCCTTCACCGATAACCACCTCATTTGTCTGCGGACGGATTTCCACCACAAAAACAGGATGTCCCATTGCCAGATTTAATCCTTTACGCTGACCGATTGTATAATGGGTAATTCCTTTATGACGTCCGATCACTTCTCCCTTTGTATTTACAAAATTACCCTGGGGTATCCGCTTTCCGGAATATTCTTCGATAAATGATGCATAGTCTTTATCCGGAACAAAACAGATCTCCTGACTGTCCGGTTTATGTGCTACACGAAGATTGATCTTGTCTGCAATTTCGCGGATCTCGTCTTTGGTATATGCCCCTACCGGCATTAGGGTATGGGCAAGCTGATTCTGAGTAAGGTTATATAATGCGTATGTCTGGTCCTTTGCCGCTGTTGCTGATTTCATTAATGTATATCTGCCATTTGGCAGCTGTGTCACTCTGGCATAATGCCCAGTGGCTATATAATCCGCTCCGATGTCCAGGCTTCTTTTTAAAAGAGATTCCCATTTCACATAACGGTTACAGGCGATACAAGGATTGGGGGTCCTTCCCTGCAGATATTCCTTTGCAAAATAGTCCATCACATTTTCTTTAAATTCCGACTTAAAGTTCATTACATAGTATGGAATCTCAAGATCCTGCGCCACTCTTCTGGCATCATCTACTGCACTCAGCCCGCAGCATCCGCCATTTTCTTCCTGCACTTCGTTGTCTTCATCCTGCCATATCTGCATGGTGACACCAATTACATCATATCCCTGCTCTTTTAACAGGTAGGCCGCAACGGAGGAATCAACTCCTCCGGACATTCCTACGACTACTTTTTTCTTTTCCATTAATACTCTTCCTGTTCCTCTTCTTCACCTTCGTGAATATCTGACTTTGGTTTTTCCAATCCATCTATCTGAATGTGGTTCTTTTCAGCATAATCCCACAGTGCAGCATGTATTGCCTCTTCAGCCAGCAGGGAACAATGTACTTTTACAGGCGGAAGTCCGTCTAAGGCTTCCATTACTGCTTTATTTGTAATCTTCAGTGCTTCGTTTATATCTTTGCCTTTTACGAGTTCCGTTGCCATACTGCTGGTAGCAACTGCAGCGCCGCATCCGAAAGTCTTGAATTTTACATCGCGGATAATCTTATTTTCATCGATATCCAGATAAATTCTCATGATATCTCCACATTTTGCATTTCCTACGGTACCTACACCGCTTGCATTTTCTATTTCTCCTACATTCCTTGGATGTTGGAAATGATCCATAACTTTTTCGCTGTACATTCTAAGTTCCTCCATATTCTCTGTGACCTGTTATCACTTGTTCTATTATTTTTCTCAAATCTATGATTTTTATCTATATTTATTTACGTACTGCCTTTTTCATAAAATCTTCATATAACGGTGACATGCTGCGCAGCTTTTCAACGATTTTCTTTATGACTTCTACTACAAAGTCAATGTCTTCCATTGTGGTTTCTTCGCTCAATGTTAAACGCAATGAACCATGGGCGATTTCATGAGGAAGCCCGATTGCCAGTAATACATGGGACGGATCCAGAGAACCGGATGTGCAGGCGGAACCGCTGGAACCGCAAATACCTTCCATATCAAGCATGATCAGTAAGGATTCTCCTTCAACAAACTGGAAGCTGAAGTTCACGTTGTTAGGAAGACGCAATGTGTGGTGTCCGTTTAATCTTGTATACGGCACTTCCTTTAGCACCCGTTCAATCAGATGATTACGCAATTTTATTTCCTGAGCCGTTCTTGCTTCCATAGTATCTACAGCACGTTGTACCGCTGCTCCAAGCCCCACAATGCCCGGTACATTCTCTGTACCTGCTCGTCTTTTTCTCTCCTGTGCTCCACCATGAACGAAAGAGCGGATTTTCACACCTTTACGGATATATAAGAAGCCGATCCCTTTTGGTCCGTTTAACTTATGCCCGCTTGCACTTAACATATCGATATGACATTCATCTACATTGATCGGAAGCTGTCCAAAAGCCTGTACCGCATCTGTATGAAAAAGAATGCCATTTTGACAGGCAATTTCTCCAATTTCCTTAATCGGCTGAATGGTTCCGATTTCATTATTTGCAAACATAACAGAAATGAGGATTGTGGTTGGGCGGATTGCTTTCTTTAGCTGATCCAGTTTCACTACACCATTTTCATCTACATCCAGATAAGTCACTTCAAAACCGTTTTTCTCCAGATACTCAGCCGTATGAAGAATGGCATGATGCTCTATTTTTGTGGTAATGATATGGTTTCCTTTTGACTGATATGCTTCAGCTGCAGCCTTAAGTGCCCAGTTATCTGCTTCTGAGCCTCCTGCGGTAAAATAGATCTCATTGTCATTTGCACCTAATGCTTTTGCAATAATTTCTCTGCTCTGTGACACGGCTTTTTTGCTGACACCTGCAAATTCATAAATGCTGGATGGATTCCCATAATTCTCCGTAAAATAAGGAAGCATTGCTTCCACTACCTCCGGAGCAGTTTTAGTTGTAGCCGCATTATCCAGATATATTAATTTCTTCATGATAACCATCTCCTTAATTTTCACATGCTTTTGATTTTTGCTGCCCTTTATTTTTTGTTTTTTTACTTTCTTCTACTAACTGATCCAATTTCATTTCGTCCACTGCGTGGCTTATACTTTCATTGATACGCTGCCATACGTATTTGGTGACACATAGATCTGCGCCTTCACATCCGTTTTCTTCTTTCAGTCCCGGACACTCTACGGCATCCAGATTTCCTTCCAAAGCTCTTAAGATGTCACCTACTGATATATCGGATGCGGGTTTTGCCAGCTTGTAGCCGCCCTGAGCTCCGCGGATGCTAAGTACGATTCCTGCTTTTTTAAGCTTTCCTACTAATTGTTCCAAATAGCTCTCCGAAATATTCTGTCTGGCTGCAATACTGCTGATGGACACTGCTTCCTTTTCACTGTACATCGCCAAATCTATCAGCGCACGAAGCCCATATCTGCCTTTTGTAGAAAGCTTCATCTGCTCACCTTCTTAAAATTTATTTCCGCGGGCAACGAGCCAAACGGATGTGCGGGCACATCCACCTGGCGACTGCCGCGAGGAGTGCTGTGCGCCGGTAACGCACGTTTAGCACGGATCGAAGCAGAGCATCGAACAAATCCCCCCGCCAAGCTTGCTGCCGCGGATTTGACTTTAATCCCCAGTAATTTACTCGGATTTCATAGGTAAAATATAACACCACTGCATAGTTCTGTCAAGCACTTATATCGAATATATATTAAAGAAAACTTGTGGGAGACTTCCTATGAACAAAAAGCATATTATCATTAAGGGAGCCATCATTCTGACCCTTGCCGGTTTCGCCAGCCGCATCATCGGCTTCTTCTATAGAATATTCCTTTCTTATACAATCGGTGCGGAAGGAATGGGGATTTACCAGTTAATTTTCCCAATCTATGCTATGAGTTGTTCCCTGACTGCTTCCGGTATCCAGACTGCCATCTCCAAATTCGTATCCGGAAAAATGGCGGTTGGTGATAAAAAGGGTGCCCGGAATATATTCATAACCGGTCTTACTATCTCTCTGGCTCTATCCGCACTTGCCTGCTATGTCCTCTTCTTTTATGCTGATTTTATATCCGTGCATTTCCTGGAAGAGACACGATGTGCCGAACTTTTGCGCCTGCTTGCCTACTCGGTTCCATTTGCCGCGGTTCACTCCTGTATTAACGGATATTATTATGGACTTCGCCGCACCAATGTACCTGCTATCTCCCAGCTGATTGAATCCCTGGTCCGCATGGGAACTTCATACGTTCTTTACATTATCTTTATTGAAAAAGGAATTGCCATCACACCGGCACTTGCCGTATATGGTATGGTTACGGAAGAAGTGGTTTCATTCCTGTTATGCAGTACGGTTATCGCCGTACACTTTGGAAATGAAAACTACAAGGATTCTCCAACCAGTTCTATGGTAACCAATTTCAAGGAGATGTTATCCTTATCTACACCCCTTACTTTAAACCGCGTACTGCTAAACCTGTTGCAAAGCATGGAAGCACTTTTTATACCCCTTCGCCTGAGAGTATATGGAATGGATGTTTCTACTTCACTGAGTACATATGGCGTCCTGACCGGTATGTCGATACCGCTCATATTATTTCCATCCGCAATTACCGCATCCGCGTCTACGTTACTGCTGCCCACCGTTTCCGAAGCCCAGTCCGCCCAGGACGGTACGCGAATTACCGTAACCATTGAAAATACAATTAAATACAGCCTGATTCTTGGAATTCTGTGCACCGGAGTTTTCCTTGCACTGGGCAATGAAATGGGTGAGGTATTGTTTCACAGTGATCTGGCTGGTCCTTTTATCCTAACGCTTTCCTGGATCTGTCCGTTTCTTTATCTGACCACTACCCTGACCAGTGTTTTAAATGGACTTGGCAAAACGACTACTACTTTTATTCAAAGCACCATCGGTCTTTTGCTCAGAATTGGCTTTGTATGGTTCGCTGTCCCCCTGTTTGGAATCTCCGGGTATCTCTGGGGCTTACTGGCAAGTGAACTGGTTATAGCATTTATGGCTCTGCGTTCCCTGAAAAAGGAATATGACTATTCCTTCCATGTGCAGGCATCCATCGTTCTTCCTGTGCTGGCACTGGTGCTCAGCATCGGCATTATTCTTTTCGCAAGACAGTCGGTACATTCACTGGGATTTGTTCCCCCTCCGCTGATCGAGCTGTTTTCATTAGCAATCCTCTTAACCCTGTCTTACGTACTACTGCTTTTCGTTTTTCGCGTAATAAAGCTGCCGGCCAAATGACCGACAGCTTTTTAATATCTGTATCTTATTTCTTTTTATTTTTTATCCAGTTGCCGTTCACATCCACATAGCGCTCACCAATCCATTTATCTTTAGCCAGCGTACCATCCTTTTGCAGATATTTATTACCAACCCATCTTTTCTTCACCATTTTGCCATTGCTGCCCACATAATGGTCATCGATCCACATGCTGCGGTATTTTCTGCCGTCATAACCCACATAATATGTATTTTTTACCCATGCATTGCGGACCAGCTCTCCGTCCTTATCCACATATCTCCCGCTTATCCATTTATCTGTATCCAGACGTCCTTTGCTGTTCATATGGAAGATCCCATTCAGCCAGGTGTTCTTTGCCATAATGCCGTTGGTATAAAAATAATACCAATACCCATTTGTCACACTTCCGTTCTTGCCAATCCAGAGCCATTCTCTTTTTGCATATTTACCATTTGGTTTTTTATACTTGGTTCCTTTTGCCGTCTGTACAAATCCGGGCTTGCTTTTCTTATCATATCCCTGAATCCATGCACCGTCTTTTCCCACATACCGGCCGCCAATCCACTTATTGACTGCCATCTTACCGTTTCGTCCCAGGAAATATGGTCCATACCAGCTATTTCTCGTCATAATGCCATTGTCGGTGAAGTGATAATAACTTTTTCCTATTTTCACCCAGCCGGTCTGCATATAGCCCTTTTTATTGAAGTAATACGTATTGTTATCCACGGTCTGAAAACCCTTCAGATATTGATCCGTTCCATCCATGTAATAACGATATCCGCCTTCTGTCTGCCGGAAACCTGCCAGAGAGGTAACAGACAGCATCCCAAACATACATATTGCTGTTAATGTCAAGATCAACAGTTTCCACTTTTTATTCATTCTTTTCTCCATTTCCGGTCACTCCCTTAAATGTTTTCCTGCCTTTTTGCATACCATATTGAATAGGTATATTATGTCATACTTTCTTTATCATGACAAGATTTTTGCACGGCTGGTTTGCTAATTAAGTAAAATTTAAGATATACCTGCAAATAGAATATCGGATAGAATAACAGACACTATTTTTTCCATCACGCTTTTCTATTTCATGATATAATTTATCTGACAAAAGACAGGGAGGTAACATTTTGAAACTGATATTCTCTATGATCAAAAAACATTTACTGCTTTTTTGCTGTGCAATCTTCTTCTTAACAATAGAAGCGCTCTGCGATCTGCTTCAGCCGGCTTTTATGTCCCGCATCGTAGATGAAGGTGTTAAATACCAGGATACATCCGTGGTTCTATATTACGGAATGGTGATGCTTGGTGTGGCACTCCTTGGCGCCTTAGGTGCCGTTATGCGGAATATCCTTGCAAGCCGAACCTCACAGCAGATCGGAAAAGAACTGCGTTCTGTTCTATTTCAAAAAATCCAGACGTTTTCTTATGCAAATATTGATAAGCTTAACCCGGCTTCCCTCATAACACGGCTGACCAATGACGTGACGCAGATTCAGAACTTCATTAACGGAAGTATGCGGATATTGGTAAAGGCCCCCATTACCTGCATTGGTGCCATTTTTTTAATCGTAACCCGGACACCCAAACAGATTCCTATGATCATTCTGATTCTGATACTCTGCTCCATCTGGATCCTTGGAAATATGCTCCTGGGCTATCCCAGATTTGCCCGCCTGCAAAAAAAGCTGGACCGGCTAAATAATGTCAGCAGAGAATTTTTAACCTCCATCCGGGTTGTAAAAGCCTTTGGGCGGGAGCGCTTTGAAACAGACAAATTTGCTAATGCCGCCGATGAACTGGCTGCTTCCGGCACTTCAGCCATGCGTGTAACTTCCGTCTTCGGCCCTTTGATTAATCTAACCGTCAACACCGGAATTGTGGTATTACTATGGCTTGGAGGCAATGGGGAACAAACAGACGTTGGTAAATTAATGGCTTCCGTTAATTATATGACTCAGGTACTTTTTTCTCTCAGTATGGTCTCCAATATTTTAAACAGCATGGTTCGGGCCACCGCCTCAGCAAAACGTGTCCAGCAGGTATTAGATGAGGTACCGGCTATGTCCGAACCTAAAAATCCAAAAGAATTTAATCTGACCGGAGAAGTACAATTTGAGAATGTATCTTTTTCCTATCCCGGTTCCAAACGAATGGCACTGCAGAACATCAGTTTTAGCGCCATCTCCGGATCTGCCATAGGGATCATCGGTTCCACCGGTTCCGGAAAATCCACCTTGGTTAATATGATACCGAGATTTTATGATGTATCCGCAGGTGCTGTCTTTGTAGGCGGTCAAGATGTCTGTACCGTAGAAACCCGACACCTGCGCAGCCACATTGGCATTGTGCCTCAGAAATCATTTTTGTTTTCCGGCAGTATCATTGACAATCTCCGCTGGGGTGATTCAAAAGCTGCGGATGATTCCATTTATAAAGCTGCCAAGGCAGCCTGTGCCCACAGTTTTATTGAATCCTTTCCGGATGGATACGATACCATTCTCGGTCAGGGCGGCGTCAATCTCTCCGGGGGACAGAAACAGAGGCTGTCCATTGCAAGAGCTCTGATCCGTCAGCCCGGGATTCTGATTCTGGACGACTGCACAAGTGCATTAGATGCATCTACCGAGGCTGCCGTGATGCACAATATCCGATCTCATTCCCAGGGCACTACCGTCTTTTTAATCAGCCAGCGAATCTCTTCCGTTATGCGGTCCGATCTGATCCTCTGCATGGAAGACGGTGTACTTTGCGGCCAGGGAAACCATGAAGAGCTTTTAAACAAATGCACCGTATACCAGGAAATATACCGTTCACAGATAGGAGATGATGAAATTGCCAGAGCTTAAATCAAATGGAATACCGCCCTCTAAAGCATCTCTGAGGCATCAAAGAGGGCTGCCTGTAGTTAAGCCCAGAAACTTAGGCGGCACATTACTACGGCTGTGGAATCTTACGAAAGGCCGCCGCCAGGGCTTGTTAACCGTCTTTTTACTATCCGGTTTTGCGTCTCTTTCTGCAATGCTGACCCCTTTTCTGATTGGGCGCATTATTGATCATATTGATGCTTTAACTCCGGTACCATTTCTGTTAGCAGCATTATTTATTGTGTATCTTGCTGATTGGGCAATCCGCTTTTTGCAGTCCTTTCTAATGGCATCCGTATCCCAGAAAATGATCTGTTTTATCCGAAAAACATTATTTTCTAAAATGAAAGACCTGCCCCTTTCTTATTTTGACAAAAGCCAGCATGGCGATTTGATGAGCAGACTTACAAATGATATAGACAATATCAGCACTACTATTTCAGATTCCTTAACTCAGCTTATGATGCTCGCCTTTACTTTAACGGGCATTCTCTGCATTATGCTTTGGTTAAACCTCTGGCTTACCATAACCGCGCTGATTACCGTTCCATTTGTCTTTCTGCTTACAAAAACAATTACAAAACATACACGGAAATTATACCGGGAACAGCAAAATGTACTTGGCTCTCTAAACGGGCATATTGAAGAAAGCATAGCAGGACTGTCTCTGGTAAAAGCTTTCGGACGTGAAACGCAGGTTACCGATGAATTTGAAAGTTACAATGAATCCCTGTGCAAGGTTGGAACAAAAGCTCTGATCTGGTCCGGTTATCTAATGCCCATCATGAATGTTATTAACAACTTAGGTTTTATCTGTATCTCTGTTGTCAGCGGTATTATGGCATCCCGCGGTCTCATTACCGTAGGTGTAATATCCAGTTTTCTGCTGTATTCCAGACAGTTTACCAGGCCCCTCATTGAGGTATCCAACATATTCAACGTGTTTCAGACGGCTGTGGCAGGGGCAGAGCGAATTTTTGATATTTTTGATGAAACACCTGAACCGGCAGACAAACCGGATGCTTTGCCTGTTGAACATCCAACGGGGGAAGTTGTGTTTGACCATGTCTGGTTTGGATATAACCCTGATATCCCTATCTTAAAGGATTTAAGCTTCACAGTTCCTTCCGGTACCCGCATTGCGATTGTAGGACCCACCGGAGCCGGAAAAACCACAATCATCAGTCTTCTGGCACGATTTTACGATGTGACTTGCGGGCGCATCCTGTTGGATGGCAATGACCTGCGGGATTACGAAACTGCCGGTCTTAGAAACAGTTTCGGCATCGTATTGCAGGACACGGCACTATTTTATCTAAGCATTCGGGAAAATATCCGATATGGGCGGGAAGATTCCACGGATGAGGAAGTGATTTCCGCCTCGAAAGCCGCAGGAGCACATAGTTTCATCAGCCGCCTGCCAAACGGATATGATACACTGGTGGGAGAAGAGGTTGGCAGTTTCAGCCAGGGCGAACGCCAGCTTATTACCATAGCCAGAGCAATCCTTGCAGATGCTCCGATCCTTATTCTGGACGAGGCAACCAGCTCCGTAGACACCCGAACAGAACAGAAGATCCGAAAAGCCGTATTGAATCTGACACAAAACCGTACTTCTTTTATAATCGCCCACCGATTATCAACGATTCGGGATTCAGATGTTATACTCTTATTAAAAGATGGAGAAATTGCTGAAATGGGAAACCATACAGAACTGCTTACCCGAAGAGGTCTTTATTATGATATGTATCAAACACAGATGGGATTATAATATCCCATCTGCACTACCAATGTGTTTTCCTTCCAGGAGATACCGCTTCACATTTTTTTGCAGAGAAGTATTTTCAGGCAATTTTTCAAATGGAATATCCTTACTTTTAAAAATCCAGATCAAATACTCCTGGTTATCCGGATATACCTCTGTGATTTTAAACTGATTCTGAAACTGAATAATTTTTGATTCCACCGGAAGCACCTCTTTCAATTCAGGAGAAAGGAGCCAGGAGCTGCAGCAGATATTTTTGTATTGAAACTCCGGAAAATAATGTAAAAAAAACCGCTTTGCCATTTCGTAAGATTCATCACACTTTTCTCTGGATAGATCAGCGTCTGAGGGTATGTGTATATCCAGTACCCCGCCATTATCAATCACTTTCATTTCGAATTCAAGAGTTCCAAGCCGAAACAACAGACAGGATAACTGTCTGGGTACCCAAAAATCGCGGTCAAAACCATAGTCACCATAGCTTTCCCTGTATTCATTGACAAATCTCGTAAAGCATTTCATCGTATCTAAGAAAACAGACTCCTCAATCCCCAGCCGGTCATAAGTCATCTTCGTTTTTAATGCTGCATAAAGCATCACGGTAAGAATTTTAAATCCCTCTTTATCTTCCCCCAGCCGGGTACGCAGTATTTTCAGCCCGGTATCCCAGTTTCCGGAATCCATAAGCAGGTTCACTTCGTCTAACTGATCCAACTCTAAACTTTGTTCCAGTAATATTACATTGCTGATTACTGCTTCGGGTAATTCTATTTTTTCACATAAATCTTTTAAACTCATACTCATTATCTTATACCTTTCTATTCTGCTCATTGATAACTTCATTTGCAGCCGGAAATGCAGTCGGCAAAGTGACCAGGAACATCCATTAGGCCTCCTGTTCTGATGACTATATAAAAAACTATCTGTATTATAACTATATTATTCAAGGCAGACAAGAACTAATGTTTATTTAAGTTAACTTTATTTCATAATTGGATAATTTCGCTTCGACTGAAGTAAGATGTACAGCCTGGTTTACAGTAATCCGGAGAAAAAAATTTTGAAACAGCACAGAAAGACCCGGACAAGCAGGCTGCATATCAATCCACAGCCGACAATCCGGGTCTTTCTTTTTCATTCTATTTGGCCAATATATTCAGCCTGAGGCTCATTAATTAACCCTGAGTCAGAATAGAACGTACATGAGAGATTTCTTCTGCCGTTGCTTTTGCAGCCGGCACATAATAAGCTTTTGCTCTTGCGATCTGGTAAATTTCTTCCTGAGACATTTCACACTGATTACGGATCTGTTTTAAAGTCTGTTTCAGCTGTGGATTTTCAGACTGGGTAATCATCTCAGCATAACGTGTTAATTCACCGTTAATACCTACAAGCGTGTCAGATACCATTGTTTTTTCATCCATGTTTTTTTCCTCCTGTTGATTACTGTAAGAATCCCATTAACTGCTGCTTTGTTTCCATTGCAGACTGAGCTGACTTCTGGAAAAACTGTTTTACACCCGGGTCTTGAGCCTGAGATGCGTATGCAGTCATTTTACAGTGCGTAGTAGCACAACCACCGATGAGATGACGCAGGTTCTGTAAATCTAATTCTGATATTTCTGCCATAAAAAATTCCTCCTTTTTGACATATCTATTTTACTTTACTAGTATGTCTAAAAAGGAGGAAAACTATTCTTATAAGCGGTTATAAAGCTCTGCATATTTCTGGGCAGATGTATCCCAGGAGAAATCTGCTGCCATGCCTCTGTCGATCAACTTATTCCATTCACGTTTTTTCTCATTGAATACGTAATATGCATATTTAATCGTATTAAACATTTCATGGGCATTGTAATTTGCAAAGCTAAATCCGGTTCCTGTACTTTCATATTCATTATATGGCCAAACGGTATCCTTTAAACCTCCTGTTTCCCTTACAATCGGTACGGTACCGTAACGAAGGCTCATTAACTGGCTGAGTCCGCATGGTTCGAATAAAGATGGCATCAGGAACGCATCACTGGAAGCATAAATCTTGTGGGACATCGCTTCGGAATAATAGATACAAGCCGCTACCTTTCCCTGATATTTCCATGCGAAATGCCGGAACATATTCTCATATTTCTCTTCACCAGTACCTAATATAACGAACTGCCAATCCTGCTGCTGGCACATTTCATCCATTATATAGGCGATCAAATCAAACCCTTTTTGATCTGTCAGCCTGGATACAACACCTATCAAGAACTTCTTATCATTTTGTTCCAAGCCTAATTCCTGCTGCAGAGCGCGTTTATTCTTAATCTTTTCTTTTCGGAAATTTTTCGCATTATAATTCTTAACTATATACTGATCTGTCTCCGGATTATATTCTTCATAATCAATACCGTTGACAATCCCTGACAAGCAGTTAGCTCTGGCTCTCATAAGCCCGTCTAAATGCTCGCCATAAAATGGTGTTTTAATTTCTTCCGCATAAGTATCGCTGACTGTTGTCACTGCATCGGCATATACGATGCCGCCTTTTAAATAATTTGCATCCCCGAAAGCTTCTAATTTGTCCGGAGCAAAATAGTATGCAGGCAGTCCTGTCATATCTTTTACAGTCTTCATATCCCAGACTCCCTGGAATTTCAGATTATGTATGGTCATAATAGATTTCATGCTGCTGAAGAATTCTCCTTCATGGAACCGATCCTTCAGATAAACCGGTATCAACCCTGTCTGCCAGTCGTGGCAGTGTACAATATCAGGCCTGAATCCAATTACCGGTAACGCAGAGAGCGCAGCCTTGGAAAAAAAAGCAAATTTCTCAATATCTTCATAAATATTCCCATAGGGCTTAGGTCCTGAAAGGTAATATTCATTATCAATAAAATAGAACTGAATTCCCTCATATTTCATTTCCAGTATTCCCACATATTGAGAACGCCATGCTAAATCCATGTAAAAATGACTCACATAATTCATCTGGCTCTTGTACTCTTCTTTCATGCACATATATTTGGGCAAAATTACACGCACATCAAATTCTTCTTTGTTAAAACATTTTGGAAGTGATCCTACTACGTCCGCAAGACCTCCCGTTTTAATAAAAGGGACACACTCAGATGCGACAAATAATACTTTCTTCATACCATACCCTCCCTAATGTAGATTTAGTCTTATAATCATACATTATACCTCATTTTAGGCGTTATGAAAAGCATTATCTGTTTTTATATTCCAATCTGATCTTATCTGCAATCAGGGCAATAAACTCTGAGTTCGTTGGTTTACCCTTTCCATTGCTTACCGTATAGCCAAAAAGTTCGTCGATTGTGTCCATCTTACCACGGCTCCAGGCTACTTCAATCGCATGGCGAATCGCTCTTTCTACACGGCTCGGTGTCGTCTGATGCTTTTTCGCGATTGTTGGATATAAAATTTTCGTAATTGAGTTCAGCATTTCCATATCATTTACCGACATGATGATGGAATCTCTTAAATACTGATATCCTTTAATGTGTGCCGGAACGCCAATCTCATGAATAATATTTGTTACATCCGTCTCCAGATTGCGTTCCATATATTCATTCTTGCTTTCATACGCATTTACTTTACGCACTTCGGCAAAGTTTCTTTCTCTATTTCTTCTTACGTGCTTAATTCTGTTGATTACCATATCGTTGTCGAATGGTTTTAAAATATAATAATCCGCCCCAAGATCAAATGCATCTTCTGTAATCTTTTCCTGTCCAATTGCTGTAATGACAATAAATGCCGGATGTTTCTTAACCGTCTTATCTTTATTGATCCGGTCCATGACGGTTAAACCGTCAACCTTCGGCATAATAATATCTAATAGTACTACATCCGGTTCTTTTTGTTTAATAATGTCTACAAGCTCTTCACCATTCGCCGCCTTCCCCACAACGTTAAGTTCGTCATCGCTGCCAACAATATTATCCAGTAACTGGACGACTCTTTCATTATCGTCAGCGATCGCTATATTTAATTTTTCCACAAATCTCTCCTCCAATTTTACTTTTTTGTCATTGTACGCTAAATTTAATGTTTGCCCATACCATAAATTGTCACGAACAAAAACTAATTGTATTATATAACATTTGAACCTATTATCAAGAAAAACTTGTCATCAAGAATCGACAAAAATCATGTTTTCCGCAAATATACCGAATCCGCTTGTCGAATCCTGGATGAAAACATGGGTTACTGCGCCGATTAATTTTCCGTTCTGAATGATGGGACTTCCGCTCATTCCCTGGACAATTCCGCCTGTTTTCTGCAGTAATTCCTCATCTGTCACTTTAATCACCATGCTTTTATTTACATCGCTGCTATTTAATAAAACTTTTTCGATTTCTATGTCGTATTCTTTTACAGTACCATCTACGGTACAGCGTATCGTTGCAGGGCCTGTTTCGATCTCCTGTTTAAGGCCAACCTCTATTGGTGTCCCTTTCAGCTGGGATTTAAAAGATTCTGTCACTTTACCAAATATGCCTGCCTCAGTATTTGCCGTAATACTGCCCATGACTTCGTTTTCGTCATAGCGGATTACTCCTGCCAGTTCACCCGGTGTGCCTTTTTCACCCTTTACTACAGAAATAATGTCTGAAGGATATAATTTTCCTTCCTGAAGTGATAACAGCGTACTGGTATCCACATCACTGATTCCATGTCCCAGAGCTCCATAATTTCCATTTTCATCCACATACGTAAGGGTTCCGATACCCTGAGTGTCATCACGTACCCAGATGCCGGTCTTGTATTCAGACGTTCCGGTCATGACCGGTTTTACCTTTAAATCCGTGATTTCCCCTTTTCTCTGAACTTCCAGCGTTATATCCGATCCGCCTGATTCATTTATACGGGAAATTAATTCTTTTTTATCGGATATTGGATTTCCATTTACCCCCAATATATAATCTCCGGACTGAACAACGGAAGCCGCAGGTTCATAATCTACCCCATCCATTCCATTTACTGCTCCTGTTCCTACCACCAGAATTCCTCTTGTTTTCATATAGATTCCCACCGGGCTGCCGCAAGGGATTACCTTACTGCGTTCCACCACATCTACCTGGATGTTCTTTACCGGAATAACTCCAAACAATTTACATTCAATAGTATACGGTTCCTGAGAACTCATCTTCAGGTTATCCTGCGGAATGTTAGAACCGTTCTGACTGGCGGCCTGTGCTACGTTTTCCTCAATAAACGTATCAAATGGATATCTTAAAATCTGAGTTTTCCTGTCGCCCGATACCACCTGTAAGCGATCCGGTATGCTGCGGTCTATTAAAAATGCCCCCGTTGCGCTGACAAAAAGAACAATTGTTAAAACCGAAATAATGATCTTCCTGCAACGCTTTCTATTCTTTGCCACATGCTCACATCCTTTCATCATCATTCAATTATTTCGCATTCTCATGCCTGACCCCGGAATTAACACAAGCTCTCTTGTACTATTCCCAAATCAGTAGTGTATTATCTTTTACACTTTCTAATCAAAAGATTGCAAAAATAAAAAGAATATACACTTGGTATATCCTTTTTTAGTATGTGAGTATCGCAGCAGATTCACTCTAGTATTTTTTTGTACATAATGCCAATTCTTTCATTTCCTTTGCACTTTCCATAACCGTTTCCGTGATTTTTGCACCGCCCAGAATCCGGGCAATCTCATGAATACTCTCATCCTCAGACAGTTCACGGATGGATGTAATCGTATTGTTTTTAACAATTTTTTTCTCGATGACATAATGGCTGTCTGACATGGATGCAATCTGAGCCAGGTGGGTAATACAGATAACCTGATGGTTCCTGGCAATAACTGCCAGCTTTTCCGATACTTTCTGGGCAGTCCTGCCGCTGATTCCCACATCAATTTCATCAAAAATAAGGGTTTCCGTAGCATCCTTATCCGCCAGAACAGTTTTAATCGCAAGCATAATCCTGGAGAGTTCCCCTCCGGATGCCACGCTGCCAAGCGGTTTTACACTTTCCCCGGGGTTTGTGGAGATCATAAAACAAACCTCGTCATATCCATTTGCATCTGCCTGTCCGGTCTGGTCTACGGCTATTTCAAACTGCACTTCAAGGAAGTTCAGGTCCACCAAAGCCTCACGGATAGTCTTTGCAAGCTTTTTACCATAGGATTTACGGATCGCAGACATCTTAGCGGCATTCTTATCCAGTTCTGCTTTACAAGCCTCAAATTCCCCGTTTAAACGTTCCATATAGGCATCGTAATCCCGAAGTTCTGACAGCCTCTTTTCTTTTTCATCCTTATATGCCAATATCGCTTTGATACTGTTGCCGCACTTTGATTTTAAATGATTAATAAAATCAAGGCGGTCTTCTATCTTGGCAAAATCCTCTCCGTCAAATGAGATGCTTCCCATATAGGCACTGAGTTCCCGGTTAAAATCCGACAGAAGGCTTTCCACATCGGCAAGCTGGTTATACAGTCCTTCCAGTTCCTTATCATATTCCGTAACCAGAGAGAGATTCCTTAAGGATCTGCCCAGATTTTCGGCGGCTCCTGACATACTGTCGTTTCCACACAGATCATGAATCTCAGTAATATATTCAATAATCTTCTTACCATTAGAAAGTTTTCGAAACTGTGCCTCCAGTTCCTCATCCTCCCCGATTTTTAACCCGGCCTCTTCTATTTCATCTACTTCAAACTGCAGAAAATCCATTTCTTTTGCCTTTTGTGCCTCGTCCATTCTGGTGTCTGACAGCTGATGTTTAATTTTTGTATAATTTCTATACAGAGCAGCACCTTTATCTTTATATTTTGCCAGCTCTTCTTTCGCAAATTCATCCAATATCTGTAAATGATTTTTTTTATTCAGCAGTGACTGATGCTCATGCTGTCCATGAATATCAATCAAAATCTCCGCCAGTTCCTTAACAACGGAAACCGGAACCGTTTCCCCATTTACTTTTGTGATGCTTCTTCCATTCATCAGCTTCCTGGAGATGATCACCTGATCGTCTTCAATCGGTATATCCATATCCAGAATCTGCTTTTTCTGGTTTTCCTGTTCAACAGAAAACACCAGTTCGGCTAATGCGTAATCTGCATCCTCTCTTGCGAATTCTTTAAAACTTTTAAGTCCAAGTGCAACGTTAACAGAGCCGATAATAATAGATTTACCAGCTCCTGTCTCACCTGTCAGTATATTCAGACCTTTCCTGAAGTCCACTTCCAGTTCCTGTATTAACGCCATATTTTTTACATGTAGATTTAGTAACATAAGCTTATCCTTCTACCTCTCCCGACAAAAGATTATTTGTGCTCTGTTCCTACAATTTTACGGATTTTATCCATAACAAGCAGTGTATCATCCACGCTTCGGATGGCACACATAATGGTATCATCTCCTGCAATACATCCCGCTATCTCAGGCCAATGCATGGCATCCAGGGCTGCTGCTACCGCCATAGCCATCCCGGATACCGTTTTCACAACCAGGATGTTCTGCGCCATGTCCATAGATGCAAAACCGTCTTTTAATACCCGCAGGTATTTTTCGTTCATTCCATTTCCGTTTGCCTGCATCACCGCATATTTCTGCCGTCCGCCGTTAATGGCAATTTTAGTAAGTTTTAATTCACGGATATCTCTGGACACAGTAGCCTGGGTCACACGGAAACCTTCCTGGTTTAACCGCTCTGCCAGTTCTTCCTGTGTCTCTATCTCATAGCGGTTGATGATATCTACTATTTTAGCATGTCTTGCTATTTTCATGCCACACCTCCTATGTCTGGTACATTTTCTTTCGTAATATTTCCAAAAAACTGATATTATTTATTTTGACCAGTCTTGCACAGCGGTCTGCCTTTGTAATGACAATTTGATCATTACAGTTTAAATTTACAGAAGTGTCTCCGTCAAAGGTGGCTTCCGCACCCTCTCTGGTACTGTGTCCTTCTCCGATTTCCACTGTTATCTTCGCATTATGTGGCAGTACAATGCTCCTGGTATTTAATGTATGGGGCGCAATCGGCGTTATCATTATGATCTCTGCCTCAGGGGATACGATCGGACCGCCTGCGGACAGGCTGTACCCGGTAGATCCGGTAGGCGTAGAGATGATAATGCCGTCTGCGCTGTAAGAATTTAAAAACTCATCATCTACATAAATATTTAAATCTATAATGCGAAGCCTTCCATTACGTCCGATTACAATATCATTTAACGCAATGTCACTCATCAGTTTTTTATTCTGATGATATGCCGTTCCGCTTAACATCATCCGCTCATGAATCTCATACTCATCCAGCAGCAGCTTATCCAGTGCCGGCTTAATATTAGAACGGTCAATCTCAGCCAGATATCCCAGTGTTCCCAGATTAATTCCAAGAAGAGGTATATTCCGCTCGACAAGATCACGTGATGCCTGCAAAAGCGTTCCATCACCGCCCAGCACCAATACACAGTCCACATCCGGAGGGATAAGCGCTGCATTGGTATACTTATAATTATGTAATTTATTTTTGCCCGGACGCTGCTGTATCATGCAGACTTTTCCCTGACTTTCCAGATAATCCCGGATAGATTTTGTAGTCTCCATATCCGGATCTTTTAAGCAATTCGTTATCACATAAAATTTATCCATACTGATATACCTCTAATTCTGAGTGTGCCTAAACACGCTCTAACGTTTTATGTGCTTCCTTTACAATATCTTCCACAGAAAATGGAATCTCTTCATTCTGTGTGCCTTCCGGCAGTTTCTGCAGATAGAGCAGATATTCTATATTGCCTTCCGGACCTTTAATGGGGGAGAACTCCAGTCCCAGTACTTCAAAGGAAATACTGACCGCATAGGCAATGACTTTTCTAATTACTTCTTCATGGACCGCACTGTCACGGACCACTCCCTTTTTTCCGACCTTTTCCCGTCCGGCTTCAAACTGCGGCTTTATCAGGCAGGCAATCTGCCCCTGATCCGTCAGTAAATTCCGCACCGGCAGCAGGACTTTTGTCAGAGAAATAAAAGAAACATCAATGGAGGAAAACTCCACTAATTCTTCTATGTTTTCCGGCTCCACATAGCGGATATTCGTCTTTTCCATGCAGACTACCCGTTCATCCTGTCGAAGCTTCCAGTCCAGCTGACCATGGCCTACGTCCACCGCATATACTTTAACTGCTCCGTTTTGCAGCATACAGTCTGTAAAACCACCGGTGGAAGAGCCTACATCCATGCAGACTTTTCCTTCCAGGGTAATATCAAAATGGCTCATCGCTTTTTCCAGCTTCAGCCCTCCACGGCTGACATATTTCAGGGTATTTCCTTTTACTTCTATTTCTGACTTCTCATCAAAAGTGGAACCGGCTTTGTCCTCTTTCTGTCCGTTAACATAGACATTTCCGGACATAATAATCGCCTTGGCCTTCTCACGCGAAGGAGCCAGCTGCCGCTGCACCAATAATATATCTAAACGTTCTTTCATTGTATCTCCTTACTGGCAGCTTTATTACAATCCAATATAAGCCGCCAGAATCTTTTTCTCCACAGAATCTGCGTCAATTCCCACTTCCTGCTTTAACATATCCACATTTCCATGCTCCACATAGTCATCAGGCAAGGTAATATTCAGGACTTTCACCCGGCTTCCGATCTGGTTAAAATAATCCAGTACTGCTTCACCGAATCCACCGCTTTTTACATTTTCCTCAAGTGTTACCACCAGCCTGTGTTCCTTCTGCAGTTCCAATAAAAGTTCGCTGTCATAGGGTTTCACGAATCTGGCATTCACAAGAGAACAGCTGTAACCCGTGTCCCGCAGCCGTGACCGGACTTCTTTGGCTGTCTTGACCATGCTCCCAACTGCCACAAGGGCGATTTCACTTTCATCATAGATTACTTCGCTTTTTCCATACTTCACAGGCTCCCTGAATTCCCTGAGTCCATCATAAGCTTCTCCTCTGGGATAACGCAGTGCAATAGGTCCGTGATAGGCCACCGCAAATTTCATCATATCAGAAAGCTCCCATTTATTCTTTGGTGCCATTATACACATATTGGGAATGCTGGATAAATAGGAAAGATCAAAAATTCCCTGATGGGTTTCTCCGTCACTTCCAACCAGCCCTGCTCTGTCAATCGCAAAAATCACATGAAGATTCTGTATGCAGACATCGTGAAGCACCTGATCATAGGCTCTTTGCAAAAACGAGGAATACACAGCGACTACAGGCTTAAGTCCTGCTGCCGCCAGACCTGCCGCAAAGGTGACCGCATGCTCTTCCGCAATTCCCACATCGAAGAACCGGTCCGGAAACATATTGCGGAACCTCTTTAATCCTGTGCCGTCGGGCATCGCAGCTGTCACTGCGACTATCTCGGGCTCCCGGTCTCCCAGCTTTCGCATAACTGTAGAAAATATATCGGTATAATTAGATTTTACTCTTTTTGATTTTGGAATTCCTGTCTCAATTTCAAAGGGCTCTGCCCCGTGGAATCTGGCGGGATGACGCTCCGCAGGTTCATAGCCTTTTCCCTTTTTCGTACACACATGCACCAAGACGGCTCCGTTTACTTTCTTTGCCTCTCGAAAGGTCTTACACACCTGTTCCATATTGTGCCCGTCGATAGGCCCCAGATAGGTAATCCCCATCTCTTCAAACAGCATTCCCGGAATGAAAAGCTGTTTGATCCCGCTTTTGGTTTTACGTATCCGTTTTACAATGCGGTCACCATATACCGGAATTTTAGAAAGGGTATTTGTCACTCCGGATTTCAGTTCGGTATAAGCATCTGCCGTCCTAAGATTTCCAAGATAAGAGGACATTCCGCCTACATTTTCCGAAATGGACATGTTATTGTCATTGAGTACTATAATATAATTCGTTTTGATCTGGGAAGCATTATTCAGGGCTTCATAAGCCATTCCTCCGGTCAGGGCACCATCTCCGATAACAGAGATTACATAGTGCTTCTCTCCTTTGATATCCCTCGCCTGGGCATATCCAAGCCCCGCTGATATGGAAGTAGAACTATGACCGGTGTCAAATGCATCGCAAAGACTTTCTTTACGCTTGGGAAAACCGCTCATGCCTCCATATTTACGCAGCTGGTCAAATCCATTCTTTCTGCCTGTCAGGAGTTTATGAGTGTAGGACTGATGGCCTACATCCCAGATCATTTTATCTTCCGGCAGGTTAAATGTCAGATGCATTGCCATGGTCAGTTCAACTACGCCAAGATTTGAGGCAAGGTGTCCCCCTGAGATGCTGATTTTATGAATCAGAAACTCCCGAATCTCATCTGCCAGCAGAGTAAGCTCTTCTGCATTCAGTTCTTTAATATCATTTTCTTTTTGAATCTTATCTAAAACCATTGGTTCACCTTCTAATTCTCTCTATTCACCAGCTGCAGAATCAGACTGCGCAGAAATTCATTTTTCTGGGGAAGAGAATCCAGGATACGTATTGCACGGTTTGAAATCTGTGCCACGTCCTGTTTCGCTTCTTTCAGTCCCCGCAGGGTTACATATGTGGTCTTATGATTCTTTTCATCACTCTTTACCGGTTTTCCAAGCGCTTTCGTGGTGCTGGTAACGTCCAGGATATCATCCTGGATCTGGAATGCCAGTCCGATATCCGCAGCAATCGCTTCCATCAGATTAACTTCTTCCTTGTCTGCACCTGCCAAGACAGCTCCAACCATCATGGAACCTTCGATCAGGGCACTGGTTTTTAATCTGTAAATAAAATCCAGCCGCTCCCGTTCCAGAGGTTTTCCGGATGCTTCCACATCCACTGACTGTCCGCCGATCATGCCGTTTATCCCTGTTTTTACCGTTAATACCCGAAAAGCCTGTCCAATGCGCGCATTTTCAGGTTCCATGTCAAATGATTTAGAGGCTGTCTCATAAGCATAATTCAAAAGAGCATCACCAGCCAAGATTCCCATGGCTTCACCATAGACTACATGGGTTGTTTTTCTTCCTCTTCTGTATTCGTCATTATCCATTGCAGGAAGGTCATCATGAATCAGGGAATGGGTATGAATCATCTCCATCGCCGCCATAAAAGGCTCCACTATTCTGCCTGTCCCGCCGAACAGGCGGTAAGACTCCATCATAAGCAGCGGCCGGAGTCTTTTTCCTCCTGCCAGCATGCTGTAATTCATGGCTTCCAGCAGTGTTTTCTGAAAACCTTCTTCCGGTGGAAGATACTGTCTGATTACGTTCTTTACCTGAGCAATCTGCTCTTTCATCTCTTCATTAAAATTCATTCAGCTCACCATTTTCATTAATCACTTGCATTTTCTTTTCCACTGTGTCAATTTTTTCATTACAGCTCTTTAAAAGTTCCATTCCCGACTGATAAGTCTTAAAAGAATCTTCCAGTGAAATATCCCTGCTCTCCAGCGCCTCTATCATTTTATCCAGCTGTGCAAAGGATTCTTCCAGAGTAAGGACTTTTGCTTCTTCTTTTTTCTCCATTGGTCAAACTCCTGATTGTTATCGATAGTCCATCGGCTCTTTCTTTTTCACCTCTGCATCTATCCGTCCGTCAGTTACATATATCTTAAGCCTTTCTCCCTGCTCTACCTGCACGATACTGCTCAGGGTACTTCCTTTATCATCTGTCGCATAAGCATATCCCTGATTCAGCTTTTCAAGGGGTGACAGGCCTTTCATCTTTTCTATATATATTCGAAACTGATGCCGCTTCTCCAAGAGGCGGTCATTCATCAGATTTTGTATTTTATCTTCTTTATCAATTAAAAACTGGCGCTTTTCCTGTAACTGGCTTTCCATTAGGCGCTTCAGTTTTTCTTCTTTTTCTGTCAATGCCCGGCGCTTTTCCTGAATCTGGTTCCGGGGACTTAAATAATTCAGCTTCAGCTGATACTTCGTAAGTCTCTCCTGATTTCTCACCAGGGACTCCTGCATTCTTCCATCCAGTCTTCTCTTATACTGCAGCAACTGTTCTCTTACGGCATATATGTCTGCCACTGCAAGCTCTGCTGCCGCAGAAGGAGTAGGTGCCCGAAGATCCGCCACATAATCTGCTATTGTAACATCGGTTTCATGTCCCACTGCCGAGATCACAGGCGTACGGCATTCAAAAATTGCACGGGCAACCTTTTCTTCATTAAATGCCCACAAATCCTCAATGGATCCGCCGCCTCTTCCTACGATAATAGTATCCACACCGCTTCTGTCCAAAGTATGGATGCCCTTAACAATACTGTCAGCTGCACCTTCCCCCTGAACCAGTGCCGGATATAAAATCAACTGGACATAAGGGTTCCTGCGGTAAGAGATATTCATAATATCACGGATTGCAGCACCGGTTGGAGCCGTTACGATCCCAATCTTTCTGGCAAATCCCGGAATTTCCTGCTTATATTCCGCCGCAAACATACCCATTTCTTCCAGTTCTTTTTTTAATGCCTCATACTTTTCATAGAGAAGCCCTGCCCCATCCAGAATAATTTCTCTGGCATAGAGCTGATACCTCCCGTCCCGTTCATATACACTGACGCTGCCCATGGCAATTACACGCTGTCCGTCTTTCATTGGAAACGCCAGCCCTTTTCTTGCACCTGCGAACATCACACAGGCCATTGTGCCCGTTTCATCCTTCAGAGAAAAATAGATATGCCCTGAAGTGTGGTATTTACAGTTGGAAACCTCTCCTTTTACATAAATACGTGCCAGCATGAAATCCTGCGTAAACATATTTTTAATATACGCATTCACCTGGCCTACGGAATAAACATTCTGCATTTTATCTCCTATAAAGCTAGTTTAGCCAAAATTCCGTTAACAAATGCAGGTGAATCATCTCCACCGAATTTCTTTGCAAGTTCAACTGCCTCGTTAATGGCAACTCCTACGGGAATTTCTTCATCAAATTTCATTTCATATACTGCAAGACGCAGTATCGTCAGGTCCACTTTACCCATACGGGTGGTTTTCCAGCCTTCCGCAATCTGATCGATTGACGCATCAATTTCCGTTTCTTTCTCCAGGATCATTTGGTACTTTCCCTCAATATATTCCTGGTTCTTCTCTTCCACATCGCCCAGATCCTCAAAGTAAATAGAAAGCTGCTGCTCCATTTCCTCTGCATCATGAAACTCCGTAAAAAACAGTAATTTAAATATGTGTTCTCGTAATTCTCTTCTGCCCATTATTTTTCCTCCGGGTCTTCCTTTTTCTCGTATCTTACCACAAATATTCTATCCATGCAAAAAAGGGATGTCCTGTCTCAGACATCCCACTGATTATTTGCGTTTTTCCATAGTCACGCCGGCAATTCTGACATTTACATCTGCCACGGTTAGTCCTGTCATATTTTCTATGGATGCTTTTACTTTTTCCTGAACTTTCTTACTGGTTTTTACGATACTGTAACCATAATCCAGGTTCAAAGTCATATCCACATTTACAATGCCATCCAGCACCGCAACCTTTACACCCTTTGATAAATTTTTCATTCCGAGCTTTCCTACCAGCTCTTTTGTAATATTTCCTTCCATGCTGGCTACACCTTCTACTTCTGTGGCTGCCAGTCCGGCAATAATTGCTACTACTTCATCAGCAATCTGAACCTGTCCGAAACTCTCATCTGTTGGTATATTATAACCGTATTGATTATCTTCTTTACTCATAATAACAACCTCCTACTCACGTTGTTCTATTACACTATGTTTATTATACCAAATTTTCTGATTTTTGCAAATGAAAATATTTTGCAGTTCTACTTGCCTATTTTCTCCTTTTCGCCTAAAATATAACCATACATATATGAGGAGGTACTATTCATGAAGAAAAAAGGACTATTAATTTTAATATTGACTTGTTTATCTCTTGGTATAACCGCATGCCAGAGGGATTCTTCCGGAGACACAGAAAAAACAACAGCTAAAACTGAGACCACAAAAAAGACTACTGCAAAAGAAACCCAGAAAAGCAGTAATACTTCTAAAAACAAAAAAAATACACCGATATTAAAAGGAGAAACAACCGCACCGGAAACAGAGCCTGTCACCACACCGCAGACTACTCCCGCGACAACGCCTCAGACAACGGAAGCTGTGACTCAGGAAGCAACTACCGAAACACAATCCCAGACAAGTTCTGCTAATACCACAGAATCATCCGTAAGCATCCCAACCGATGCGGATGCCCAGTGCCAGTACTGCGGCGAGTGGTTCTCCACCATACAGGATGAAAGCGGTACAAGCCCTTATGGCCGCCATGTGGCCCAGGAAGGCAATAATTATGACATCACGGAAAACCAGCAGGATAGCACTGCACAGTGCCCATATTGCGGCGGTTGGTTTTCTACGGTTCCCCAGGGAGATGCCTGGAGTGCATTTGATTCCCATGTTCTTGAGGAAAAGCAGTCACAGGAGTATTAAAATTCTGTGCCCGTCCAGCTTCGGGGATAGAAAATTTTTCATAACAGACCAGGTACGGCCGGACAGAAATTTAACTTCTGCCTAGCAGGAGCACTAGAGCGTGTTTGAAAATTCATTCCTGCCATCTGCACGCCCCACTTTGCGGCATATTTGCCCCGAATTCAGGT